>RHMF01001645.1_pt1 | contig 10275 bp, 10 predicted proteins | sample 5365151 | NCBI WGS metagenome assembly RHMF01 (sample SAMN10266501, study PRJNA497801) | feces metagenome | isolation source: feces | host: Bos taurus | place: China: Prairie of Fairy Mountain | collected 2017-08-14 | reverse complement strand
GCGTAGTCACGGTCGGACACGGAGTCCATGGAGTTGTCGGTGGGCTTGCGGAAGCCCAGGGCGGCTGCGGTCTGGAAGCGGTCCACGGGGTAGGTGGAGGTAGCCAGTGCGCCGGCACCCAGGGGACACTCGTCCAGACGTTCCAGGCAGTCTTCCAGGCGGGTGACGTCGCGCTTGAACATGTTGGCATAGGCCATCATGTAATGGGCGAAGGTGGTGGGCTGGGCTCGCTGCAGGTGGGTGTAGCCGGGCATAACGGTCTCCAGGTTATCCTTGGCCTTCTTGACCAGCACCTTCTGCAGGTCCAGAACGTGCTGGATGAGGACGGGGATCTCCTCCTTGACGTACAGGCGGGTATCCACGGCCACCTGGTCATTTCGGCTGCGGCCGGTGTGCAGGCGCTTGCCGGCGGCACCGATGCGCTCGGTCAGAAGGGCCTCGACATTCATGTGGATATCCTCGTTGTCCAGGGAGAACTCCACCTTGTCATCTTCGATATCGGCCAGGATGGATTTCAGGCCGTCAATGATCTTTTCGGCCTCGTGTGCCTCGATAATACCCTGGTTGCCCAGCATGGTGGCGTGGGCGATGGAACCGCGGATATCCTGCTCATACAGGCGGGCATCAAAGGCAATGGAGGAGTTAAAGTCATTTACCAGAATGTCGGTTTCTTTCTGAAACCGTCCAGCCCAAAGTTTCATAGTAGTATACGCTCCTTACAAGTTAGAGGCGAATGACCTGGGGCCATTCGCCTCGCAGAAATCTAAATTATCACGCCCCGCCTGTTGCAGCGCGCGGCTTCGGGTTTTCGCCCTCACACGGTCCATCCGCGCTGCTCACCACGGCTCAGACGCTTCCTTAAAGCTTACCCTGCTCTCTCAGAGCCTGGACCTTGTCGGGCAGACCCCACAGGTTGATGAAGCCCTGAGAATCCTTCTGGTCGTAGTCGCTTTCCTCGAAGGTGACCAGATTCTCGGAGTACAGGGTGCAGGGAGAGGTGACGGAAGAAGTGATGATGTTGCCCTTATAGAGCTTCAGCTTCACGGTGCCGGTGACATACTTCTGGGTGTCCACGGCGAAGGCCTGCAGGGCCTCGCGCAGGGGAGTGAACCACTTGCCGTTATAAATCAGGTCGGCGAAGTCCACGGCCAGCTTGGTCTTCATGTGCTTGGTGTCCTTGTCCAGGGTGATCATCTCCAGAACCTCGTGGGCACGGTAAAGGATGGTGCCGCCGGGAGTCTCGTACACGCCGCGGTCCTTCATGCCCACCAGACGGTTCTCAACGATGTCCAGCAGGCCGATGCCGTTGGCGCCGCCCAGGTCGTTGAGCTTGCGGATGATGTCAGAAGCCTTCATCTTCTCGCCGTCGATGGCCACGGGCCAGCCCTTTTCAAAGTCCAGGGTGACATAGGTGGGGGCGTCGGGAGCCATGAAGGGGGAGACGCTCATCTCCAGGAAGCCGGGCTTGTCGTACTGGGGCTCGTTGGCGGGATCCTCCAGATCCAGACCCTCGTGGGACAGGTGCCACAGGTTCTTGTCCTTGGAGTAGTTGGTCTCGCGGGAGATCTTCAGAGGCACGTTGTGGGCCTCGGCGTAAGCGATCTCTTCCTCGCGGCCCTTGATGTCCCACTCACGCCAGGGAGCGATGATCTTCATCTCAGGAGCAAAGCGCTTGATGGCCAGCTCGAAGCGGACCTGGTCGTTGCCCTTGCCGGTGCAGCCGTGGCAGATGGCATCGGCGCCCTCGGCCTTGGCGATCTCAACAAGGCGCTTGGCGATGATGGGACGGGCGAAGGCGGTACCCAGCAGGTAATCTTCGTACTTGGCGCCCATCATCATGGAGGGGATGATAACATCATCCACCATCTCATCGGTCAGATCCTCGATATACAGCTTGGCGGCACCGGTCTTGAGAGCCTTCTCCTCCAGGCCTTCCAGCTCGTCAGCCTGACCCACGTTGCCGGAGACGGCAATGATCTCGGGATTGTTGTAATTTTCCTTCAGCCAGGGAATGATGATAGAAGTATCCAAACCGCCGGAATAGGCGAGAACGACTTTTTTGATCTCAGACATTGTGTGAACCTCCAGAACGATATATCCAGCGCTCAGGGGCGCTTTTCAGTGTAAGGGCAGTCTAACACTGTTTGCCGGAAAAATCAAGTGCGGATTCGCATGAATATCCAAAAAGAATGAAAAAACTTCCGTATATTTTCACTAAAAATGAATATATACGGGAATATACCGCATAACTATGCATGTGAGGGTGAGGTGAGCGCATAAAAACGGGCCGTCCCGTTGTGGGACGGCCCGGAAAATGATTCAAGATCGGTTACAGCTGGGAGAAACCATAGCTGTTGGCAATGGCATCAATCTTCTGACCGGCCTTGCACATGGGGCACTCCTTGGCGTCGCTGGTGACGTAGCCGGGGATGTCGGCGGGGGTAAACAGGCTGTACACGGGGACGCCGTGGATCTCGTCCACAGTGGAGAACACAGTGGCAATGCCCTGGACGGTGGCGCCGTAGTAGGCTGCGCACTCCAGAGTCTGTGCAATGGTCTTACCGGACTTCACAGTGGAAATCAGCAGCAGGACGTTTTTGCCGTTGACCATGGGAATTAGGTTGTCGCGGAAGATCAGCTGACCGGTATGGTCAAACTCAGGAGTGACCACGTTGATATTCTTGTCCTGGTTGACGTTGAAGCGGTCTTTATTGGCCAGATGACGGGCAAGGAACGCGCCAATCACCTCGCTGCCGTCCATACAGACAATGGTGTCGATGGGATTGGTGTAGGAGTAGCGCTGAGCCAGGATAACGGCGGCTTCGCGGGCCATGGTGTGCTCGTGCTTCATGCGGGTGATGTCAAGATAGTGGCTGTTATGGGCGTGACGGGTGGCAAAGTGGCCGGGGAAGGCGGTGATCACCAGGTGGGGATTCAGATTGGACTTAATATGCAGCGCGTTCATAAGCTTACCTCCTTCTGGGGTGGAATCATGCAGGAATGCTGTATTTACTATAACACGAGTTGTGGAAAACTACAACACGGAAAACGACTATAATATGCGATTTGTTAAAAATGTACATTTTTAACAAAAACTTAACGGGCCTGCGCTCCGTTCGGAGTGCAGGCCCGTTTTAAAGAGAGGGGGAAATTTACTTGCCCAGGATGGCAGCGGAAATGCTGTCAAAGACCTCGTTCTGGCCCTCGGTCATGACCATCAGGATGGTGCCGTCCTCCAGGGTCTCCAGGCGGGCGTTGTTGGCCACCTCATACTGGTCGGCCAGATAGAACTCGAAGTTCATCTTCTGGGTGTCGATATAGCCCTGCAGAGCGGTCTTGACAGCCTCATCCTTACCCTCGGCGGGCATAACAGCGGCGATGCCGTAAGCCTTGACGTTCATCATGGAGGCGCTCAGAGCGAAAGCGGTCATATCCTCGGGGTTCAGGCCCATGGTCTCCAGCAGGAAGGCGGAGCCGTCGTCTTCCTTGGCCTCAGTGATGACGGGGTTATACTCCACCATCTCGCCGCCGTTGGCAGTGATGGACTCAGAGTACAGGGTGGTCAGTGCCTCGGGGTTCTTCTCGGAAGCGGCGGGCTTGCTGGAGCAGCCGGACAGAACCAGCATAGACATAGCCAGGGCGAAAGAAATCACTTTTTTCATCATAATCATGTATCTCCTTAATTAACAATTGATTTTAAAGTTGTTCCGGAAACGTGTTCCGTATTCCTTTGACGACAGATATTGAAAAAGGTTCCCAGGTTTTTAAAAAATATTCTTGTTTTTGGGTTTTCTCATTTTGGTGCAAAGTACTTCGGGATATGGTACAATATCACCACGAAACGGCAAAGGAGAGGATAGGAATGATCCTCACATACGAGCAGATGGGCGATCTGCTGGAAGAGCTCGCGGCAGATTTTCCTGATGCCTTCTTCCAGGACCTAAGCGGCGGGATCCAGCTGGAGGAACAGGCGCTGCCCGATCCGGAATTCCCGGAAGGGGAAATGTACATTATGGGGGAGTACTGCAGTGACCTGCTGGGGCGGTACATCCTGTTATATTATGGCTCTTTCGCAGCGCTGCTGGCGCAGGAGGACGAAGAAGTGTGGCGGGAGGAAATTTTCCTCACCGTGGCCCATGAGTTCACCCACCACCTGGAGGAGACGGCTATGCTCCACGCACTGGATGACAAGGATGCAGCATTTTTGCAGCAGGCACTGGAGGAATATCAACAATGAATGCAGGAACTGTGGAAAAAAAGACGGTGGGCCGCTTTGCCCCCAGTCCCAGCGGACGGATGCACCTGGGCAATCTGTGGTCCTGTCTGCTGGCTTGGCTGTCAGCCCGCAGCGCAGGGGGCAGCATGGTGCTGCGTCTGGAGGATCTGGATCCCGACCGCTGCAAGCGGGAATATTGCGACCAGGTGATGCGGGATCTGGAGTGGTTGGGTTTGGACTGGGATAACCAGCCTGTGTATCAGAGTGAACGCACCGAAATTTATGCCGAGGCCTTTGAAAAGTTGGAGCGGCAGGGGCTGGTCTACCCCTGCTACTGCAACCGCTCCGAGCGTCTGGCAGCCAGCGCCCCCCACCGCAGCGACGGCGTGGTGATCTACGGCGGCCGCTGCCGGAGATTGGAAGCCCAGGAGCGGGAGACGCTGGCGGCCACCCGCCGCCCTGCCTGGCGCCTGCAGGTGCCGGACGAGGAATACACCTTTACCGATTTGCTCCAGGGGGAATACCGGGAGAATCTGGAACGGGACTGCGGTGACTTTATTCTGCGCCGCTCGGACGGTGTGTACGCCTATCAACTGGCGGTGGTGGTGGATGATGCCCTGATGGGGGTCAGCCAAGTGGTTCGGGGCCAGGATCTGCTGGACTCCACCCCGCGGCAGAACTACATCCAAACGCTGCTGGGTTACGAATACCCGGAATACGGCCATGTGCCTTTGCTGCTGTCCGGGGACGGGCGGCGGCTGGCCAAGCGGGACCGGGACCAGGAACTGGGACAGCTGCAGCAGCGCTATACTGCTCCAGAGCTTGTGGGACAGCTGGCCCATCTGGCGGGTCTGCTGGATCGGCCTGAGGCGATCACACCTGGGGAATTGATCCCCCTCTTTGCCTGGGATAAGCTCCCTAAGGGAGATATTAAGATTCAGCCCCTGTAAATTGGCGGGACCTGAATGTGAGGAGGTAAATTTGATATGAAAAACTTGCTTCGTAACATTTTTTGTGCGGCGGGGATGGCCCTGGTACTCAGTACCTGCGCTTTGGCGGCGGAGCCCGGCAGTATGATACTGATCTCACCCAAACCCAACCCTGTGGTTCCGGTCAGTGATATTGCCATTGAGTGGAACGGTGAACCGCTGACCTTTACCGATGCGGTCCCGCAGATCGTCAATGACCGCACCTACCTGCCCTTCCGTACAGTCTTTACCGCCCTGGGCTTTGCCGATGAGGACATCACCTATGAGGGGGAGAGCAAAACCGTCTGCGCCAGCAGCGGAGAGTTGACCATCTCTATGGTGATAGGTGAGAGCAAGGTGTCCGTCACCAGGGACGGAGAAACCACCGTTATGGACACCGATGCCCCCGTGTTTATTGATCCTAAGGTGGGGCGCACCTATGTTCCTGCCCGTTTTGTAGCAGAGGCAGCCGGATACCGGGTGGGGTGGAACGGGGACACCCGCACGGTCATCATTGACGATGTGGATGCCATTCTGGACGAAAACCAGGAGAGCTATCAGATTCTTGATCTGTATCTGGATTACAGTCGGAAGTTCCAGAAGAAAAACTATGATGCAGAGGGAACTTACTCCGCTAACCTTGTTACGGAGGAGAACAGCGTGGGTGTGGAAGGAACCTACACCATGCGCACCTCCGGCGGGAAAACCTTTGACCTTATGACCCTGATGAAACTCAAGGGTACCATGGACGGGGAGGATCTGGCTGCTGCCCTACCTGAGGGGGTTGATCTTGAACTGCGGGGAGACATGGACGCAGGAGTGTTTTACTTCAAATCCAACGCACTGATGACCGGGCTGGGGAGTGGAGCAGAGAACCTTTGGTTCCAAGGGGACCTGCCCGGAACCGACATGGGACAGACCGGGATGATGTCCGTCAGCAAGGCCATAACAGAGGACATGAACGGAAAAGCCTGCATCGACTACGCGGTGCGCATGATGGCACAGACAGACACCTCCACCTCCGCTGCAGACAGTCTGGCTCTGCTCAACGCCCTGTTGGGGGACCGTGCCTTTACCAAAGTCGGAGGTAAGTATCAGTCTTCCCTGGAGATGGAGGGCTTGTCTGTGAGTATGCTCATTCCGACGAAGAATGGCAGAGCGGTGGGGTATGCCCTGACCTGCCATGCCGGAGATGAGGCCGCCGGGACGGGCATGGAGGTCATCATGGAAGGCGAACGGCTGGGCATGGGCCTGACCATGCAGGCTGACGGCATGCGCCTGGAGATGTGTCTGGATGGAACTTACACGACTACAAATAAGAAACCCTCCGGGCAGCCACCTGAGGGGGCTGCCGTAATGGAACTGGCCGGTTTCGGGGAATTTCCAGCGCAATAATGCAAATAAAATAGCCATTCGGCCTTTGGCCGAATGGCTATTTTTACGTTATTCCTCGCTAAGAGGCATGGGGGCATGGGGCTTGATGGTGGAGCGGTCGGTATATACCTTTTCCAGCCCTTCCAGAGCCATGTCCTGCTGGGCCAGACACTGGGTGATCTGGTCCAAGGTCTTGCCCACCTTCTCCAGCTCGCCTGCGGCGTGAGAGACGGTGGCATCCACCTGGGTGCGCAGGTCGCTGTACTCCCGCTCTACCCGGTTCATCCACTGCTTCACCTGGTCCTGTACCTGCTGGGCTTCGGCATTGGCCTGATCCAGAATACCCTGGGCCCGGCGGTGGGCCTCCAGCTCAACACCGGCGGAGCGCTCCTTTACGGCAATGTAAGCCTCGGCATCGGGACGCAGCTTGTCCACCTGCTCCTGCAGCTGACGGATGACAGCGTCCTTTTCGGCCAGCTGGCCGCGCAGGGACTCCTGCTCGCCCTTGGCCTGTTCCAGCTGGCTCAGAGCTTGCTCCAGCTGAGTCTGGACCTTATCGGTCTGCTGCTGACGGCCCTCGGCATCACGCTGCATGGTTTTTACCTGGGCATCGTGCTGGTCCTGCTGCTGGAGCAGGTCGTTGCAGCGCTGCTGGCTCTGGTCCAGCTCCTGCTGAAGCTGCTGCAGCTGCTCCCGGTGTTCCCGGGACATCAGTTCCAGATAGTCCAGTACGTCCTGTTTGTTAAAGCCGCCGAAGGCGGCATTACGAAATTGATGATCCATTGGACACCTCATTATCCGGCCCAAGAGGCCGATTTTGTCACATCTTAAAGCATTTTATCACAGCTGCGGAAAAAATACAATTGTTTGCCGCAGATTCCTTGGAATCCTGGGGAAAAAAGCCCGTATTTCAATTGACGCAGGTGGGCAGGGAATGGTATACTTCAATATTATAATTATTATGGAAAGGTGTGTCCTTATGTGGGTTTCTGACCGCTGGACGGACTATGAATTAATCGATTGCGGCCGTGGAGAGAAGCTGGAGCGCTGGGGCGACCAGCTGCTGGTACGGCCTGACCCCCAGGCTATTTGGAATACCCCCCGCAATCACCGGGGATGGAAGAACAACGCCGGACGGTACGCCCGTTCCTCCACCGGCGGCGGCGCATGGCAGAACAAGTCCATGCCCGAGCGCTGGACCATCAACTATGGTGATCTCACCTTCAACATCAAGCCCATGAACTTCAAGCATACCGGTATTTTCCCCGAGCAGGCCGCCAACTGGGACTTTGCTCAGGAGCAGATCCGACAGGCTGGCCGCCCCATCCGGGTGCTGAACCTGTTTGCCTATACCGGCGCCGCCTCTGTGGCCTGTGCCGCCGCCGGCGCAAGTGTGTGTCATGTGGATGCGGCAAAGGGCATGGTGGCCTGGGCCAAGGAGAATGCCAAGTCCTCCGGCCTGGAAGACGCCCCCATCCGTTGGATCGTGGACGACTGCGCCAAGTTCGTGGAGCGTGAGATCCGCCGCGGCAGAACATATGACGCCATTATCATGGATCCCCCTTCCTATGGACGCGGCCCCACGGGCGAGGTCTGGAAGCTGGAGGAAAACCTGTATCCCTTCGTGGAACTTGTTTCGGGAGTTCTCAGTGATAATCCCCTGTTTATCGTTATGAACACCTACACCACCGGCCTGGCCCCCAGCGCCGTTACCTACATCATGGAGACCGTGATCTCCAAAAAGTTCGGTGGACATTCCGAAAGCCAGGAGCTGGGTCTGCGTGTGACTGAGACCGGCCTGGCCCTTCCCTGCGGTGTTACCACCCGGTGGACCGCGAAGTAAAGAAAGGTTTTTCTGTTATGAAAAATTCTATCATTGAAACCAAAGACGTCCGCTTCTCCTATACCACCGCTGAGGGAGTGGCCCCCATCGTTCTGGACGGAGTGAACCTACAGATCGAAAAGGGATCCTTCGTGGCTATTTTGGGCCACAACGGAAGCGGAAAGTCCACCATTGCCAAGCACATGAATGCCATTCTGCTGCCCACCGGCGGCGCGGTGTATGTGGGCGGCATGGATACCCGGGAGGATGAAAACCTTCTGAATGTCCGCCGTACCGTGGGTATGGTCTTCCAGAATCCCGATAACCAGATCGTGGCCAATGTGGTGGAGGAGGATGTGGCCTTCGCCCCCGAGAATCTGGGAGTTCCCCCTGAGGAGATCCGCAAGCGTGTGGACGACGCTCTGAAGGCTGTCAACATGTATGAGTTCCGGGAGCATGCTCCCCACCTCCTCTCCGGCGGCCAGAAGCAGCGCATCGCCATTGCCGGTGTGATCGCCATGGAGCCTGAGTGCATTGTTCTGGACGAGCCCACCGCTATGCTCGACCCCATCGGCCGTGCCGATGTGATGCGCACCGTTAAGGAGCTTAACCGCACCAAGGGAGTCACTGTGGTCCTCATCACCCACCACATGGACGAGGCCGCCCAGGCTGACCGCCTGGTGGTCATGACCAAGGGTAAGGTCATTGCCGACGGCACCCCCAAGGAGGTTTTCCAGGATGTTGAGGGTCTGAAGGCCGTGGGCCTGACGGTGCCCGAGACCACGGAGCTTATGTGGCAGCTGCGCAAAGACGGACTGGACGTCCCCCTGGATGCTCTGAGCGACGAGGAGTGCGCCCAGGCCCTCTATGACCTGCTGAAGAAGTAAGTACCCAAAGAAAATCATTCCATTTCATTTGGGCGCGACCCTCCGGGGCGTGCACCACTAGAATATGAGGTTGATATTATGCAGCCAATCCTTGAAACGAAAAAGCTGACCCATACCTATTCTGCCGGCACCCCCTTTGAGCGCAGTGCCCTGATGGACGTGGACTTTACCGCCTATCAGGGGGAGTATCTGGGCATCATCGGCCATACCGGTTCGGGTAAGTCTACCCTGACCCAGCACCTCAACGCCCTGCTCAAGCCTACCTCCGGCCAGGTGCTGTTCCAGGGCAAGGACATCTGGTCCGATCCCAAGACTACCCGCATGACCCGCTTCCAGGTAGGTCTGGTGTTTCAGTACCCCGAGTACCAGCTCTTTGAGGAGACGATTTATAAGGACATCGCCTTCGGCCCCAAAAACATGGGCCTGACTGAGGCAGAGATCGACCGCCGGGTGCGGGAGGCTGCCTATTTCGTGGGCCTGCGGGACGACCAGCTGAACAAGTCCCCCTTTGAGCTCTCCGGCGGCCAGAAGCGCCGCGTGGCGATTGCCGGTGTCATCGCCATGGAGCCCAAGGTCCTCATTCTGGACGAGCCCACCGCCGGCCTGGATCCTGTGGGCGTGGAGGAGATCCTGGGCAATATCCGGGACTATCATAAGGCCCATAACGCCACCATCATCCTGGTGTCCCACTCCATGGAGGAAGTGGCCCGCACTGTGGACCGCCTGGTGGTGGTCAACGACGGTGTCATCCCCTTCCAGGGAACGCCCCGAGAGGTCTTCCGCCACGGAGCCGAGCTGGAGGCTATGGGTCTGGGCGTGCCCCAGATGACCCGCGTGCTCAACCGACTGCGCACCATGGGCGTGGACATTGATCCCTCTGTCTACACCATTGAGCAGGCCAAGGAAGCTATTTTGAAGGCAAAGGGGGTGCGGTGAGATGGCAGTGAAGGATATTACCCTGGGACAATACTTCCCCGGCAACTCTTTGGTTCACCGCCTGGACCCCCG
>RHMF01003708.1_pt1 | contig 10276 bp, 9 predicted proteins | sample 5365151 | NCBI WGS metagenome assembly RHMF01 (sample SAMN10266501, study PRJNA497801) | feces metagenome | isolation source: feces | host: Bos taurus | place: China: Prairie of Fairy Mountain | collected 2017-08-14 | reverse complement strand
CTCCATATAGGGAGGGGTACGGGGGAGGGGCTTAATATTATGGAAAAGAAATACGGAGCCGCTGAGTGCGGTGATTGCAATACTTGTGGCAAGTGCGATGCCATGTACGACGAGGTTGTGCCCGAACTGAAGGGTTTTGACGATGCCGTGGCAGCTGCTGCGGCAATAGACAGAAACTCTTACGAGAAGAACCTCTCACGCCTTCGCCGTGCCACCTTCGAGCACGACAATGCACAGGGCCAGCAGGTGGAGACCTTCACACGCAATGCCGTGTCGCGCCCCTCAGTGCCTGGTCACGAGGGTGCCTTGCTCAGTCCCACACACCAGGGTCTGACCCTATATACGCTTATCATCTTCTCCGAGAACTATGCCGGTATACTGAATCAGATTACCGCCGTGTTCACTCGCCGACAGGTGAACATCGAGACGCTCAACGTGTGCGCCTCCAGCACCCCAGGCGTACACAAGTACACCATCACCTGCTATTGCAAGAAGGAGATGGCGGAGATGCTCGTAAAGCAGATAGAGAAGCGCATAGACGTGCTCCAGGCCAACTGCTTCGTGGACGACGAGATTTTCATGATGGAGACCTCCCTGCTGAAACTCTCCACTCCCAAGGTGCTTACCAGCAAGGAGATTTCGCGCATTGTGCGCCGTCACGATGCCCGCTTCGTGGAGGTGAACTCTACATACTCCATTGTGGAGAAGACTGGCATCACGGAGGACGTTATGGACCTCTTCATGCAACTGGATGCAATGGGTTGCGTACTGCAGTTCGTTCGCTCGGGCCGCATTGCCGTGACCAAGAGCCGTGTGGAACGCCTCGACCAGTATCTCACCGAGAGAGAGATGGAGCGATAATACACCTTATATAAAATATACGCGCACATACGTACATACATAAAACATCAAGGCTATGCTGAACAAGATTGACACATATCCCATATACATAGAGCCTTTCCATGCCGATTTCACCGGCAGGGTATTTATGGGCGTACTGGGCAACCACATGCTCAATGCTGCCGGCAACCATTCACAGAAGCGTGGCTGGGGCATAGGCGCTCTGAACGAGACACGCCACACATGGGTGCTCTCGCGTCTGTCCATAGAGATGATGGAGATGCCTCGCAACTATCAGCATTGCCAGGTGCGCACTTGGGTGGAGAGCGTGTTGAAACTGTTCACCACCCGTAACTTCGCCATCGAGGATGCCGAAGGCCGCCCCATGGGCTATGCTCGTAGCGTGTGGGCAATGATAGACATGGAGACTCGCCGTCCCTGCGACCTGCTTAGCCTCTACGATGGCGACATACTGAACTATGCCGTATCCGAGGAGGAGAACATCTGTCCCATCGAGGGCCACGGACGTTTCCGTTTCCGCGATGCACAACTGGTTCGCACCATAGGCACATACTATAGCGATGTGGACATCAACGGCCACATCAACTCCATAAAGTACATAGAGCACATCCTCGACCTCTTCACCCGCGAGCAGATGGAGCGTGGCATCCGTCGCTTCGAGATTGCCTACAAGGCAGAGAGTTACATGGGCGATGCACTCAGCTTCTACATCCAACCCGTCAGCGAGGACGAGATAGACATTGAAGTGCGCAAGAACGTCACCGACGACACACCAGGCGATGTAGTCTGCCAGGCAAAGGTGAGGTTTAACGGATAAACGATGAGCGCTGAACGGTGAACGATGAGCGGTGACCGGTGACTGAGAATCCCCCCTCCTCCTCTCTCATCCTCTCACCTCCTCTCACCTCATAAAAGAAAATAAACAACAACAAATAATATACAACAATGGCAAAAATGAATTTTGGCGGCGTTATCGAAGAAGTGGTAACCCGCGAGGAATTTCCTCTTGAGAAAGCACGTGAAATCCTGAAGGACGAGACCATCGCCGTTATCGGTTATGGCGTACAGGGTCCTGGTCAGGCTTGTAACCTCCGCGACAACGGTTTCAATGTTATCGTTGGTCAGCGTCAGGGCAAGACTTGGCTATCGCCGACGGTTGGGTTCCCGGTGAGACTCTGTTCTCTATCGAGGAGGCTGCCGAGAAGGCAAGCATCGTTATGTGTCTGCTCTCTGATGCAGCTGTAATGAGCGTATGGCCCACCCTGAAGCAGTACCTCACCGCTGGTAAGGCTCTCTACTTCTCTCACGGTTTCGCTATCACCTGGAGCGATCGCACAGGTTGTGTTCCTCAGGATGATATCGACGTTATCATGGTTGCTCCCAAGGGTTCTGGTACCTCTCTGCGTACCATGTTCCTCGAGGGTCGTGGTCTGAACAGCTCTTATGCCGTATATCAGGACGTAACAGGTCGTGCTCTCGAGCGCACTCTGGCTCTCGGTATCGGTATTGGTTCTGGTTACATGTTCGAGACCACTTTCCAGCGCGAGGCTACCTCTGACCTCACTGGCGAGCGCGGTTCTCTGATGGGTGCTATCCAGGGCTTGCTCTTGGCTCAGTACGAGGTTTTGCGTGAGAACGGCCACACTCCCTCCGAGGCTTTCAATGAGACCGTAGAGGAGCTGACTCAGTCACTCATGCCTCTCTTCGCACAGAAGGGTATGGACTGGATGTATGCCAACTGTTCTACCACCGCACAGCGTGGTGCTCTCGACTGGATGGGCCCCTTCCACGATGCTTGCAAGCCCGTTGTTGAGAAGTTGTACGCTTCTGTAAAGAGCGGTAACGAGGCACAGATCTCTATCGACGCCAACTCTAAGCCCGACTATCGTATCGGTCTTGAGAAGGAACTCGCTGCTCTGCGCGAGAGCGAGATGTGGCGCACTGCCGAGACCGTGCGTCAGCTCCGTCCCGAGAACAACTAATACCAACCACTGATAATACACCCTAGGATAGAGTTCATGGCCTTCAAAGCCATGAACTCTTCTGTTTATATGAGATATGATAGATTGAGAGAGAAAAATCATCTCACAAAAACCTTATTCTAATAAACTTTTGCTAACTTTGTCAAAGAATAAAAGCAAAAACACTATGAAAACTACTCTTACTCTCCTACTTCTCATTGCCACAATAGCAATGACAATGCTCAGTCCTACGGATTGCAGGGCAGAATCAACTATCGAGAAGTATGTACAGAATAAATGCTGTTCTGCAGACAAAGATGATGACAACAAGGTTCATCTTGTAGTAGAGAATCTTCCGGAATTTCCAGGAGGGCAACGCGCACTAATGGATTATCTGAGAAATGAAATACGTTATCCCAAACAGTGTGTGAAAAATAAGATAGAAGGTCGCTCAATTATAACCTTCGTTGTGGAAAAGAACGGTAAGGTAAAGAATGTTAAGGTTACAAGAACATCCGGCAACAAGAAACTTGATAAGGAAGCAAAACGAGCCGTAAAGAATATGCCAGCATGGCAACCTGGCAGACACCAAGGCAAGATTGTACGAGTACAATACTCAATACCCATAATGTTCAGACTTCAAAACCCGACAAAATAAGACACTACAAGCAATATTCATCCCTCTCACCTATATCCTCTGTATGGATAAAGTGGGAGGGATGTTTTTGTATGAGGGTCCAAAAGGGCTAAAGTCAACTTGCGACAAATATTGTTAATCCAGCGAACCGCCCCTCCCAAGCGAATCTTTCCCTCTTTCCTCTTTCCTCTTTGCTCTTTTTCCTTTAATCCCGCTTTGCGGTCTTGACTTTGCTCTCACTCGGCATAATCAAAGTGAACTTTGCTTCTGCTTTTGACTTTGTCGATTTTGCTATTGCTCGGCATAGTTCAAACAAGTTTGACTCTGCTCTCGCTTAATCGCAAAATTATTCGTTAATACTCATCAAGCTTCGCAAGTCTCCTTTCTTCTTTCTCCTTTCTCCTTTCCTCTTCCCTTCACGCCTTCAACCATTCGTGCTTTGCCACGCTATAGATGGGGAGGAAGGGGATGAGCAGGGGAGTCTTCTTGATGTAGGCCTGAAACTTGGGATCTTTGCCGTAGGTCTCTGTTTGGCGCAGTTCCAGGCGGCGTGCACCGCTGAACATCACATATACGATGCCTATGTAGCCAAGCACCGCTATTATCCATTGCCATAAAGTGCAACATGCACCAAAGCAGATGATGAAACTGCCAGTCCACATCAGCACCTCGCCAAAGTAGTTGGGACAACGCACCATGCGATATATGCCAGTGTCTACAAACCTATTGGCATTCACCTTCTTTGCCGCACTCTTCTGTGCATCGGCAATAATCTCAATAGCAACACCTATGGCGGCAACCACAGCACCAGCCCACATCCAGCCCTCGTGCACCATCACACCATCGCGAAGGTTGCCGAGATAGAACGCCACGGGACTCATCTGTCCCACATAGAGCAGGGCACACGAAATCCAAATCATCATCATTACGAAAAATGGTTTCTTTGTGGTGTTTTCCGGTTGGTACAGAATCTTCTTGTACGAAGCCGAACGCTTCTCCCTCAACAGCAGGAACATCCCCAATCTGATGCCATACACAAACATCACGGCGCAGAACAGTAAGGCCGGCCATGTCATCACGTCACGGAAAATAATCACACTGGCTACTGACAGAGCCGATATGGAAAAACCATATCCAATACTGAAGAAGTAGATGAAATACACCCATCCAATGGCAGATACGGCAAGCGCCAATGCCGTCAATACTAACAAATAAGTCATAATATATACTATATAGTTACTTTTTATAGGCAAGTATTATCCCAAATCGGTCATTAGCGCGTAACAGGCTAATGGCCGATTTGGGATTATCCCTTTACTTGCTTTTGTCATACAAAGATAAGTATTCTGCTGAATCTTTTCTCGTTTTTTATGAAGAAATCTTTGTTGTGTCCGGTAAAAGATGTATTTTATTCTCACGCAAATGTCGTAGAGTTTACCGTTTTCCGTTTTCAATGTGAGCTTTTGGGGACTTTGATAAGAAAAAACTTGCCTAAAGGTGCAACACTTTAGGCCAAAATTTCGTTATAATGGCAGAAGACAATAAATTTGATGGACGCTGGCTATAGAAATATCATCCTTGGATGCAGGAAGGAAAGGCAGGAAGCACAACTCGCCTTCTACGACCTGTTTGCCCCAACATTGTTTGCATCGGCCTTCCGCTTGCTCAATAATGAATGGGAGGCTGAGGAGGTGGTACAGGAGATTCTGCTGAAGGTGCTCACAGACACATCTCTGCTGAACCACGAGGCAGACGCGATGCAGAGGATGCTGAGGCGCATGACCATAAACCTGTCCATCGACCATTTGCGACGGCGCAAGGTGGTGTGGGAGGAATGGAGCGACAACCTGGCGGAGCAGTCCGTGGAGAGCATAGAGCAGGCGATGATACGCCAGGAGGATGTAGCGCAACTGTATTCGGCTATTGCCATGATGTCCGAGAAGGACCGAGGCATCCTCATGCTATCCATCGTAGAGGAACTTACAACGGAGGAAATATCGCAAATCCTTGGCATACGCCCATCCAGCGTACGTTCGCAATTGTCCAGAGCCAAACAGAGACTAATAAAACGATACAGACATGAATAACAAAAACAATACCGCATTGAAGCAATTGATGGAGCAGGCATGGCCAGTGCCGCCACAGCCCGCAGGAAGCCGTGAGCGCTTTGCACAGAGATTGTCGCAAGCCCGAGGCACGCAGCGCAGACATTGGTTCTATGGCGTTGGTTCGGCTATAGGCATTGCTGCATCTGTGATAATAGCTTTCCTGATGCTGCACCCCCAATCAGATGTTCCTGCCACAGAACTTCCCATCCAGCAGACTCTCAGCGCCAGCATTGCCGAGGTTAAGGGCTACTACAAAGCACAGATGTGGAGCGAGACGGAGTTTATTATGGAACTAAGCAAGAATCTCGACCCCGAATTGCGCCAGAGGCTATTGATGGAGGTGAGGCTGGTAAACGAAACTCCAGACTCAATAATGTTAGACATCATGAAGCAGGAAATCGACGAAGACCAAAAGATATACTATATCACATCGATGTATATGGCGCACCTGCGCAGCCTTAAGTATATGCATGAGGCCCTCAGCGACAAGACAATGGCAATCAAGTAAAACCTATAACGTATATACAATTATGAGAAACATTATCAAATCTATTCTTTTAGCACTTCTCGTGTTGTTATCCCCAAATTTCATTCATGCGAGCAAGCAGGCTAAGATGGCAAAAAAAAGTGGAGAGATAAGAATAAAGGATGTGTCTCCCCATAAAGGACTGAATCTGAACTACAATTATGGCGAGATGGAACTTGTGTTCTGGGACAAGAACGAGATTGTGCTCAAGTATGACGAATGTGTCAGAGCTTCATCACAAAAACGTGCCGATGAAATTCTTCAACAAAGAATTGCCATTAAGTCTATTGAGGGACATTATTTTAGGGTAGGAAATGCTGATGACTCGTCCGTTAGTTTCAACAGCAAATGGACCGTCTACGTCCCCTCCCATATCTCGTCAGTAGCTGCCTCTAACAACTTTGGCAACATAACAGTAGGAAAAGGTTTTTCTGGGCTTATACGCATCGATGTACAGAATGGTGATGTGAATATACCCGAAACCAAGGCTATGTGCGTGGTAGAGGTGACGCATGGCAACTTTTATGTGGGCAATGCCGCTTACCTGAACATGACCACAAAGCATGCCAACGGCACCATCTCTTTTGCCCAAACACTGAAGGTGCAGGCCGAGCACGCAGACTTCTGCAAAATTGACAAGGCAGACGTCATGACAATAAATAGCAAGCACTCCAAGATAAAGGTAGGCAATGTGGGACAACTGAGTTCCCAAGGCTCGTACTCTACTCTGGAGGTGAACGAACTGTCTGGTCTGGCCAATATAAGAGATATGCAGCACTCTACCATCGAGATGGGCGATTTTTGGGGCAAGTTAGATGCCACGGACCTGTCGTATTCCAAGCTGAACATCACAATTAGCAAGTTCAACCACACTCCTTTTATCATGGTGACGGACCTTGACTATACCGATGTAAAGGTGAAGCTTCCCGCCAGTTTGAGAACCTCTATTTATGTTAACTGCAAGGGGGCATGTAAATCCACATCCTCAGGTACCGCCAAAATTAAGTCATCAGCACCATGGTCTTCTCCTAATGGAGTTAGCACGCATGTATTTCAGAATACGGAATCCTTTACCCCTAACTCTCTGATAGACATAAACAACGAATCCTATGGCACTATCCTGATTGAGGAATACTGATTTATTTCTCTCCACCACCACCCTTACACCATCATCGGTGATTGACATCAAGAATTCCAGAGGTAATATCATTATCAAGGGCTACTAAGCATTGTGTTGCCCGGCCAGTACCGTCGTATCGGTACTGGAGTACTCTCGTGGGAGGACTGCAGTCCTTCCATAGGAGGACTACACCCTTGCCACATGGCGGTTATGGGTGAAAACGTACCGAAAAAGTATATTAACACATAAAGAAAGGTTGTGAGTATGCGTCAAATCCTAACAGCAATCTTGTTGCTCGCCTGCTGCTCTATTGGTATGCAAGCCCAGGGCTTAGGGCCAGAAACTCGTATTCAGAATGTCAAGGTGATAGATGAAGTCCGCTATCTACTTCTGAGAAATGCTGAATTTAATGTCTATGATAGTAAAGGGAAACCAATTACCTTCAAGTCTTATGAGAATACAGGTATTACGAATGGTAACGAAAGGTTTTACGGATATCAACTTAATATCAGTGGACTTGTAGACTCCTTGACCATAGAAGCCAAGGTAGAAGGATATACCCTTGTCGACACGACCTTGGTTCTGTCTAAAGAGAAATTCAAAAGATACAAAAAGACATACGGAGATCTTTATGTTTGGAATGATGAAATCCAGCTCAAAACCACCCTTGAACCTTATAAAGAGCTTGAAGAGGTAGCCGTTAATGCCACACGTATTCTGATGGTTCAAAAGGGGGATACCATAATATATAATGCCGCAGCCCTGCAATTGTCCGCTGGCTCCATGCTCAACGACCTTGTGCGTGCCCTGCCGGGAGCACAGCTTGATAAGGGAGGTAAAATCACAATCAACGGTGAGCGTGTAACCAGTCTCTTGGTCAATGGCAAGGACTTCTTCAAGGGCGACCCTATGGTGGCATTGACCAACCTGCCCTATTATACCGTTGACAAGATTAAGGTTTATCATCGAGGTAAGGAACTCAATAATGCAACACGCTCGGATTCCCTTCGGGCAGAGGGAGAAGAAAAGCCGCTTGTCATGGATGTACGCCTGAAGAAGGAATATGGTCAGGGCTGGCTGGCAAATGCCGAGGCTGGAGGTGGCATACGCACCTTGGGCGAAGCCAACCCTATATACAGAGGACGAGTTTTTGCCCTTCGCTTTACCGACCACTCCAGATTGGGCATATATGCCACGGCAAACAATGTGGGTGACAGCTATAAACCCTCGCACAATGGCCAGTGGCGAGAGATGAAGGCCGAGGGTAGCGGTGAGCCTGTTGTACAGCAAGGTGGCATAGACTTCAGCATTGAAAACAAACCAGGAACAATGAAACTGGCAACAACGCTTGAAGCTCAGCATTCCACAAACGATGTGGAAAGCAAGACTTCTACTCAACAATTTCTCAACACTGGAGACATCTTTAACCGAATCCGTAGCTACAATCACTCCAATTCCACATCATTGAACTGGAACGCTACATTTTCAAGAAATATTGATAGAAAATACTCTATCTCTCTTTCTCCGAGATTCAGTTTCAACACAGGCACAAGCAATTCCCAATCACTGAATGCCACCTTCGACAGCAATCCTCTGGATGTAGGAATGGATTCTTCATTGGACAGCATATTCTCTGAACCATATAGCCAGAATCTGTTGCAGAAAGTTATCACATCACGACAGACACTTGGAGCGGGAGAATCTTGGTCAGTAAGCACAGGTCTGTCCGCTTCTGGAAATGTAAGATTGCCGTTTACTGGCGAAAATCTTAGTGTAAATGCATCAATAAGATACAACAAACGTAATCGTACAAATCTTTTGTTCTCGCAGATAGCTGGACGAAATATCAACGCTTACAATGACGATACACGAACCTCATCGCCAAGCAACAATTTATCTTACCGTGCCGGTATTAGCCACAAACTGTTTTACATAAACAGCGAATCAGTAGGTTTCTTTTATTCAGGTCTCAGTTATTCATATAGTCATAATTCCCAAAATGACGTGCGACAATTGCTTAGGGGTGACGAGCGCTTGCCGGAAGATATTTCCGATATGTCAATGGGAGGTTGGGGTGGCCGGTGGATATAGCCAACAGTTACACGAAAGACGAGTCGTCGGATAGTCACAACATGACACTTACCTTTGACTACAACACTCCCAGAACCAAGAGTGGCAAAGCATTGTACCTGCGCGGCTCTGTGCCATTTCAATACCAAAGGCGTGAAGTGAAAGATATCAGAGGCATAGGAGACCAGCACCTATTGGGCAAGGACTGGACATTTGATCCCAGTATCAGTATCCATGATGGAGGATTCTTTAACCTTTCATACAGTATGCAATCCATACTTCCAAGACTGGAAGAAAAACTTGATGTCAGCGACAACAGTTATCCGCTTTATGTGCAGAAGGGTAATCCTGATCTGAAGACGGCATATACTCATTCATTGAGCTTCGCGATCACTACAAAGCGTCCGAAAATCAGTCAGTGGCTGAATTATCACATAAATGCCGACATCATGCAACATGAGATAAAACAGGCAATGACATACAACCGCACAACTGGTATCACCACCTGGCAACCTCGCAATATTGAAGGCAACTGGTGGGTATCAGGTCTGCTAAGTTTTGGACGGGCTCTTGACAAGGACAAGCGTTGGAATCTGGCTACGAATTCAAGATACACCTTTGCGCACAGCACCGACTTCAATACCGATGCTATAGAGTTGGAACCGCAGACCTCACTCGTGCTGACACATCGCATCAATCAGGATTTCAAAATCAGTTACGGAAAGAACAAGTTCCGTGTGGAGGTGAACGGACGGCTGAGATGGAACTATGGCACTTCAGACAGGGAGGACTTCCAACGCCTGAACTACATTGACCAAGCCTATGGCATAACCCTCATGACACCACTTGTCTGGGGCATCGACCTGGACACCGACCTCTTGGTAAACGTGCGTAGCGGATATAACGACCCCTCCATGAACACCACGGAATGGCAATGGAATGCCGCCCTGTCCACACGCTTTGGCAAGAAGAAGCTGTGGACGGCACGCCTTG
>RHMF01006009.1_pt1 | contig 10280 bp, 7 predicted proteins | sample 5365151 | NCBI WGS metagenome assembly RHMF01 (sample SAMN10266501, study PRJNA497801) | feces metagenome | isolation source: feces | host: Bos taurus | place: China: Prairie of Fairy Mountain | collected 2017-08-14 | reverse complement strand
GCGATGCAGATGGCATCGTTGGCAGCCGCCAGGTCGATATAGCCGATCCGGGAACCGGCATCGGCGGAATTGACGATGGGCTTGCCGTTGGTGCGGTTGTAGACCTTGATACCGGCCTCAATGGCCCGCTTGTTGGCGGTGTCCAGGGCCAGGGGCACATTGTTGAAGTTTTCCTGCAGCAGCTTGACAGCCCACATCATCCGCTCCGGGCCGTCCTTTTCCGCAGGGCCGATGTTCACATCCAGATAGGTGGCACCGGCGGCGATCTGCTGGGCTGCCCGCTCCAGAATGGGCTTGGGATCCCGCTTGTCCATGGCCTCCCGGATGGCGGGGGCGATGCAGTGGATCCGCTCACCGATGACGGTGAAGGCCCGGCTGGCAGGATTCCGGGGCTTGTAGGCAACACCCATATCCACGATCTCGATTTTGGGGACCTTCTTTTCCAGCAGCTCCTCAAAGGTCAGCTCCCGCTGCTCTTCCGGCTCATTGCCGGCGGCATTCCGGGCCGCAGCGGCCTTGGCGGCAGCTTCGTACTCCTTATCCCGCATGTACTTGGGCAGCTGGACCGCCTCCTGGGGGCCCACCACCACATTCCAGCCCGGGAGCTTCTCCTGGATCTCGCCCTTCATGACGGCGACCTTGCCGGGGATGATCAGGGTGCGGTTCTTGATCTTATTTTCCACATCCAGCTCATCGAAGGTCTTCTTGATGGTGGAGGCGGACAGCTTACCGGCGGCCCAGGCGGTGAGGACGGACATACCGGAGGCATCGGTGATGATCAGATTCACCGGCATACCGCTGCGCTCCAGCTCGCCGGAGACCAGGAAGTAGGTCAGGGCGAAGTCCACGGTCAGGGCGCAGGGAGAATTCTCGTCCGCGCCGTTGATGGGATAGATCTTGGCCTCCACCTTCATGGGCTTCTGGGGGTCGGTAAAGATATTCTGGCGCAGACCGTACAGAGGCAGGGCCTGGGCCATGGACATATGGCTCATGACGATGATGGATGCGTACCGCTCGATGAACATGGCGGCATAGGCGGTCTGCAGCCGGTCATCGCCCTTGGCCAGTTTCGCCACATTGACGATGGAGGGATAGCCGAAGGTGCGGTCACCGTCCCGCAGGGCGGTACGGCGGACCAGAACGGCATTTTTCAGGGTTTCCTTGGCGGTGGCGCCGGTGACATCCAGAATCAGGTTCTTATTGCCCTTGGCTTCCAGCTTTTTCACGGTATCGTACAGATCGGACAGGTTCTCCGCCCAGACACCCAGGGGAACACCGGCCTTCACAGCCAGCGCATTCATTTCTTCCCAGTTTTCGGGGGTGGCACCGTCCAGAATGCAGTTCTTTCCGGAAACCTCCAGCGCAGCCTCGGCGCAGGCGGCATCCCGGCATTCCAGGATCAGGCTGCGGCCGGTGGCAGCGGCCTTTCTGACCAGCTCTGCATAGACGGCGGGATCGGACTGCTTGTTGGAAACGAAAATCGCCTCCACATACATCCGCTCGCCGATGCGCTCATAATCCACCTTCTGCAGATCCGCCAGCTTCTTTTCCACCTTTTCTTCATCACAGTCGGTGCAGAGGCACACGGCGAAGAGGTTTTTATTCACCAGGGTCTTTTCATGGCGGAACAGGACGGTTTCACCGCCCAGCTTGTGCTCACCTAAGGAAACGGTCTTCATCAGGGGCGCAGTCTGCTCGTTCAGCAGATCCTTGGCCTCCTGGGAGAAATAGGGACACTTATCGATGGACACGGCACCCTGGGCCACCTTCATGCAGAAGGCCATACAGGTGGGGACGCCGCACTCCTTGCAGTTCTTTTTGGGGGACAGCTTGAAAATATCCAGACCTTTCAATGCCATAGTCGTATCCTCCTTAGATCAGTTCCGCAATAAAGCTGCTGACGGCGGCAACGGAAGCAGGATGGCGCAGGATCACCGCATCGGCTCCGCCGGTCAGGTCCGCGGCGGCAGTGGCGATCTCCATCTGAATGGCCCGCTCCTCCACATCGCCCCAGGAGGGTTCATCCTGGATCGTGGCGGTGGACTCCTTGACACCCCAGGTATCGGAGGATACGGGCGCCACAATGGGCATCTGCAGATCCCCATCGCCCTGCTGCAGGGCAGCCAGACGGATCCGGTCCAGGGTGGAGGCAACGTACTCGAAGCCGTAGCCCACAGCGGCGGTGCCGATATTCATCACGATGCTCTCAGGCTTCACGGAGAGCTGCTGGAGCATGATGTTCAGCTGCTTTGCCAGATTGATATCATCGGCGGTTTCCGCGCCCACCTTCTGACCGTAGGCCAGGGCTGCGGAAGCAGCCACGGTCTTATAGTCCTCGTTCTTGGCGGACAGGACCAGGATATTTCTGCCCTGGAGGGCCTCGGAGATCTTTGCGAACAGCTCTCCGTCCTTCTCCAGATTCTTGCAGCCCATGATCACCAGAGGCTTATTGACAGCTTCGGCAACGGCCCGGGCATCTTCCACACAGGCGCAGACAGAGCGGTTTGCGCCGTTGGGATCGGCGGACTCAAAGGAAAGTGCCAGGAAATCACAGCCGGGAAGCTCTGCGGCCTTCTTTGCCCGGTCAGCCATGGTCTCGCAGCCGGCATAGAATTCCGTCAGGCCGGGAACCGTCCAGGTGTGGGCAGCGTCGGAGATCTCCAGACCCACCTTGGGTGCATGCTCCACAGGGCCGTCGAAGGTATAGAAGGGCAGCACATTCTGACCGCCGATGACAATTTTTTCCTCACCGGTGCCCAGGGTCACGGCATGGATTCTGCCGGGAAATGCGGATGTCTTGGGAGTAAATGCCATAATTGTTTTCCCCCTTGGTTAATATTTCATGATTTAGCTTGGAAATTACAGTCCGATGGATCTCAGGATCTGCTTCACTGCGGACTTCATGGGATCCGTGTCCGGCAGCCGGGCAGAGGGATCGCCGTCGCAGTCGCAGCGGTACACCGCCTCGTCCTGGGGCAGCACACCGAAGAGGGTCAGGCCCCGCTTTTCGATCTCAGCCAGGATGCCTGCATCCAGTCTGCCCTCCGGGGCCCGGTTGACGATGAGGCCCATTCTTCCGGGCTTCAGGTCCAGCTGGCCCACCATTTCGGCGATCCGGGCAGCGGCCTGGATGCCCCGGCGGGAGCAATCGGAGATCAGCAGCATGGTATCCACATGGGGCAGGGTTCCCCGGGCCACATGCTCCAGTCCCGCCTCATTGTCCATGACCACATAGGCATAGTTGGGAACGTACTTGTCCATCTGGCGCTTGAGCATGGAATTGACGTAGCAGTAGCAGCCTTCGCCCTGGGTCCGGCCCATGATCAGCATATCGAAGTCATCCTCCTCGATCAGGGCCTCGGAGAACTTCATTTCCGCGAAATCCCCCTTGGTCATACCGGCGGGGATGGTCTTTTTCAGCTCTGCCTGGGCCATTTCCTCCCGGATCTGTCCCAGAGAGGTCTCCATCTGCACACCCAGAACCTCGTTGAGGTTGGCATTGGCATCTGCGTCCACCACCAGCACCGGGCCGTCGCCCTTTTGGCACAGGCAGTCGATCATCATACCGCAGATGGTGGTTTTTCCGACGCCGCCTTTACCGGCGACTGCGATGGTATGAGGCTTTGCCATAGTTTCGCTCCTCGCTTGTTAAATTCCGGTATCAGTCCCGGTCCAGAAGTCCCGCATCCCGGGCGATGCAGGCCACATCGTCGTACTTGTTCAGGGCATACATGTGGATGCCGTTGATGCCGCAGTCCAGGTATTCCCGGATCTGATTGACGGTGTATTCCATGCCTTCCTCCCGGAAAGCGGCCTTTTTCTGGGCCGCCTGGTCATCCTTGCAGACCAGGTCGCTGGTAAAGGGATCGGGGAAGATCCAGTGCCGGGAGATCAGCTCGCACAGGCCCCGGGGCATGACGCAGCCGTTGCGGCTCAGGGCCATATTGATGGTGGCCCGCTGGTCCAGAATGGGCATAACACCCACATCCACCGGCAGCCAGATACCGGCTGCCCGGATGGCATCCATCCAGCGGCGGAACTGGTCCATATCCCAGCACAGCTGGGTCATAATGTAGTCGGCACCCAGATCCTGCTTCTGCTTCAGGAAGGCGATATCGTCTTCCAGGGAGGTGCAGGAAATATGTCCCTCGGGAGAGCCCGCCACCGCAATGGTGAACTTGCTTCCGAACTCCCGGCGGACCAGCTCCACCAGCTCGGAGGCATAGTGCAGGTCGCCGCCGGTGCCGGTGGAACCCTGGGGCAGGTCGCCCCGGAGGGCCAGCATATGGTTGATGCCGTGGGCCAGATAATTGTTCAGCTGGGTCCGGATATCATCCCGGGTGTTGCCGATGCAGGTGAAATGGGTCACGGGAATGGACTTTCCATCCCGGGCGATCTTGTCCAGCACTTCCAGATTCTTGCCCACATTGGTGCCGCCGGCGCCGTAGGTGCAGGAAATGTAATCCGGATTCAGGGTGTACAGCTTCTCCAGGACACCGCCCTGACCGCAGAGCCTGTCCATGCCCGCCTCGGTTCTGGGCGGGAAGACTTCAAAAGATAATACGGAACGCTTATTCAGAAGATCCGTAACAGACATGTTTCATAACCTCCTAAAGCAGGTCAAAAGATGTGCGCAAAAACGCAGAAATACCCATTGGGGCATATCGATATGGTTAAATCGTAACATACAGTTATCCCGAATTCAACCCCATTGTGGGCAAATGCGCAAATCCTGTAGTTTTCTTCATTCTTTTGACTGGAAAAGCCAGTGTTTTTCATGAAAATGCATAAAGCCCGATGGCAAAAATCCTCACCTTCCCGGTCGACAAAAAGGGGTTGAATTTTCCATTTCCCTCTGGTATAATACCCACACCAAGCGATGCAGGATTCGTATATCGGTAATACAACGGCTTCCCAAGCCGTGAAGGCGGGTTCGACTCCCGTATCCTGCTCCAAAACAAAGGGCACCCCTTTGGGGTGCCTTTTGTTTTGGACGGTGAAGGGAGTCGAACAATTTATATGCGGCGCGGATGAGCGCCGCTCGCGAGGGCTTGACCGAGCGACTCCTTGATTTTATCGACTCCCGGATCCTGCCGGCACCCCAAAGGGGTGCCTTTTGTTTTAAGGTATCGATCTTTTGCGATAAAATACGTAGGGGCGGTCTGTGACCGCCCGCGGGCGCACAAAGTGCGCCCCTACTTGAGTTTGACTATGGCTGGATTTCATACGCTATCGTAGGGGAGGGTCACTGACCCTCCCGTGCAGTTGGAAAATTGAGCAGACATTCGGATGCGAAAACATACAAATTGCGTAAACCCAAGAATATTGTGGTCGCAAGGTTTTGGGAGGGTCGGTGACCCTCCCCTACAATGGTGCTTCGATTTGCCAAAAGGAACCGCCCCTGTCCGGATTGGGACAGGGGCGGTTTCCTTTATGCGTGATGATGATGCTGCTTGGGCTGATTGTGCCGACGGGCGCTGGTGCGTCCCTCGGGCTTGATCTCGCCTGCGGCCAGCAGGGCACGGCGGGTCATGGCGGGGCCAACCAGCTCGTAAACCAGCACGGCGAAGAGCACCACATTCCGGGCCAGGGTGCCGTCGGGCAGGGTGGCTGCCGTCAGGGCCATGCCCAGGGCCACACCGGCCTGGGGCAGCAGGGTGATGCCCAGATTGTCGGTGATGGGCTTGGACTGATGGGTAATCCTGCAGCTGACGGCAGAGCCGCAGTACTTGCCTGCGGACCGGGCGATGATGTAGATCACACCCACCAGAATGGTCACGGGATTTGCCAGCACCTCCAGATCCAGCTCCGCGCCGGAGATCACGAAGAACAGGATGTTCAGGGGCATGACCCAGCCATCCACACGCTCCATCAGCTCTTCGGAGGTGGAGCAGATGTTGCAGAAGATGGTGCCGGTCATCATGCACACCAGCAGCAGGGAGAAGCCGCAGTGGATGGGGCCCAGGTGGAATTTCACAGCGGACAGGCCCACGGTCAGCAGCACAAAGGCCACGGAGATGGTAAGACGCTTACTGCGGGAATGGAAGAACTGCTCCACCCAGTTGAGCAGCCAGCCCATGACGCTGCCCAGAGCAAGGGACAGGACGATCTCCACAATGGGCTCCACCACCACAGCCAGAATGCTGACCTGACCGTTGGCCAGAGCGGAGGCGATGCCGAAGGATACGGAGAACAGCACCAGACCCACTGCGTCATCGATGGCAACCACCAGCATCAGCAGCCGGGTCAGGGGGCCGTCGGCCTTGTACTGGCGCACGACCATCAAAGTTGCGGCGGGAGCGGTAGCGGAAGCGATGGCGCCCAGGGTAATGGCGCAGGGGATGGAGATGACGTTGGGGAAGCACAGGTGCAGTCCGATCAGCACCAGATCCACCAGCACGGTGGTGACCACCGCCTGCAGAATGCCGATGGTCACGGCGCTGCGGCCCATGGTCTTCAGCTGGGAGAGCCGGAACTCATTGCCGATGGTAAAGGCAATGAAGCCCAGAGCGGTCTGGGTCACGATGCTCAAAGCTTCCACCTGCTCCAGAGTCTGGAAGCCCAGGCCGGGCACATTCAGACGGCCCAGAGCGAAGGGGCCCATGAGCAGACCTGCCACCAGGTAGGCGGTGACCGCAGGCAGGTTCATTTTCTTTGTCAGTCTGGACAGCATAAGGCCGCCGATGAGGGCGCAGGCCAGACAGATCAGATAGGTTTCCATGTAAAAATGCCTTCTTTTATATTGAAATTCGCCGGGGGCGAAATGTCCTCGACCGACGCAAATCATACTCCTGCGGCCAGCAAATTTCAAGATGAATTCCCCACAAACTTTTTCCTTTTTCTGGCAGTTATTTGTTCAAATTTCAGGGTGGGGCGCATAGGCTTATTTCAGAGGTGATACCATGAACAAGCCCACAGGCAAACAGTATGCACTTTTTATCGGACTATGCGAGGCAGTGGGGCTCCTTTCGGGCCTGATCAGCCGGGAAGGCACCGCCCTCTACGGTCAAATGGCCCTGAAGCCGCCCCTGGCCCCGCCGGGCTGGGTCTTTCCGGTGGTGTGGACGGTTCTCTATGCCCTCATGGGTATCGGCGGTGCCCAGGTCTGGTCCGGGCCCAAAACCCAGGCCCGGAGCCGGGGCCTGAACCTGTTCTTCGCCCAGCTGATCATCAATTTTTTCTGGAGCCCCATTTTCTTCAATGCCCGGGCCTACGGCCTGGCCTTTTCCTGGCTGCTGCTTCTGTGGGCGCTGGTTTTCCTGATGATCCGGGAATTCCGCAAGGTAGATAAACCCGCCGCCCGGCTTCAGATCCCCTACCTGCTCTGGCTCACCTTCGCAGCATACCTCAACTGGGGCGTCTGGCAGATGAACCGGTAAATGATCGTTTAGCGCAGCAACTTGGCTCTCCCTTTGGGAGAGCTGGCACCGCCTTTGGCGGTGACTGAGAGGGCAAAAGACGTTGCGACACCCTCTCCGTCAGCCCGTTCGGGCTGCCACCTCCCCCAAAGGGGGAGGCAAGGCGCCTTCGGCGCTTTGTGCCGCTAAACGCTCATTTATCTTCCCTTCATTTTCCCCTTTGCCGGATTGTCCGGCAGCTTTCCGTCCTCTGCAAGCCGGGAACCGCGGCTGGGGCAAACCATGGATTCCCACACACAACCAAAAGGCTCCCCTTCGGGGAGCCTTTTTCCATCAAATCCGTTCCAGGGGCAGCCAGATTTCGCTGTAGGTATCCTCCGGATTTTCCGCCGGAGGGCCGTAGACCTCGATGTTCAGATTCCGGGCCAGCTTATATTCCCGGCAATTAGGCAGCCACTCCGACCACATCCGGGTATTGACGGATTGCAGCGATTCCGGCAGGGGGCCACGGCAGGGAAATACCGCCCAAAGGGATGCCGGGATGACCTTTACCGTCAGTCCCTCCGGGATCTCCTGCCAGGGGATATAGTTATCCGCGATCAGATAGGTAAAGCAGCCGTCCTGGGTATCCTCGTCCAGGCAGATGCCGTAAATGCCCATCAGGGGGCAGTTTTCCATGGACATCACTTCATCCCAGAATTTTGGGATCTGCTGATAGCTGGTTTCCGGATGGAATTTCCGTTCCATACCCACCAGGGTGAACTGGGGCTTTTCTACAATTTTATATTCCAGCATAGGCACATCCTCCCGGGAGTATTTTATCTGCATCGGCGGGAAATACCGCAGGACGGCTCCCGCTTTTCTGGCTGCTGAGGGGGCGATGCCGTGAAACCGCTGAAAGGCACGGCAGAAGCTGTCCGGGGAATCGTAGCCATACCGGGCAGCGGCATCGATGACCCGGATGGGTGTCTTGGCCAGGGCCTCTCCCGCCAGGCTCAGCCGTCGGCTACGGATATATTCTCCCACTCCCATGCCGCACAGGGCCCCGAAGATTCGCTGAAAATGGAAGTCGGACAGGCAGGCCGCCCGGGCGATCCGGCTGATCTCCAGTTCCTCCGTCAGGTGCTTTTCAATATAGTCCAGCGCCTCCTGGATTCCCTTTCTCCGGTCCGCCATGGTCCTCCCCCCTTTCTGCTGTGATTATACCACAGGAATGGGGCCTCGTCCCGACTTTTTCTGCTTTTTCCTTATTTCAGGTTATACTCATTTTTTAAATCCTTGGTCAGCGTTTCCATATCACGAATGCTCTGACGGAACGCATCCTGTTCCGGAAGCCTGCCCTCATGAACAATCTGGTCACGAAGGGTACGCAGCCGAATATATTCTGCGCAGAACGATTCCTGCAGTACCGGCTCTTCCGATAGATATTTCCGGGACGCATCCATATTGGGGCAAACACGGTTTGTGGATCTGATCGCCTTGCGGACCGCGGCTTCCAGACTATTCCACTTGCCCAGATAATTGTTCAGCTTGCCGGCGGAGTAGAAGGTATTCTCTTTCCGGTTTTCCAAAAGAAACGTCACCGTCACCTGCTTGGCAACGCTGTATTTATCGTCAAAGCATCGGTCGATGAGCCGCCGAACCAAATCGGAAAGGGAATCCGGATTCTCCACACTTTTCAGCCGGTATTCCAGGTACGACGAGGTAAGCATCTCTGCATCCTCGTAAATCTGGAAAAGCCGATTTACGTTGTTCGCCTGCTCTGCCTGCACAGGCAGGGGCTTGCCTGCGTTCTGCTCCCGCAGCCAGGATACCAGATAGTCCTTCAGATTCAGCGCCGTCTCCAGCTTGGACATGCTTCGGGCCCGCTGGGCAGACAACCGCTTCAGCCGGTTCAGGGCGATCTCACCGGCAATCACCAGACCGTTGATCTCGTCCAGGCAGGCATACTCCTCAGCAGACACGGCACCGGACATCTTTTTATAGGCCAGATCATGCTCCACCTCGGACCAGGCATGCATCAGAACAGAAGCCACCTGCACCTCGATCTCCATCTTTCGGCCACCGGAGAGGTCGGACATATGCTCAAAATAGAAATGGTTGGCGCAGTAGCCGTCAAACCGCCGCTGCGCATAACCCGGATAAATCCGACGCTCATAGGCGCAGTAACCACGGTTTGCCAGTTTTTGGGCATCCTGTATCTCAGCAGGAAACTTCTTTTTAACGTCTGACAGTTTGTACTTTTCCTCCAGCACCGAGGGTATGGATTCCACATCCGAGGGGAAATACAGCGCAATCCGCGTACCAACCAGATCATGCAGTTTCTTCCAGATATCTTCGGTTGACCGGAAGGGTTCCTTCTGGTGCATCCGTTCCAGCTTTGCCTTCAGCCGGTCCTGCTCTTTGGCCCGGGAGGTCACGATGGCCATGATCCGGTGGGTCTCCAGGAGATTCTTGATTTCCTCCCGCAGCTGCTCCGCCAGAAGTTTAAGACCAGGCTCTGCAATTGCGTATTCCTTTAAAAATTCCTCAATGACGGTGGGAGTCGGATGATTCATAGGGATACCTCCTGTCTATAATCGTCGATTCTGATTTCAATATAGCATAGGCAGACAGGAATTGCAAGACAATGGGGTATTCCGGGCTTGCGCCGGGGCAGAACGATCATTATGGTGTGCGTTCGGCGGGCCGCATCTTCCGGGAGATGGTGCATATTCTGGGTGTGACCCAACCGGGTTTCGATTGCATTTTCTTCCGCTTTGGCGGAAGAAAATTATGGTGTTGCCGCCATAGTGGTACTCCTAACGATGGATTGTGCGTATCTGGAGCGTGACCCGCCGGGGATTCGTTTGCATTTTCTTCCGCTATGGCAGAAGAAAATTATGGAGCGGCTCGGTCGAGCCCTCGCCGGCAGCGCTCATC
>RHMF01001644.1_pt1 | contig 10281 bp, 20 predicted proteins | sample 5365151 | NCBI WGS metagenome assembly RHMF01 (sample SAMN10266501, study PRJNA497801) | feces metagenome | isolation source: feces | host: Bos taurus | place: China: Prairie of Fairy Mountain | collected 2017-08-14 | reverse complement strand
CGAAGATGAATTAACACCAGATGATTTTGTATTAGGTACTGTTTGGGGTGACCTTGAAGATAATATATTAGAAACTCCTAATGTTTTGGTTGATAAATCTCGATTTAATGTTGAGTTATCTCCAGAAGAAATTAACATCCTGGCGCTTTTAATGAAACAAGGTTGGGTTTAGCGTCAAGTAACATCTATTGAAAATACTCGAATGAAATATAGTGGGTCTGATTTTAAAATGACCTCTCAGGCTAATCATTTGGCAAAATTATTAGCTTTATTAACTGAAAGCCGCAGGGATTCATTTCATATGCAAAGATTATATAAGCGTAGAAAGCTTGCGGACGGAGGTTACAAGAGCAATTGGTCTAGCTTAATGGAGGTTAGCGCTATTGACTAAATATGATTTTGAGTTTCGCAAAGAAGATGTTGATGTAAGTGTTCGTCGTTTGACCAACCAATTATGGAAATTAATTCCTATGCGAGAACACGATGAAGATTGGCCTAAACAATTAGATACTGTGATTTTAGAGATTGCGGGCATGAATGAAATCTTCATGAACCCGCAATTTTTACAGTTGCTATGTAAATTAGAGGGACTAAAGACGCAAGAAACAAATTTTGAACTATATCGTAAGACTGTATTTGAAAGTATTAGTCTTTTGCAAGAGTTAAGCCATGGCATCAGGTTATGATTTAAGTAGTAAAGTCCCTTTTAGATTAATGAAAGGTCGATTAGGAGTTTATGATAAAAGACCCTTTGACCCTACTAAAAATCCAGTTAGTGGAGTTGAAGATTAGTCTATGAGACTGCGTCAATAGGGCGGTAATAGATAGCAAGAAAGAATGATTCAAGACAAGCGTCGTTCTTTAAATTATGCAGTTTGGAATTCTTACCAAGCCGCAGAAGTAGTGCGTACAGACGCAGAAAACCGCGAACCTGTACGAGCTTTAATCAATCCAAATAAATTAAAATAGGATTATGATGATAAAATTATTTCCATTGGTTTTGAATATGATTTTAAGTGCGGAGATGTGTTTGAATGGCTCGGCACGGGAACGAAATGGTTAATTTATTTGCAAGATTTGACTGAGTTGGCATATTTTCGAGGAGATGTCAGAAAATGTTCATACACTATCGCTTGGGAGGATGAAGAGGGAAAGCATGAGACATATGCTGCTATTCGAGGCCCAGTAGAAACCAAAATCAATTTCATTCAAAAACATGGAATTAGTGTAGATACTCCAAACCATTCATTAAATATTTTAATGCCTAAAAATGAATATACTTTAAAATATTTTAAGCGATATAGTAAATTTTATTTGCAGGGAGATAATACATGCTGGAGAGTAGAAGCAATCGACTGGATTTCCACTCCTGGAATTTTAGAAGTGATTGCAGTAGAATATTATGCAAATGAAACTGAAGATGATATCGATGCTGGAATTGTTGGAGCTTTAATTGAAGAAATTAAAGATCCAAATGGATAGGAAGAACTCGGTATTATTGGAGAAACCTTTATTAAAGTTAAAAGTGAATATGAATTTAAATTTGATGGTACTCTTGCAGCCGAGTGGTATGTAGATAAAAAATATCCAGTAATTTTAAAAACAGATCCCAAAGACCCTCGCAATATTGTAATTAAATGGGATAGTCCGTATAGTGGACAATTTGATTTATGTTATGGCAATCATAAAAAAACAATTGTGGTTGAGTCTTTGTTTTAATATATGAGTGGAAAGGGAGTTTTTTTAGTATGAAAAAAGAAGTTTATACTTATCCAAAATCAAGCTTTTTATCTACTGAAAAAGATATGAGCTTAATTGTAAATTTAATTTTAAAAAATGAGCGTTTAAAGAAAATGTTACATTACACCTCTAAAGATTGTTTAAGCAAACCTAATCTTACCCAATCACAGAGTGTAGAATTATTCGGCAAAAATATTAAAATTGTTCCAAAACTAGAGGTTGATGGGTCGGTTTTAAATTATATTATGGTTGGATTTGATAATTTTTCACAAAACGCTACAAATCCAGAATTCAGAGATAACATTATTGAATTTGATATTATTTGTCATTTTGATCAATGGCACATGAAAGATTTTGAATTGCGCCCATATAAAATTGCGGCAGAGCTTGATTCAATGTTTAATGGAAAACATTTAACTGGAATCGGTGAATTGCAATTCTTGGGGGCTAATCAAATTCTTTTAACAGACGAATATGCTGGATTGTGTATTTTGTATCAAGCAATTCATGGAGAAGAGGATAAACAAAAAATGCCAAATCCAAATGATGAAGAGGCATTTATTGAGAACTTTAATGCAATTTTTAATTCTGAAGATTAATTATGGATACAAGATTATCTTTAATGTGTGGAACTGATTATCCAGTTCCAGAATGTCAACTAATTATTCATCAACCAAAAATTAAAGAAATTGCATTAATAGGGGAATAGGATTTTTTTTCCGGTATTCAATGTTTGTGTTTAAATAAAACTATGTTCGTTAAGGACGAAAGTCTTCTAGAAGATACAAACAATTTTCAAATATTTATGACGATAATGTCAGAGAAAGAAGCAGCAGATAAAAAAATTGCTGTGCAGCAAGTATGTACTTTATTGTTTCCCAAGTATAAAGTGCTATTTACTCCACGTTCGTTAATATTCAATGGAGAAGGATCTTCTATTTAGATTGATGAAAATAATTTTGAATATTTGCAAGAGGCAATTATTAATATCTGTTGTTTAAAAACTGGTCCGATGGATTAGCAAACGTTTAATCCAGCAGATGCAAAAGCTAAAGAAATCGCAGAAAAGTTAATGCGAGGACGTTAGAGGGTAGCTGCTCAAAAGGGCCAAAGCAATGTGAGTATATTTAGCCAGTATCTTTCAATCATTACAGTAGGCCTTGGTTCAATGTCTCTGTAGAGTGCAATGGATTTAACCATGTTCCAATTATATGATTTAGTTGAAAGATATATGCTATATATTAATTGGGATATGGACGTCCGATGCCGTTTGGCTGGTGGTAAACCTGAGAACTAGCCAGATAATTGGATGAAAAATATTCACTAACTAAAAAATTTAAGGAGGACATAAACCATGAAATTTGGTGTACGCGAAATTTGTGACGTTGTTTTAAAGGCAAAAGCAACTCAGAAGGTCGGTAATAAGGTTTTCTATAAGAATGAACCCGTTATTTATTTTGATACTCTAAAGACTTCCAGTATGGAAGGTGCTGCAACCACTGTTTATGCACAGGGTGGCCGTGGTAACTCTCGTCTAGTTGCTTGGAAGGGCGAGCGTACTGTAACCTTCACCATGGAAGATGCTCTAATTTCACCCGCAGGCTTTATGATTTTGTCTGGTGCTGGATTGATTGAAGCTTCTTCTAAGAATACTTTGAAGGTTCACACCACTGAGCAGACTGATAAGGTTATCGTTGGTGAAAATACTGTAGATATCATCTTGTCTGAGAAGCCTTATGTTGGTAAGGCAGGTACTGCTCATGAGGATTTAATTTATGTTATGAAGTTGGAGAATGGCGAAGTTGTAACTGAGCCTTACATTCCTGACCATAGCGCAGTTATTCCCGTACAGTTTGATGATGATACTGAGGCTTATATCCAGGTTGAGGATGAGGCTTTGGCTGATGGCTACCAGATTAGCTTAATCATGACTGCTGATGCAGACTCTAGACCTGTTCGTGCAGTTGCTGATGAATTTGCTGTTATGGTTGATGGCAAGAGTGAAAATGTCTTCAAGAACGGTGATATTGTTCTAGTTGACTACTATGTTGAGAAGTCCGCTGACGCTCAGCAGATTGAAATTACTCCTGATAAGTTCGGTGGTAACTACTACTTAGAGGCTTCTACTCTATTCCGCTCTACTGACGGTGTAGACATGCCTGCAGAATTTATCATTCCTAACTGCAAGATTCAGTCTAACTTTACTTTCACTATGGCATCTTCTGGAGATCCATCTACTTTCACTTTCACTATGGACGCATTCCCTGATTACACTCGTTTCGACAAGACTAAAAAGGTTCTTGCCGCAATTCAGATTATTCAGACTGGTAATGCTGGCACAGTTACTGCTCGTACTCGCACTTCTCATGATGCAGAGCACGAAAAGTTCTTGGCTTAATTAAAAATTAAACAATTTTAAGGGGAGAGGTTATATACCTCTCCCCTTTTTGTTGTTTATAGAGAAAGGAGCGATTTTGATTGAAAGGGTATATCCAATGGTATTTAGATAGTAATGAGATGGCTGAAGTCTCAGAGCCATTTTTAAAATACAAAAATGCTCGCAGTGAAGTACTAAATCGAACTTCTTTTAATATGTATGCAAAAATGATTACAAATCGTTTTAATAATAATGCATAGACAGCGTAGTATTTACGAATGGCGAGAACGTTTATTAATAATCCACATTTTGTCTAGGCTTTTAACGAAGTAGTAAATAATCTATAGTTTCCAAGTAAAACCAATCAACAAATGTTTATTGCTCAATATCAAGCAGCATTAGTAAAAAATGCAGAGGAGTATTAGGCATTAACTACTGAAATTAAACACAGTTTATAGTCTATTATAAGTGTATTGGGGGCAACTGGATTAGACACAATTGTTCCCGGATCTGATGCCCATAAAGCTTTAGTTTAGTTATTTGATGGGGATACTGCACAAGTAGATAGAATTATTACTTTAAAAGAACATGAAGATTTGGAGAATACTTTTAAAGGACAGTATGCTTCAATGGTATCTAAGTTGCCCGATTTTGTAGGTATATTATAGTCACCTGGAAGTGATGTAGAAAAATCTTTTAAATTGCTTGCCAGAATGTTAATGCCAATTCAGACATTAATTGGTATTTGTAGTGAATATTAGGCTGAATATGAATTAAATAAAATTTTAAAAGATTTAGAAAAGGATTTGAGGTCTTCTGGCATTAAGGTAACTCGAGTTGGCGATGAAAGCGATTCCGGATTTAGAATTGGTACTGCTGACTTAGCAGTAAATTTAGGAAATAATGCAAATGTAACATTCTCTCTTCCAAGTCTTGGCATGTCATTAAAGCGAAGTCATAAGAATGTAAATACTGCAAAAGAAATTAATATTAAACTAAAGGGTAGTACATATGGCGGTTTAATGCAAGCTATTGATCCGAAATTAGTTACAGCCTTCTATACAATATATGCTAATACTAGACCAGTAGTTAATGGAAAGCAGTAGAGTCAGTTACCTGCCGGAGCATTAACTAGCGCCTATGCTTAGATGAAAGCTCGCATGTTTGTTACTGCCTTGGTTGGTGGTGCAGATAGTGATAATTTAGTATTTGTTATGGTGATTAATAACAAACCATTTACAATCTTTGATCTTTTGGCTAGATTAAAAGAAGAAACATATGCAGATGAAGCAACAGTGTTATTAAAACCTTCGTTCCGCACTATGCGTGGTGGAGTTAAATTAAAAGAAGGAACCAAGAAAGCCACTAAAAAATAGATGGAAATGGCTTCGGGTGTTATTGGAATGCATCAAGAATATTATAATAAATATTCTCCTGCGCAAAAGGAATTGCGTTCAAATAGTATTCGCAACTTTATAGATTCTATTTCTGCTTCCATGGAAATGAAAGTAACTCAAAAATTGCTCGGAGCAATTTGACTTTAAAAAAATTTTCTGGTATAATATATTTATAAAAAGAGTAAAAGGAGGAATTTGCAATGGCAAAAGTTCCATTTTCAAAACTCCAAGCTTGTGTTAACGGAAGTGACTGCACTTTGAGTTATCATAATAAGGCTGGAGAAGAAATTCAATATGAGGTAAAACGCTACTTGCCTTTTGGAGAAAAATTAGAATTAGTGTCTCGTATTATTAATCAATCTATTGATGATAATGGTTTTTATAATCCTATGCGAGTAAAACTCTATATGACACTTGAAGTTGTATATGCATATACTAATTTAAGCTTTACTGAGAAGATGAAGGAAGATCCATTTAAACTTTATGATATTTTAGTAAGCACTGGTATTTTTAAAGATATCGTAAATGTTATCCTCGAAAGCGATTGGAAAGAAATTCAAGAGAATGTGTGGGATAGTATTAAGAATATTTATAATTATCGCAATTCTGTAATGGGTATCCTTGACACCATTTCTACTGATTATAGCAATTTAAGCTTGGATGCAAATAATATTAGAGAGCAATTAGCTGACCAAAACAATCTAAAGCTACTAAGAGATGTCGTAGAGAGATTGGGCTAATTAAATTATTTATTCTTACATATTTTTTAAATTATAGTAGGAATAATCGCCAGTTGAATTAGATTATTTCTAATTCAACTGGCTTATTTTTATTTTTGCAAAAATAAAAACGGAGAGAAAGGAGACTGTTAAATGGCAAAACAATTAAATGTTAGCTTAGCTTTTACTGCAGATACCAGTTAGGCTAAATCTTAGCTGATGGATCTTTAGAAATAGCTAACCAATATTTTAAATACGCCTTCTAATAAGTTAAATTTAACTGATGATATTAGAGAGGCAATATCTGCCACTGCAGAACTTTCATCTAGATTGCAGCAAGCTACAAATGTTAATACTGGTAATCTAGATTTTAGTAAATTTAATCACTCTTTAAAGCAGAGTGGACAGAGTTTAACACAATATGGTCAATAGCTGTAGAAGCTAGGGCCTGCCGGACAATAGGCATTTTTAACTCTTACAAAGTCTATTGCCTCTGCAGAAGTACCAATAAAACGTACAAATGCTCTTGTAAAAGAATTTGCTACGACATTATCTAATACTGCTCGTTGGCAATTTTCTTCAAGTATGTTGCATGGCTTCATGGGTGCTATGCAGTCTGCTTATCGTTATGCACAAGACTTAAATAGTTCATTAAATGATATTCGTATCGTGACGGGATAGAGTGAAGAGCAAATGGCTCGATTTGCGGCATAGGCAAACGCGGCTGCAAAAGCATTAAATGCAACAACTGTAGAGTATACTAATGCGTCTTTAATCTTTTATCAACAGGGTTTAAATGACCAGTAGGTGAAAGAGCGTACAGATATTACTATTAAGATGGCGAATGTTTCCAAACAGAGCGCAGAAATTGTTTCAGATCAGATGACTGCCGTTTGGAATAACTTTTATGATGGTTCTAAATCATTAGAATATTATGCAGATGTTATGACTGCTCTTGGTGCAGCAACAGCGTCTAGTGCGGACGAAATCGCTGGAGGCTTAGAGAAATTTGCTGCTATTGGAGAAACCATTGGTTTAAGCTATGAATATGCAGCTGCAGCCTTGGCTACAATCACATCTAACACTCGTCAAAGCGAGGAAGTTGTTGGTACTGCATTAAAAACCATCTTTGCTAGAATTCAGGGATTGAATTTAGGTGAAACCCTTGAAGATGGAGTTACATTAAATAAATACTCTTAGGCTTTGCAAAAAGTTGGAATTAGTATTTTTGAGTCTAACGGCGAATTAAAGAAAATGGATTCCATCCTTGATGAAATGGGTTCAAAATGGGGTAGTTTAAATAAGGCACAACAGACGGCTTTAGCTCAAACTGTTGCTGGTGTCCGTCAATACAATCAATTGGTTTCTTTGATGGATAATTGGAACAAGGGCGATGCTGATAGTATGCAAGCGAACTTAGCTACTGCCTATGGTTCAAGTGGAGCTTTACAAGAACAAGCTGATATTTATGCAGAATCTTGGGAGGCCGCTAGAGATAGAGTTACTGCTGCGGCGGAAAAAATTTATGGAGAATTATTGAATGATGATTTCTTCATTGATATGCTAAATGGATTTGAAAAAATCTTAAATTTTGTTGGAGAATTAATTGACAACTTGGGAGGCGTTAAAGGCGTTTTATTAAGCCTAGGAGCTATTGTTACTAAGGTATTTTCTGCTCAAATGTCTCAAGGGTTAACTAATATGGCCTACAATCTTAAGATGATGACCAAATCCGGTAGACAGTCCATTGAAAAAGAACGACAAGATTTTATTGCCAATGCTGCAGATTCTATTTAGTCAGACCCAGATTTTGAAACTGATGTTGACACCGCTCAAAAAGACAGCTTAACTACAGAACTTACTTTACAGGCGGAATATCTGGCAAATGCAGAAAAAATGAGTGTTCTTGAAGCAGAAACAAATAAAAAGTTAATTGAGCGCACTCGTTTATTAAAAGAACAAACAGTTGAATTAGAAAAACAAAAGGCGAACGTAAAAAGTAGAGTATCTGATAATATTATGGATATTCGAGGCGATATTGGTATTTTAAATGCAGAAAATGCAAAATTAAATGACCCCAATGTTAAGCCAGTTGATTTTATGGCAACTGTACAACCTCAAATCGACAAAATGAAAACGGCTTTTAGTATTTCTCCAATTTTAAAAGATATGGAAAATGCTACTGGTAAAGCATTCGCAAAATTAAAATCTGAACTTGCCCAAATTGATACAAGTAATTTAAGTGCAGATATACAAACACTGGTATCTGATATTAATAAAATGGGAGATTCTCCTGATCCTGAGCAGTTAAAGGCAAAATTAGAGGCTTTAAACTTAGAGTTGGATAAGGCTGTAAAAACAAGTAAATCTCAAATTAAGGGCGTTGTTTCTCCTGAGACTGGTAAAAAAGTTGAATCCTTGACTCAAGACTTAAGGGAACAGGCTCAAGTAGAAAGAGAATTAACTCAGGCTAGACGAGAGGGAGCTGAAGCCCAAGAGGCAGCATCTAGAAGTATTGCAAATGCAAAGGGCGCTCAAAAGCAATGGTCAGATTCTTTAGTTGAAACTGCAAATGCGGCTTTAAGCGCAATGTCTGCAATTCAAATGATTAATGGAGCCATTGATCAGCTGAAAGATCCGGATGCTTCTGGTTGGGATAAGTTTATAACTATCTTAATGACTGCTGCAACTCTAATTCCAACATTGGTAATGGGATGGAAGTCCTTGTAGGCTGCAAAGATCAAAGATACTGTGGTAAATGCTTTAAATGCAGCATCTGAGAGAGTTCTTGCAAAGGCCAAAGAGAAGACCGCAAAGGCTTCTAAAAAAGCGGCCGCTGCGCAGGATGCAGAAAATAGAGAGCAGCAAGAAGGTATTGCCACAGATTTAGCAGAGGCTGGTACAGAGTCTCTCGGTAAGGGCAAAGGGGGCGGAAAAGTCCCTAAGACAGGTGGAACTAAAACTGGCGCAACAAAACTGACTGCGGGAGGCGCAAAATTAGCTGGCTCGCTAGCAATTGCTGCAGCAGGTATTTTAGTTCTAGCGGGTACAATTTCTTGGGTTATAGGACAAATGAATCAGGCTGAAAAAGCTCTGGAGAAGGCGAAGGCTAGCGCTCAAGAATTACAATAGAATTATGAGGCTGTTAAGCAGACTCAAGAAGAATTTAATACTCAATCTTCAGCTTATGAGACCGCTAGAGAAGGCATTGAAAATTTAACCAAGGGAACTGAAGAGTACGAAGAAGCCGTCCGTAGTGCAAATGAAACCGCTATGGAGCTTTTGGAAACAAATAAAAATTTGTCTTATACAATAGAAAATGGACAAATTATTATAGATCCGGATTCTTTACAAAAGCAAAAAGATATTGCGCAACAGAATCTTGAATATGCTTAGGCTGCAAAGCTAGCTGGTCAAGTGGAAGTGAATCGAGCTAAAGAAAATCTTCAAAAGAGAGATATGGCTCGAAGTTTGAAATCAGACGCAGATAAGACTCAAAAGGGTCAAAATGCTTTGTGGGGCGCGATTGGAGCCGGTATCGGAGCTGGAGCAGCCGCAGGAGGAATTGCTGGTGCCGTTGGCGGAGGAGGAGTTTTCTCTGTGCCTGCTGGTATCATTGGAGCTATTGTTGGCGCTTTGGGTGGCGCGATCACTGGTATTGTAACAGCAACATCCACAGAGGATGAAACTGATGCTCTTGATGCATTGCAAAAAGCTTATCTTGAAGATGAAACTATTATGCAACGCATTAAGGATGGAACTATGACTGAGGCAGAGTGGGATGCATTACAGATTGAAGATGAAGCTTTGCGCGAATCTTTGAGAATGAATGCTGATGAAGTTACTGCTTTAGTTTAGGAAATGGCCGCTAATACTGCTGCTATTAATGCGCAAAACGATTTGGTTGCAGCTAATGCTTTATCTAACAATGACGCTGTAAAAGATTCTGATTATCAGGATGAGATTATTGACATTGCTGGTGATGCATATGGTCATGCTTATGAAAAAGCAATGTAAAGCGATTGGGTAGATACCTGGGGTAAAAAAG
>RHMF01001643.1_pt1 | contig 10281 bp, 10 predicted proteins | sample 5365151 | NCBI WGS metagenome assembly RHMF01 (sample SAMN10266501, study PRJNA497801) | feces metagenome | isolation source: feces | host: Bos taurus | place: China: Prairie of Fairy Mountain | collected 2017-08-14 | reverse complement strand
TGCCGATAGGCACCATCAATCCACATCGCCCACGGAACCACAGACGGGTCCACCTCGTAGCCGTACGCTTCCTGATTAAAGAAGTTACCCCAGCGACCAATGGCCTGGCCTAAAATAACGAAAGGCGCCATAATGTCAACAAACTGCCAGAACGAGATTTTATAGTGCCTGCAGCCTAAAATAATGGCGATTACGCCGCCAATCAGCCCGCCATGAATGGCAAGCCCGCCATGCCAGATGGCAATAATCTCATGGGGATTCTGCGCGTAATACGGCCACTGAAAAATCACATAATAAGCACGGGCACCTAACACCGCCCCTACTACAATCATCATAAAAATTGTTAAAAAGTCATCTTCATCAATCCCGGCACGGCCCATAACCTTGCAGCCGCCCACAGCAGCAATGGTCATACCAATGGCAATTAACAGCCCGTACCAGCGAACCGTAATCGGTCCCAGCGTAAATGCAATCGGATCAATCATTCTGTAAAACCTCCCGGATACAGTTTCCGGATAATTGTACCATATCCCGCCCTCGATGTCTAATCAGCATTTGAATAGAGCAGCTATTTCAGCTGATTACCATTATACATTTTTCAGACATATAAAAACGGAACCCCGATCTGGAGTTCCGTTTGCATTTATTATGGAGATTCTGATTAACCGCCCAGGTACGCTTTTTTAACTGCGTCGTTTTCTAACAGTTCCGCAGCGTTACCGCTCAGTACGATTTTACCGGTTTCCAGTACATAACCGCGATGTGCAATGGACAGCGCCTGTTTTGCGTTCTGTTCTACCAGCAGAATGGTGATACCATCATCGTTTAATTCTTTGATGATTTTAAAGATTTCTTTTACTAACAGTGGAGACAGACCCATAGATGGTTCGTCTAACAGCAGCATATCCGGATTTGCCATCATAGCACGGCCGATTGCCAGCATCTGCTGTTCACCGCCGGATAAGGTACCTGCCAGCTGACGTTTACGTTCTTCCAGACGTGGGAAGTGTTCAAATACATTCGCCAGGATTTTCTGGTTGCGCGCTTTATCTTTGGAGATGTATGCGCCCATTTCCAGGTTTTCCATAACGGTCATCTGAGAGAATACACGACGGCCTTCCGGTACATGGGATAAACCGCATTCTACGATTTTATGCGCCGGTGTAGTCAGCAGATTGTGCTGCAGATAGGTTGCAGAACCGGATCTTGGTTTTAACAGACCGGAAATCGCGTGCAGAGTTGTGGTTTTACCAGCACCGTTAGCCCCTACCAGAGATACAATTTCCCCTTTGTTTACTTCCAGAGAAATATCTTTGATGGCATGAATCATGCCATAATATACGTTTAAATTATCGACTCTAAGCATGATTATCCTCCTATTCCCCCAGATAGCTGCGAATTACTTCCGGATTATTGATTACTTCCTGCGGTGTACCTTTTGCAATGATTTTACCGTAGTTCAGAACGGCAATCCCTTCACAGATACCGGTTACAAACTGCATATCGTGTTCAATTAACAGAATCGCAATCTGGAAGGTATCGCGGATTTTACGAACGTTCTGCATCAGTTCTTCTGTTTCAGAAGGGTTCATACCAGCAGCTGGTTCGTCCAGTAATAACAGTTTTGGTTCGGTTGCCAGCGCACGAACAATTTCCAGACGACGCTGTGCACCGTATGGCAGGCTGCCTGCTTTATGGTCAGCCAGATGTGCCATATCGAAAATATTTAACAGTTCCAGTGCCCGTTCATGGGTGCGTTTTTCTTCCTGCCAGTATTTTGGCATACGCAGAATCCCTTCCAGGGTACTGTATTTTGTGTGATTATGCATCCCCAGTTTTACGTTTTCTTCTACAGTTAAAGAGGAGAACAGACGAATATTCTGGAAAGTGCGGGCAATCCCTGCTTTATTTACCTGAATTGCATTCATGCCGTGGGTATCTTTGCCATCTAACAGAATGGTGCCGTGAGTTGGCTGATACACTTTGGTTAACAGGTTGAATACGGTTGTTTTACCGGCACCGTTTGGACCGATTAAACCGGCGATTTCGGTACGGCCAACTGTGATATTAAAATCATCAACCGCTTTTAAGCCGCCGAATTCAATGCCTAAATGGGTTGCTTCCAGAACAGGAGTCTGGCCCATGTCGCTTTCTTTCATATAGCCCTTGCTTGGGATTGGAACCATGTTAGCCATTTACTTTTTCCCCCTTCCCGGAATTTCTTTTGAATTTCCCTGTGAAATTGCTGATTGCGTTTTTCAGGGTAGGGTTATTGGTAGCCAGCATCATAATAATCAGTACGATTGCGTATACCAGCATACGATATTCGGAGAATTCACGCAGTACTTCCGGCAGAACGGTTAAAACAGTCGCTGCGATGATACTGCCGCGCATATTGCCTAAACCGCCTAATACTACGAATACCAGAACCAGAATAGAAGTATTGATATCAAATTTACTTGCTACAACAGTGGAGAAGTTTGTTGCAAACAGTACACCTGCCATCCCTGCCATTGCTGCAGAAATTACAAATGCCATCAGTTTGTAGCTGGTTACGTTGATACCAACGGACTGCGCTGCAATTTTGTTGTCACGCAGAGCCATAATTGCACGGCCGCTTTTGCTGTTAACCAGGTTGAAGATTACGATTAAGCAAACCATAATCAGCACAAAACCCATTGTAAAGGTTGCGATACGTGGAATCCCGGTTAAACCCATAGGACCGTTCAGCAGCATTTTGCCGCCTTCCATTTCCAGTGTATTTTTAATCATGCAGAAATGTAAGCCGCTTGCGTCCATCCCTACATACAGGTTGTTTACAATCCCTTTGATAATTTCACCAAACGCCAGTGTAACGATTGCCAGATAGTCGCCGCTTAAACGCAGTACCGGTACCCCTACCAGAACACCTACCACTGCAGCAAAAAAGCCGCCTACTGCCATAGCCAGAATCATAACCACGGCAGTGTTTTCAATGGTCTGACCAAAATAGATAGCCGCGATAACACCACTGAACGCACCAACGCTCATAAAGCCGGCATGACCCAGGCTCAGTTCGCCCAGTACACCAACAGTCAGGTTCAGAGAAATTGCCATTACGATATATGCACAGATTGGAACCAGCTGCCCTTTTAAGCTGCTGGAAATGCCGCCTGTACTTGCCATAGCCTGTACAACTACAAATGCAACGATAACCATCGCATAGGTAATAAAATTGCTGCGAGTTGTTTTATTCATTGTTTTTAAATTCATGTCAAAACACCTCAGACTTTCTCGCTAACTTTTTTGCCTAACAGACCAGTTGGTTTAACCAGCAGCACTACAATCAGAACCGCAAATACGATTGCGTCGGATAACTGTGTTGTAATGTAAGCTTTAGCAAAAATTTCGATAATACCTAACAGAATCCCGCCGATTAATGCACCCGGGATAGAACCGATACCGCCGAATACTGCAGCAGTGAAGGCTTTAATACCAGGCATTGCCCCGGTGGTTGGCACCAGAGTTGGATATGCGGAACATAACAGTACACCCGCAACAGCTGCCAGTGCAGAACCGATTGCGAATGTCAGAGAAATTGTGGTATTTACGTTAATACCCATTAACTGTGCAGCACCTTTGTCTTCGGATACAGCACGCATTGCTTTCCCTGTTTTTGTTTTGTTAACGAAAGTTACCAGAGCCAGCATAATAATTACACAAACAATAATGGTAACGATTGTTACATAAGAAACAGACAGTGCGCCGTCAAACAGTTTCAGACCGGTCTGGCCGTTAATGGTGCCAACAACGGACTGGAATACTTTCGGGCTGGATGTCCATAACAGCTGTGCCGAGTTCTGCAGGAAATAACTCATACCGATTGCAGTAATCAGTACAGCCAGAGCCGGAGCCTGACGCAGCGGTTTATACGCCAGTCTTTCAATAATAATACCCAGCATCGTACATACAACCATCGACAGCAGAACACCTGCCAGCGGCGGCATTCCGAACCGCATGGTTGCGAAGAAACAGATATACGCACCAACCATGATAACATCACCGTGGGCGAAGTTCAGCATTTTTGCAATCCCGTACACCATGGTATAACCAAGCGCAATGATTGCATAGATACTCCCTAAACTGATACCGCTGATCAGGTTGAAGAGAAACTCCATATCACTCACCTCATAATAAATATTGTGAACATACTGAAAAATACAGCATAACGTTAATTATAACAAGTGCGATTCGTAAATACAAGTGTGCACTGAAACACATAATAAAATTTGTTTAACTTATTAACGTACGTACTTCTTTTTCAAAATGTTTTATGTACAGAAAGACCGCCGCACAGGCGGCGGTCTGAACTTATGTGATTATTCCGGTCACACAGGTCTGTAAATTACATACCTACATATGCACCGTTCTGGATTACCATACCTTTTGGATCTTTGCTTACCTGGCCGTTTTCGCCCCATGTAGCGCCTTCACCGGTTAAACCGTCGAAGCTCATTGTGGTGAACTGTTCAACCATCAGAGCGTTCAGTTCTTCAGCGCTCATGTCTGGTGTAGCACCTGCAGCGGTGCAAGCCTGGTGCAGAGCGTAGATGCAGTCGTATGCGTCAGCAGCGAACTGGTTAGGAACTTCGCCGTATTTTTCCTGATATTTTGCTACGAAGTTTTTGGTCATTTCGTCTTCAGCGTCAGCAGAGAATGGTGTTAACAGCATTACGCCTTCAGCTAATGTTGTGTCAAAGCCTTCCAGAGTCAGGATACCGTCCATACCGTCTACGCCGAAGAATTTAGGAGCGTAGTCCATAGCGTTTGCCTGGTTCAGGATTAAGGAAGCAGCATCGTAGTACATTGGCAGGAACAGCAGGTCAGCGCCAGCGTTTTTAGCATCCTGCAGCTGTACGGAGAAGTCGTTCTGGCTGTCAGTTGTAAATGTTGTTTCAGAAACGATTTCCAGACCTAAAGCATCAGCTTCAGCTTTGAATGTTTCATAGATACCGGAAGAGTAAGCATCGTCGTTTTTGTAGATTACGCCGATTTTGGTGCCCAGCTGCTGGTCGCTGATGTATTTAGCGGAAGCAGAACCCTGGTTAGGGTCAGCGAAGCACATCTGGAATACGTTTGTTTTACCTTCTGTTACGCCTGTACCGGAAGCAGATGGTGTTAAACCAAAGATGCTGTCAGCAGCGTTCAGTTCGGATGTAGCAATACCTGGTGTTGTGGTTACAGAGTTCAGAGACAGCTGCATACCCCAGTCTTTTAATGCATTGTATGCGTTAACAGCTTTTTCAGCGTCATGTGCGTCGTCTTCCATTTTCAGTTCGAACTGTACGCCGCCTAAAGCGTTAACTTCTTCTACAGCGATTTCAGCACCACGCTGTACAGCGATACCGTAAATGGATGCACCACCTGTTAATGGACCTGTACCACCTACTTTAATTGCAGTAGCATCGCCAGCCTGATCTGCTGCGCCCTGATCTGCATCGCCGCCACCGCAGCCGAATGTTGTCAGTGTCATAGCACCGATCAGCGCTGCTGCTAATACTTTTTTCAGTTTCATAGTAAAATTTCCCCCTCTAAAGAAATGTTTCGACTTTTCTGTACTATATCAGTTTTTGAAAAGTTCCTTGTATTATATGATACACATATTTCTTACTTTTGCAAGGGTTTTTTCATACTTTTTTCGAATTTTTCATAACAATACTGTATACAAAATCCACACACAAAACATATTGTATTTCTTTAACGCAGGAATTCCAGGAATCGCTCTGTCAGGCTGTTTTTAAGACCTCGTCTATTACCTGCGAAAAACACTCCAGCGCATAGTCCGCCTCTTCCTGTGTATTCAGGTCTGATCCGATTTCCAGCAGCACCGCATGCGGATGTACCTGCTGATTATAGCGCCCCGTCTCTTTGATATGAATCCGTTCCCGCAAAAGACCTGGATACCGCTTTTCACAGCAGGCTTCCAGTTGTCGTGCAAAGGCAAGATTTTCTTTCCAGGTTTCGTGATTGGCTCCAACTACCAGCATAATTCTGGCAGCTTTTTTACCATTTATAACTGCAGTCGTCGGTTCTTTTGAGGTAAATCCTGCATCACGATGAATATCAAACACAGCCTTTACGCCCGGATACAGCTGCAGAAGCTGTTTGACAGTTGCCAGCGAGTTCTGGTAAGACCGGTTCCAGTTAGGATAATCGTGCAGTGTTGTACTGTGTACGGTACGAACCCCGTATTTTCTCTGCAAAGATTCCTGCAAAACAGCAGCCGCCTGTACCACACCGCCATTCTGACCGCTTACTTTGCTGACACCATAACTCGGCAGATACGTCTCGGCATTATGTGTGTGATATAACAGTACCTGAACTTCTTCCGAAACTGTAACACCTTTTATTTTTTCAAACCGATGGTGCCATCCATCTGGTATAAATGCCGATGCATAAAAAGCCTCTTCCTCTGTTACATACTGTTTCACCTGTCCGGATCTATCCCGTAACACAGGAATTCCGCCAATAAGCAGTTCATAGGAATTAACCGGCACCGTTCCCGTCAAAACCTTCCATATTTCTGCCGAAAACGGCCTGTCCCTTCCACTAAGAGGCCATCCCTGCTGCAGCCATGTTTCTGCATGCTTCTGCTGCTTTTCCGATACCGGCTCTGCCTTCTGCAGATTATCGCAGCCGCCTGCCATACATCCAATCAGCAATAAAACCAGCAGATAATATGGAATTCTTTTGTGCAAATCCTTTCGGATGGCTTTCCAGATTATTTGAACTGTCATAACTCGTCCCTTTTCTGCCTGAAATTTTTATATATCAATATATATGAACGAATTACAACGATTATTCTTGCTTTTTTTTCAACTGCATGGTAGAATATTATCTGTTAAAATTTCAGAGTAAATTTTTACATCTTGTGAATCACACGAGAGCCACGTCCTGCTCTCGTTTTTGCAAAGTTACTGAAGGAGGTGACAATCTTGGCTAACATCAAATCTGCAGCTAAGCGTGCCCAGATCGCTAAAGTTCGTACTTTAAGAAACAAAAGCGCTATGTCTAAAGTAAAAACCACCATTAAAGGTGTAGAAGCTGCTGTAGCAGCAAACGATGCTGAAGCAGCAAAAGCAGCTTTAGCAGTTGCTATCAAAACAATTGACAAAGCAGCATCCAATGGCCTGCTGCATAAAAACAACGCAGCTAACAAAAAATCCCGTTTAACAAAAATGGTTAACGCTATGTAATTAAGCTTATGCTGCATATAAAAAAGCTGTCCGCTCCAACCCTCGGACAGCTCTTTTTATTTTCTTTTACTTTTTATATCTGACACTGCTTAAAATACAACTACCAGCAGCATTTTAAAATTCTCTTTGCCATATACAGCATGCGGATGCTGTGCCGGCATCACAATCGATTCGCCTTCATGAAGTTCATAATCCACACCATCAATCGTAATGCGGCCCACACCATCCAGACAGGTTACAAACGCATCCCCTTTCGATTCGTGGGTACTGATTTCCTCATCTTTTGCAAAAGAAAACAGCGTAACACTGACCGCGCTATTCTGCACCAGTGTTTTACTTACAACCTGCCCGTCCTGATATGCTACCTGTTCCTTCAGTTTTACCACTTCTGCCATAGGAATATTTTTCATAATCGCCATAGAGTTTCTCCTTTCTGCTTAATTTATCACAATATTCATACCCTGTTTCTATTTATCCATCACGCATTCATTAATTAAATGAAATGATGCATTACATTAATGCCCTGCGGAATGACATACCAAACCAGATTGCTTGCCAGCACAAAAACCAGCAGCAGCACCAGAACAGCAACAATCCCCAGCGCAACCCAGAGTGTTTTTCCAACCCCCGGCGGTTCTACAATGTTTTTCTCCCGGTACTGTGACAGAGCTGCACCACAATGTGCACAGACATTCCATTCCGGCTGTACGGTTCTGCCGCAGGATGGACAGCTTGCCTGCAGACTGATTCCGCACTGCGGACATACCGAATAATCCTCCTCCACTACTGCACCGCATCTTGCACAGCGAAGCACTGAATATTTTGTGCGGGCAATCAGATAAATAATCAGTCCGATAAAGCTTGGTATCAGAACCGCTGCCAAAGTCCATAAAACCGGTTCCATCCCGCGGGCTCTGGCATCCCTGTACACATACACCCCAATACAGATTGGAATCAGTAAATTCAGAAATAATATCAGCAATGCAAACAGCATCTCTCATTCCACCTCTTATCATGTTTCATCGTACAAATTGCATTCTTCTTTTTATTCCCCGTTTTTTTATATCATTCCTGTTTTTATAACATAAAAGATGCTGTTTCGATTAAATCGACAACAGCATCTTACTTTTAAACGTTTTTACATCTGTTCCAGATATAAATCTTTCATTTTTTCAAGTTCTGCATCCGTCAGACCCAGTGCGTTTTTCAGATAACCTTCTGTTCCGCCCCATCTGGTATCTACTTCATCAAAAAATGCTTCCAGATATTCCGCATGCACTTTTGTTAATGCAGCAAACATTTTCATCATTTCCGGTGTAATTTCCTGACCGGCGCTCATAGTGCCGGAACCCAGTTTACTTGCTGACAGCTGGTTTTCATTGCTCAGCAGATAATCCGCCATAATGGTTTCACGCGGTACCCCAAGAGCCATCAGCATGGTTGCAGAGCCAACACCTACACGGTCTTTCCCGGAAGTACAGTGCTGTACAACTGGAACCTGTTCGGTGTCTAATGCAATCTGCATCAGACCGCGATAAGTTTTGTTGCAGTGAGGGCTGGCCGCCAGCTGTCGATTAATGCCTGTCAGCATTTTAATAGCATCTTCCGCACTGCGCATCTGTCTGTGCTGGCTGGTATCCAGAGTATTGGTAGCGTTGCTTTCTTCAAACGGACATAATGTCTGATACATCACGCCATCCAGTTTCACATCCGGATGATCTGCACTTTCCACACTGGTACGGTAATCCACAACTGTCTTTACACCAAGACTGCGTAAAAATTCCGCATCCCGTTCTGTAATCCCGTCATGGGCTGCAGAGCGCAGCAGTTTTCCCCATTTTGTACGACGTCCATCTTCGGTCAGATAACCGCCCAGATCACGGAAATTCACCAGATTATCCATCTGCATTACCCGTTCAGCTACACGAATACGCGCACCGTTTTCGGCTGTCAGAACAAAATATACACGTTTATCTCTAGACAGTTCCAGTTCAAATTTTCCCTCTGCACGTTCTCCAAGCAGTACTGCATCAGCTTCTGCCGCCTCCGGATCTGCAGACTGATAAATTTTTACCGCACCTAAATTATCGCCTTCCCAGCTGATTGTCAGCAAATCGTCCTGTCGTTTTACTTCTGCCTGTTTAAAACCTTCCATAATACAATCACCCCGTGATAAAATTCTTTATATTCATTATATACCGGTTTTTTTCAAAATAACAGAAAAAAACCAGCCTGCGATACAACTGTTTTTCCATCTGTTTTTTTATTCCCCCCAACCTTCTTTTGTAGCTTGCCTGCTATATAATAAATCATCCACATATAAAAACATCCGAACCAGCAGATGCTGTTTCGGATGTTCTATCATCTAATCTATATACAGCGGCACAATCACCGGTTCTTCTAAAGTCTTCGGCGGTGCCCATGTCACTTCAAAAATAACCGGGCCGTCTTCATAACCGGTTACGATAAACTGATTATAAAACCAGTAGATACCGTCTTTTTCATCCTCTTCATTATTCATGCCTCCAAAAATTACATGACCAGTCCCACTGCCGCTCTGCGTTACCGATTCATGCCGCAGCACTTCACCATGAACTACCTCGTCAGTGCTTTTAAACTCAAACTGCATAAAGAGCCCCGTATCGCACGGTACTGCCTCTACCAGACGGGCGTAATCAGGCAGATTGGTGAAGGTATTTGCAGCATAATCATAGGTTACGGTCTGCTGTACTTTTGGAATCAGAGCATATCGCTCGATTGCCAGCTGATATTCGGTTTCGTAATCAAACCAGCTGCTTTCCAGCCAGATCTGCTGCGGTTCGCCCAGCATCCCGATGCCGGTCACTCCGTTGCTGATGCTTTCCCAGCGGCCATGTTCCCGGCTCTGCAGCGCAATTTTCATTCCATCGATCAGATGCGTGTTATGTTCATCCGGATGCCACAGAATCCGGACCTGTGTCGGATAAATCTCCACTTTATCAAAAATTACTTTCTGCCCTTCCAGTTCTATCGTGCGGTTTAATTCTATCGTACGCACATTAAACAG
>RHMF01002657.1_pt1 | contig 10285 bp, 12 predicted proteins | sample 5365151 | NCBI WGS metagenome assembly RHMF01 (sample SAMN10266501, study PRJNA497801) | feces metagenome | isolation source: feces | host: Bos taurus | place: China: Prairie of Fairy Mountain | collected 2017-08-14 | reverse complement strand
GACCCTGAGAGCCAAGATCGACCTGGCCTCCGGCAACTTCAACATGCGTGACCCCGTCATCTACCGCATCCGCCACATGCACCATCACCGTCAGGGCGACAAGTGGTGCATCTACCCCATGTACGACTTTGCCCACCCCATCCAGGACGCTCTGGAGGGCATCACGCACTCCCTCTGCTCCCTGGAGTTTGAGAACCACAGACCTCTTTACAACTGGGTTGTGGACAATGTTTCCGTGCCCCACAAGCCCCGTCAGATCGAGTTCGCCCGCCTGGGTATCGACCACACCGTGCTGTCCAAGCGGAAGCTGAGAAACCTTGTGGAGACCAATGTGGTTTCCGGCTGGGATGATCCCCGGATGCCCACCCTCTGCGGCCTGCGCCGCCGTGGTTATACCCCCGCATCCATCCGGAATTTCTGTGAGCGCGTGGGTGTTGCCAAGTCCCCCAACACCATCCCCTATGCCTTCCTGGAGTTCTGCCTCCGTGAGGATCTGAATGAGACCGCCGCCCGCGTTATGGCAGTCCTGAAGCCCGTGAAGCTGACCATCACCAACTATCCCGAGGGTCAGTCCGAGACTATGATCGTGGAGAATAACCCCAACCGTCCCGAGGACGGCACCCGCGAGGTCACCTTCTCCCGGAATCTGTGGATCGAAGCCGACGACTTCCTGGCACAGCCCATCCCCAAGTACAAGCGTCTGTATCCCGATGGCCCCGAGTGCCGTCTGAAGGGCGCATACCTGATCAAGTGTACCGGCTGTGTTACCGACGAGAACGGCAACGTGGTGGAAGTTCTGGCTACCTACGATCCCGAGTCCCGGGGCGGCGATCCCGCCGACGGCCGCAAGGTCAAGGGCGCAACCATCCACTGGGTGGACGCCGAAACTGCCGTGGATGCTGAGGTCCGTCAGTACGACAATCTGTTCAATGATGCCGATCCCGATGCCGCCGGCAAGGATTACCTGGCCTGTCTGAACCCCAACTCTCTGGAGGTTCTCACCGGCTGCAAGCTGGAAGCTTCCCTGGCCAGCGCCAAGGCTCCCGCCTCCTTCCAGTTCATGCGTCTGGGCTACTTCTGCCCCGACAGCAAGGACTCCTCCCCCGAGCATCTGGTGTTTAACCGCTCCGTCAGCCTGAAGGATTCCTTCAAGCCCGGCAAGTAAGTTTACAAAGGGCCGCACATAACGTGCGGCCCTTCTTTTTTGAAAATAATCCTTTTCTTTTCGCCAATTTTCCTGTATAGTAGATGTAATCTATTTTTAGGAGTGAACCCCATGAAAAAAAACGGCACTATTCTTCTCCCCGTTCTGGTCATCGCTGTGGTCATGCTGATGATGAAAGGCCTGAGCGGCAACCCTACCACCCTGATTCTTGTGGCCGCTGCGGCATTCCTGCTGGCGATGGCCATCCGCCCCAAAAAGCAAGCATCCGTTGGCAATACCGGTGCTGCCCTGGATCTGCTGGGCGATTTTTCCAGGGAAGCCTTTTCAGACAGTGAGAATCTGAATAATCTGTTCGCCTCCGCCGTGTCCGACTACGTCAACGGCATGCCCAAGTCTGCCACCAACAAGCTGGAGAAGCTGCAGAGCCAGTGCAAGACCGATGCCGATACCTATGCCGTGTCCGTGGCCCTTGGTCTGACCAAGGCTTCTTCCGGCGATTTTGACGCTGCCATCAAGCTTTACAACAGAGCCATTGTCTTGCACCCCACCACGGAGCTGGCCATGGCCATCGGCGCTGCCCAGCAGCGGATCGGCGAACTGGAGCAGGCAAGAGATTCCTATGAATTCGCCCTGGAGCTGGATCCCAGCAACATTGAAGCCCTCAGCGCCAAGGCCACCGCCTACGTTGCCGACGCTATGTTCGAGGATGCTATCTTCGAGGATGCTATCACCGAGGCCCGGCTGGCTCTGGAAATGGATGAAAACCATGCCTCTTCTCTGGCTACCTGCGCCATCTGCTACGGTTTGCTGGACGATCCCCTGCTGTGCAAGAGCTACACCGACAAGGCAGTGGCTGCCGGCTATAGCGCAGCCAAGATCAGCGATACCATCACTGCTCTGAAGAAGAAGTACAAGAAAACCCTGGCCGGCAATAACTGATACCAGCCATTTGCCCCCGCTCCCGATTTGGGATGCGGGGGTTTTCAAAAGGAGAGGTGATAACCATGAAAGCACTTCGCATCATTCTGCCGCTGCTGGTGATCCTGGCTGCTGCCGGCTTACTTATCTATCAGGGATTTGTGGAAAAGAATCTGGAAAGCAGTGACCTGACCAGAGGCATCCTGATCATCCTGGGTTCCATCGGCACCATGTTCAAGAAGCCCAAAAAGCGACCCGTTTCCAACAAAAAAGCGCTGTATCAGAAGAGCTATCCGGAATTTATCCAGGAGCCCTTTGCTGAGGAGCCCCGGCTGGAAAAGAAATTCTACGCTGCCGTCCACGACTATAACCGGGAGAAGCCCGCCGCTGCCATCGCCAAGCTGGAAAAACTCCGGAAGGAGTGCCAGCGCACCGCCGACCTGCGGGCCGTAACCGTGTTCCTTGCGCTGTGTCTGGCAGATATGGGCCGGTACGAGGAGGCTATCACCCAGTACGAAGCCGCCCGGAGGATCCGGGACAATTCCACCCTGGCCTCCAACATGGGCCTCTGCGCCTACCGGCTGGGTAATCCCAGGCAGGCCCAGGACTGCTACGAAGATGCCATCCGGCTGGACGGAAACAACGAGTACGCCTACAACAATCTGGCCACCCTCTATTTCGGCGAGGGCAATTACGAAAGCGCCCTGGAAGCCGCCCGGGATGCCATCTCCTGCAATGAGAAGATGCCCCAGGCCCTCTCCACCGCCGCAATCTGCGCCAAGCTAATTGGCGACGAGGAAGGCTACACCACCTACTACCGCCGGGCGGTGGCCGCCGGCTATGACGGTGAGAAGATCAAGCGTGTTATTAAAATGATGGATGCGGATACATAACCAAAAATCGGCGCACAAAAAAGTGCGCCGATTTTTTGCAAAGTTTGCTTGACAAATTATGCAAAGCATGCTATGCTTATTTTGCAAAGTTAACTTAGCATTCCCCCAGCTGGACGCAGCTTGGGGAAAGAGAAGGAGAAATCCCATGAAAACGAAGATCCGCGAGCTGCGCAAAGCGCGCAAGCTCTCCCAGGAGGAGCTGGCAGAGGCCGTGGGTACCACCCGGCAGACCATCACCTCCATCGAGGTGGGCAAATACATTGCCTCCCTGCCCCTGGCATACAAAATCGCCCGTTATTTCGGGCTGACCATCGAGGAAGTATTCGACTTTTCCGATCTGGAGGACTAATTATGGAAGCATTCAGAGATAAAATCAAAATTCAGAACCTGGCCATTGGTATGTGCTGCTTTATTCTGTCATTTTTCAGTTTTCTTGCTGCCGCCGGTCAGGCAGGCATCATCGGCTTCATGCAGCCTGCGGTCAATGACAGCCATTGGCAGAGTATGTGGCGCGGAATGGTCACGGGTATGTCCTGCGGCCTTTTGATCGTGCTGATCGCTTTTCTTATCCGCAATATTCTCGCACTGAAGGATGAAAAGAAACTGAAAAAGCTCTATGTGGAAACCCATGACGAGCGGGAGATCCAGATCTGGACCGCCGCCCGCTCCACCGCTATGCAGCTGTTCCTGATGGTGGGTGTGGTTGCCGCCATTGTGGCAGGTTACTTCAGCATAACTGTCAGCATCACGATTCTGGCCTGTATGTTCCTGCAAAGCATCACCGGATTTTTCTGCATGCTCTATTACAGAATCAAGCTGTGAGGTATGCCATGGACAACTGGTTTCTGATTGCAGGTGTGCTGCTGAATTCCGTCCTGATCGTCATCAACCGCTTTATTTACCGGCTTCCCAACTGGATCCAGATCCCCCTTCTGCTGGTAGGCATCGGTCTGATCCTGGCCGGATTTGTAATGATGCGCAAATAACGTCAAAAAGACCGCTCTTCCGAGCGGTCTTTTCCTTTACTTCTTCTCTTCCTTGATCTGGGCCTGCAGGTGCATGGAAAGCACAGCCAGAGACGTTGCCATATTCTCATACTGCACCAGAATATTGGAGGGCACTTCCAGACGGGTGGGAGCAAAGCTCCAGATGGCCTTGATGCCGCACTTCACCAGCCGGTTCGCCACTTCCTGAGCATACTCCCCGGGGACGGTGATGATACCCATCAGCACATTATGGCGGCGGCAGTAATCCTCCAGCTCATCCATATGCCGGACGCGCTTGCCGCCCTCGGTACGCTCCATCTTTGGATTGGCATCAAAAGCGGTGCGGATATTCAGGCCGTACTCGTTGAAGCCCTTGTAGTCCAGCAGCGCCTGACCTAGCTTGCCGGCGCCGATCAGCACCGCGTCGGTGGTATTGTCATAGCCCAGAAACTGCTCGATGTCGTCGATCAGTGCCTCCCGGAGGTAGCCGATTTTGGGGCGGCCGCCGTCGGATACCATGGCCAGATCCTTACGAACCTGCACCTCGCCCATGCCTAACGCATTGGCCAGAGCCGTGGCGGAAATATGGGTAGCGCTGCCTTCGGGCAGGCTCTTCAGATAACCCAGGTAGCCGGGCAGACGTTTCAGTACTGCCTTGGAGATTTTCTTCTGTTCCATGGTGGATCCTTCTTTCCGTGGTGAAAACGTTTCCATTTCATCACTATCTTTATCGATAAAAAACTGTATCGATTATAGCATAGCGATTTGTCAATTTCAAGCGCAACTTGTCTGGCGGAGGAATTCTTTTCTCAGTTTTTGCATGATTTTTTTCTCCAGGCGGGAAATATAGGACTGGGAAATGCCCAGAAACTGGGCAACCTCCTTCTGCGTCCGCTCCTGATACCCAGACAGACCAAATCGCATGTTCACGATCTCCCGCTCCCGGTCGGGAAGTGTCACCAATGCCTGACGCAGCACCTGCAGATCCACATCCTCCTCCAGCTTTCCGGTAACCGCATTGTCATCCGTCCCCAGAATGTCCGAAAGCACCAGTTCGTTACCCTCTCCATCCATGTTAATCGGCTCATCCAGGGAGATTTCCGCCTTTTGATTGGTTGTCTTGCGAATGTGCATTAAAATTTCGTTTTCAATGCATCGTGACGCATAGGTTGCCAGCTTGATATTCTTGTCCCGGCGGTAGGTATTGATCCCTTTGATCAGGCCGATGGTACCGATGGAGATCAGATCCTCCAGATTGGTTCCGGTATTCTCAAACCGCCGGGCGATAAACACCACCAGCCGCAGATTATGCTCGATCAGGGTCTGCTTGGCCTCCTCTTCCCCGGATTCCAGCGCTTCCAGCGCCGTTTGCTCCTCCGCACCCTTCAGCGGCGCCGGAAGCACATCGCTGCCGCCTATGTAGTGGATGCTCTGTCCCGGCAGAAAGCCGATCTTCATCAGAAACGCAATGAGTTTTTCCATCAGATATTTCCTCCCGCCAAAGCCTGATATACCTGCCCCACGCCGATTCTGTCCGGCGCAAAAGCCACCAGCGCGTTCAATTGCCGCTCCCCTGCTTTTACATTTGCAAACCTTTTTGCCAGCAGCATGCCAACCGGCTGCCCCACCGCATGGTATGGGATCAGCCGCAGTCCCCGACCCATATGCTCCAGCGGATGCCGCAGCTGCTCCGGGGAAAGTCCCAGCAGCCGCCGGGCCGCCTCCGGCCCCAGGACAAACACCTGCTCTCCGGTGACGGGATCCCGGAGGGAATTGCCCGTATCCTTCAGGGCGATGACGGACACGGTTTGCTCTCCCTCGGTGATGGTAATGGGCACATATTCCTTTCCGCCCACGCTTGCGCCGAAGCTTACATGGCTCAGAATCCAGACTCCCATAGCGGAAACCAGCAGCATGGGAATTTCCCGTTTCCCCATTCCCAGGGCGATTCCGCCCATGGCCATGCTGAGAAGGATAAAAACGCCGGTGCGCTTCCAGGCGCTTTGATTCATGCCGAAAGCTACAGAGCCCATAAGCCCCAGAAACACAAGCCGCCAGATGGTGCTTCCCAGAAAGGAAAGCCGGGGCAGAAGACACACCGCCCCGTACACTGCCCCCAGTGCCGCCGCCATGGCCGCTCTTCCGGTGCCCGGTGGGAAGCCGGAAAGACGGTTCGCCCCTAAAATCAGAAGAAAATCCACCGCAAAATTCAAAATCAGCACCAAATCCAGATAGATCTCCATGTGTCCCTCCCCATTGGTTTTCTTCAGTTTAGCCTGCCCCGGCTGAAAAGTCGGTCGCAATTCCCTCCGGGAACCGCCGCAAGTTCGGTCAAGCCCCCGCCCGATTCTGCCCCATCCCCACACGGACGCAAAAATCCCCCGGCGGAATTTCTCCGCCGGGGGAAAGCTGTGTCGTTATGTTTCTTCCCGCAGCACCTGCCGGATATTCTTCTCCGCCTTGTGCCGGGGTGTCATGACCTCATGGCCGCAACCCAGGCATTTGAGCCGGAAATCCGCGCCGGTGCGAAGCACCTTCCAGCGTTTTTCCCCGCAGGGATGGGCCTTTTTCATCACCAGAATGTCGTTCAGTTGAATATCCATGGTTACCTCCCCTTGATGGCATCCCAGTAGGCCTTGGCGGCCTGCTCCAGCTTGTTTGGGCCGTACTCGTAGTATTTCGCACCCGCAATATCATCGGGCAAATATTGCTGCTGCACCCAATGGTTCGGGTAATCGTGGGGATATTTGTACCCCTGATCCCGCTCCTGGGTGTAGGTATCCGCATGGACGTTCTGCAGCTGCCGGGGGAAGCCCAGTCCCTTGCCCTTCTTCACATCGGCCAGCGCCGTATCCAGGGCGATATGGCCGGAATTGGACTTGGGGGAGGTTGCCATCAGCACGGCAACGTCACCCAGGGGAATTCTCGCCTCCGGCATGCCCAGCTTCAGGGCCATATCCACCGCCGCATTGACGATGGGGATGATCTGCGGGAATGCCAGACCCACATCCTCAGCGGCAATCACCATCAGTCGCCGGCAGGCAGCCTGCATCTGCCCCGCTTCCAGCAGCCGGGCCAGATAATGGCAGGCGGCATCCGGATCGGATCCCCGGATGGACTTTTGGAGCGCAGAAAGCAGATCGTAGAAATTGTCGCCGTCCCGGTCAGCACGGAGCGCACTCTTTTGGGACACGGCCTTGGCATCCGCCAGGGTCATGGGCAGCTTGCCGCCCTGGGGAATTCCGGCGGAGAACAGCACCTCCACCGCATTCAGTGCCTTACGAAGGTCGCCGCCGCAGGCACCGGCGATGTATTCCAGCGCGCCCTCTTCCGGCTCAGCAGTCAGGGCTGTCCGCTCCTCCATGTGGCTCACCGCCCGCTTCACCGCCTTCAGAGCCGCAGCAGCATCAATCTGCTTGAACTCAAAGATGGTGGATCGGCTCAGGATCGCATTGAATACATAGAAATAGGGATTTTCCGTGGTGGAGGCGATCAGAGTGATTTTGCCGTTTTCGATATGCTCCAGCAGGCTCTGCTGCTGCTTTTTATTGAAGGACTGGATCTCATCCAGATACAGCAGAACTCCGTTGGGCGCCAAAAAAGTATCCAGCTGAGCCACAATCTCCTTGATGTCTGCTGTGGAGGCGGTGGTGGCGTTCAGCTTATAGAGGGTTCGGTTTGTCTGCTTGGCAATGATATTGGCAACAGTGGTCTTGCCGGTGCCGCTGGGGCCGTAGAAGACCATGTTCGGCACCTTGCCGGAATCGATAAGCCGGCGCAAGATGGCACCCTCCCCCAGGATATGCTCCTGGCCGTAGACCTCATCCAGAGTTGTAGGCCGCAGAAGATCGGCCAAAGGCTGGTACATATTGCAGCCCCCCTTTCGTTTTTCTCATTATAGCACAGAGTTTCTAAAAATGCACTACTTATTTTGCATATTTTCGAAATTTTGTTTGTCTTTATGTGGAAGATATTTTCATTGCCTTTGGGCGAATACTATGGTATATTATTTAAAATTGCGACAAAATGAGGTGCTTTATGGTTAAAAATGAACTTCGTGAATTTCCAGTGGACAATGCGTCCATTCTGTTTCTATCCCTGATCCGGCCCTACCACACCAACAATTTCCGGTTCAGTGCCGTTCTGCGCCAGCCCATTGATCCCGCTGTTTTGCAGCAGGCTGTGGATCGAATCCATCCCCGGTTCCCTTCCGTCATCGCCGGATTCCGACAGGATTTCCTCCATTACCGGCAGGTGGCCGCAGTGAATCCGCCCCGGGTGCAGCCCGATCCGGGACTTCTGCTGCCCATGACCGTAGAGGAATTACGCAACTGCGCCTTCCGGGTATACTACCATGACTGCACCATCGCCATTGAACTGTTCCATGCGCTGACCGACGGCTGCGGCGCCATCGCCACCCTCACCGCGCTGGTGGGTGAATATCTGCGAATCGCCCAGTATGACGAAGTTCCGGAAGCCGATCTGGCATGCGCGCTTACCCATGAGGTTGCGGATTCCTATCTGGAATTGTCCGGTGCCAAGACCTGCCGCCTTCCCACCCGTTTTTCCTACCTGCTTCCCCGGCCCGCAGATGCGGACTGGCAGGTTCGGGGATCCTCCCTGACCCTTAAAACCGAAACACTGCTGGAAGCTGCCCACCGGCATGAAGTGACCCTGAATACCCTGCTGACTACCGTCCTGGCTTCCACCGTCATGGACATGCAGGCGGCAGAAAAGGGCCGCAAGCGGCTGCAGCCGGTGCGGATCATGGTGCCGGTGAATCTGCGGAAAATGATCGGCAGCCGCACGCTGCGGAATTTCTCCCTCTATGCGCTGCCAACGCTGGAGGGCCATCAGAAAGCACTTTCCTTCCGGGAAAAGTGCCGCATCATCCATGAACAGCTGAAGGAGCAGCTTTCCCGGGAGTTTCAGTCCGGCGTGGCGGCAAGCAATGTCCGCAGCCAGAATCTCCTGCTTTTCCGGATGCTTCCCTGGAAGCTGAAGAAAGCTGCCCTGCGGTTTGGCTATCGGTTCTGCGGCGAGAGCAATTCCAGTCTGACCCTGACCAATCTGGGTGTTGTAAGGATGCCCGAGGAGCTGGCGCCCCATGTGGTGGATTTCCAGTGCTGGATGACCCCCCGGGTCAGCTCTCCCTACGGCTGCACCATTCTCAGCTTCGGCGACCGGATCACCCTGAATATGAGTAGATTCTGCCCCACCGACCAGCTGGGCGAAAAGTTTTTCCGGAATCTCCGGGAAATAATCGAATAATGCACAGCAAAAGGCCACCCTTCCGGGTGGCCTTCCTTATTTAGAATTCCGCAACATCGGGATCAGCGGGAACGGCGTTCTTCTCCACGGAAATGGCAGTGAGAACGGGGCCAATGTCGCCCTTATAGAGGCGGTGCTTCTCGGCGTTGATCCTGGCAGTAACCATGACCCAGGAACGGGGTTCCAGTTCCTTGGGATTACCGTAGCGGCAGGGAATGCCGCAGAACTGAATGTCATCCACGCAGCAGGTCATGACGAACCGGCCGGGAGCAAACATATGGTCCTTGTCCCGGCGGAGCATGGCCACCTGAGCCTTGAAGTGGACAGTCTTACCATCGTACTTTTCGGGTTCTTCGGTGACATCCCGATACCAGAGGGCAAAATCCTGATCCTTGACCTCGATGACGGGTGCGTTGATGTCGAAGGGCAGCGGATCTTCAATATCGTCAAACTGGGTGGTGCCATCGGTGAAATCATAGAGGATGTCCACCTTCCGGTTGGCGGCCCGGGCGATCTTATGGAAGGGCATAAAATCCTGACCCTTTTCCAGGCGGTTGAAGACAATCATCTGAGCGCCCACCATCTTGTCCATGCAGAGGTTGCGCATATTGGCATTATAGGCCAGGAAGGTGGTGGAATCGGCAAACATGACCTCCTGGGCAACCACCCAGTCCTCGGGGAGCTTCATGTAAAGCTCACCCACCTGCTGCATGCCGTTCAGCTCTGCAACCACCCGCTCCACCTTGTGCTTCTTGGCAAGTGCTGCCAGCTCCTTGGTGGTGACGGTAGCCTGATCCAGGACTTCCAGGAACACGTTCTGATGGGGGTAGGTGGAGAAATCGTATTCCTCCTCACCCTCTTCAAAAACCAGCAGCAGCGTCCGCTCGCCGGCGTTGAACCGCTCATCCTCGAAGGTCTCCTGGATGAACTTGGTCTTGCCGGAATCCAGGAAGCCGGTAAACACATAAACAGGAATCTGCTGCATGGCTTACACTCCAAAGAGGCCTGCGATGGCCTTTTCATTCAGCTGAGAGCCGATGACACACAGCTTG
>RHMF01001640.1_pt1 | contig 10285 bp, 8 predicted proteins | sample 5365151 | NCBI WGS metagenome assembly RHMF01 (sample SAMN10266501, study PRJNA497801) | feces metagenome | isolation source: feces | host: Bos taurus | place: China: Prairie of Fairy Mountain | collected 2017-08-14 | reverse complement strand
CCCGTATCGGGTATTGCTATGGGTCTTATCTCTGACTCTGCAACAGGTCGCTGGGCGGTGTTGTCTGATATCCTTGGCGACGAGGACCACCTTGGCGATATGGACTTCAAGGTAACAGGTACCGCAGACGGTATCACCGCTACACAGATGGATATCAAGGTGGATGGCCTCTCTTATGAGGTATTGGCTACCGCTTTGGAGCAGGCACGCAAGGGCCGTATGCATATCCTCGGCAAGATCACCGAGACTATCGCTGAGCCACGCGAGGATTACCGCCCATTTGTTCCCCGCATCGTACAGATTCAGATTCCGAAGGACTTCATTGGTGCTGTCATCGGCCCCGGTGGTAAGGTTATTCAGGATATTCAGAAGACCACAGGTACTACTATCACCATCACCGAGAATGACGAGTGCGGCGTAGTGGATATCTTTGGTGTAGATAAGGAGGCATTGGATGGTGCTTTGGCTCGCATCAAGGGTATCGTAGCTGTTCCCGAGGTAGGTGAGGTTTATCAGGGTACTATCAAGAGCATCGTTGCTTTTGGTGCTTTCGTTGAGATTCTTCCCGGTAAGGAGGCTCTGTTGCATATCTCGGAGATCGACTACAAGCGATTCGAGACTATGGATGAGACCGGCTTGAAGGAGGGTGACACCATCGAGGTTAAGCTCATCGGCGTAGATCCCAAGACTAACAAGTATAAGCTCTCACACAAGGCTCTTATGCCCAAGCCAGAGGGTTGGGTAGAGCGTGAGCGTAAGCCTCGCGAGGGTGGAAAGCCCCGTGGCGACCGTCGTGAGAACAAGGAGCGCAAGAACTAACAAATAATTAATATTAACTATTTTAACGCCAAAAAAAATTATGAAAAACGTATTGAAATTGGTTGCAGTTGCCGTTTTCGCTTTCGGCTTGACCGGTTGTAACTGCTTCGGCAAGATGGCCAAGAATCAGGATGAGGTAAGCATCTCTTGCACTCCTGAGGTACTCGTACTCAACAATGGTAAGGTTGAGGCTGACATTACTGTTAAGTTCCCCGTAGAGTACTACAATAAGAAGGCCGTATTGAAGGTTACTCCCGTTATCGTATTCGAGGGCGGTGAGGTTGCAGGTGCAACAAAGTATTTCCAGGGTTCAAAGGTTGATGAGAACTACACTGTAGTTGATAAGACTATGGGTGGTGAGTACACTCTTCACGTAGAGTTCCCTTACGACGATCGTATGGCAAACTGCGAGTTGCAGTTGCAGGTAGAGGTTAAGTGCCCGAAGGGCAAGTGCAAGGAGTTTACTTTAGTAAACGCAAACACTGGTGCACTTCCTACAAAGGCTGAGAAGGCTGCTTTGGCAGCAGGTGGCGATGAGGCTACTGCTATCAAGCGTGCTTTCGGTTTGACTGTTGCTACCGGTATCAACACTTTGCAGAAGGAGTTGGATTACGCTTCAGTAATGGCTAACACAGCTAACAACTACAAGAACGTAACCACTGTTGTTACAAAGGCTGACATCGTTTACGCTATCAACTCTTCACGCGTATCAAAGAAGGCTACCGAGACTGAGGATTTGAAGGCATTCGTTGAGAATGTTGTTGCACAGCTCTCTAACGACCGTGCTACACAGAACCTCTTCGTTAATGGTTATGCTTCTCCCGATGGTCCCGAGAAGTTCAACGACAAGCTCTCTAACGCACGTTCAGAGTCTGGTCACAAGGCTGCCAGCAAGCTCTTGAAGGAGACTGGCATGGAGTTGGACGCTGCTTCTTATGGTGAGGACTGGGAAGGCTTCAAGGAGTTGGTTGCTGCTTCTAACATCGAGGATAAGGCTCTTATTCTTCAGGTATTGAGCAACTACGAGTCATCTGCACAGCGTGAGTCAGAGATCAAGAACTTGTCTGCTGTATTCACAGAGTTGAAGAAGGAGATTCTTCCTCAGCTTCGTCGTGCACAGGTTGTAAACAGCACAGATATCAAGGGTAAGACTGACGCCGAGATGAAGGCTTTGGTTGAGGCTGGTAAGCTCGATGAGCTCACTCAGGAGGAGTTGCTCTACGTAGCTGAGAGTGTTCTGGATTGTGCAAAGTGCGATGTAGCTGTTTTGGAGTACGCTGCCGAGAAGTACAACGATGCTCGTGCTTACAACAACTTGGGTGTTGCTTATGCAAAGTTGGGTGAGGCAAAGAAGTCTTTGGAGGCATTCGAGAAGGCTGCTTCTTTGGGCTTGGCTGACAACAAGCTTAACGACAACCTCGCATTGGCTAACCTTGCAAACGGCAACGTAGAGAAGGCTAAGCAGTACGCTGCTGCTGCCAAGAACGAGGCAAAGGCAATGGTTGAGGCTGCACAGGGTAACTACAACGCTGCTGCCGCTGCTGTTGAGGGTTACAACGCTGCTGTTGCAAACGTTATGAACAACGACCTCACTGCTGCAAAGAAGGCTATCGCTGCTGACGCTTCTGCAAAGGCTGACTACCTCCGTGCTGTTATCGCATCAAAGGAGGGTGATTTGGAGACTGCAAAGGCTCAGATCAAGAGTGCTATTGCAAAGGACGCTGCTTTGGCAAAGAAGGCTGCCAAGGACGTTAACCTTGCAAACTTGTTCGCAAGCGGTTTCTCTCTCTAATCAATAGCGAAAAAAAATAAATGGCGAGGCTATCCCGGTGTGGGTAGCCTCGTTTTTTTGTTGCAGGCAGAGTTTTTGTGCGACACCTTATATATAAATATACATTAAGAGCATAAAATTTGTTTGGTAACTAAACTTGGATTTATTATATTTGCAAAAATAAAGAATAAACGCAAAGTTATGGAGTACGCTATTCGCTTGAAAGATTATGCTCCGGCACCTACTGCCGAGCAGGTAGAACAGGAGGTTAATGCCTATCGCCAGATGGCACCGAAGAACTATAATACCGATGTTTATAAGTTCTGCTACTCGTCGATAGACCTTACCACTCTGTCGTGCAACGACTCTGTGGAGTCGGTTACAGCATTCGCACGCCGCTGTGCAGAGTTCTATATCGACTATCCGCACATTCCCAATGTGGCATCAATCTGCGTCTATCCCCCATTCGTTGAGACCGTAGGTCTGGCGGTGGATGGTACTCCCATGCGTATTACAAGTGTCGCCGGAGGCTTCCCCTCATCGCAGACATTTCTGGAAGTTAAGATGCTGGAGGTGGCTATGGCTATCGAGAACGGAGCTGACGAGATTGATATTGTGATAAATGTCGGCAAGATTCTCTCGGGGGCTTATGACGAGGCTGCCAACGAGGTGGAGGTTTTGCGTGCAGAGTCAGAGGGTGCTGTATTGAAGACTATCCTCGAAACGGGCGCACTGAAAACTCCCGACCTTATCCGCAAGGCTTCGTTGCTCTCGATGGAGGCCGGCTCGGATTTCATCAAGACCTCAACGGGTAAGATTGATGTAGCGGCTACTCCCGAGGCTGCGGTTGTTATGTGCCACGCCATTAAGGATTATTACGAGAAGACCGGTCGCAAGGTTGGCTTCAAGGCCGCAGGTGGTGTCCGCACAGCCGAGGATGCAGCCCTCTACTACACTATCGTAGAGCAGATTCTGGGCGAAGAGTGGATTACAACCGACCTCTTCCGCATTGGAGCTTCATCGGCAGCAAACAACATCCTCTCATCAATCGAGGGCCAGCAGATTAAGTATTATTAGTATATTGACTACTCTATGCTTCTACCCCGACTCTCATCGGGGTAGAGTTTTATAGGGATACTCCGACTATACGGGCGTATTATCGCCCTGAACAATGGAGGATTAACCCCCGATATATCCTGAAAAATTCACTAAAAATGGAAAATTGGAGAACGACCATTTTAGATTGGCTGCACATAGATATCAGTGGTATTGACTGGATTGAGCAGGCTACGTTTGTCTGCATTGTGCTGCTGGCCATTGCTATTGTAAACAAAATCTCGCAGCTCATACTCAACAAGGTTATATGCCGTCTTGTGCGTGCCTCAAAGGCCACCTGGGACGATGTCCTGCTCGACAGCAATGTGCTGCGAAACCTGATTGCCATCATCCCTGCCATCCTGCTGATGATTCTTCTGCCGTTTGCTTTTGTAGGAGATGAGACCCTCTACATCATCACACAGCGACTGTGCTGGCTCTATCTGGTAGCTATATTTTTACGTTTCGTGCTATCGTTCTTCTCGGCTCTGGCACAGATTTTAGAGAAGGCCGACTCCTGCAAGAACAAGCCCATAAGAGGAACTATACAGATGCTGCAAGTGCTTGTCGTGATGCTGGCCGTGATTGTGATGGTGAGCATCGTGGTAAACAAGTCGCCAACCTACCTGCTGACAGGTCTGGGTGCGTCGGCGGCGGTACTGATGCTGGTATTCCAGGACCTCATACTCGGTCTTGTGGCGGGCGTGCAGCTCTCTGCCAACAAGATGATGCAGGTGGGCGACTGGGTTGTCGTGAAGGACAAAGGCATCGATGGCACGGTGATAGAGATTACTCTCACAACCGTCAAGGTGCGGAATTGGGACTACACCATATCAACCATACAGCCACAAGCGTTGGTAAATGGGTCGTTTGTCAATTGGTCGAATGTATTTGCTTCGGGCGGAAGGCGTATCGCCCGTGCGGTGAATATAGATATCCGTTCAATCAGGTTTCTCTCTGCCGACGAGCTGCAACGCTGGCGTCAGGAGCCTCTTACAGCCGAATTTATAGCCGACACCGAGCAGCGTATTGAGGCGGCTGCGAAGGCCGGCGATGAGGTGCTGGCAAAGTCGCTACGCATAACAAACCTCACGCTGCTACGTCACTATATGGCAAGCTACATAAAGTCGCATCCGGCGTGCAACAAGGAGTTTGTGTCGATGGTGCGTCTGCTTGCTCCCACCGAGTATGGACAGCCCTTGCAGATATACTTCTTCTCGAACGATACCGCCTGGGTAAATTACGAGGGCATACAGGCACAGGTCTTTGAGTATCTCTACGCCATAGCACCGGAGTTCGGAATCAATATATTCCAGCTGCCTTCGGGTGAGGACTTGCAGGAGGCCTCGAATAGCTTTCAAAAGATGAACAGCTAACAGATGATAAGATAGTGGGTATCCAACATATTTGGATACCCACTATTTATTAGAAATGACATAACTTTAAGCTAATCCATCCACTTATGGCGGAACTGTGCACACACATCGGTACGACTCACCGGTACATCCGACAAATTGCAATATCCGCCTGATGTGCGATGCTGACAATTGGCACAACATCTGCTGCCACCACGGATGCTCTGGCCTCTATCCTGACGACGAAATCTATCGCCCGCCGAACGGCCACTACCGCCCGAAGAGCTATCCGAGTCCCAATCTCTATCTTCATCATTAGGTGTGCGGAACGATGGCTCTGAATCGGTTGAACGGAACAGCAACAGATATACTATTCCGACAATGATTCCGCCGGCAACGACACCATTCACTGCAGAGAGGATACTTGACAGGAGAGAGTCCTCCTTAAGCATCTCGATAAACACGACAACTGCTCCGACTATAAGACCCGCAAAACTCAAAGTTCTGCACAGCGAAGGAGCTATGGCATCGTAAAAATCTGTCAGTTTCAGCGTTGCCGCAATCTGCACCACCGCAAAACCCGAAAGGACCAAATAGCTGTCAACATAGCCACCGATGCCGGGCATCAGGAACAACACGACCTCTGCCACGCCTAACGCACCTATCAGCACCGAGCACCAACGCCAAAGATTAAACCGATAGCCAAACAGGAAGAATAGTACGATAAGGACTATTATGTTTCTAATTGCCGTCAGCAAAAAAGGTATAATGCCCATACGCAACTACTTTATTCTGCTTCAACACTCTGCCCGTCACTCTCCGTAGCAGTCTTTGCACCATTAGGCATATGCTCCTCCGAAGCCTCCTCCGAAGCCTCCTCCGAAGCCGTCGCCAAATCCAGAGCCGTTGAATCTGCCGGCTCCGCACCCTCTGTCACCTCATCCTGCACCTCTTCTGCAACCTCTTCTACAACCGCCTCTACCGTCTCATCTGACGAGAAAAGCGTTTCGGGCAGCATACTCTTGTATGAGCCGGCACCCAGCACCGTAAAGACGATAAGTGCCAAGATAGCCAGCGACGCAACAATACCTATTACTCTCTTTATCATATTCTTTTCGTTTTACTCTTCATCAATATCTATCAGCTTTCTTCTTTCTGGGGTCGGCTTTGTCTGTGCAGGCGTATCGCAAAGATAGTCTATCGCCGCCGACACAACATTGTCTATCGGGAAGATGTTGTAGTAGAAACCGTCATCCTCCAACACCGTATTTCGGCCTATGTAGGCTCTTAGCTGCGACTCCATAACCTTACGCGACTTGGCAAAATCACCCTGCGAGGGTCTCACGCCGTGTCGCTGGGCATAGACCACAAAGTCATCAAACAGACGGCGGTCGCTATTGAGCAGCTGCGTCAGCTCCTCCATTGTCTGCACCTTGTTCAACGCCTCGCGGTGTCGGTCGGCATAATCCATCGTGTAGCGATAGAGAATATTACGACCCGTAACCTCGATATAATAGGGCGAAAAGTAGGTCGTATCCATAGGGATAAACCTGTCGGGCATAATTCCGCCACCGCCATAGACCGTTCTGCCCTGCGGCGTTGTGTACTTCAACGAATCGGCGAAGTGAATGCTGTCGGCCGAGAAGAACTCGTTATTGTTGTAACGACGCACGATATCCATACGATAGTCCATCTCGTCACCATTCTCATAGGGTCGCTGAATGGAACGACCCGTAGGGGTGTAGTAGCGTGCCACGGTCAGACGCAGAGCCGAGCCGTCATCATAGGCTATCTGCTGCTGCACCAAGCCTTTACCGAATGAACGGCGGCCGAAAATCATGCCTCGGTCATTATCCTGTATGGCTCCTGCCAAAATCTCGCTTGACGATGCACTATCCTCGTCAATCAAGACCGCCAGAACGATATCGTCTGCCACGCCCTTGCCATTGCTGAATTGCTTCATCTGGTGGCCGTTTCTATCTTCGGTATATACTATCAGCTTGCCTCTGTCGAGGAACTCGTTGGCAATGAGAATCGCCTGGTCGAGAAAGCCACCCGAATTGCCTCGCAGGTCGAATATCAGCTTGGTCATACCCTTGCCACGCAGCTCCGCCAACGCCTTCATCAGCTCGGAGTGCGACGTGCGGGAGAACTGCGACAGGCGTATAAAGCCCGTATCGTCATTGACCATAAACGACGACTCGATGCTATGGATAGGTATGGCATCACGCACGACAATCACATCGACCAAATCCTCAATGCCACGACGTTCAAGCGATAGCTTGACCTCCGTGCCTCGCTTGCCTCGCAGACGCTTCATAATATCGGTCTGCGGCATCTTCACGCCCGCAATGATGGTGTCGTTGACCTCAATGATTCTGTCACCTGCAACGATGCCCGCCTTGGCACTCGGGCCGTTAGGCACAACATTCAGCACAACAACCGTATCGGTGGCCGCATTGAAGACCACTCCGATACCATCGAACTCGCCCTCCAACGGCTCGTTCAGTTGCTGCATCTCGCGAGCAGGGACATAGACCGAGTGAGGGTCCAGTTTCTCCATCATCAGCGGAATAACCAGCTCCGACAGCGAATCCATCGAGATAGAGTCCACAAACTGCCTTTCAACAAGCATACAGGTCTGCACGATCTTATTGTTTATATTGCCCAGCCCCAGATTCTGTATTATTGAGACAAACCGCGACTCCGCACGGTTACGCCCCACGAACTGGCCAATAAAGATACCCGCAACAATGCCCGCAACAAGCAGCAGTGGAAATATTATTGTCCGTTTAGAAAACTTTTTCTGCATACATCAAACTATATCGGTTATAGATAGCATAGCAACCGCCGTGCCCGCAATCAAAACACCCGGCAATATTCTACTTGTTCTTGAATGTGTAGGTAAGGCCCAGAGTCAGCATCGAGTAGAGCTGAACCGATGTATTTTGAGCCTTGTCGTAGTTAAGTTGCAGGTAGATATCGGTTGAAATATACTTCGAAGCCTTGAACGAAATGGTATTACGCCACTCGATTGTAGGATGCAGATTAACGAACGCAGGCACAGCCGCAGGCTTGTCAGCCTCGATGCTGCCGGCATTCTCCCACGCCTGCAAATCTTTGAGGTAGTTGTTATATCGTCTGATTTTTCCTGCTCGGCCCACATTGGTCAGCCAACCATAGTAGCAATACAGGTTGGTGTCGTATGTAAACCATTCACTCTTACCCCACTTGCGGTTAAACTTGATATTGACAGAAGAACCGCCCGTAAACAGAGAGTTCTTGTCGATGTCGATACCAAACCATGTCGTTGCACCCTTGATATCCTTGTAATAGTGACGTACCTTGTCGTTTGTTGCCCACGTACCACTCGTTGACAGGGGGTTGAGTGATATCTCGATGGGGAACTTCGGTTTCGGACTCTTGAACGTGAAACCGACTGACACATCGAGGTAACCGGGGGTAAACAGACCCGAAATCACATCGTCATCACCCTGCTCGGTACGCGACAGGTAGGTGCTTGAAAACTGGCTGCGGAACTTAATCAGTGCCGACATATCCCAATTCTTGCGAATCTTGTGTGCCGGCTGGGTCTGCACCCAGAACTCGTCGATATTCTTGAACCATATACCCTTGCCTTTGCCCGACTCGTTCTCTACCTTGATACGGTTGTAGCCATAGCGGGCACTCGCATCGGTGGCGATAGTGAAGTCGCCCTTCTTGAATGTGTGCTTCAATGAGAATGTTCCCAGAACGGTCATTGCGTTGTCACCACCACGGCTTGTTGTCCACGCATCGTTGTACGAGGTCATCGAGCCCTGCAACTTGGCATTTACCTCCAAGAAGTTGCGTTCGTTGCGGATACGGCGACGTTCGGCTCTTGCGGCAGCCTCGCTGTAATAGTCGGTAGAGGCATCCATCTCCTTAACTCTATCGACAAACTCAACCTTACCCGTTGCAGTCTTTGTGTCGTCCTCAACCGAGAACTATGCTTTCGCCTCGGCAGCACATACCAAAGCTGCTAAAAACAGATAGAAAAACTTTTTCATATAATGTCTGATTTTATTTCTGCGTTTTATGGAACATTTCCGACTACAAAGTTAAGACTTTTCGCAAAAATAACTACATTTGTAGTTACATAATATTACACTTTTACTACTATGAAGTACATCGGTGCTCACGTCAGTGCTTCGGGAGGTGTGGAGAACGCACCCCGCAACGCACACGAAATAGGGGCTACGGCCTTTGCTCTCTTCACGAAGAACCAACGCCAGTGGGCTGCTCCGGCACTCTCGGCCGAGCAGATTGCGGCATTTCGTGAGGCTTGCCGGAATTATGGCTACACGCCACAGCAGATTCTGCCACACGACAGCTACCTTATCAACCTCGGCCACCCCGAGGAGGAGGGCCTGCAGAAGTCGCGAGCTTCGTTCCTGCACGAGATGCAGCGTTGCGAGGCGTTGGGACTCGACCGCCTGAACTTCCACCCGGGCAGCCACCTGAAAAAGATATCGGAGCAGGAGAGCCTCGCTTTGGTTGCCGAGTCAATCAACATCGCCCTTGCCAACACAAAGGGCGTGACGGCCGTAATTGAGAACACGGCCGGACAGGGCTCAAATCTCGGCTACGCCTTCTGGCACCTGGCATATATTATTGAACGCGTGGAGGATAAGTCGCGTGTGGGTGTGTGTCTTGACACCTGCCACTCCTTCGCTGCGGGCTATGACCTCTCGACCGAGCTTGGCTGCGAGATGGTATTCCGCGAGTTTGACGAGGTGGTAGGCTTTGAGTATCTGCGGGGTATGCATCTGAACGATGCGTTGAAGGGCGTTGGCAGCCGTGTCGATAGACACTCTCCTATGGGCGAGGGTTTTCTGGGCATCACGCCATTCCGCTATATTATGCAGGACAAGCGTTTTGACGATATTCCGCTTATTTTGGAGACCCCCGACGAAAGTCGCTGGCCCGAAGAGATTGCACTGCTGAAAAGTTTTGCCGAAGAGTAACAAATAAGAACAAAAAGCCTATCTGTTCGGATAGGCTTTTTGTTAAAATTGTATCACAAAGAGTATTTTTGATTTTACTCACTCTTGGCTTCCAGAATAGGCAAGCCGGCCTCGGTGGGGATATAGATAACCTTGTTGGCCGAAGTATTCTGCTGACGCACCCACAGATATTGGATATAGGTGGGCGTAAGCGAGCCATTCTCAATCTTGATAGCCTCGGCAGCACCCTGCGCACGCAC
>RHMF01001639.1_pt1 | contig 10287 bp, 8 predicted proteins | sample 5365151 | NCBI WGS metagenome assembly RHMF01 (sample SAMN10266501, study PRJNA497801) | feces metagenome | isolation source: feces | host: Bos taurus | place: China: Prairie of Fairy Mountain | collected 2017-08-14 | reverse complement strand
CTGGAGATGTACGGCGCCAAGGCCTAAGTTAAAAAACTCCCGTCCCCCTCGGAGAGCCTGGGGGGCCTCCGGGGGGAATGGATTCCCCCCGGAAAATGCGGAGCGCGCAAGCGCAAAGTTTTTCCCGCAGGAAAAACCCGCATTTTGGATGGAGGCCTATCTGGAGATGTACGGCGCCAAGGCCTGAATTTAAACGAAAGAAGTGAGCTCTTTTGGCCGACCACACCGGACACCGCAAACGGGTGAAAACTGAATTTCTCGCCTGTGGAATGGAGGGCTGGCCGGAACACCGTGTGCTGGAGCTTCTGCTGTTTTATGCCCTGCCCCAGGGAGATGTGAACGGTCTGGCCCATGAGCTCATTGAACGCTTTGGAACCCTGTCCGGGGTGCTGGATGCTTCGGTGGATGAGCTGTGCAAGGTCAAGGGAGTCAGCGAACACACGGCGGTACTTCTCAAACTGGTTCCCGCCCTGGGCGGGCGGTATGTGGCCAGCCGCAGCAGAGCGGGACACATGGTGCGTACCTCGGAGGACGCCTATCTGGAGCTGGCACCCCACTTTTTCGGGGCCCGCAATGAGATGTCCTACGTCCTTTGCCTGGACGGAAAAAACCAGGTTCGGGGCGTGCGGAAGCTGTCGGAAGGCTGCATCGACGCCACCGCCGTCAACATCCGCCGCATCGCCGAGGAGGCCATGGCCCTGCGGGCGTCCAAGGTCTATCTGGCCCACAATCACATCAGCAACATCGCCCTGCCCTCCCAGGCGGATCTGAACTCCACCATGGTTATCCGCACGGCACTGGCCGGCGTGGGCATAGAGCTGGTGGACCATCTGGTGTTCGTGGACGGGGACATGGTATCCATGAAAGACAGCCAGCGCTATATTGAAATTCTGTGAAAAACTGCCCCACCCCGGACAAATCACCGGGGTGGGGCAGATAGCACTTGATGTAGAACATTAGTTCTGATATAATGGCCCTGATATATGAAGAACAGGAGGGAACGCTATGCCAAAATTTGAAGTGGTTTCGGAGTATAAGCCCGCAGGCGACCAGCCCGAGGCCATCCAGGCCCTATCCCAGGGCATCGAAATGGGATTGGACGAGCAGACCCTTCTGGGTGTGACTGGCTCGGGAAAGACCTTTACCATGGCCAAGATCATCGAGCAGGTCCAGCGGCCCACCTTGGTGCTGGCCCATAACAAGACTCTGGCGGCCCAGCTGTGCGCTGAGTTCCGGGAATTTTTCCCCAACAATGCGGTGGAGTATTTCGTATCCTACTACGATTACTATCAGCCTGAGGCCTATATCCCCCACACAGACACCTTCATTGAGAAGGACTCCTCCATCAACGAGGAGATCGACCGGCTGCGCCTGTCGGCCACGGCCTCCCTGCTGGAGCGGCGGGACGTGATCGTGGTGGCCTCGGTGTCCTGCATCTATGGCCTGGGTGAGCCGGAGGATTTTGAGAAGATGATGGTCTCCCTCCGGGTGGGGGCTGAGATCAAAATTGAGGAGCTGCTGAAAAAGCTGGTGGCCATTCGCTACGAGCGCAACGACATCGCATTTGAGCGCAACATGTTCCGGGTCCGGGGAGACACGGTGGAGATCTGGCCCGCCTACTGGAAGGACACTGCCATCCGGGTGGAGTTCTTCGGAGACGAGATCGACCGCATCTCCGAGGTCAACGTGGTGACCGGCTCCCCCATCCGCCGGCTGACCAATATCCCCATCTGGCCCGCCACCCACTACGTCACACCCAAGGAGAAGATGGACGCCGCCATCCAGGAGATTTACAAGGAACTGGAGGAGCGGGTGGCCTTCTTTGAAAGCCAGAACAAACTGGTGGAGGCCCAGCGCATCAAGCAGCGGGTCATGTATGACGTGGAGATGATGCAGGAGCTGGGCTATTGCTCCGGCATCGAAAACTATTCCCGTGTGATCGAGGGCCGCCCCGAGGGCTCGCCCCCTCACACGCTGCTGGACTATTTCCCCAAGGACTTTGTCCTGTTTATCGACGAAAGTCATGTGACGTTACCCCAGGTGCGGGCCATGTACAACGGTGACCGGGCCAGAAAGAATTCCCTGGTAGACTACGGCTTCCGCCTGCCCTGCGCCTTTGACAACCGCCCCCTGAAATTTGATGAATTTGAACACCGCGTCAATCAGGTGGTCTACGTTTCCGCCACCCCCGGTGAGTACGAGCGCACCCGCTCCGGACAGATCGTGGAGCAGGTCATCCGTCCCACCGGTCTGCTGGATCCCATCATTGAGGTGCGGCCCGTGGAGGGGCAGATCGACGACCTGATCGGCGAGATCAATACAAGAACGGCCCGGAGCGAGCGCGTGCTGGTCACCACCCTGACCAAGCGCATGGCCGAGGATTTGACGGCCTACCTGCAGAACGCGGGCATCAAGGTGCGCTACATGCACCACGACATCGACACCATGGAGCGCATGGAGATCATCCGGGATCTGCGCCTGGGCGTCTTCGACGTGCTGATCGGCATCAACCTGCTGCGCGAGGGTCTGGACCTGCCCGAGGTGTCCCTGGTGGCCATTCTGGACGCCGACAAAGAGGGCTTCCTGCGTTCCGAGACCTCCCTCATCCAGACCATTGGCCGCGCTGCCCGAAATGCAGACGGCATGGTGGTCATGTATGCCGACTCCATTACCCCCTCCATGCGTAGGGCCATCGACGAGACGGAACGCCGCCGGGAGAAGCAGGACGCATTCAACAAGGCCCACGGCATCGTTCCCCAGACGGTCATCAAATCGGTGCGCAACCTGCTGGAGCTGTCCGGAGACACAGAGGACACTCCTGAGCGCCGGGGCGAGGTGAAGGCCATGACAAAGCAGCAGAAGGCCGAGCGTATCGCCAAGCTGGAGAAGGAAATGAAAGAGGCTGCCAAACTTTTGGAGTTCGAGCTGGCTGCTGCGCTGCGTGACCAGATCATCGAGCTTAGAGGAACATAACCATGGCAAAGCAAAAAGAAGAAAAAACCAACGTCATGCGTATTTTGGAGCAAAAGGGCATCCCTTACACCCCTCATACCTACCAGCATGAGGAGGGGGTGGCAGTGGACGGCGTCACCGTGGCCCGGAGCTTGGGACAGGACCCGGAGCAGGTGTTTAAAACCCTGGTGGCCCGGGGCGCATCCAAAGCAATTTATGTATTCTGCATTCCTGTGGCGGAAAACCTGGATCTGAAAAAGGCCGCCCGGGCGGTGGGGGAGAAGTCCATGGAGATGATCCATGTGAAGGAGATCAACGCCCTCACAGGATATGTCCGGGGCGGCTGCTCTCCCGTGGGCATGAAGAAGGAATACCCTACGGTTTTCCACGAAACGGCGGAAATTGTGGATACCATCATGGTCTCTGCCGGAAAGATCGGCTATCAGGTGGAGTTGTCCCCCAGTAACTTGATCGGCCTGGTGGGCGGGATCCTGGCAGACGTGACGGTATAACCGGAAAAGAAGCAAGAAACTGTTTGAAGCGTTCAATAAGGAGAACGAAATGCATACACACATTTACGTCAAAGGTGCGCGGGAAAACAATTTAAAAAACATCGACGTGGAGATTCCACGGGACAAGCTGGTGGTGCTCACCGGCCTGTCCGGCTCGGGCAAGTCCTCTCTGGCCTTTGACACCATCTACGCCGAGGGCCAGCGGCGGTATGTGGAGTCCCTCAGCTCCTACGCCCGTATGTTCCTGGGCCAGATGGAAAAGCCCGATGTGGATCACATCGACGGCCTGTCTCCCGCCATCTCCATTGACCAGAAGACCACCAGCAAGAATCCCCGCTCTACTGTGGGTACTGTCACCGAGATCTACGACTACCTGCGTCTGCTGTGGGCCCGTGTGGGCACGCCCCACTGTCCGGTCTGCGGGAAGGAGATCAAGCAGCAGACGGTGGACCAGATCATCGATCAGGTCATGTCCCTGCCTGAGGCCACCCGTATTCAGGTCATGGCACCTGTGGTCCGGGGCAAGAAGGGTGAGCACGCCAAGGTGTTTGAGGATGCCCGCAAGTCGGGCTATGTCCGTGTCCGGGCAGACGGCTCTCTCTACGACCTGAGCGAGGAGATCAAGCTGGACAAAAATAAAAAGCACAACATCGAAGTGGTGGTGGACCGTCTGGTTATTCGGGAGGACATTACCCGCCGCCTGACCGACAGCGTGGAGATCGCTTCCAACCTGTCCGGCGGCCTGGTGGTCATCAACATCGTGGGGGAGGACCGGGACATTATGTTCTCCCAGAACTACGCCTGCGAGGATTGCGGCGTGTCCATCGAGGAACTGACCCCACGTATGTTCTCCTTCAACAACCCCTACGGCGCCTGCCCCACCTGTACCGGTCTGGGCAGCCAGCTGAAGGTGGACCCCGAGCTGATCATCCCCAACCAGAATTTGTCCATCATCGAGGGAGCTATCACCGCCTCCGGCTGGAACAGCATCAAGTCTGACGGTATCTCCCGGATGTACTTTGAGGCCCTGGCCAAGAAATATAAGTTTAAGCTCAATACCCCCATCAAGGACCTGCCTGAGGGGGTCTTGAACGTCATCCTCTACGGCACCAACGGGGAGAAGCTGACCCTCTACTACGACCAGCCCCGTGGTCAGGGCACACTGTATCAGGCCTTTGAGGGTATCTGCAATAACCTGGAGCGCCGCTACCGGGAGACCCAGTCCGACGCGGTGAAGCGGGAGCTGGAGGAGTGCATGAGCGAGTGTCCCTGCCCCACCTGTCAGGGCCGGCGCCTGCGCCGGGAGTCTCTGGCGGTCACTGTGGGAGGTCTGGACATCGACACATTCTGTCACAAGAGTGTCACCGAGGCCCTGGCCTTTGTGGACGGTCTGCAGCTGAGCGAGACACAGATGATGATCGCCGATCAGATCCTGCGGGAGATCAAAAGCCGTCTGGGCTTTTTGAACAGCGTGGGCCTGCAGTACCTGACCCTCGCCCGCGGAGCGGCTACCCTGTCCGGCGGTGAGAGCCAGCGCATTCGTCTGGCCACCCAGATCGGCTCCTCCCTGATGGGAGTGCTGTATATTTTGGACGAGCCCTCCATCGGTCTGCACCAGCGGGACAACGACAAGCTGCTGGCCACCCTGAAGGAGCTGCGGGACCTGGGCAACACCCTGTTGGTGGTGGAGCACGACGAGGACACCATGCGCGCCGCCGACTTCATTGTGGACGTGGGCCCTGGTGCGGGCCTCCACGGCGGAAACATCGTGGCGGCCGGAACCCCGGAGGAGGTCATGGCCTGCGAAAACTCCCTGACTGCCGACTACCTCACCGGGCGCAAGCGCATTCCTGTGCCCAAAGAGCGTCGGAAGGGCAGCGGTAAGTATCTGAAAATCTTTGGCGCCGCCGAAAACAACCTGCGCAATGTGGATGTGGCCATCCCTCTGGGCACCCTCACCTGTGTCACCGGCGTGTCGGGCAGCGGCAAGTCCTCCCTCGTCAACGAGATCCTCTACAAAAAGCTGGGCGCCGACCTCAACCGGGTCAAGGTGCGCGCCGGCAAGCACGAGCGCATTGAGGGCGAGGAGCATCTGGACAAGATCATCAACATCGACCAGTCCCCCATTGGCCGTACCCCCCGCTCCAACCCCGCCACCTACACCGGCCTGTTCAATGATATCCGCGACCTGTTTGCCTCTACCCCCGACGCAAAAAGCCGCGGCTACGGCCCAGGTCGCTTCTCCTTCAATGTGCGGGGCGGCCGGTGCGAGGCCTGCAGCGGCGACGGCCTGCTGAAGATCGAGATGCACTTCCTCTCCGACATCTATGTCCCCTGCGAGGTGTGCAAGGGCAAGCGTTATAACCGTGAAACTTTGGAAGTAAAATACAAGGGCAAGAACATCTACGAGGTGCTGGAGATGACCGTGGAAGAGGCCCTGCCTTTCTTCGAGAACCTGCCCAAGCTCTATGGCCGGCTCCAGACGCTGATGGATGTGGGCCTTGGCTATGTGAAGCTGGGACAGCCCTCCACCACCCTCTCCGGCGGCGAGGCGCAGCGGGTCAAGCTGGCCACCGAGCTGTCCAAGCGCTCCACGGGACAGACCATCTATGTCCTGGACGAGCCCACCACAGGTCTGCACAGCTACGACGTCCACCGACTCATCGAGGTGCTTCAGCGCCTGGTAGAGACGGGGAACACCGTGGTGGTCATCGAGCATAATCTGGATGTGATCAAGACCGCCGACCATATCATCGACCTGGGCCCCGAGGGGGGCGACGGCGGCGGTACCATCGTATGTACCGGAACCCCGGAGGAGGTGGCCGCCTGCGAGGGCAGCTACACCGGAGCATATCTGAAAAAGCTGCTGGAAAAAGACAGAGAATCATAAGTTTAGGAGACTTGAATGGAACTGCTTGAGTTTTTGACGGACACCACATTGGGAAAATGCCTGTTTACCATGCTGGTGTCTATGGTGCCCATCATTGAGCTGCGCGGCGGCATCCCCTTTGGCGTGGCCCTGGGCCTGCCCTATCACCTGGCCTTCCCCTTTGCGGTGATCGGCAATGTTCTGCCTGCCCCCTTTATCATCGTCTATATCCGCAGAATTTTCCTGCTGATGCGCCGCTACATGCCCCGGCTCAACGGTATGGTGGATAAGCTGGAGGCCAAGGCCCACCTGAAGGGCCAGACGGTGAGCAAGTACAAGTATATCGGCCTGTGGATCTTTGTGGCCATCCCCCTGCCCGGCACCGGAGCCTGGACCGGCTCCCTGGCGGCGGCTTTCCTGGACATGCGTCTGCGAAAAGCCTTCCCCGCGGTGCTGATGGGCGTGATCACCGCCGGCTGCATCATGCTGGCACTGACCCACGTGGGTATCAATCTGTTTTCTGCCTGATTTTTCACCAAATCACCTCCGGGGGCATAGGATACCCCGGAGGTGATGGCTATGGGCCTTCTTTGGGAAATACTGCTGAGCCTGCTGTGCGCCCTTGGGCTTGGGCTGCTGGGCGCTCTGCTCTTTGGGCGGCTGCTGCGGCCCATCCCGGGAGGGGATTTATGGCTCCTGATCCCGGGACGGGGTGACGGTGCCCGGCTGGAGCAGGAGGTGCGCGGCGCGATGTGGCTGCGCGGTCTTGGGCTGCTGAACTGCCCTGTGGTCATCGTAGATCTGGGACTAACGGGCCAGGGGCGGGCGCTGGCCTTTCAGCTGCTGGCCCGCTGGAACAGCCTGGTTCTGTGGCCGGGCGATCATCTGAGCGAACTGCTCCAAACAGAAGAACACGACCAACAGAAAGGAGGAAATTGACATGCAGCAGCGGGAATATCAGCTGGTGGAGGGTACAGTTTCCTCCATTATTTTTCAAAACGAGGACAACGGCTACACCATCCTGCGCCTGGATGCGGCAGGGGAGGAGCTGACCGTGGTGGGAGAGATGCCTGGTGTATCTCCCGGCGAGTATCTCACAGTGCGGGGCGGCTGGGTGCGCCATGCCACCTATGGCACCCAGTTCAAGGCCGAGACGGTGGAGCGCCGCCTGCCCCAGGGGTTGAAGGAAGTGTTCCATTATCTCTCCTCCGGCGCAGTGAAGGGGGTGGGCAAGGCAACTGCCCGCCTGCTGATCGAGGCATTTGGAGAGGAGGCCCTCACCGTCATCGAAGAGGAGCCGGAAAAGCTGACCAAAATCAAGGGCATCTCCCCCAAACGGGCCCGGCAGATCAGCGACTCCTTCCGTGCCCAGATGGGTATGCGGCGGCTGATAGAATTTCTCACCGACCACCAGCTGCCCATGGCCCTCTCCGGCCCACTGTACCGGGCCTACGGGGATGTGGCGCTGGAAGTGATCCGCTCCAACCCCTATCTGCTCATTGGGGAGGAATTTTCCATCCCCTTCTCCGAGGCCGACCGGGTGGCGTTGGAGCTTGGCGTCCAGGGGGACGACCCCCAGCGGCTGGAGGCGGGGCTGATTTTTGAGTTGTCCCACAACAGTGCCAACAACGGACATACCTTCCTGCCCCGGCGCAAGCTCATCGAGGCCACCAGCGCCCTGCTGGACATGCCCGGAGCGCTGCTGGAGGACTGCCTGCTCACGCTGGAGCGGCGGGGAGAGGCGGTGTCGGAGTTGGTGGCGGGGGAGGACGCGGTCTACCTGCCCACCTTGCATGAAGCGGAGAGCTATGTGGCCCACCGGATGGGGGAGATGAGCGGCGTAGAGCTGTACCCCCCCAGCGACCTGGACCATCTTCTGCGGCGCATCCAGCGCCAGCACGGCATCTCCTACAACCCTCAGCAGCTGGAGGCAGTGGCCCTGGCGGCCCAGCGGCAGGTAATGCTGCTCACCGGCGGACCGGGCACCGGCAAGACCACCTGCCTGCGTGGTGTGTTGGCCCTGTTCGAGGCCATGGGGCTGGAAACTGCCCTGGCGGCCCCCACGGGCCGCGCGGCCAAGCGCCTGGGAGAGCTGTGCGGAGCTGAGGCATCCACCATCCACCGGCTGTTGGAGACGGGATATGATCCCCGCTCGGGGCGGCTGGTCTTTGCCAAGGGAGAGGACGACCCTCTCCACGCCGACGCGGTGATCGTGGACGAGACTTCCATGGTGGATGTGCCTTTGATGGCGGCCTTGCTGTCTGCTTTGCAGGGGGACTGCCGTCTGGTGCTGGTGGGCGACCCCGATCAGCTGCCCTCGGTGGGCGCGGGCAACCTGTTTTCCGATTTGATCCGCAGCCAGGCGGTGCCTACGGTGCGTCTGACTGAAATTTTTCGACAGGCTGCCCAGAGCGCCATCATCCGCAATGCCCACATGGTCAACAGCGGACAGCTGCCCGACCTGCGGCGCAACGACAACGACTTTTTCTTCCTGGGCCGCCGGGACAGCGGCCTTGCGGTGGACACCATTGTGGATCTGTGCCGCCGCCGACTGCCCGAGCGCATGGGCATCCCGGCCGATCAGATCCAGGTGCTTTCTCCCACCAGAAGGAGGGGGACAGGCACCAAAAACCTGAATCAGGCCCTCCAGGCTGCCCTCAATCCCCCCACAGAGGGGAAGGGGGAGCGCAGGTTTGGCGACTGGGTATTCCGACAAGGCGACCGGGTGATGCAGGTGAAAAACAACTATGACATCCTCTGGCGGGAGGTGGGTGGAACCAACTCCGGCATGGGAGTATTCAACGGCGACGTGGGCCGCATCCTGGCCATAGACGGGGAGAGCATCACCGTGGACTTTGAAGGTCGATTGGTGGAATACACCCCGGACATGCTGGGCGAGCTGGAGCCCGCCTTTGCCGTGACGGTACATAAGTCCCAGGGAAGCGAGTATCAGGCAGTGATCCTGGCGGCGCTGGACGGCGCACCCATGCTGATGACCCGAGGGGTACTGTATACCGCCATCACCCGCGCCCGGGAGCTGTTTATCGTGGTTGGCGACGACGGGGCGGTGGCCCACATGGTGGCCAACAACCGCCAGACACGGCGCTACTCCGGTCTGCGCGCCCGGCTGACAGAAGGAATGTAAATAAAAACGCGAAAGCAGCTGATGCCGCTTTCGCGTTTTTTCTTGGGAACTTACAGGAAGGCCACCACCTGATACATCAGCCAGAAGTGGCATACGCTGCCCATCAGGATAAAGAGATGGAAAATTTCATGACAGCCAAAGCGGGGATTGTTCCGCCCGGGCCACTTTGCCGCATACAGTACGCCGCCCACCGAGTAGAGCACGCCCCCCAGCACCAGGGCGAACATGCCCAGGGGGGGAAGGGCGCGGGCAATGGAGCCGATGGCGCCCAGTGCCATCCAGCCCATGAACAGGTACACGCCGCTGGTCAGCCAGCGGGGGCAATCGATCCAGGCGATGGACAGTACGATACCTGCTGCCGCCAATGCCCACACGATGCCGCACAAGATCAGGCCCTGAGGAGGTTCCAGCGCAATGACGCAGATGGGGGTATAGCTGCCGGCGATGAGCAGATAGATGGAGCAGTGGTCATATTTGCGCAGAGCCAGACGGCCGCGCACAGAGGTGTTGATGCAGTGATACAGGGTGGAGGCCGTGTAAAGCCCCACCATGGACACGCCATAGAGGGCAAAAGCCCAGAAATTGTTCCATTGACCTGCGGCGCGCAGAAGCAGCAGGATGGTGCCCAGCAGGGCCAATCCCGCGCCCACGCCGTGGGTGATGGCCGACCAGGGGCGCAGACCATCGTAGGGGTCCCGCTTGGGGCGGGGCTTGTGCCGGAACTTGGGGATGGTCAGATGGGGGAGAAGGTGAGATACAGCCTGTTCCATAAAAACTCCTTTCCGGAAAGGGGCCTGTGCTTGCTGGAG
>RHMF01001756.1_pt1 | contig 10290 bp, 8 predicted proteins | sample 5365151 | NCBI WGS metagenome assembly RHMF01 (sample SAMN10266501, study PRJNA497801) | feces metagenome | isolation source: feces | host: Bos taurus | place: China: Prairie of Fairy Mountain | collected 2017-08-14 | reverse complement strand
CTTCAAGGCCGGTGGTTGGGGCATGGGCAGCGGTAAGACAAAGTGTCCTGACGTGTGTCCCTCACACTACGTCCACCACTGCGTAGCCTACCGCAACAAGTCGAACGGCATCTATGCCAACCACCACCTGGCAGGCAACCGTTGGGAGCAGAACACTTCGGCTATGAACCAGCGCGATAATTATAATATGGTGAACCGCAAGACTACCGACGAGGCTGTCGATGTGCCAGGTTACGGCCACCAGTTGACAGGCAACGTGTCGTGGAGTCCCAACAAGAATCATCTGTCTAACTGCGATGCCACCAGCAGCACTTTGACCAACAATTCGTTCGGACCCACCACCATCACCGTCGCTGCCAACCACTTCGTTTCTACCGATGCCTCGCATCTGTTTGTAGCCAGAGATGCCGATGGCAATCTGCCGGAGATGGACTTCCTCGTTGCAAAGCAAGGAACAGCGATAGCCACAAACCAGATGGGCTGGGCCTGGCAGACGAATGATGAAACGTACATTCATGCTCCAGTGATAAACACTTCCAGTTCAGGGAAAAAATACGACCTGACGGGACTCCCCATGACGACTCCCCATTCAGGACAGATATACATCGTTGATGGTAAAAAAATATGCAACCGATGATAGAATCCGGCTGAAAGTGTTTCGCAGTGTAGCGATGAACCTGAGTTTTACGAAGGCAGCGCAGGAACTATAGCTCAATCACCTCGATATAAAAGCTAAACGGACGGAATCCGTCGTTACAGCTAATCATCGCACTCATTGGATTTTTCATCCAGCCATCATAGAAGTTGCCTTCGCCTCTGGCCAATGACTCCACAAACTCCCGCATGGAGTACCACGCAGCAGGGCACATCCCTTTAGGGCATTCGCCATTCTCAGAAATCCATTGTTGTCCCACCTTGACTCTGCAAGCATGTTCAATGGGATTCTCATACTTTGCCATTAGATCAGGATAGACCGTCTGACGGATAGCTGTAATTCGTACTTTGTTCATGCTTTCGTTATACTTAAAAATATGGTGCAAAGATACGATTATTTTTTATAGTTCTTATCAGTTTTGTTGATAATATGGAAAAATTTCACTACTTTTGCAACGAAGTATAATAATTTATGATATGCAAATAAAAATTCAAACCATGCTGGGCGTGATGCTGGTAGTAGACTTAGGCTAAAGCTTCCATCTGCGTACCATTGCGCATACATCATAACAAATTGAATATGACAATACAGGTAACATATAGGAGAACCAGTCGACTGTCGATGCGCATTGTGAAGAATGGTGATGTGCATGTGTCAGTACCCATTGGAATGCCTAAGTCTGAGGTGGAGCGTTTCATTGAGAAACACTGTGATTGGATTGCCGAGGCACGAAAACGCACCTGCGAAAGTCAGAAACGTCGTGCAGCGTTCTATGACCAACTGCCGCTAAAGACAAGAGAACAGACCGATGACGCCCTGCAACGACTGAAAGCCCTGATAGAACCGATGGTGGAACGTTACTCTAAGGAGATGGGTGTGAAACCATCTGTGGTCTATTACAAGGCGATGATATCGCGATGGGGTGTTTGTAAAGTCAGGGATAGGGCCATTTGTTACTCTGCCTATCTGTTGTTGTTGCCTGAATGGTGCGTCGAACATGTGGTAGTTCATGAATTGTGCCATCTGTTGGAACCAAGTCATAATGCCCGTTTCCATGCACTTATGGACAAGTACTTCCCCCTATGGAGAGAAGCCCGTAAGGAAACACGACAAATCTGTAAAATGGAGAATGAAGATGATGATTGAGATTCGAAAAGATAGAATAAAATGAAACGAAAAATAATCCTAATTGGCCTTGTGTTATCATCGACTGTACATGCACAGACGCTTGAAAAACTATGGCAGTATCCCACGAAAGACTACCGCGTGAAAACATGGTGGTTCTTCGGCTATGAGCATACGACAGACGAAGGCATCACAGCCGACGTTGAGGCATTGAGCAAAGCGGGTTTCGGAGGTGTAGTATATTACGATCAGAATCATCGGCGCTCGGCGACGACAGGAGACGCTTTCCAAAGAAAGAATTCTAAGAACTTGCCTGCAGGCATTCCCGAAGAGGGCTTTAGCTCAGAGTGGTGGCATCATCTGCGTTTTGCTGCCAGCGAGGCACGACGCGTAGGTCTGTCTTTCGAGGTCAATATCTCCAATGGCTATTGTGCTGGAGGACGGTGGATTGATGCCGACCATGCCATGCAGCGGGTGGCATGTGGCAAAGTGCGGGTAACGGGTGGTAAACAGTTGAGTGTTAACTTGCCGGCTATCAAAGGGCCGGAAGGATATGTGAAAGACATTGCTGTGCTAGCCATTCCCTATCGTGGTGACGGACGTATGCGACACATAACGGCGCGTTTTGTGGCCCGTGGAAAGGGACGCAATGGGGCGATGCAAGGTCCGGGACTCGTAGACGATGATGGTAGCTTCTCTGGTTATGGCTTCAAGGCACAACCCAATGTTGGAAGGTTGCAGGTTAGCGATGATAGTGTGTCTTGGCATGATGTGATGACGCTTCAGCCCATATATCGCAGTCAGGGCGTATATCCTATACGTACCAATGCTTTTCCGGCTACAGCAGGCAGATATTGGCGCATCCAACATCCTGACGGCACCTTTAGCTATGAGGGCCAGGCATCAGGCAATATTCGTGAGTGGCACATTGGTAGCGAGGCTCTGCTCGATCGTTGGGAGGAGCAGGCTGCACTCCAGAGCGAATTTGCCGAGGACGATCATACACCCCAGTACACATCCCAAGAAGTGGTCAACACTAACGAGGTGATAGACTTGACAGACAAGGTGGATGGCAATTCTCTGATATGGGATGCACCATCTGGCGAATGGACCATACTGCGACTAGCTGCCGTGCTCACAGGTGCAAAATCGAAACATGGACGTGATAATCTCTTGGGATACGAGTGCGACAAACTTTCTGCAGAGGCTGCCAACCTGCATTGGGACAGTTACGCCCAAGTGATTCTCGACAGTCTTGGCACATTGGTTCAGGGTATCACTATGGATTCGCACGAGGGAGGTTCGCAGAACTGGACACTACGTATGCTGGAGGAGTTCCGCATGCGTCGCGGCTACGACTTCACACCCTACCTGCCCATGCTGGCAGGCTACATCATGGAGTCGGAAGAGCGGACTCGGCAGGTGCTCTACGACTATCGTCTGACCATCGCCGACTGCATCCGCGATAACTATTTCAGCACTTTCCAAAGACGTGCTACGGAGAACGGACTCTCGTTCACCGCCCAGGCCATCGGCAATGCACTCTGCATCACGGGTGATGCCATCAGCGTGAAGCAAGCCGTCAGCAAACCTCAGGGCGAATTCTGGACCTATCAGCGCGATGGAGCCTACGACGTAAAGGACTGTTCGAGTGCGGCCCATCTTTATGGCAAACCCATCGCTTCGGCAGAAGCCATGACCGACTGCGAGTATAAGAACACACCTGCCGATTTGCATCGCGTGTGCAATATCGCTCTGTCGATGGGAGCACAGGAGTTCGTGGTATGTGCTACGCCTCATATCCCTGTGGCAAATATCTATACACCCTACATTGCTGGGCGTGAGTATGCCATCAATCGCAGCAATCCAAAGTGGCACGACATGAAGCCCGTGTGGGAGCAGGCAGCCCGCTCGATGGTGATGTTGCGACAGGGTGTCGCAGCTCCAGATGTCCTGGTGTATCTAGGCGACGACATTCCCATGAAGATTCTTACCAACCGTTTACCGAAAGGACTGGATGGCCTTGACTGGGATGCATGCACGGGTGATGCGCTGAAACTATTGACGCTTCGCGACAATCAATTGGTAACAGCAGGTGGTGTAGCTTACAAAGCCATCTTAATAGCCAAGGATGCCATGGTCACTGCCGAGTCACAACGGCTAATAGATGTATGGACGGCTGCTGGGTTCCCCATATTGCGGTCAGGCGAATCCATTCCTCGCACCCTGATAATAGAACAGGGGGGCGAATTGGTTGTTCATACGCACAGGCGCCTTGGAGACAAGGAACTGTTCTATATTGCTAGTAAAGAGAACAAGGACATGACCATTACATTACGACTTCAAGATCATCCTGCAAAAGTGACTGTTTGGCATAATGCCACTGGTCAGCAAACAAAGTTGAATAGTAGTGCCGACGGTACATACATCCTACGTCTGAAGCCTATCGAGTCTGTTTGCATTACATATTAATAGCACGATAAAAATCGGTTTCGGCCGGTCGCTCCAGTATAAAAGGGCGGGCGCTCCAATATATAAGGGCGCCCGCCCTAATTGGTACGGTCGGACGCCCGAATCGAGCTTCCCAGTTACTTCAACCCTGTTTGTCGGCACTTCTCTCCCTGTTTGCCCGCACTTCTCTCCCTTTTTGTCGGAGCATCCATCCATGTTTCCCCGTACCTCTCATTCGCGGAGAACGACTTTAACTTTGATTAACTACGCGTAATTTGGTTATTCAATAACTATTGGGTACTTTTGCATAGTAAGGTAAATAATAAACCCAAACGAATATGAAATTTAAGAAATTTTCCATCAGTCTCCTCGTTGCGTTCATTATGCTGTTCGTTGGATGCAATACGAAACAGACAGGCACCTCAACAGCCGACGAGATTACGACTTTTATTGATGAGACCTATACCGAGGTGTTTGCGGCATATACCAAAGCACATCAGATTAACGGCATGGCGCCAGACCGTTCTGTCTTTGACAAGAAATACCTCACAGAGCGACTTCAAGCTCAAATCAACAACGAGGAGATGATTGATGCCGACTATTGGATTCAGGCTCAGGACTTTACAACTCCCGTTTTCGAGATTCAGGATTCCCATGTGACTGACTCGAACAATGGTTATGTTGATATTCTCATCAAAGTCTTTGGCGCAGACGACAAATCAGCCACTCCCTGTCGTATAGTCGTTACGAAAGAAAATGGTCAGTGGAAGATTGACGAGTTTCAGACGATGTAGAATCGTGCTGCTCAGTTTGCTCCCTTTGCAGCATTGACGGGTTATGACGATGCCATTAGGGAAACAGCTGAGCAGCACGAACAAAATCAGGAGTAAATACGGGTTCTGGGTATCGCTCAATACCCCAAATCCTCACCAACCAGCACGACGACATGACGGTTCTTGGTTGAGTTCCTGAGGAAGTGAATGTAATTGCAAATGGATTCTGTCGAATTGCAGTTATGACACGTGCCATCTACTTGGCAAGGCGTCTTGATATCAAATCGTGCAGCATTGATGGGTGATGCTGTGCTTCTGGCTCTTGCAAGAGCAGTCTCTACGGTCTGAGCCACTTTGTTCAACCCAATCACGAAGATAACCTTTTTTGGTCCCCAGGTAATAGCAGCCACTCGATTGCCATTACCATCGATGTTCACGATGACACCATCTTCCGAAATGGCATTGGCACTAGTCAGATAGACATCCGTTGAGAATGCCTTGAGATACATGGCCTGTTTCTCCTCTGGAGTCTCTACCAGGTCGCGGTCAAGCACTTCCAGTGTACCTCTGCGCTTCAAGGCGTCAGGAATACCCAGATCGCGTACGGTCATTGTACCGCCCCAAGTCACACTGCTACCATCAGCTATCAGCTCCGAAACCTTTTTTACGGCATCATCGCCTGTAGGACAATAAAAACCCTCGATGTGACGACGTTCCAGATTCTTGATGAGTGTCTGAGCCAGACGCTCGTTTCTAAGTTCCTTTGTTGTCATTGTTTTTGTATTTGTTCGTCATTTCATTTCCAGGATGCTCCTTGGCGCAGTATGAATCGGATGTTCGATTTCTTAGGCAACTGAGGCTTGTCCCATTCACCACCTAGAATCTGGATGGTGATCTCTGTCTTTTTAGTTGATGCCTTGGCAGCAGCAACGGCTTCGTCGAGTGTGAGATACTGCCCGCGACCATTACGATCTACGGTGTAGTCGGCATCGGTACGATATTTTTTCAGCACAGGAATTTCCTGACAGAGCGCATCAGCCAACAGACGAGCCACCATGTGACCGCCATATATGCTATAGTGGGTATTGTCCTGCTTCCCCTTAGGCTCACTGGGCTCGGTGCCCGGCAGGAACCACATATGAAGCTTCTTCGAGGCCTCGGTGCCCAGTCCCTGTTCTAGGTCATGGGTGATTTGGTTGGCATCAACGAAGTGCACGTTCATCCGCTTAGCTACGTCACGAGGTGCTACGCGATAGAGTCCGTGGGTATCGATGAGCGAGTCGCCCTCCACCATCTTCACACCGTCCTTGAAGGTCTGTGTGCGTAGCTTCTCATCATCATCGTTTTCAGGGGCATTAACGAAGAAGTTGCGGCGTACTACACAGTTCATCAGTACAGGGATGCCACCATGCTCGCGCGTCTCACGAACGAACTTTGCCAGATTGTAGTCGAACGTAGAGCCAGGATCGGTATGACGTTTTGCTTGTGGCTTTTCATCGTTATGTCCGAACTGGATAATCACATAGTCGCCGGGCTTCATGCTTTGGAGCACTTTGTCCCAGTGCCCCTCGTTGATGAACGAGAGCGACGAGCGACCATTCAGCGCGCGATTGTCCACACGGATGTTGTCGTCGAAATAACTCTGCAGCACCATGCCCCATCCGCGCTCCTGCTTGCCGCCAGAGATGTCTTTGTTGGCTGCGGTAGAGTCGCCAATCACGAAAATCGTAGTAGTCTTGTCGGGTACTGCCGACGCAAGCAGCAGCAATGCCGCTGTAACAAATAGGAATCTGAATTGTTTCATTGTCTTTGTATTTAGTTAATTTACTTTTTTGAGAATCTGTCCATGATGACAGCCAGCAGAATGACGAAGCCCTTGATGACCTGCTGCCAGAAGGGTGATACGTCGAGTAGCACGAGGCCGTTGTTTAGTACTCCGATAATCAGCGCACCCACTACTGTACCGAGGATGCTGCCTCGTCCGCCGCTGAGTGATGCTCCGCCAATAACGACAGCAGCAATGGCGTCGAGCTCGTAACCCAAACCGGCGTTAGGCTGGGCAGAGTCCAGACGGGCCGTCACCAAGATACCTGCTACAGCGGAGAGGATGCCCGCCAGCGTATAGACCAGCAGTACCACGCGGTTCACACGGATACCCGATAGCAGTGCGGCACGCTCGTTACCGCCAATGGCATAGATATAGCGACCTGTGCGCGTCATCTTCATGTAGAACGCGAAGGCCACGATGATGATGATGGCAATCCAAACGGGCATGGGAACGCCGAGGAACCATCCCGTGCCGATAAATTCAAAACCACCGCCCAGACTCGTGATGGGGAAGCCACCCGTATAGAGCATGGTTAGTCCGCGGGCAATGGTCATCACACCCAGCGTGGCGACGAAGGGAGGTACCTTAAACTTAGTCACCAAGAAACCATTGAAACCACCCAGTATGGCACCCACGAGCAATGCTGCCAGGCAACAGCCCCAGAAAGTGATGCCCACGTAGGTGTCGGCACTGGTCAGGTCGAATCCCTGATGGGCCAGTCCTGCGGCAATAGCACCCGAGAGTGCCAATACGGAGCCCACGCTGAGGTCGATGCCACCCGTCAGGATGACGAGAGTCATACCCACGGAGATGCACAGGTTAACGCTGGTCTGACGCAGCACATTGAAGAAGTTGTCGCTGGTGGCGAAGTTTTCTGACAGCACGGTCATCGCCAGACACATCAGCAACAAGGCTATCAGCGGTTTCGCTATCGGATTTTGCAGGATTTGTTTCATTGTGGAAGAGAAGCTTTAAGTATTTGTTTGTCGTTGAAATGCTGTCGTTCGAAGGTGTCGCCTACGCAACCTTCGCGCAGCGTCATGATGCGGTCGGAGAGTGCCATAATCTCTGGCAGTTCCGAGGATACCACGATGATGGCCATACCTTCGGCAGCCAATTGATTAATGAGGCGGTATATCTCGTTCTTGGCATGGATATCGATGCCGCGAGTGGGTTCGTCCAGGAAGAGCACTTTTGGACGAGTCATGAGCCATTTGCCTAGCACGATTTTCTGTTGGTTACCACCGCTGAGCTGTCCTGCCTGTTGCAGTACGGAGGTCGACTTGATGCCCAACTGCTGGCGGTAGTTGTCTGCATGTTGGCGTTCTTTCTTGCTGTCGAGCAATCCTTGTGTCAGACATTCCATCAAGGCCGCTAAGGTGGTGTTTTTCTCGATGGTCATGCCCAGCACCAGTCCCTCGCGCTTGCGGTCCTCAGGACAGAGGGCCAGTCCGCAGGCAACTGCCTCCTCAGGATGACGAATCACGACCTCTTTGCCATCCACGATGATGCGTCCAGTGACCTCCTTGGCATGCAGTCCGAAGATGGCCTCGAAGAGTTCCGTACGTCCGGCTCCCATCAGTCCATAGAGTCCCAACACCTCACCACTGCGCACGCTGAGCGAGATGTCGGTCAGTATGTTCCTGTCGGGGTGGGCTTCATCCTTCCACGTGAGGTGTTCCACCTGCAGCATGGTGTCGCCCAAGGGATGTTCCTCTTTCACGAAGAACTCCTTGCGCTCGCGACCCACCATCAACTGTACGATTTCGTCGGGGGTGATATCACTCATCTGGCGTTCGTCAACCAGCTGTCCGTCACGCATGATGGTCACGAAGTCGGCCAGTCGCCACACCTCGTCCATCTTGTGCGAGATATACACGATGCCTACACCTTGGCTTTTCAGTTCCTCGATGAGGGCAAACAGGATGTCGGTCTCGTTATCAGTAAGCGATGACGTCGGCTCGTCCATAATCAGTGCACGGGCTTGCAACATTAGCGCCTTGGCAATCTCCACCAGCTGCTGCTGTCCCACGCGCAGGTCAGTCATCAGCGTGTGGGTATCCACGTTGAGGTGCAGACGGTCCAACCATTGACGGGCCTCACGATGCATGCGCTGATGGTCTACCAGTCCGAAGCGCGTCATAGGTTCACGGCCCATGAACATGTTTTCAGCGATGTTCATATATGGCACGTTGCTCAGCTCCTGATGAATGATGGCGATGCCCTTCTGTTGGGCATCGGTAACACCCTGGAAGTGTTGCACCTCGCCATCCACCAGCACATCGCCCTCATAGTCGGTATAGACACCCGAAAGAATGTTCATCAGCGTCGACTTGCCCGCACCGTTTTCACCCACCAGTGCATTCACCTGTCCGCTGACAATGCGCAGGCTCACCTTATCGAGCGCCAGCACACCAGGGAAGCGCTTGGTCACCTCGTGGGCTTCTACTATAACTTTCGGTTCTGTCATTTCAGTAGGTAGGGAATAAGGGTGATTTGTTGCAAGTCAGCATCCTTCTGAACGGCTATTCCAGCCAGGAATTCCACTTCGCCATCGTCGTCGACTTTGAACTTCTTTACCTGTTGGGTGATATAGGCATTCATAGCTGCAGAGACGGCATTGAAGTCGGTGGTGTTTTGGAAATTATCGATATTGAACCAGCCGCTGGACTCGCGGGCCGTATTGCCGAAAATGTATTTCAAGGGAATCGTAATCTGGATGCCTTCTGCCACCGCATGAATCTCATCGTCTGCAATGGTAGCATGCTCGCACTCGTCCTTAATCAGATAAAAGGTGGGCGAACCGATACCCAAAACGCGACCATACTGCTTGGCGAAGGTTTCGTCCTGATAGCCCTCCTTCAGTTGTTTCAGCGTGGTGGCACGTGCTTCGAGCGACGATAGCGAGTCGCGCATTAGCACACCAACCAATTCGTCGGGCTTTAGTTCTGCCAACTGTTCACGACGTTGTTTCTCCGTCAGCTTCTCCGTATAGAACGCACCCCATAGGGCCACAATAGCCAATATGACACAAAAAAATATCTTTTTCATTCGTCGTTCCTCCCCCTCCCAAAATTACCGTATTGTGCTACGTTCTTCTTGTTCACCAGTTCCACAGCGACAGGCAGCTTCTTGGGCAGATTGTGATCACCCTTTATATAGCGGTCGGCTAGGGTAGCAGCCGTATTCGCCATCGTCTTGGGAAACTGCATACCCGTAGCCTCTACCTTACCTTCACGAATGGCATTCACACAGTCGTCAGCACCATCGAAACCGAACACCTTGATCTTGCCTGCCTTTCCCGCAGCAAGCACAGCCTGATAAGCACCCATCGCCATGGCATCATTACCACAGAACACGGCATCGATGTCCTGATGGGCCTGCATCATCGACTCCATCACCTCCATCGCCTTGTTCTGGTCGAAGTCGGCATTCTGCTGGGCTATCATCTTCAGCCC
>RHMF01001635.1_pt1 | contig 10294 bp, 10 predicted proteins | sample 5365151 | NCBI WGS metagenome assembly RHMF01 (sample SAMN10266501, study PRJNA497801) | feces metagenome | isolation source: feces | host: Bos taurus | place: China: Prairie of Fairy Mountain | collected 2017-08-14 | reverse complement strand
TTCTTCGGTTAGGTCTTCATACATTTCGCTGTTTTCGATTATATCTTCAACTTTTATAAGGTTTTTTATTTCTTCACCAAGAAGAGGTGTTTCTAATCCGGCATTTGATTTTTTGATTTTTTTAAGCGGTTCATCTATGCAGATAACATTTTCTGTATTTTCTGTTTTATTTCCGTCGGAATAAATTTTTACTCCGTCCATTCTTATGCCTCTTGAATCTTCAAGAGCAAAACCGAGTTCAACTAATTCTTCTCTGAACGCGGTGTTATCGGAAACATATTTTGTAAGCTCATCGGTGTATTCACCGTTGACAAGACTTTCGGTTGAAAACTTTGGCAATTCAGTAAGTTTTCGTCTTTCAATTTCCGAATAACCTTTTTTAGGCATTATAAAAAACAGAATACCCATTGTTATGAGAAACAAAATGAAAACAGAAACTGTAAGTATCTGAAATATCCTTGTTGATATTTTTGTTTTATTATTTTTCATTTTATATTATACTCCGAGCATTTCCGAGCTTTTCTTTTTTTCGCTTCTTATACAGTTCTGGCACACTCCGTAAAAAACTGTTTTACTGTTATCCACCATAAATCCGTGATGAGAAAAAATATGGCTTTCTATCGAATCTATATAACTGCAGGTTGCGTGAAAAAGTTCCTGACATTTGGTACATTTGAGATGAAAATGATTCTTACAGGATTCACCCGAATACTGATAGCAGGCGGGACTGTCGTTATCTATGCTGTATTTTGCAACTATTCCTTCGTCACACAGTCTCTGCACCTGGCGGTAAACTGTGGTTTTACCGACGGGTGTATCTGCTTCTTTCAGATACGAGCAAATATCGTCAATGGTAAGGTGTTCGGTTTTATGTTGCATTATAAGGGATAGAACAAGATCTTTTTGTTTTGTTCTGTAAGTTGTGCTTTTTTGCGGCATTTTATTTGCCCTTCTTTAAAAGTTTATTTTCGTTTTTTACTATTAATGAAATTGCGCTTTTTATATTGTTTATTACAATATTTTTGTTTCCCTTCTGGTATTCTCCGTCAAGGGTCCAGTCGATTTCGTCTTCGGTGGAAATCTCAATTTCATTCGCTGAGAAAAATTCAAACATGGAAGTTTTATAGTTACCCATGTTGAGGTCACCGAGAAGTTTTACGAGTTCTGCCGGATTCTTTGGAAATTTTACCAGTATTACCTCTAAAAGACCGTCGTTCATATCTACAACACTGTCATCAAAATGAACAAGGCCTCCGCCGATTTTCTTTGAATTGCAAATACCGCCGTAAATGTATTGACCTTCTGTTTCAAAATCCTTTGTTTTGAACTTAAGATGAAAAGGCTTCATTTCAAAAATTTCCTTTGAGCCTTCCAATACATATGCGAGATATCCGAGAGAATTTTTAAGGTCTCTGGGTGTATTGTAAGCGGTTTTTGTGAAAATACCGAAGGATGCAGTATAAGTAAATACTCTTCCGTTGAAAAGTCCCACATCAAGACTCAACGGGTTTCCGTTTACAATATCCTTTGCTGCTTTAAGCGGAGTCTGGGATATTTTAAGACCCGAGGCAAAATCGTTTGTACTTCCTGCGGGAATATAACCGAGCTCAGGTTTAAGGTCGGATTTTATAAGTCCGGATACGGTTTCATTAAAGGTTCCGTCTCCGCCTATACATATAACTGTATCCTTATCTTTTCCGTACTTTTCCACAATCATCTCGGCACTTACTTCAACGGATGTCATCTGTATCTGACATTCCCAGCCCTTTTCACAGAAAAGGGATATTATTTCTGAGAGATGCTTATTCGGTTTTTTTGTTCCTGCTACAGGGTTCATTATTATAAGAACTTTTTTCGACATTTTAATACCTCCGAAGGCACTGACAAAAAAGTATACTTCTTCTATTATAATGTTTCATTATATTATACCTTTTTTATCAAATATAATCAATAGATTTTATATTTATTTTTGTTACATTTTTTATTAAAAATAAAAAACACACGGAAATTTTCCGTGTGTCTGATGTTTATTTTTAAGAAATATCAGATCTTCCTTTGAGAGCTCTGAAAAGAGTAACTTCGTCTGTATATTCAAGGTCGCCACCTACGGGAATTCCATAGGCAAGTCTTGAAACACGTACTCCGAAGGGAGAAAGGAGTCTTGAAATATACATTGCCGTTGCATCACCCTCAGTGCTGGGATTTGTGGCAATTATAATTTCTATTTCCTTGCTGTCAAATTCTTTACACAAATTATTTACCCTTGAAACGAGTTCTTTGATTTTTATCATTTCGGGAGTTTTTCCTTCAAGGGGAGAAATCACGCCGTAAAGGACATGAAAAGTTCCGGTATATTCGGAAATTCTTTCAATTGCGTTGACGTCTCGGGGATTTTCAACAACACAGACGGTCTTTTTATCCCTTTTGATATCTGAACAGATATGGCAGACTTCTGTTTCGGAAATATTCTGACATATACTGCAGTGGGTTGTGGTTTTCTTTACTTCGAGTATTGCTCTTGAAAATTCTTCTGCCTTTTCCTGAGACATGTCAAGAACGCTGAATGCCATTCTGTATGAGCTTTTTTTTCCGACACCCGGAAGTGAACGAAAAGCCTGGGCAAGTCTTTCAACTGACGGGGTATAAAAAATATCTGCCATTGTTTCCTCCGTAAATCAAATGTGGAAAACTATTTTTCCGAAAGTATTTTCTGAATATTCTTTTCAGTCTTCGACAGTGTGAAGCAGAATCGGCAATAATTCCCGTACTCGCTGTCAACGCTTATCTTTTCACCGTGGGCTTCGATTTTTGTCTTGGCAATATAAAGACCGAGTCCCGTGCCTGTTTTGTCGAGCCCTCTTGAGGAGTCTGCTTTATAGAATCGGTCAAATACGAAAGGAAGTTCTTCTTCTTTTATTCCTATGCCGGTGTTGTAAATTGAAATCTCATATTTATTCTGAGGCTTTATGTCTCTGATTTCAATTCTTAACAGTCCGTTTTCGGGGGTAAATTTCAAAGCATTTCCCACAATGTTGTAGATAACCTGATAAATTGCATCCTTATCTGCAAATACGGATGACACATCCGAATCCGATTCAAACTCTATATTTATGCGGTTTTCATCTATCTTCTCTTCAAAGGATATGAGAATAAGTCTTGCGATTTCACAGACATCAAAGTAAGTGGGGTTAAGTTTAAAGCCGCCCGACTCCATTCTTGAAACATCAAGAAGGCTGTTTACAAGGCGGGACAGTCTTTTTACTTCGGTAAGAACAACACCGAGATAATATTCTCTTTTTTCTTCGGGAATTGTTCCGTCCATAATTCCTTCGATGAATCCCTGTATGCTGGTCATGGGAGTTTTGAGATCGTGTGATATGCTGGAAATAAAGGTGTTTTTTGTCTGCTCCAGTTTCTGGAGTTCATTTGCCATATTATTGAATGCGATGGCAAGGGTTGCAATTTCATCTTCTCCCTTTACGGGGATACGGACCTTGAATTTTCCCTTGGTATAGGCATCAACGGCACGGCTTATCTGCTTTACCGGTGTTGTTATTCTGTCGGTTACAAAATAAACTATAATAAGAGCCGCAAGGAAAACCCAAAGGCTTGCCACAATAATTACGCGGATTATCTGCTCATAAAGTTGGCTTATTCCCGATGAACTTGAGGTCAGAAGGATTATACCGATAAGATTATCTTCTCCGTGCTTTGCGCTTTCTTCAATGGGATAAATATAATTGAATCTTCTGTTTTCGAAAAGACCGTCAATATCACTGAGCTTCAGATCTCCCGCATTGCTTTTTATCTGCTTCATGGCATCGGTACTTAGTTTTGTGCTGCGTATCAGGTCATTTTCTCCGTTTTTAAATAAAATCTCTCCGTCCGGTGCCACAAGCACGATGCAGGAAGAACTATATTCGGCAAGTGAACCGAATACATTGTAATACTTGTTTTTTTCTTTGGTTACTGTTTTAATAAAACCAAGGTTATTTTCCTTCATATCATTGCTGATTTCAGCGTAGACCATGCGTGCTGTTTTATTCATAAGCTCGGTTTTGTTGTCAACAGAATAGGTAGTCATAACAGAGCTTATTATAAGGAAAATGGTTGCGAAGCCAAGGCCGAGAAGGACGATAAAGGAAACGAGGTATTTTGAATAGATTGTCTTGAACATGTGTTTACCTCTTTTCTTTCTGAATTCGGATTTTACTGAAGCATTAATGTGCTGCCTGCGGGAATTTTTATGAAATCGTCTGCCATAAGGTGTCTTACGAAAACGTCGGTGCTGGTGGGGTTATGGACTATATTTCCGTCCATGGACCAGATAAGAGCTTCGTATGCCTTTACATAGTCATAAATTTCAATATTTGTTGCATACCAGATATCCTCGTGTCCGCCGATACGATTGAAAATTTCTTCTGCATATTCCCAGTTATTGGTGGGTTTTCCAAAGTCAAATTCGTAGGTATGTCCCCACATATAGAAGAGCCAGGGGTGATACTTTGGCTGTTCATTTACAAATTTTTCAATAAGATTTCTTGTTTCATCTGACGCATGGTGGCAGGTCGGGAAAAGACGCAGCCAGTCTGTCGGGATGTTAAAATTGTTGGTGCATTTTACGGTTCTGGCATAAACGATGCCCGTGTTTCTTAAAATTTCCACTGAGATGTCATCATAATCACCGTAGGCATAGGCATGTCCGCGAATGATTTTGCCGAAAAAAGCTTCCATTTCTTCCTTGTCTTTTGCGATTTCATAAGTTACCTGGGAAGGAGAAAGTTTTGAGAAAAAAGGGTGGGTATAGCCGTGAGTGGCAACCTCGTGTCCTTCATAGCAGGAGTATTCCTCACGGGTAAGTCTCTGCGAGGATTTGTCGGTTGCAACGATACCCATATTGAGATTGAAGGTACACTTGAGGCCGTTTTTATTTATTATGTCAAGGAAACGTAGGTCGCATCTGTGTCCGTCATCGTAGCTTAACGTAAAAGCCTTTTTCTTTCCGTATGGGAACGCCATTATACATCTTGAAATACTCATTGCTGTGTAGCCTCCATATTTTGTGTGTTATAGTTTCTGAGGGATTCTGTATATTTTCTGAAGAATATGAGGAACAGTATCCCCTGTACTGCGGCACTGAAAACCCAAGATATGGGATATGAGAGATACAGAACGGTAAAACTTCTGTATTTTGCGAATACCGTGTAAATCCAGAAAACTCTGAAGCCGCATACGCCGAGAATGGACGAAATCATTGCCGGCATAGGCCTGAAGATACCTCTTAAAAGTCCTGTTGTTATTTCCATAATACTGCACAGGAACTGGGAAAGACAGATGACCTTCATTCTTGTTTTGCCGTATACTATTGCTTGGGGAAGATCCGTAAACAGACTCAGAAGCTGTGTCGAGAAGGTAAGCCCCAAAAAGCCCATAAAAATACAGACGATGGCGGAAAGTACAAGACCGATTATACCTACCCTCTTTATTCTGTCGGGCTTTGATGCGCCGAAATTCTGACTTGTGAAGTTGGTAACGGCGTTGCTTATGGAATTTGAGGTGAAGTAGAGATAGTTTTCTATATTTGACGCAGCCGCAGCTCCTTCCATGGCAAAAGCACCGAAGGAATTTACGGAGGACTGGATAAGCACGTTTGAAATTGAAAAGAGCGAACTCTGAATACCCGACGGAATTCCGAGTCTTGCTATGTTGATAAGAGATTCTCTGTGTATTTTTATCTGTTTTGGATACAGTTTCAGACAGCCGTCGTATTTATAGAAGCACATCATACATCTTGCGGCGCTGTAAAATTGGGAAATCGTTGTGGCAAGGGCAACGCCCGCAACGTTCATATCAAACACGATTACGAATAAAAGGTTGAGAATTACATTTATGATACCTGCCTGCACAATAAAGAAAAAGGTTCGTTTTGAGTCGCCGACGGCACGCAGAATGGATGCTGAAAAATTATACAGCAGCATAAACGGAACGCCGATAAAATATATACGCATATATGTAACTGCGCCGTCAAGAATTCCGTTTTCCGCGGGAGTGTCAATGGCACGAAGTACGCTTGGCGCCAAAAAGAAAACGAGGATGGCAAGAAATATACCGCTGAGAACACTAATTGCAACTGATGTATGAAGACAGTTGCCTGCCTCCTCATAGTTTTTTGCACCGTAATGTTTGGCAACAACAATGCCTGCGCCGACCGAAAGGCCTATAAACAAGTTTATAAACAGATTTATAAGACTGGCGGTAGCGCCCACGGATGCAAGAGCTCCGTCATGACCGAATTTTCCCACGACCAGAAGGTCTGCCGTGTTGAAAAGCTGCTGGAGAACGGCGGTCATAAACACAGTCCAGGCAAATCTTATCATCTTCGGGAGAAGCGGACCTTCGCACATATTCACTTCATAATTCTTCTGTCTGGTTTTCATTTTTGCCTCTTATTTTTTGAACAGAGCTCTTATGGCTTCTGCTGCGTCTTCTACGGTATATCGTGAATCGTCAACGGGATAGCCGTCATCACGGAGTCTTGCGAGAATTTCGGTGACTTCTGGTACGGCAAGACCGTTTTCTTTAAGCGTATTGTGATGAGAGAAAACCTCATGGGGTGTTCCTTCAAGAAGAATTTTACCGCCGGACATGGTAATGATATTGTCGGAATAAGCCGCAATATCTTCCATACTGTGGGAAATTATTACAAGGGTATTATCCCTTTTGCGTCTGAAATCACAGAGCGAGCCGAGTATTTCGCTTTTACCTTTTGGATCAAGCCCTGCTGCAGGCTCATCAAGTACAAGAATTTCGGGGTCCATAGCTATAACACCGGCTATTGCTACTCTTCTCTTCTGTCCTCCCGACAGTTCGAACGGACTTTTTTTCAGCATTTCATCAGAAATTCCCGTAAAATGCGCTGCATACAGAATTCTTTCCTGAATGTCCTCTTCCGAAAGCCCCATATTCTTCGGACCGAAGGCAATATCTTTTTCAACGGTTTCCTCAAACAGCTGGTATTCAGGATACTGGAAAACAAGTCCTACCCTGAATTTTACATCTCTTTTTTTGATTTCTTTGGAGTTTATATCTTTTCCGTCCAGCAGTATTTTTCCGCTTGTGGGTGTAAGCAGCCCGTTCATAAGAAGTGAAAGAGTGGACTTCCCTGAGCCGGTATGACCAATGAGTCCCGTAACCTTTCCGTCGGGAATAGTAAATGACACATTGTCTACGGCTGTTTTTTGAAAGGGCGTTTTCTGCCCGTATATATAGCTTACATTTTGAAATTCAAGCATTTTTACCCTTCCTTACGATTACTTTTTGACCGGCTCAACGCCGTGTTTTTTCAGTGCTTCTTCAATTGCTTCAATTGCATCTTCGGTGTCGATTACTGTTTTTTTGTTTTCTATAATATCTGAGAGCAACAGGGCAAGCTGTGCACTCTGGGGCGGTTCAAGGGAACAGTCGGACAGCATTTTAGTGTTGCTGAATACCTTTTCCGGCGAACCGTTTTCAACTATTCTTCCCTCGTGAACCACAAATATTTTATCCGCCATTGCCGCTTCGTTCATATAATGTGTTATAAGTACTACCGTAACACCTTTTTTACGAAGTGTATTTATGACACCGAGAATATCTTTTCTTCCCTGCGGGTCGAGCATGGCGGTGGATTCGTCAAAAATTATACATTCGGGATTCATGGCAAGAATACCTGCAATTGCAACTCTCTGCTTCTGTCCTCCCGAAAGCTTATGGGTGTCATGTCCTGCATATTCGGAAAGACCTGCCACCTCAAGGGCGCTTGTTACTCTTTTGCGGATTTCTTCCGGAGGAATACCCAGATTCTCCGGTGCGAATGCCACGTCATCTTCAACAATGGTTGCAACAAGCTGGTTGTCGGGGTTCTGGAAAACCATACCGACGGTTTTTCTTATATCAAAATTATGCTCCTCATTTTTACTGTCAAGGGCATTTTCACTGTCGGATTTATATATGGAAACACTTCCCGAGTCGGGTAAAAGTACTCCGCTGAGAAGCTTTGCAAGGGTGGATTTGCCGGAACCGTTATGGCCGATAATAGCCGTGAACGAGCCGCGTTCTATATCAATATCCACGTCCTTTACTGCGGCGACGACTTTACCCGATACCGCATCGGGAAGTTCATCCTTGTAGCTGAAGGTGAGATTTTTTGCACATATTATATTCGGATTCAAGCGTTTCACCTCTTTTTCCATGACTTTTTTACTCTGCGAGCATATACTCCGCGCTGTCTGCGATTGCACAGAGGCGGACGGTTGTTATATCGTTTGGTTTGAGTGCCGTGTCTTTTTTTCTTACTTCAATAAAGTTTTTCGTATATCCGTGCGCAAAGCCGTTCTTTGTGGTTTCCCAGAGAACAGGCATCTCCTTTCCGACATATTCTGAGAGAATATCTTGTCGGATTTCCGTCATCTTTGTAAAAAGACATGATGTTCTTTCGGCTTTGACGGCGTCTGAAAGCTTTCCGTCCATTGCCGAGGCAGGTGTATCTTTTCTGTCGGAATACGGGAAAATATGGATATACAGGAATCTGCATTTTTTTACGAAATCGAGCGTCTTACAAAATTCTTCTTCGGTTTCACCGGGAAAACCCACAATAATGTCAGTGGTTATCTGACATTCAGGGAAATATTTACGCAGGAGCGAGACCTTTTCGAGGAACATTTTTGTGTTGTATTTTCGTTTCATTCTTGCCAGCACACTGTCGCAGCCGCTTTGAAGCGACAGATGGAAATGCGGCATAAATGACGGTATTTCGGAAAGTCTTTTTACAAATTCTTCCTTCAGAACCGTGGGCTCAAGGGAGCCGAGACGGATTCTTTTAACATCGGTATTGCTTGAAACAAGCTCCACAAGGCTTGCTAGGTCTGTACCTATATCCCTGCCGTATGCCGCAGTTTCAATTCCCGTCAGCACGATTTCACGGCATTTGCCGATTTTTGTAATGGCAACACATTCCTCAAAGACCTTTTCGGGTTTTTTGGAACGCACCTTTCCTCTTGCCGAGGGTATAATACAGTAGGAGCAGTTGTTTTCACAGCCGTCAACTACCTTCAAGAACGCTCTTGTGTTATCGCTGCCGGTAACCGACATTTCCTCGATTCTGTCATAGCAGGTTATATCGGGAACATCACAAACGTGGTATACAGGTACACGCGATTCCGAGATAATACCCATCATTGACAAAACCTTATCTACCACCGAAAGCTTTTCGCCGTTTCCGATGACGATGCTGACGCCCTCGATTTTTGAGGCCGCCTCGGCATCTACCTGGGACATACAGCCCATAACCGCAACGATGGCCTCACCCTTGCCGTATTTTACGGCGCGACGGATCATCTGGCGGCTTTTTCTGTCGCTTTCACCCGTAACCGTACAGGTATTTATAACATAAACGTCGCATTTTTCGGAAAATTTTCCGATTTCAAAGCCATGAGAAACAAAGCCCTCTTCGACGGCCCTCGTTTCATATTGATTTACCCTGCACCCGAGGGTACAGAATGCAACGGTTTTTTTCTTATTCTCAGTCATTAAAGATAAGGGGAAGCTTTTCGAGGAAAATGATGTCGCTTCTGTCAGCTGCATCGCCTTCTGCGAGTACAGCCGCCTTGCATACTACCTCTCCGCCTGCTTCTTCGATAAGCTTTTCAACGGCAGCAAGGGATTCGCCCGTGCTGATAACGTCGTCAACGATTACGATTTTTTTGCCCTTAATCATATCTGCGTCAGCTCTGTCAAGGTAAAGAGTCTGAGTGCTCTTTGTTGTGATGGATTTTACGCTGACGGTAAGGGGATCTGTCATATAAGCCTTCATTGCTTTTCTTGCGATAAAGTGCTTTTTGCTGCCCGAAAGCCTTGCCATTTCATTGATAAGACCTATGGATTTTGCTTCGGGGGCAATCATGTAATCGTGTTCGGGAAGTTTTTTGAGAAGTTCTCTTGCGCAAGCTTCGGTAAGCTCATAGTCTCCGAGAAGAACGAATCCTGCAATAGAAAGTTTGTCATTTAAAGGACATATGGGAAGATCTCTTTCAAGTCCTGCGATAGTCATATGATAGTAATTCATTTTTATACCTCTTTTTAAGCTAATTTTTCGGGAAGTTTCGTGCCGCCGAGAATGTGGAAGTGGAGATGCTTTACACTCTGGCATCCGTCTTCGCCGCAATTATTGATGATGCGGTATCCGTTTGTAAGACCGAGTTCTTTTGCTATTGCGGGAATGGCTTCGAAGATTTTGGCAACGTAAATGCTGTTATCG
>RHMF01006752.1_pt1 | contig 10296 bp, 4 predicted proteins | sample 5365151 | NCBI WGS metagenome assembly RHMF01 (sample SAMN10266501, study PRJNA497801) | feces metagenome | isolation source: feces | host: Bos taurus | place: China: Prairie of Fairy Mountain | collected 2017-08-14 | reverse complement strand
TGGAGATAGGCGCTCTTGGCAGGCTCGGAGCCGTCGCTATTGGCGGTGAAGCCGGTGATGGGGTCGCGGCCGGAGTTCTGCTCGTTGAGCCACTCGGGGGTGTTGAGCCAGTCCTTGGAGGGCATATCCTTCGTCCAGGGATGCTCGAAGCCGCTGTGGTTGAAGATCATATCCATCACGATCTTCAGTCCCTTGGCGTGGGCCTCATCGCAGAGCAGCTTGTACTCCTCGTTGGTGCCGAAGCGGGGATCGACCTTGTAATAGTTGGTGGTGGCGTAGCCGTGATAGGTGGAGAAGCCGTTCTCCTGATCGGGAGAGTCGTTCTCCATGACGGGTGTGAACCAGAGGGCGGTGACACCGAGTTCCTTGAAGTAGTCGAGGTGCTCGCGGATGCCGTTGAGGTCGCCACCATGACGGAGCGAGGGCTTCGTGCGGTCTTCCTTATACTGGCGCATGCCCTTGATCTGGGGGTTATGGCCTGCGCCCTGAGCAAAACGGTCGGGCATAAGCATGTAGAGCACATCGGCATTGGTGAAGCCCAGGCGCTCTTCGCCCTTCTTAGCGCGGGCCTTGAGCTGATAGGGAACACGCGTCTTACCGAAACTGAGCGTCATGGTGCCGGGCTGGGCATCACGGAGGTTCATGTAGATGAGCAGGTAGTTAGGCGAGTCGAGGCGCACCAGACTGTCGATGACGACACCGGGATAGTCGGTGGTAACGCTCTCCACGTCGCGGATGCCGGGGCCATAGACCATCAGCTGCACCTGGGGGTTCTTCATCCCCACGTACCAGTCGGTAGGCTCGATGTTAGTCACTACTGCTTTCTTAGCTGCACTCATTGTCAATACGTTTGCCATCAGGATGGCTGTCACTAATAAAATCCTTCGCATATCGTTTCTAGTTAATTCTTCCGATGCAAAGTTAGGCATTTTTATGCCTCGTTGTTCGTTTAGGCGAACGATTTTCAAGGGCTGAAAGGATAATCGTTTGCACACCTGCCCCTACCCCTTGTATTCGGATGGCGTGACACCAAACTGCTTCTTGAACACGACAGAGAAGTGGCTCTGGGTGCTGAAGCCGCACTTGTCGGAGATCTCCGAGACGGTGTACTTGCCGCCCTTCAAGAGTTCGGCCGCACGGTTGAGTTTATAGGTGCGGAAGAAGTTGGAGGGTGTCTCGCCCGTGAGTCCCTTGATCTTATAATATAATTTGGTACGCGAGATATAGAGCATCTTCGTGATGCGGGTGACGTCGAGCTCGGAGTTAGACAGCTCTTCCTCCATCAGTTTATAGAGCTCTTCCATGAAGTGCTGATCCTGTTCGGAGAGGGCATTGTCCTCAGAGGTGAGAGGCGAAAGGTTGGAGGTGAGAGAGGTGTTCGAGGTGAGCAGTTTCTGCACACGCTGGCGGTTCTTCAGCTGCGACTGGATGAGGGCTGAGAGTACGGCAGGATCGAAGGGCTTCGTCACATAGGCATCGGCCCCCACGTTCAGACCTTCCACCTGGTTCTCGGGCGTGATCTTCGCCGTGACGAGGATGACGGGGATATGGCAGAGCTGGATATCCTGCTTGATCTCCTGACAGAGCTGGTAACCGTCTTTGCCAGGCATGGCCACATCGCTGAGCACGATATTGGGCTCTGCGGCGCGCATCTCCTCGAGGGCTGTATCGGCATCGAGACAGGTGATGAGCCGGTAGGTGTTGGAGAAGAGCAGTCGCATGTAGTTGATAATCTCGGTATCGTCGTCGACAATGAGGACCGTGGGTCGATCGTCTTCTTGTTGAGGGTTGAGGGTTGAGGGTTGAGGGTTGAGAGTTGAGGATTGGGTGTGTACGAGGTCGTAGACCTTGCTGCCGCCACCATCCTGCTCCAGCGGACGGCACTCTGCCTCAGTGTAAGCCTCTTCGCCGGCGGGATAAAGAAGGGTGAAGACGGCACCTGTGCCCGCGCCTTCCTCACGGTTGCCTGCCGTAAGACTGCCATGATGGAGCTCTGCCAGACGGCGGGAGTAATAAAGCCCGATGCCTGTACCCCAGTTCTTGATGGCCTTCGTCTGGTTGTCGAGCTGGTAGTAGCGCTTGAAGACGTTCTCCAGCTGTTCTTGTGGGATGCCCTTGCCGGAGTCGGCGACGGTGATCTTGATGAGGGTTGAGGGTTGAGGGTTGAGTGATTGCTCGGTATCGAGGGTGACGTCGATGTGACCACCGGCGGGGGTGAACTTCAGGGCGTTGGAGAGCAGGTTGGAGAGGATTTTTTCCAGTTTGTCGCCATCGGTCCAGGCCATGAACGGCTCCTGCAACCCGAAGCGGTTCAGCGTCAGTCCTTTCTCGCGGACATTGAACTCGAAGGTGTCGAGGGTGTCGTTCATCAGCTTCACTACATCGATCTGCTCCACACTGAGGCGCAGGGTGTCGTTCTCGAGCTTGTTGAAGTCCATGAGCTGGTTCACAAGCTTGAACATACGCTGGATGCTGCGCTGGGCAATACTGAGGAGGTTGTGGTCGGCATCGTCGAGCGAGTCGCTTTTCAGTAATTGTCCGATGGGACCTGCAATCATCGTGAGCGGCGTGCGGAACTCATGGGCGATATTGGCGAAGAAGCTCATGTTCATGGCGTTCACTCGTTTCTCCTGCTCCTTCTCCATCTGTGCCTGACGGGCTGCCCGACGGGCATGGACCACGCGACGGGCATTACGGTAGAGATAATATGCCAATGCTGAAGCGAGGGCGAGATAGATGAGCCATGCCCACCACGAATTGGCAGGTGCCGACTCGACCACCACGTCGATGGTACGCTCGTCGCTGTTGAACTCGTCGCTGGCGCTGTCGGTGGTGCGTAGCCGGAAGGTATAGTGGCCTGCTGGCAAGTTTGAGTAGCTGACCGAATGGCTGCTGCCTGCATCGATCCACTCGCTGTCGAAACCTTCGAGCTTATGATAATAATGTACGCGTTCATATTCTCCATAGTCGAGGGCCGTATAGGAGATGGTGAAGCTGTTCTGGTCGTGGTGCAGACGGATCTCGCGGCAACTGTCGATCATCGCCTCGATGGGGCCTCCGACCGCAGGGCGCACCAGCTGGTTGTGTACCCTCAAGTGGGAAAACATGAGGGATGTATTACGGAGCGTATCGATGTCGGCGGGGTTGAATATGGTGATACCATCGGTGCTGCCAAAGACGAGACTGCCGTTGGGCAGCTGGCACGAGGCACGGTCGGTGAACTCATCGCCAGCCAGACCGTCGGCCTTGTATAGCGAGGTGATGCGCCCCGTCTTCATGTCGAGACGGTTCAGGCCCTTCATCGTGCTAATCCAGAGGTTGCCCTGATTGCCTTTCTCGATGCTGGCGACGTCGGAACATGACAATCCACCGACACGTGTCATCGTATTCGTCTTGGGATTGTAGCGCAGCAGACCGTTGCTCACGGTGCCTATCCACACATCGCCATTGTCGTCTTCATACATATCCGTGGGGATATACACGCTGCGACGGATGCAGTTCTGCATGTCGGGAATCTCGAGGGCCGTCAGTTTACCCGTCTGGGGATTCATCCGCATGATATTCTGGAAGAAGGCTGAGATGAGCATCGTGCCGTCGCTGAGCTTCTGGAGTGAGGGGATGAAGGTATAGTCGACGTTGAACGCCTGTTTGGCTTCGGGCTCGCTGCTCCCCGGGTGGAAGCCGAAGATATAGGTAGAGCTCGAAGATGCCCATACGGTGCCGTCGTCGGTCTGCTCAAAGTCCATCGTCATGGGCACAGGCCACTGGCCGAGGATGTTCAGCTTCGCACCGTTATAGCGGCACTTCATCACGATATTGGCGGTGGAGAGCCACAGCTGTCCGTCGCGGTCGCAGAAGATGTGGGTGATCGCATTCCGTTTCTCTCCGGCAGGCAGTCCTTCAATCACAACCTGTTCAGCCTTCTCGGTATTGGTGTTATACACGAAGACACCCTTCGTCATGGTTGATATCCAGAGGTTTGCCAGCTGATCCATCGCCACTGCCATTACCGAAGAGTTCTGGATGAGGCGGTTCAGGTAGCTGTCGTTGCCGCCGAACTTCTCCTTATAGTAATAGTCGGCAAAGAGACCTTTGTCGTAGGTGCCCAACCAGACGTTCTTCCGGGAGTCCTGGAAGATCTGTGTAACGTAGGCATCGGGCACGGAGATGGTGAAGCCTGCGTCGCCCTCACCTCGAAGGGTATGGGCCAGCAGGTTCAGTTCGAACATGCCGTTCTTCGAGGTGCTGAGCAGGATGGTGTTGTTCTCGAGCAGACAGGCAGCCTGCACAGCACTGCCATGAGCCAGCAGCCGGTCTTTCATCTCCGGGCTCAGGGGAATGGGTTGTCGCGACTTGATGTCGTAGATAAGCAGCGTGCCGTTGCCCGATGCCAGTAGCAGATCGTTGGAGAGCAGCTGGAAGAAGTAGAATCCGCCGTTCTCCACATCTTGGAAATCATGCTTCAGCTGGAAATCTTCATTACTATATACCTGCAGGTTTCGAGGACCAATGATGATAATCTGATCGGAGCCGTCGATGAAGCATTCGCCCCACGACATGTTGGTCATCCGGCGTGTCACCTTATTGAGGAAGATATTCTGCAACTCGTCGTACATCAAGAGCTCGGTGCCGTTATACACGAAGATGCGCCCACGGGAGTCCATCAGTAGCTTGCGGGCATTGCGACGTCTGCATGGGGATACGCTCAAAGTTGTCTTGTCGCGTGTAGCGGCACACCCCGTTCACCGTGGCCACCCAGAGACGCCCCCGCTTGTCGCAGAGCAGACTCTGCACGTTGTTATCGGGCAGCCCCAGGGTATCGCCGGTACTGAAATACTGGTTATAGGCATGACCGTCGTAACGGTTCAGTCCTCGGAAGGTGGCAATCCAGAGCTGCCCTGTGGCATCCTCCTCGATGGCCTGCACACGACTGTTCGAGAGTTCCTGTGCCACCACGAGCGCATGTTCCTCGTCCTTATCCCTGCCGCCTTCATCACAGTTTTTCGGTTGACAGGCTGTCAGGCTCCATACCCCCAAGAGGCAGGCCATCATTATCAAGATAGGTTTTCGTTGAGTCATATTGTTGGCATTTTGCTGCAAAGATACGATTTTGCGCGCAAAAAACAAAGAAAGTTGGCGATATTGTTTGGTTATATGGATTTTTTTCGTATCTTTGCCCATGATTAGGGAAATCCACAAAAGACTATGTATAACGAAATGGATAGTAAAAAGCAGAAAGCGCGCCTGGCTCTGATCCTGAAGACGGGCAGATTGCGGTTGTGGTTTTACTATCCTGCCACGCGCCATTACTGCTACCTGTCGGAATCAGGCGACTATGAGCGCGAATACAATCCCGCCGACTTTTCGAAACTATTCCACCTCGATGATATAGAGAAGATGCGTACTGTGGTCTTCGACATGTGCGAAGGCAAGCGTGACACCGGTAAGGTGACGATGCGCAGCCGTGCAGATCACGAAACAGAATGCAGATATTATGAGATCTCGCTCTCGGTGATCAGTCGCGACGACAAGGGGCTACCTACCTCGCTGATGGGTATCCAGCACGACGTGACTGAGGAGCATCGCCGGAAGGCGAAGATAAGCCAGTTGCTGGTGCGCTATCACACCATCTTCAACTCTTCGCTGACCGACATGCTGTATTACGACAAGGACGGCGTGCTGACAGATATCAACGAGCGCGCCTCGAAGGCCTTCAACGTACAGAGCCGCGAACAGGTGCTCAACGGCAGCTTCCTCCTGAAGAACAACCCCTTCTACTCGCAGATACCTATAGAAGAAATGGAGAATTCGCTGACGAGCAGCATCATCGATTTCAAGGATTTCCAGACTCCCGAATACCGGCTGGATGAGTTCCAGCTGAAAGGCAAGATGTATTACGAATCGACAATCAACCCCATCCACAACAAGCAGGGAGAACTGGAAGGCATCTTCATGGCGGGGCGCGACATCTCGGAAATGGTGAATTCGTACCATCGGCAGCAGGATGGCGTCAGACAGCTTGAGCAGGGTACGGAGAGTATCAAACAGTATATCTCGAACATCGACTATGCCCTGAGCGTGAGCGGTGTGCAGATGGTGAACTATTATCCCCATGCCTATACCTTCGAGATTATCAACAGGGAGACGGGCAGGAGTCTGCGTATGTCGCAACTGCGCTGCATACGACTGGCCACGATGCGCTTCCGTCGAACGGTGAACAGTGTGCTCAACAGGATGGATCACCTGACGAAGCGCGGTATCTCGCAGGTGATAGAGACGGAGATCAGAGACAAGAAAGGACGCCAGATATGGCTGTTGTTCAGCATGGTGCCGATGCTGGATGCAGAGGGTCAGGTGGAGCGCTACTTCGGTATGTTCCGCGACGTTACCGACAATGTGGAGACCGAACAGCGACTGGCGGTGGAGACCAAGAAAGCCCAGGAGACAGAGCAGCTGAAGCAAGCTTTCCTGACGAATATGAGCTACGAGATACGTACACCGCTGAACAATATCCTCGGATTCGCCAAGCTGTTTACCGATGAACATAACAGCGAAGACGAGCCGCTCTTCGTGGAGCAGATCAAGAAGAACACCGACGAGCTGCTACTGCTGGTGAACGACATCCTCTATCTCTCGCGACTGAATGCCAATATGGAGGAATACAAGAAGGAACCTGTGGACTTCGCCCTGAACTTCGAGGGTATCTGCCAGACGGGTATGACGGGCATCAAGCCCGATGTACACGCCTTTGTCACCCAGCCTTACCAATCGCTGGTGGTAGATATCGACATGAACCATCTGTCGATGGTCATCCGTCGTCTGTGCAGTCTCTCGTGCCAATTGACCACGCATGGATCGATCATCGCCACCTACGAGTATCATCGCGGCGAACTGACCTTCCGCCTCGAAGATACTGGCATGGGCTTCACCCAAGAAGAGCTGCCCCGCATCTACGACAACTTCTCGCGTAACCAGAATGGCGAGATCACAGGCTCTGGCCTCGACTTGCCGATTGCAAAGCTACTGATAGAGCAGATGGGCGGCAGCATCGAGATACAGTCGGAATCGCGCAAGGGCACCAGCGTGTGGGCATCCATCCCCTGCACAGCCTCGGTGATTGAAAAGAAAAGAGCATGATGAATACGAAGCATATATTCGACGAACAGCAGGCCATGATGATGGCGCTCGACATCAGCGGCAACCACGTGATGTGCCTCGACTTGCAGCAGAACCGCGTGTTCGACCTGCACGGAAAAGCCATGTTCGGCAACAACGTGGGCATCGAGGTGTGCTATACCTATATCCATCCCGACGACTGCGAAGGATTCCGTACGTTCATCAGGCGTCTGAGCGACGGCACTGACAAGGAAGCAGAATGCCGTTACCGCTGGGACTACAACTATACCGGCAAGGGAGAGCCCGACTGGCACGACATGCACACTTACGCCATTGCTGAATATGAAGACGGGAAACCCGTGAACATCATCGCCACACTGACCGACGAGACGGAGACAAAACGCAAGGAGCGCGAGGTGGAGCAGGTGTCGGAGCGATACCGGACCATTTTTGAGAACTCTATCATCGGACTGTCGTTCTACACCCCCGACGGCTGGCTGATAGATTCAAACCGCATCATGCGTAAGATCTGCAACTTCGACAGCGAGGACGGTGATGAGTTCTTCTCAAAAGCGAACCTCTTCGACATGTCACCCTTCAACGAGGTGCTGAGCCGTGAGCATCCCGATGACTATTGGGCCTGTTCGCTGAGCATCGTCCCGGAGCGCAACATGCACGTGTATCTGGAAATCAGCGTCCATCCCATCTACGATGATAACGGCAAGCTGATGTATATCTGTGTATCAGCCAACGACGTGACGGAAGAACGCAACATGTACCTGCAGGTGAAGGAGAACGACGTGCAGATGCAGCAGGTGAACGAGGCCATCAAGAACTATGAGGCCGAGTTGCGCTACATGATGGACTTCCTGCAGATGCAGGCCTGGCGCATCAGCCTCGACCGCGATGTTATCGAGTTCTATAGTGGTCTGAACACCGTGGTGCGTTCGTTCGGCCTCCAACAGTTACAGAAGATTTTCGTGGATCAGGAGAATAAGTTTGTAAAAAGCCTGTCGATGTCGACCATCAAAGAGACGTTGCGCAAGCCACTGGTTTACGTAGGACAGATGTACCCCGTGGTGACACAAAGCTCGAAGGAGCTGCAATGGGTACAGATCAACTGTATCCCGGAGTACGATAAGAACGGCAGGCTACTGGGAGCCTTCGGTGTATGGCGAAACATCAACGACCTGATGCGGAAGCAAGACCAGCTGCGCAAGGAGACGCTGCGCGCCAAGGAGTCGGGAGAGAAGAAAGCCCTCTTCCTGGCCAATATGACGCACGAGATACGCACACCCATCAATGCCATCGTGGGCTTCTCGGAGATTCTGGTCTCACTGCCTTCATCGGAAGAGAAGCAGGAGGTAATGCAGATTATCAAGAACAACTGCGACATGCTGTTGCGCCTGATGAACGACATCCTGACAGCCTCATCGCTGGAGTCGGGACACATGAGCATCGAACCTGTGGAGGTGGATTTCTCGAAGTCGTTCAACGAACTCTGCGAGTCGCTAAGTCTCAGGGTACAGGAACCCGGTGTGGAGTTCCGGAAAGACAATCCCTGCGACACTCTCCGTATCAAGATCGATGCCGACCGCGTATCGCAGGTCATCACCAACTTCGTCACCAATGCCGTGAAGTACACCCATCAAGGCTATATCAAGGTGGGGTATCGCAAGGAGACCGGCGTGGTCGACGGTCGACAGCGCGAGGGCCTCTACGTCTACTGTGAGGATACAGGCGAAGGTGTATCCCCCGAGGCACAGGGAAAAATCTTCGAGCGGTTCTACAAAGTGAACGACTTCGTGCAGGGCACAGGTCTCGGATTGTCTATCTGCAAGGCTTTCGCCGATGCCTGTCACGGGCAGATCGGTGTCGTATCCGAGGGCAAGGGCAAGGGCTCGGTGTTCTGGATGTGGATACCCGTCTGATCGCTCATCCTCGAATAAGTACAAAATGATAACGGGAGTCGCAAAAAAAGCGGCTCCTTTTCTATTGTCGGGGCACTGTCTGAGGGCGTTTTTGAACGAATCCGACAACATTTGAACAAATCGGAAAACGCCGGAAACGATTTGAACAAAGGGGAAAAACGAAAAACAGAATACGAAAGCACCTTTTCTTGATATGATGTAATTTTGCACCCAGATTTCGAAAAGAATTTGTCTAACAATTAACTCAAACAACTAAGATTCAATGAAAAAGAGCAGTATTCTGATGATGTTGATGGCATTGTTTATGTCAGTAACATCTTATGCCCAGGGAATCAAGGGCACTGTGATTGACGAGAACGGTGAGCCCGTAATCGGTGCTACCATCTCTGACAAGAATGACGCCAAGAACGCTACCATCACCGACTTCGATGGTAACTTCACGGTGAATGTAAAAGCCGGACAGACGATCGTCGTCTCTTATATCGGCTACGAGACTCAGGAATTAGCCGCTAAGGACGGCATGACCATCAACCTGAAGCCCGATAACAAGGTGCTCGACGAAGTGGTGGTCGTAGGTTATGGTGTACAGAAGAAGAGTTCGGTAACAGGTGCCATCTCTCAGGTGAAGCCCGAGGATATGGAGAACCGTACCATCTCTAACGCTCAGCAGGCCCTGCAGGGTAAGACGTCGGGTGTGCAGATCATCTCCTCTTCAGCCGCTCCCGGTTCATCGCCTACCGTACGTGTGCGCGGTTATTCCTCTAATACAAGTAGTGAGCCCCTCTACGTGGTCGACGGTGTACGTCTGAGCGACATCAGCAATATCGACCCCGCCACCATCGCCTCTATGGAAATCCTGAAGGATGCCGCATCAGCTGCCATCTACGGTGCTGAGGCTGGTAACGGTGTTGTGCTCATCACCACCAAGAAGGGTAAGGCCGGACAGGGTAAGATCAGCTACGACTTCCAGTGGACCGACGAGACACTGGCCCGCATCCCCAAGTTGCTCAATGCCCAGGAGTACAAGCAGTACATGCTGGAGGGTAACTACTTCACAGACGAGTTCATCAACGCCAACTGGGACGGCAAGACCGATACCAAGTGGACTGATGCAGCCTTCGAGCACGGTCACATGATGAAGCACAACCTCTCATTTACAGGTGGTAACGACCGTGGTAACTATTTCCTGGCACTCTCTTATCTGAATAATAATGGTATCGTCAAGGGCGACGCTGATGTCTATAAGCGT
>RHMF01001782.1_pt1 | contig 10301 bp, 8 predicted proteins | sample 5365151 | NCBI WGS metagenome assembly RHMF01 (sample SAMN10266501, study PRJNA497801) | feces metagenome | isolation source: feces | host: Bos taurus | place: China: Prairie of Fairy Mountain | collected 2017-08-14 | reverse complement strand
ACGAACATCGTTGAATACTTCATAGATAAACATATAGTATTCCAAGCCTTCAAAGAACGGTTTCACTTCTACTTTGTATTTTCCTTCTTCTGAATACTTAACAACCAAGTCTCCGATATTTTTTTGTATTTGTTCTTCTGTTGCTTTCTCAGGAGTGTTGATGTTTTCTGCCAAAACTTCTTTTGTAACATCTGCCATTCTCACAAGGAATGAAACATACAACCCAGGAATCGGAAGTTCTTCTTCAAAAGATTGAGAAACAAATCCATTATTTAAGTAATCGTGTTCAACAGTTGATTGAGAAACGATTGCATCATAGCCACAATGGTGATTTGTAAACATCAATCCTTTGTCGGAAACAATCTCTCCTGTACAGAAATCGCCCATTTGAACGATTGCATCTTTCAAAGATGAGTTGTTTATGCTGTAAAGTTGTTCTGCACTCAACTTTAAGCCCATTTTTTGCATTGTTGAATGATTTAGTTGCTTGAAAAACATTGGCAACCACATACCTTCGTCAGGATTAGCTTTTGGATTTGCAAAGCAAACACCAAAACTAAGCACGAAAGCCATTAATGATAAAAGTGTTTTTTTCATACTGATATTATTTTATTTGTTTATTCGTATCGTATCATTGATAAGTTTTCTTGTTTAAATACTTCTTGGGCACATTCCAATATTTGCTTGGAAGTAATTTCATCTATCATTGAATAAGTGTCTTGAAGTGTATCAACCTTTCCAAAGTTTAGTAGCATCTTACCTATTGAAAGCATTTCGTTTTGATTGGAATCGCAACTAATTGCAAGTTGTCCTTTCATTTGTTGCTTAAATTTTTGCAAGGTTTTCTCTGGAAGCAAATTTTGTGTAAAGTAATCCAATTCTTTATTTATTAGTTTTATGGTTTTATCCATATATTTTTTATCTGTCCCTGCATAAATTGCAAAAACACCTACGTCTGAATATGCTGTGTAATTGGATTCTATTGTGTAAGTAAAGCCATATTTTTCTCTTATGTGCATATTAAGATAGGAATTCATAGCCCAGCCACCAAGCATATTGTTTAATAAACTGAATGCGGCTTTTTTCTCACTTTTATAACCATAAGAAGCCGTTCCTATTACGGCATGAGATTGATAAGTGTCTCTATTGTATTTTTTTTCTATGCCATATTGCACTTGTGCTTTATTTCTTTTTCTATTGTCTATTTTTTGAGTTTGAAAACCAAAGTATTTTTCACATAATCTAAACCATTTGTCTGCTTTTGTTGAGCTGACAATTGAGATTACCATTTGATTTGTGAAATAATTATTGTTTATGAAAGTTTTTATCTTATCACTCGTAAAGCTTTCAACATTTTCGGGCGTTCCTAATATTAATCTACCTAAGGAATGATTGTAAAAAAGTTGTTTTTCAAATTCATCGTAAATCAATTCCGAGGGTGTGTCTTCATAAGAATTGATTTCGTCAATTACAACTACCTTTTCTTTATTGATTTCCTTTTCTGGAAAGGAGGAATTAAAGACAATATCACTCAAAAGTTCTACAAATCTTTCATTATACGTATCAAGAAAACAGCCATAAATGCAAGTTTCTTCTTTTGTCGTGAAAGCGTTCAATTCTCCGCCTACTCCGTCAATTCTATTTAAGATTTGAAAAGCCTTTCTATTTGCTGTACCTTTAAAAATACTATGTTCAATGAAATGAGCTATGCCATTTTCTTCCTCAGTCTCATCTCTTGAACCTGCGTTTATGATTATTCCACAATGAGAAACGGGAGAAGATGAATAACGATGTATTAATCTTATCCCATTTTTCAGTTCGTGATATTTATATATGCTTTGTTCCAATTATTATCTTGAAATTACGTAAAAGTCTCCTCCTATTTTTTCTTTTATCTTTGCAGCCAAATCATTTGCTTCTTTTAAAGTCCTTCTACTTCCATAACTAACATAATAAACTTGCTCTCCTGCTTTAACTCTATTTATTATGTAGCTGTCATATCCAAGACTTTTAGCCTTTCTTGCCTTCTTTTCTGCATTAGCTCTATCTTTGTAAACTCCACCTATTACATCACAACCCAATTTTGTGTAGTTTTGAATCACAACAGGTGTATTGTCTATTGCAGGTTCAGGATTTGGCTGAGGATTTTCTTCTACTTTATTTTTTTGTGCATCATTTGTCTTTGCTACTCTTGCTTTATTAGCTGGTCTTGGCTTTGGAATAGGATTTTGTTTCACCTCTTCCAAAACAATTTCTGAGACTGTTTCTGTTGAAGTTTCTTCACTTACTACTTCTTCTACAATAGTTTCTGTTGGAGTTTCAACAAGCGGAACAACAGCTTTTTGAGTTTTTGGCTTTATGTAAACAGATAATTTTTCAGAAATAGGATTCATAAACTTATATCCTTTAAGCAATCCGAAATAATGAGCTGCTACCAATCCTCCACAAGCTAAAAGCAAGAACAAAAGAATAAATAATATTACTAAAAGTATTCTTTTTTTACGTTTTTTAGCTTTTTTCTTTTTCTTCTTTTCCTCTTTCTCTTTTTCTATTTCTTCTTTGTATTTTTCTTCCTTGCTTGCATCTATTATAGCCTGAGCTTTTTCTCTTAATTCCTCATCAGCCGGTTTTATATCCTCAATTTCAACCTCTTTTTCTATTTCTTTAAGTTCTGTTTCCTCTGCGTTTGCCTCAATTTGCAATTCTTGTTCAACTTCTTCTTCGGCTTTTACTTCTTCTTGCTGAGTAAAAACAACAGCTTCTGTATGCTGAACGGTTTCTTTTGGCAATTCTTCTGAAACAGTTTCGTCTTTTATCTTTATTATTATCGGCTCTTCTTCTACTTTTTCTTCAACTTCAACAACTTCTTCCTTAATATTAGGATCAATTGTATGAATCATTTCTATTGACTCATCACTATTGTCAAAAGTTTTCACATCTTTCAAAGGAGCAAAAGCGAAAGAATTGTCTAAAAGATTCAATTTCTCACTTGATTCAAACACATAATTACCATAAAAGTCCTTAGAAAGCACTCCTAACTCACCTATTTGAACTTGTTTTCCGTTTTCAACTTTCTCTTTAACTGACTCTGAATATTGTTTTATCCAAATCAAAGCTGTTTCGTGAGAAATAAATTCCTTTTCTGCCATATTCATAACGAAATTCAAATCGTTATTTTCCTCAGCTTTAAAGCTTAATTTACGGCAAGGAGGTCTTATTTCACCTGTAAGAGAAGATATTCTTGCAGATTGAGTAGATACATAAAAAGTTCCTAAACCTACTAATTCTGCACAATCGTTTTCTTTTAAAAATTCGTATAAATTTACTGCAACATTCATATTAAAAATTCTTTTTTATCATATCATTAACTCGTTTTAAATCTTCCGGTGTATCAACTCCTATCGATTCAAAACTTGTGCTTTTTATTTTTATTTCAAAACCATTCTCTAACCAACGCAATTGTTCTAAACTTTCCAAGCTTTCTAAATTACTCTTTTCCAAATGCACCATCTTCTTCAACACATCAAAGCGATAAGCATATATTCCTATATGTTTATAAAACACTCCTTGATTTAAAGCTTGTGAAAGTTCAATATCCCTTGTAAAAGGTATCGCACTACGAGAAAAATACAAAGCCCTATCGTTTGCAAAAACTACTTTAACAACATTAGGGTCTAAAACATCTTGTTGATTATCTATTTTTTTTGACAAAGTTGCTATTTCTACCTTTGGAGTATCGAAACAAGAAAGGATTAATGCTAATTGTTCTTTTGAAATCAAAGGTTCATCACCTTGAACATTGACAACAACATCATAAACCTCTCCATTAGAGGCTAATTCCTGCACAACTTGCTCACAACGCTGAGTTCCACAACTATGCTCCTTGCTTGTCATCATTGCAATTCCCCCAAGAGCGTTTACTTGATTGAAAATCCTCTCATCATCTGTTGCAACAACAACCTTATCAAATAGTTTTGAATCAAAAACCGCATCATACACCCACATAACCATAGGCTTTCCATTTAAAAGCGCCAAAGGCTTTCCTGGAAATCTACTACTTGCGTAACGAGCTGGTATTATTGCAATTTTTTTCATCTAATCAAACAAACCATTTATTTCAGCGTTTATACTATCATACACAAAACCTAAATCTTTTGGGTTTTCTGTAATATCCAAATCGTCCATATTGATTATGAGTTTACGACTTTCATAACCATCTATCCAAGAATTATATCTATTGTTAAGGGAAGTAATGTAATCTAAACGAATTGAAGATTCATACTCTCTTCCTCGTCTTTCTATTTGACGAATCAATGTAGGCACAGAAGCTTTTAAGTAAATCAATAAATCAGGTGGTTTAATGAAACTTTCCATTAATTCAAACAAAGCTTTATAAGTTTCAAAATCCCTTGTATTCATAAGACCCATTGCATGCAAATTTGGTGCAAATATATAAGCATCTTCATACAATGTTCTATCTTGTACAATATTGTCGTATGTATTTCTTGAATCTATTACATATTTAAATCTCTTGTGCAGAAAATATACTTGAAGATTAAATGACCACCTACGCATATCCTCATAAAAATTAGCAATATAAGGATTATCGTCCATTTGTTCGTAAATAGGAGTCCATTTAAATTGCTTTGCTATCAACTCTGTTAAAGTTGTTTTTCCACTACCAATATTTCCTGCAATAGCTATGTGCATATCCCTACTATATAAAAAACAATAAAATATAATTCTTGCAAAATTACAAATAAGTTTACAAAACCCCAAAAATAACGCAAAAATTCACTAACTTCTATCCTATTATACTCACTTTACTACTTGAAGAATATCCCTCTTGCTTAACTTGTATTTGCACAGGTATTCTTTCTTGCAACTCTTCTACATGACTTATAATTCCAACTTTTTTTCCCGTTGTTTTGTGTAATAGACTTAGTGTTTGCATTACTGTTTGCAAGACATCTTTACTTAGAGTACCAAATCCCTCATCTATAAATAAAGTATCTAATGAAAGATTTGCACCAATATCACTAAGTGCCAAGGCCAAAGATAATGAAACTAAAAAGCTCTCTCCACCAGAAATTGTAGTAACAGGACGAGATGTAAATCCATTGTAAGCATCTTCTAATTCTATTACAAATGTACCCGGAATAACCCTTAACTTATATCTATCGGTTAGAGTTTTCAAATGATAATTTGCTGAATTTATCAAATTAGACAACACATAACTTTGTGCAATCTTACGAAACTTCACTCCAAGTGAATCTCCTATGAAACTATTTAGCTTATCCCATTTCAAAAATTCTTTCTCTGCTTTATTATACTCCTGAGAAAGTTTTTCTCTTTCTTGAATATTCTTTTGCGATAGCTCTATATCTTTTTCCAAAGCTCCTTTTTGTCTGTTGATTTCCCCAAGAGAATATTCCAAATCTTTAAGCCTTGCATCTATTTCTTGCTTTGTTTCTACGGCTTCTATCTTTGGCTTGTTACGATTGTGATTTTCTATGTTTTTTTCTAAGGTTTCTTTATTTGCTGAAAGCGAAATATTAATTTCTTTACGCTTATTAACCTCTTTTTCTATATCTCTAATCCTCGTCTCTGCAACGGAATTAATCAATTCTAATTTTTCTCGTGTATATTCTTTATTTTCTTGCAAAAAAGCCTCTATCGCCCCTTCTAAGTCCATAGTTTCTTTATTGCAATCATTGAGTTTATTGATTGTTGTTTTCAAATCGCTATGAAAACCATTGAGCTTAGTTTGCAAATTATCAATTCTTTCAACCTCTGTTTTTGATTGTTTTTTCCACTCCGGCATTTGCAAAATTATATTCAAAAAAATGTTTTTTGCGTTCTCGCATTCCATTTTCAATAGCTCAAATTCTCGTTTCAATTCATTGTATTTATCAATTTTTTTCAAGATTTGCCTTGCATTTTCTGCTGCAATTTCTATTGAGTTTTCCTCTATTTCTTCCGAATTAAAACCACATTTCTCTCTTAACTCTGCAATTTGTTTCTCGCAATCTTGAAGCGAAGTGTCTTTTTCTAATTCTTCTTTTTCTTGATTATAGATTTTTTGATTTGTTTCTATTTGTGCAGAAAGATTTTCTATTTCTTGTTGAAGGTTTTTATAGTTTTTTTCGCAAATCTCATAGTTTTCTTTGAGTGTATTAACTACTTCATACAATTCTTCTTCTATCGGCAAAGAGTTTTCTATCCTTTGTAAACACAAAGGACAAATATCTCCTATTTTTAAGGTCTGTCTTAAATTTATTGCAAACTTATCTATGCTATCTTTCTGTTTTTCATAAAGCTCCTTAGCTTTGTTATATTCTGATTTTAAGGCATTTAACCTTGGAGCCAAGTCTTGTGAAATTTTTTCTTTGTTTTTTGAAATTTTTTCTTTGATTTTTTCAATTTTTTCTTTGTTTTTTTCAATTTTTTCTTTGATTTTTTTTTCACTTTCCAAGCATTGTTTTAACAAGTTTAAATTTGTCAAAAATTCTGCTATTTCTTGCTGATTTTTTTGCCCAGAAAGTAAGGTTGAAAGATTAGTAAGTTCTATTTGTTTTGCGTCTTTTTCATTTTTCAAATAACGGTATCCGCAAACAAGGCGTTGAAATTCTTCTTCATATCGACAAAGGCGTTGAAGAAGTTGTTGCTTTGTTTCTTTGAGCTCTAAGATGCGAGAAATTTTATGACGAACATTTATGGTTTCTTGCCATATCCTTATAGAGTTTTCGTTTTTCTTAAAGACTTCACTTTGTATTATTTTTTGATTTTCTTGCCATTTCTCCATTATAGTTGAATAGTCCTTTTCTAATTTTTGAAAAGCATCTATCCATTGACTTTTTTTTGAATTATCATCAAAAATTTGCTTTTGTATGTCATAGGTTTTTGATAATTCTTTAAGTTTTTCTTGTTTTTCTATTTGTTCTTGTGGATTTAAGTCAGGAAACTTATTGAGAGTTGCTTGTAATATATCTTTATTCTGTTTCTTTTCTCTTGTGAGTTCAAATATCTTTTTGCCTATTTTTGAGTAAATATCAATTCCTGTTAGTTTTTCTAAAATTTCTGCCTTCTCATTGTCTTTGCTATTAAGAAATCGTGTAAATTCTCCTTGCGAAAGCATAACCGTTCTTAGAAATTGCTCAAAATCTAAACCAATTATTTTTTTTATTACCTCATCAATTTCTTTATCTTTTACATATAGTAAATCATCACTTAAATTTAGGAGTTGTCTTGTTTTGCTTTGCAGTTTTCCTTCAACAATACTTCTTGATCTTTTACATGCCCACTCGGCTTGATAGAGTTTATTATCGTTTCCAATAAATGTTAAATTAACAAAACACTCGCTTGTGTTTCTTCTCATCAAGACTCGCGGGTCGTTTACTCTAATTTCTTTATCTCCTTCTTGTACTCCTCCTTCTATATTAGTGGATTTTAGTCTCGGTATTGCACCATACAAAGCCAAAGATATGGAATCTAAAATTGTTGTTTTGCCACTACCGGTTTTTCCCGTGATTAAAAATATGCTACTATCGGACAAAGGTGATTGAGAGAAGTCTATTTGTGCATCTTCTATTGATGCTATATTGTGAATTATCAGTTTTTCTAATTTCATAATTTTGATTTTTTATTCGTTTTGGCTTTCTTTCTCTATTATTTCTAAAACCTCATTAAAGGCTTCTTTCATTTGCTCATCAAAATCAACTCCCGAATATTCAAAATATTTACTTGCTATATCTATTGGCCTTTCTTGTTGAAATTCTGAAATAGTTAATTGTTTTATTTCTCCTTGCTGATTGTTAATTCTTTGAGTATTGATGTAGCAAAAACGACATTTTTTATCCTTTACAATGCTATTAACCTCTACATTAGCACAAGAAGGTAACATATCTTCTATTTCTACATTTAATCTAAGGTATGCAGGATTTTCACAAGGGAAAGAAATCAACAAGTCTTTAACTTCTTCCCAAGAAGCAAAACCTTCTGAGGGTAATGTAACAAGAGGATAAGGATTTTCTATGTTTATTGTTGTAATTTGAGGAATTTGATTATGCGAGGCTATATCTACAAGTGTTATTGAATGAGAATATGTTTCTTCAAAATTGATTGGCAAAGGCGTTCCACTATATCTTGCTTTTTGTTTGTGCTTATCAATGAATTGTGGTTTATGTATGTGGCCTAATGCAAAATAATCATATCCGTCTGCTATGTCTTCTAAGTTTATTGCTTCTATTCCTCCTACAATTTTTTCATCTGAGGTTTCGTGTCCTGAGAAATCGCAACCAAAAATTGTTGTATGTGCCGAAAGTATTACGGGTAAATTATTTTCATTTCGCTCTTTAACCTCATCAAGTAGGGTTTTATAATAATTTTCCGACTGATTTCTTTCGTAAAAATATGGCAATGCTATTACAAAACCTTTGTTTGGTATTTCTATTATGTGTTGTTTTAAATCTTTTTTATTCAATCCTCCTATTGCATGCACGTTTAAAGCTTGCCAAGGTCGGCGAAAAATTTCGTGCTTCACTGCACTATCGTGATTTCCTGCTGTAATCACAATTTGCATTTGAGGATTTGCTTTGTGAATGTTTAAAATTGCTTCTGTAAATATGGTTTGAATTAAGGAAGATGGTTGCGAGGTGTGATAAACATCACCACAAAGTAAAAATACATCGGGTTTATGCTCCTCAACTATGCGAGTGATTTGTTCCAACATAAGGATTTGTTCTTCTGTTCGTTCATAATTGTAAAGAACATGTCCTAAATGCCAATCGCTTGTGTGTAATATTTTCATTTTTATTGTTTTTTGCCTTACAAAAGTATAATAAAAAACGCAAATGAATGAGTTTTTCATTTGCGTTTTTATCTTTATTGTATCTTATCCTATCACGGATTATACATATCTTTATTATAGAAATCCAAAATCTTTATACAACTTGCTCTCATTTCTTTTGCAGGAGAGGAAGGATTCAATTCTATTGCTCGCGAGTAACTATTGATTGCATTTTGCCAATTGTTACCTCTTCGATATGCGTTGCCTAAAACGTAATATGCTACATCTTTGTTTTCGTTTGAAGAATCTTCAACAAGTTTTTCAAGCAAGGCGATAGCTTCTCCTATATTGTTTTGGTCTAAAAGCGTTTTGGCTTTTTCTATTTCTATTTTATCTATCATCTATCTTAGTTATAAATCATAAATGTTCCTTGTTCTCTTTCCAAACGATTAGGTGCGTCATTGTGTCTATACTCTACGCTCCATGTATATACGCCTTGCAACACTCTTTCTCCTTTATATGTACAATCCCACGCTTCTTCTATGTCGTTTGTTTGGAAAATCATTTCTCCGTAACGGTTAAAGATTTTTAAATCGTATTCAATTATGTTATCTATCCATAAACGGAATCTTGTATTATCAGGATTATTGTCGTGAAGATAAACTCCTGTTGGCGCCCAAAGGTGATGTTCTCTTTGAACTCTAATAAAGGCTGATGTAGTATCGGAACAACCAAGTGGAGAATATGCTGTTAATTTAATATCGTAACGAAGTGTTGTGTCAGTTACAGGGAATACGTGAACAAATTCTGCTTCGCTTGATGTTGTTCCATCGCTTAATTCCCATTCTCTTGTAGAGTTTCCGCTCGATACGTCAGTAAATATAACAGTTGGGTCAAGGGCGTCAATAACACTTGGTGAAAATCTTATTGCTGCTGATGGTGTACGTTGTACATTTACATATACTGTGTCGGTTGAATGACAATTTATTTGATTGTAAGCATGTGCTACATACATTGTTGTAGAATTTGGCTTAACTGTGTAATTTGCTTGACTACCTCCATTAAATTAACCGACATATCTTGTGGTACACTTTCCCAAATATATCTTGTAGCGTCTCCATTAACTCCTATTTCTGCTTGTTCGCCTTCGCAAATTGATACGTCTGCTGTACAAATTACATCTGGTGGAAGTTCAACTACAACAGTAGCACTATCAGTTTTTTCGCACATTGCAGGTGGTAATTTTACACTTACATTATATTGTTGTGTGCTACTTGGAGAAACTGTTATTGATTGTGTTGTTTGTCCTGTATTCCATTCAAACAAACAATTAGGTAATGAAGAATTAACTGTAAGTATTGTAGATGTTCCCTTACAAATGTTCATTGTTCCAACAATTTCAATATCTGGCGCATCGTTTACTGTAACTAAAATTGAATCGCTTGCTGTACAACCAAGATAATTAGTCTTTGTTAGTGTAATGTAACCTGTTGATTGTGGAGTTGTTTGAATT
>RHMF01001633.1_pt1 | contig 10302 bp, 8 predicted proteins | sample 5365151 | NCBI WGS metagenome assembly RHMF01 (sample SAMN10266501, study PRJNA497801) | feces metagenome | isolation source: feces | host: Bos taurus | place: China: Prairie of Fairy Mountain | collected 2017-08-14 | reverse complement strand
CATATCCAGGGCGCAGTAACTTGTGGCACGGGTCAAAGTTACTGAAAATACCCTAAATATCCAAACTTATTTCGGGTTTCGTTTGGGTGACTGAAGTTTTTTTTGTACTTTTGCGGCTGAAACAGCCGCTCGGGAAAACAACATCGCCTGTGTAGGGATGCAATATCGAAAAGGAAAGGTTAGTCCCCAATATGCCCTGCATATGGAGAATGTTGCAGCAGGAGTGTGTGGCGGGAGAGAGCATAAAGGTACGTTATAACGACAAAACGACATAGCAAATGAAAACAACAATACAGCCTGCAGAAGGCAAGCTGGGAGTGCTTATAGTTGGCAACGGTGCCGTTGCCACAACTTTTATAACCGGCGTACTGATGGCGCGCAAGGGCTTAGCCAAGCCTATAGGGGCCATGACACAGTACGACAAGATTCGTGTCGGCAAAGGCGAGGACAAGAAATACCTGCCATATGGGGAGATAGTACCGTTGGCATCGCTGTCTGATATTGTGTTCGGAACGTGGGATGTCTATCCTCAAAACTCCTTCGAAAGCGCTGTGAACGCTGAAGTGCTGAGGGCAAAGGATATTCTTCCCGTGGAAGATGAACTGAAAGCCATTGTGCCTATGTCGGCAGCATTTGATAAGAAGTTCGCTAATCGCCTTGATGGCTCGAACGTTAAGACATGTTCCACCCGATGGGATATGGTTGAGCAGCTGCGCGAGGATATCCGCAACTTCCGGAAGGAGAAGGGATGTAGCCGCATTGTAGTCCTGTGGGCAGCGTCAACGGAGGTGTATGTGCCAATTGATATGACCGTACATGACACTTTGGAACACCTCGAAACCGCAATGAAAGCCAATGATTGCGAACGTATAGCACCATCAATGTGCTATGCCTACGCTGCATTGGCAGAGGGCGCGCCGTTCATTATGGGTGCACCAAACACCACGGTGGATATCCCTGCCATGTGGGAAATGGCCGAGAAGATGCATATGCCTATTGCAGGCAAAGACTTCAAAACGGGTCAGACGCTTGTGAAGTCGGGCTTTGCGCCAATCCTGAGTACTCGTTGTCTTGGACTCAGCGGGTGGTTCTCAACAAACATCCTGGGTAATAGAGACGGTTTGGTGCTCGATGAGCCAGCCAACTTCCGTACTAAAGAGGTCAGCAAACTCTCTACCCTTGAGACGATATTGGAGGCCGACAAACAGCCTGACCTGTACAGCGACTACTATCACAAGGTGCGCATCAATTACTATCCGCCTCGTAACGATAACAAAGAGTCGTGGGATAACATTGATATCTTCGGATGGATGGGCTACCCTATGCAGGTGAAAATTAACTTCCTGTGCCGCGATAGCATCCTTGCTGCACCGGTATGTCTCGATCTCGTGCTCCTTTCCGATCTTGCTGCGCGTGCTGGGAAGTGTGGCATACAGCGTTTCCTCAGTTTCTTCCTCAAATCTCCGATGCATGATTACACCCGAGGTGAGCAGGCTGTGAACAATCTATATCAGCAGCACACAATGCTGAAGAACGCCATACGCGAGATGGGCGGCTATGAGGCAGATGAGGAAATGGAATGATTGTCAAACAAAAAGATTATTGAAACTATCCCCCAATGAGTACAAATAAATTGCTCACGACGTTACTTTTCGCTTTTGCGGGCATCGCTGCGTCTTATGCTCAGACGGCAGGGACGGCCGCACAGTCGTGGACGGCAGATAACGGAAACGGCACCTATACCAACCCGTTGATGTATGATGAGTTCTCTGATCCTGACATAATCCGTGTGGGTGATGACTATTATCTGGCAGGAACGACCATGCATACCGTGCCGGGTGTTGCGATACTTCACTCCAAGGATCTTGTAAACTGGGAAAATATATCTTACTGTTTCGACCGTTTTGACTTCACCGATGACCGTTTCTCATTGAAGAATCACAATGAGATATACGGCCAAGGCATATGGGCACCATGCATCCGTTACGCCAACGGACAGTTCTATGTCTTTAGTAATATCAACGGAAAGGGCCTCCAGTGCTGGACCTCAAAGGATATCCGCGGCCCGTGGAAGCATCATAATCTTAAGGGAAAGATTTACGATCTCAGTGTCCTCTTTGATGATGACGGTAAGATTTACGCCATTCACGGTTACGGAGAGGTGCATTGTACTGAGCTGAAGTCTGATATGAGCGGCCCGGTAGAGGGCACCAGTCGTGTGATAATCCCTAATGGTTCAGCCGTAGGTGAGGGTCATCACATGTATAAAATCAACGGCAAATACTACCTCATCTCCACCGACTACCGTCCCAATGGCCGCACCATCTGCTCTCGAGCCGACAATATCTATGGTCCTTATGAGCAGTGCACCATTACGGCCGACGAGACATTCGGCTATCATCCTGTGGGTCTGACAAAGTGGAAAGGCCGCATAGTGGCTGATGGCTCTGCTTTTTCTATTGCTAAGGCCGACTCCAATGCTGTCGCAGCAGGCAACATTCATCAAGGCGGCATCGTGCAAACACAGAAGGGTGATTGGTATGCGCTTCTGATGATGGACTTCCATTCTGTTGGCCGAACGGTGACTTTGGCTCCCATTACCTGGACTGACGGATGGCCAATGGTAGGCCTTCCGGGCAATCTGGGCCGTGCTCCTCGCACCTGGCTAAAGCCTGACATTGATATCCCAGCGTCAGACAAAGCTGCAGAACCCCATGCACCATACTATCGCAGTGAGGATTTCAATGGCAATGCGGGCCGCAATAGCAGCCCGCTTGGACGCGTATGGCAGTGGAATCACAACCCGGATGACAGGAAATGGGCGGTGAAAAACGGACGACTGCGCCTGAATACCTTGCCTGCTGAACAGCTGATGTGGGCTCGAAACACCCTGACGCAGCGTGCAATAGGCCCTAAGAGCATCTGTACTGTGGAGCTCTACACCGCGAAGATGAAGGATGGTGATGTTGCCGGACTGGGTATCATCAACGTGCCTTGCTCGTGGATTGGCGTAGTGAAAGAAGGCAACAAGTGCCTTGTCCGTGCCTTTGAGCAACTGAAGAACGACACTATTAGCCTGCAACTGGCCGACAAGAACGATGCCGACAAGCGATTCTTGTCTGATGGTAAGCTATGGTTGCGCATCGACGGAGACTACGACGACAACGTAATACGTTACTATTACAGCTTTGACGGAACAAATTTCAAACCGCTCGGAGATAAGATGCAGCTATCATATCAGCTATGCACCTTCCAGGGAGCGCGTGTATCGCTCTTTGCTTTCAATCATAAGGGGCGCAATGGAGGCTTCGCCGAGTTTGATAACTTCACTTGCGTTGAGCCCCAGGCTGACCGGTCGGGCAATATCCCGTACGGCAAAACATTCCGCATAGTAAACCTTGCGACCAACAAACCAATGCTGGCAATGGCTCATGGGATGATACATGATACTGAGTCTATGCGCCAGGCACCATCTGAGGGGGCTTCGGCAAGCAGCAAGAAGTCTGCAAAAAAACTGACAGATGAGACCCTCTTCCGCATCATAGACAAGGGAAACGGGCAGGTTCAGTTGCAGACCGTTGATGGACGATACGTCTTTGTTACAGGAATAGGAATGCCAGGTGATGTGAAACTCACTACCGATGCAAGCAAAGCCGAAACATTTATGTGGCAGGACTACCTCAATGGAGAGTTCATGCTCATGTCTATGCGTACGCATCGCTACTTAGGCAAGTCCCCCACTACGGGCAGTCCTTACTCTATGGACTTTGCAGGCAGCGACCCCGCAAGGAAGAATGGAGCAGTATTCCGCTATGAGATAGAAGAAAAGAAATGACGAACGATGATATATTCCTCCTTCAGGAGGCTATGCTTTTAGCCCAGCAGGGCGAGGGACGTGTGAACCCAAACCCTCTTGTAGGTGCACTGATTGTTAAGGATGACGATGTGGTAGCCTCAGGTTATCATGCCCGATATGGTGATCTGCATGCTGAGCGTATGGCCTTCAAGGATGCTGACGAAAAAGGTGTGGACTGTGCAGGCACTACGATGTATGTGACTTTAGAACCCTGTTGCCACGAGGGACAGCAGCCTCCGTGCACTGATGCCATAATAGAAAGAGGTGTAAAACGCGTAGTTGTGGGACTACTGGACCCTAATCCTCTTGTCGCAGGCAAAGGCATAAGCCTGCTTCGCGAGGCCGGCATAGAGGTAGAGACACTGGAGGAATTTGCCGATACCCTCAGCACAGCGGCCTCTTCAACCCCTCAGACCTCCAGCAATGAGAGCTCGCTGAGTGTTGCAGCTGCTGGATTGTTGAAGGAATTGCGCATGCAGAACAGAGTGTTCCTGAAGTATATCACTACAGGCCAGCCCTGGGTGACAGCAAAGTGGGCGATGACACTCGACGGAAAAATCGCCACACACACGGGTGACAGCAAGTGGATTACGGGCGAGAAGGCGCGTCAACACGTCCACATGGTGCGTCGAAACAATATGGCTATCCTGTGTGGCATCGGTACAGTATTGGTCGATGACCCTCTCCTGACAGTGCGACTCACCGAGGAGTCATTAGAGACCTTGGGCATAAAGGAGCATGAGGTGCGCCAGCCCATACGCATCATAGCCGATCGCCGTGCACGCATCCCTATGGAGAGCCAACTGGTGCGTACTGCTAACGAATATCCACTGGTGGTTGCTTATGCTAATGGGGCAGACGAAGAGAAACTGCAACAACTTCGAGAAGCAGGCATAACACTGTGGAACTGCAATAGCATCACCGAACTGATGCTACGTGCCGGAGCAGAGAAGATAGACAGCATAATGCTTGAAAGCGGCGGAACACTGAGCGAAGCGATGCTGCGCGAAGGGCTGATAGACGAGGTAATGGCCTTCATCGCACCTAAGATCATAGGCGGCAAGATGGCCAAAACCCCCGTTGAAGGTGATGGCGCAGAGATGATGAGCGACGCTATAATGCTCCGCGATAAGGTAATCCTTCCCATTGGCGAAGATGTGCTCATCTCCGGTATAGTGGAAAAAACAAAGCCAGAGGAGTAGGAAGGTATAAGAGAAGTACAATTATCAATCGACCAAACAGCATGTTTACCGGAATAGTAGAAGAGACAGGACGCATTCGCAGCATTGTCCGTGGCGGTAAGAGCGTAAGGCTTGAAATCGCTGCTACGACTGTGCTTGAGGGAACGCAGGTGGGTGACAGCATCTGCACCAACGGGGTGTGTCTCACGGTGACGGCTCTTATGAATGGTGCTTTTGCGGCTGATGTGATGCCTGAAACAGTGCGTCGCACCTCGCTGGCAGACCTGAAGACGGGCAGTGAGGTAAACCTGGAGCGCGCTCTGACGGTGCAGACACGCCTCGGCGGCCATATTGTGTCAGGACATATCGATGGTACGGGCCGCATAGTGCGCCGCGTCCAGGAAGATAATGCTGTGTGGCTATGGGTGGAATGTGCTGCCGACATCATGCGTTACATAGTCGAAAAAGGTAGTGTCACCGTGCAGGGAGTGAGCCTTACCGTTGCTGCGCTGCGCGAAGATGGACGTGCCTTCGCCGTATCGCTTATCCCTCACACGCAGGGAGCAACCACTCTGCACCAGGCTGCAGTGGGTGACATCGTGAATATAGAAAATGATATAATAGCAAAATATGTGGAAAGGCTGCTTTCTTCAGCAGACACCGGCGGTAATTCGTCTGTGAATGATGAGGAGAAAGTAGCCTTTTATCGTAACTTTATGAAATAAATGGAACAACAGGAACAACAGGAATTCAAATACAATACTATCGAAGAAGCCATTGAAGCTTTAAGGGAAGGTAAGTGCATACTCGTCATTGACGACCCCGATCGTGAGAACGAGGGTGATTTGATATGTGCTGCCCAATTCGCTTCCACAGAGAATGTGAACCTTATGGCCTCATTGGCCAAGGGCCTTATCTGTATGCCCATGAGCCGTGAGCTGTGTGAGCGTCTTGATCTGCCACAGATGGTGATGCACAATAGTGACAATCATCAGACTGCCTTCACCGTTTCTGTGGACCATATCTCTACCACTACGGGCATCAGCGCCGTGGAGCGTGGCGTTACAGCGCGTGCCATTGCCGATCCTAACTCCAAACCGATAGACTTCCGTCGCCCTGGTCACATGTTCCCGTTGCAGGCGCGGGATGGCGGTGTGCTGGTCAGAACCGGCCACACTGAGGCTACGGTGGACCTCTGTCGTCTTGCCGGACTGACGGAGGCAGGTCTCTGTTGTGAGATAATGCGTGAGGATGGCACGATGATGCGTACCAAGGAACTCTTGCAGTTGGCGCGTGAACATAAGCTGGTGTGCGTTACGATTAAGAGTCTCGTGGAGTATCGTCGCCATACGGAGAAGTTGATAGAATGTGTCACCGATGCAGAACTGCCCACCAAATATGGTAACTTCCGCACGTACGGGTATATAAATAAGGTGACGGGTGAGCATCACGTGGCACTTGTTAAGGGCGACATCACGACGCCAGAGCCCGTTTTGTGCCGTGTGCACTCTGAATGTCTCACGGGCGATGCCTTTGGTTCCCTGCGTTGTGACTGCGGCGAACAGCTCGCTGAGGCGTTGCGTCGCATAGAGAAACGCGGCAGGGGTGTGCTGCTATACCTGCGCCAGGAGGGACGTGGTATAGGACTCATCAATAAGCTGCGTGCATATAAGTTGCAGGATCAGGGTATGGATACCGTTGAGGCCAACATCGCGCTGGGCTTTGCTGCCGACCTGAGAGAGTATGGGACGGGTGCAAGTATCCTTGCCGATCTGGGTGTACACGAACTGATACTGATGACCAATAACCCGCTAAAGATAAGCGGCCTGGATGGTTTTGGGCTGAAAGTGGTGGACCGTGAACCCATAGAGATGACCTGCAATGAGAAGGATGAGTTCTACATGTACACCAAATACGCCAAGATGGGACACCTGTTGCATGTGAAGCGCAACCCTAAGAAGAGTGAGTAGGACTTGCATCTCCCCTCAAAAAATAGAATGACAACCCACAATTAATTATAACAAACGCAATGAAGAAATTAGAAGGAAAACTGCTTGCAGAGGGCATGAAGATTGGTATCGTGGCTTCTCGTTTTAATGATTTCATAGTAGATCACCTCGTTTCGGGTGCAGAAGATTGCTTCGTTCGCCACGGTGGCGATAGCGACGATTTGACATTAGTCCTTGTTCCCGGCGCATTTGAAATCCCCCTGACGGCTCAGAAGATGGCTGCCAGCGGCAATTACGATGCCGTAGTGTGTCTCGGCGCAGTGATACGCGGTGCAACGCCTCACTTTGATATGGTGGCCAATGAGAGCGCCAAGGGCATCGCTGCAGCAGCTATGAAGAGCGGTGTGCCCGTGCTCAACGGCATACTCACCACCGATAGCATTGAGCAGGCCGTAGAGCGTGCTGGAACAAAGGCCGGAAATAAGGGAGCAGATGCAATGATCTCAGCAATAGAGATGGTTAATCTATATAAATTGACAAAGTAACAAAAAAGAGAATCGATGATAGGATTCGATAACGACAAGTACATACGCATTCAGTCCGAACACATCAAGGAGCGTATAGCGAAGTTCAAGGGCAAATTGTATCTCGAACTGGGAGGCAAACTGTTTGATGACCATCATGCCAGTCGTGTGCTCCCTGGCTTTCAGCCTGACTCAAAGCTGCGTATGTTCAGCAAGATTAGCGAGCAGATAGAGATAGTCATCGTTATCTCTGCAGAGGACATAGAGCGCAATAAGGTGCGCGCCGACCTCGGTATCACCTACGACGAAGATGTGCTGCGCCTGCGTGGTGAGTTCATCCAGCGTGGATTCATGGTTGGCTCGGTTGTCATAACCCACTACAACGGTCAGCACGCCGCCGATGATTACCGTAAGCGTTTGGAGCGTATGGGCATCAAGTCATACGTACACTACCTCATTGACGGTTATCCGCACAATGTCGGACTCATTGCCAGCGATGATGGATTCGGCAAGAATGACTATGTGGAGACAGAACGCCCGATGGTTATTGTCACTGCTCCCGGACCGGGATCGGGCAAGATGGCTGTCTGTCTGTCACAGCTGTACAATGAGCATAAGCGTGGCATAGAGGCCGGATATGCAAAGTTTGAAACCTTCCCCGTGTGGTCTCTGCCACTGAAGCACCCCGTGAACATCGCCTACGAGGCTGCCACTGCAGACCTGAATGATGTGAACATGATAGACCCGTTCCATTTGGAGGCCTACGGCAAGACGGCTATTAACTATAACCGCGATATTGAGATATTCCCAGTGCTCAATGCTCTCTTTGAGGGAATCTATGGCGTCAGCCCCTATAAGTCGCCTACCGATATGGGCGTCAATATGGTTGGCTTCTGCATCAGCGACGATGAAGTGTGCCGCGAGGCCTCAAAGCAGGAGATAATACGCCGTTACTACGAGGCAACTAATAAGTTTGCCAACGGTGCCAACAACGAACCTGAGATACAGAAGATCCGTCTGTTGTTCAATCAGGCTAAGATTTCCATTGATTATCGCCGCGTTGTCAAGGCCTGCCTGGATCGTAAGGAGTCCAGCGGTCATACCAGTTCAGCTATAGAGCTGGCCGACGGAACCATCATCACGGCAGAGTCTTCTCCGCTGCTCGGAGCAAGTGCCGCACTGTTGCTCAATACGATGAAGCATCTTGCGGGTATCGGTCACGATGTGAAACTTATCCCGCAGTCGATGATAGAGCCAATACAGAAGACCAAGGTGGAGTATCTGGGCGGCAATAACCCGCGCCTGCATTCCGACGAGGTTCTCGTCGCACTCAGCGTGTTGAGCGAGAGTGACGAACAGTGTGCACGTGCTCTTGCCACCCTGCCGCAACTGCAGGGCTGTCAGGTACACGCCTCGGTGATGCTCTCTGAAGTGGATAGAAAGATCTTCAAAAAACTCGGAACAAACCTCACCTGTGAACCGGTGAGAAAGAAGTAAAAGTGGTCTGCCATTTTGGCAGTAGAACTTTTACGCTCTAATAGTAGGTCTTTTACTCGGTAATAGTAGGTCTTTTACCCTCTAATAGTAGGTCTTTTACACGGTAAAAGACCTACTATTGCAATGTACTGGTAATCAACGTGTTGGAGTCTGCCATTTTGTCATACTCCCAATAGGAAGATTTCAGGACCAGACAGACTGATGACAGAGCCCGGGCAGGCAGATGTCTGGCTCCACACTTATAACTCTTCAATCACCCTGCTCCCGTCTGGTTGTGGGGTGATTTTTATTTTGTGCGTCTCAGCCGGCAGAATATCCTCTGCCAGTTCGGGCCATTCCATCAGGCACAGACACCCGCTATAGAAGTATTCCTCAGCGCCCATGTCATAGAGTTCCTCCAACTTCTTGATGCGATAGAAGTCAAAGTGGAATATCGGCGCACCCTTTAGCGGAGAAGCATCGCCGGAGGTATATTCGTTTACGATAGCAAAGGTGGGCGAGGTGATGACATCCTCTACGCCCAGTTCCTCACATAGAGCCTTGATAAAGGTTGTCTTTCCTGCTCCCATTGGGGCATAGAAGGCGTAGCATTTCACGGCTTCAGCAGCACCGTCAGAACTATTTGCGGTGCTCCCGTCGCCGTCAGAAGTGTTGCCTATGCCTGTGGCAGCGATGAACTGTCGTGCTGCCTCACGGATATTGTCAAGTGTTACTTGTATCATTTTGCATTATTTCAGATTGCCCAATATGTCGCGTGTCAGCTCGCGGGTGATGGTGCGTGTTGCTGCGCTGGTGGCATTCTTCACCATTTTTTCTTTTGCCGAGGTGCGTGAGCGGCTCTTCTTGCCTGTCACTTTGTTGCTGACGTATGTGCCTACGATTGCAGCAATAGTTGAAGTGATGGCAGTCATGATGGCCTTCATCACCTTGCCCATGATGCCAGATGACTTCTTGCCTCCCTTGCTACTTGCCTTATCGCTGTTGTCTTCGTTGTCGCTCTCGGCATCAGCAGAACGTCGTCGGGACTCGGCACTCTCTGCCTCCTCAGCTGCTCGGGCTTGTTCAGCCTCCTCTGCCTCTGCCATCAGAGTCTCAAAGGCACTTTCTCGCTCTACGGCAGTGTCGTATTTTCCGTAGATGTTGCTCTGTTTTATGATGTCCAGTCGCTGTCCCTCGGTGATTGCACCAATTTGCGACAGTGGGAAGAGTACCTTTGCACGCTCTACTACCATTGGAGCGCCTTTCTCATCGAGGAAGCTGACCAGCGCCTCACCGGTCTCGAGGTTCATGATAGC
>RHMF01001632.1_pt1 | contig 10304 bp, 12 predicted proteins | sample 5365151 | NCBI WGS metagenome assembly RHMF01 (sample SAMN10266501, study PRJNA497801) | feces metagenome | isolation source: feces | host: Bos taurus | place: China: Prairie of Fairy Mountain | collected 2017-08-14 | reverse complement strand
CAGCTGGGGTTCCATAGATAAATCGGGTTTCAAGAAAGAAAATGCAGAAGGTGTGATAGAGTATATTGCAAGTCAGAATCCTGATATAGTATGTCTGCAGGAATCTTCTTTCAATAATGATGTGGAAGACCTTTTGAAGGAATACTTGCCTGAAATGAAATACAAGACATCTTTCAAGGCAAAAGAAGAAGCAAGTGTTACAGCAACTTATCTTTCAAAATATCCGATAAAACGGGAAGAAAAGATAGATATTCCAAGTAAGGGAAACGGTGCTGGTGCAGTATGGATAGATGTAAAGGGCAAGAACCTTATGGTTATAAACTGTCACCTTGAGACACAATCGCTGTCATTAGACGAAAGGGCTAAGTTCTCGCGCCTTGTTCATGATGTGGCTAAGGGTGAGGCAAAAAAGGACAGCGTAGAGTCTGGATCATCATATTTCTTAGGCAAGCTGTCTGCTTCTGCACAAAAACGTGCTCCGCAGGCTGATATGATAGCTGAGTTCATAGAAAAGAATTCAGAGAACTCAACCATCGTTTGTGGCGATTTCAACGACATTCCGCTGTCTTATACACATTATGCTATCTCCAAAAATCTTACTGACTGTTTCCAGAAGAAGGGTAGGGGATTTGGCTTCTCTTACTGCCATAATGCTATGAGGGTGCGAATAGACCATATAATGTGTTCTTCTGACATAGAACCGCTGATGTGCAAGGTCGATTCTGAGACTAAATCTTCAGACCATTTTCCTGTAGTTTGCAAGTTTTTATTGCCCAAATAAAAAAAAATATCAAAATTTTCTTGGATTATTCACTACTTAATCGTACCTTTGCAGTCGAAATATATCTAACCTTCAAATTACAACATACACAAAATGGAATCAGAAAATGCAATTTATGATGCGCGTCAACTTGGTATGCCACGCATGCTGATACTGGGAGTACAGCATCTCTTCGCCATGTTTGGCGCAACAGTACTTGTTCCACTTCTTACAGGACTTGACGTATCTGTGACACTTCTGTTTGCAGGTATTGGAACATTGATTTTCCACTTTATTTCCAAATGGAATGTGCCTGCTTTCCTGGGTTCATCCTTTGCTTTCCTTGGCGGCTATGCCTCTGTGAAGGAAATGGGTATGGGACAGGGACTCTCTGAGACACTTGCTCTTGACTATGCTTGTCTGGGTGTTGCCTGTGCAGGATTTATGTACTTCGTAATGGCGGCTCTGATAAAGTCGTTCGGAGTGAAGAAGATACTGCATTTCTTCCCACCAGTGGTGACAGGTCCTATAGTTATTGCCATCGGTTTGGTGCTTTCAGGTTCTGCTATTTCTAACTGTCAGACAAACTGGCTTCTCGCCATCATTGCTATAGTAACAGTCATCGTTTCTTCTATATGGGGTAAGGGAATAATAAAGATTATCCCTGTTCTTCTTGGTGTTGTGGTGTCTTATGTTATTGCTGCTTGCATGGGAGAAGTTGACTTTGCACCTCTTGGTGAAGCTGCATGGGTTGGTTTCCCAATAAGCAAGGAGCGTACTATTCTCGCTGTCTTCGAAGATGGTAATACTACCCTGATGCTTTCAACCATCCTTGCTGTAATGCCTATCGCCTTTGCAACTATCATGGAGCACATCGGCGATATGTGTGCAATTGGTTCTACTGTAGGTAAGGATTTCCTTGCTAATCCAGGTCTGCATCGCACTCTCACAGGTGATGGTGTTGCAACAGCTGTTGCATCAATATTCGGAGCACCTGCAAATACTACCTATGGTGAGAATACAGGCGTGCTGAACCTTACAAAGGTGTTCGACCCAAAGGTGATTCGCATAGCAGCAATCATCGCTATCATTCTGGCTTTCTGTCCTAAGTTTGCGTGCCTCATACAGCTTATGCCTGCTGCCACAATAGGTGGTGTGAGCCTTATACTCTATGGTATGATATCAGCTGTGGGTGTAAGAAATCTTGTAGAGGAAAAAGTTGACCTGAAGAGTTCTCGAAACGTCTTCGTGGCTGCCCTCATTCTCGTGCTCGCCATTGGTGTGAAGTATGGTGCAAATGATGATATCGCCATCGGCCCTGTTCATGTATCAGGACTCGCAATAGCTGCTGTAGTAGGTATCTTCCTCAATGCAGTAATGCCAGTCAAACTTGGTATGAAGGTTAAATCATTTAAAGGAAAGGAGAAGGAATAATGAAAGTCATAAATCTCGGAGCAAACAATTCTGTTATCAACCAGTTTGTTGCAGAGCTGCGTGATGTAAATATCCAGAAGGATCGCATGCGTTTCCGTAGGAATATAAGGCGCATAGGCAGCCTTATGGCTTATGAGATAAGCAAAACGCTGAAGTATAAAGAGACAGAGGTAGTTACTCCTCTTGCAACGGCTAATATGATGCTGCCTATTGATAATATAGTAATTGGCACAGTTTTCCGCGCAGGATTGCCTTTCCATGAGGGGTTCCTTGATATCTTCGACAAGGCTGGCAATGCTTTCCTTTCAGCTTACCGCTATTATACTGACCGCGAGTGCAATAATATCGACGTTCATATCGAGTATATTGCAACGCCTGACTTGTATAAGAAGACCTTCATTCTTGTTGACCCTATGCTGGCAACAGGCGAGAGCCTCATCTTGGCGCACAAGGCCTTTGTCACCAAAGGAGTGCCAAAGAAGATAATCCTTGCCTCAGTAATAGCAACAGAAGAGGGTGTGGCTCGTCTGAACGAAAAATTCCCTAACACAAATATAGTGCTCTACACAGCAGCCATCGACCCAATTCTCAACGAGCGCAAATACATAGTCCCAGGCCTCGGCGACGCTGGTGACCTGATGTATGGAGAGAAGTTGTAAAAGATAGTAAGTACTACCACACACTTTAAAGCGCAAGGGGGAGAAAAAGTTTTTCTCTCCCTATATTTTTTATGTTTCCGCCCCATGAACTTATGTTCGCGGGGCGTGTACAGTAGTTTCTGCACCGTGTACAGGTGTTTCCGCACCGGAAACATAAAATCTCTCGAAGGAAAAAACAAATTATACTGGCGTTTCATCAGAAGGACAATCTATAAGTGACTTGTCTGTCTTCTGCATATGGATATTATAAAAGGTTCGACGAATCGGCTGTTTTACTTGCTGATGATTTGGAGAAGTAATCAATAATTTGTTGGTGGGATTGATAACCTTTAACTGAAACTCTCCCTTTTTATTTGGAGTAACGCTTTGAATAACTGTTTTGTAGTCATCTTTCACCTCTGATATGGTTGCATTGACAGGGCCATCATTATCATACAGATGTCCAATGATGGTTTCTCCGCTTTCTACTTTACTTGCGCGATTGTTCTTCACAGATGCAACAATTTCAATCACGCCGTTTTTTCCCTTACTTCCCCATTTCCATGAGGCAGATGTGGATTTGAGAAAAGAGATAGATTCAATAGCATCTACAGGAATGTTGGTGATTTGAGAAATATAATCCTCTGATATATTATCTTCTATACTGAATGTCCAATCTACGATATTTCCGTTCAGAACCCACAGAGGATGAATGATAGAAGGAGAACCCACATTCTTGGATTTCACAAGGGTAGAAGACGCTTTTATTTTATCAGCCTTCTCGGCAAACTCTGGTGTTGCAAATGCAACAAGTGCTACTGCTGTAACTGGGAGCAGATACAAAGCTTTTGTACAACTCCAACGATTTGATTTCTTTTTCATCATCATTTTCATTCTATTTTTAAGTAAACTATGATTGAAACCATTGGCAAAAGTGAAGGAACTGGTACCGATGGCTTTTCTTATGAGTAAACTTTGATAATTTTGCAAGGTGACACCATGACTCAATACAGCCGCATCAGCCTCATATTCATGAACTTCGCGTAGAGAGTAATCAAGCATCCAGATGCAGGGATTGAACCATTGCAGCACTTCAATTGCAGATACGAACAGGTTGTCCCACGAATGGTGCAGACGAACGTGTGCTCGCTCATGCTGAATCACAGAAGGGTTGTTCTTGTAGTCTTCGTCAGTAATAACAATCGTGTTCATCCAACTGAATGGGCATACTTCGTCTAAGTGTCCATAGACCTTAATACCATCTATTGTGTCTTTCCAAAGGCAATTAGAGGGGATATATCTATAGAGTTGTATAAGTTGTAGGACTTTCCATCCTATACACATCATTGCTCCCAATATATACAAAAGAACTATGATTGTTGCCCAACTGATTTCAGTATTCGAAATTGTTTCAACAGTAGAAGGAGCATTAGTTTCTTTCATCATCGGCACATCCTCCTCTACATAGCCGAAAGCCTGATTAAGTTCATTTGAAACAGATAACTCTTCGATGGGAAGGGCATTTGAAATAACTGGAAAACTGAATAGTGGCATTACTAAAGAAAGCACAACAATGCAGAGTAACAACACACGATTGAACGCGTGAAAGGTATCACGACGCATCAGCAGCACATAAGGCAAGTAAAGCAAAGTTAGGCACAGCGCTGATTTAATGGCATATATCGTTATAATTCCCATAATGTAGGTTTATCTTTTATTATTTAATAGAAGAAGAGTTTGAGAGCGAGAGAGCAAGGGTAGCAATTTCCTCCAACTCTTCTTTGCTTAGTTTCTCTTCTTGAAGAAAGAAACTGACGAAAGAAGAAACACTACCTCCAAAAAAGTTTGCTTTTACATCACTTACTGATTTTGATATATATTCAGCCTTTGATATCTGAGGGAAATAAAGGTGTTGTTTACCATTTCCTTTCTTAAATCCTACAAATCCTTTCATTGCCAACAGTCGTACGATTGTAGAGATTGTCGTATAAGCAGGCTGGGGCTCTGGGTAATTATTCACCACCTCATGCACATCAAGGGCTTTACCACTTTTCCACAGAATTTCCATCACCTCGAGTTCTGCCCTCGTCAATGTTAACTTGTTTTCTTTTTTCATACAGTTAATTTTGTTTTCGATTGCAAAAGTAGGATGGATTTAGGATACAAGCAAACAAACAAAAAACTTTTTTCTGCGAAAGAGCCGTATTTAACATTCATTAATAGTTATTCGGGGATAAGAAGTGCCAAATAAGGTAAATTTTTGAGGAAAAAGTGGCTGATGGATAATGGGAAAATAATCAATAATTAGCTAGATTATGTAAAAAAATATAATTTTTACGCCATTATGATGTCTATATGAAATAAATTAAGTATATTTGCAGCGTGAAAACGTTAAGATTATGGCACAAGTATCAATGACCGTTCGCATGGACTCTGGCATTAAAGCCTCGTTTGATGCGCTATGCGCTGAGTTTGGCATGAGTGCAAACACGGCAATCAATGTGTTTGCAAAAGCTGTTGTTATGTCCAGAAAGATTCCTTTTGAAATAAAAGCATCACCAAAGAGTGATACAATGACAGGACTCGAAGCCTTCCAACAGATACGGAAAATGGCAGAGAGCGGACAATTGCCCGACTTGTCGCTCGATGAAATCAATGAAGAAATCCGATTGGCAAGAGAAGAAAGGGGTCAGCAGAAATGATATATGCTGTTATAGACACAAATGTGTTTGTTGCTGCACTTTTGTCCCGTCATTCTGATTCGGCTACCGTTCAGGTTGTAAACACTTTGATGGGTAGTGGCATTTGTCCTCTGTATAATTCAGAGATTATTGAAGAATATAAAAATGTACTTCATAGAGATAAGTTCCACTTTCCTTCTGAGGCTATTGATGCTATTATAAATATGGTACAGGAAATAGGCATAAGCACAGAACGTGTACAGAGTTATGAAAAGTTTCCTGACCCTAAGGATATTGTGTTCTATGAGGTAGCTCTTTCCAAGGATAATGCCTATCTGGTGACGGGAAATACTAAGCATTTTCCTAAAATGCCTATTGTCGTAACACCTGCAGAGATGGTAGAGATATTGAAGCAACAATCACAAACTGAAGGATAAAAGATTCAGGCAAATTCTATTATTTCATGGTCTTTGATGTCTTTGCCATATAAGTGACAAGGGTTCGAACGGAATGCTGGCCATAGAAGCTCTTGAAATCAATAATTTTGGGGTAAAAAGTAATTTTTATTGAAAAAAATTTGGTAGTTTCAAATAGAATATATACTTTTGCACCTAGAAAACGGAAAAAATTTATGATTAGAACAACAAACTTATGGTGGTGGCAGCGCTCAAGATTACAATAATCGTGAGAAGATAGCCGCGTACCTATAAGTTTATAAGAGATACAAAGAGGCCTGTCGTTCTTACGATGGGCCTTTTTTGATAGTTAAAAGATAATAGTTAAAAGTTAATAGTTTTTCAATCTTTAAAAACTCAATCGTTATGAAACAGAAGAAATTTATTCTGCAGGAAAGCGAGATTCCAAAACAGTGGTACAACATTCAGGCTGATATGCCCAACAAACCACTGCCGCCTCTTAATCCTAAGACTAAGGAGCCACTTGGCGTAGATGACTTGGCACACATCTTCCCACGCGAATGCTGTGTGCAGGAGCTTGATACCGAGCATGCCTTCATCGACATTCCAGAAGAAGTGCTTGAAAAGTACAGGTTTTACCGCAGCACCCCTCTGGTGCGTGCCTATGACTTGGAGAAGGCACTTGGAACACCTGCTCACATCTACTTCAAGAATGAGTCAACGAATCCATTAGGCTCACATAAGATCAACTCAGCCTTGCCTCAGTGCTACTATGCCAAGCAGGAAGGTACGACAAATGTGACCACCGAGACAGGTGCCGGACAGTGGGGTATGGCCCTCAGCTATGCTGCTAAACTCTATGGTTTGGAGGCTGCTGTCTATCAGGTGAAGATTACCATGCAGCAGAAGCCTTATCGCTCAAGCGTGATGCGTACCTTTGGTGCTGCAGTAACAGGTTCGCCTTCTATGTCCACTCGTGCCGGCAAGGATATTATCACTAAAGATCCGACACATCCAGGCTCATTGGGAACAGCCATAAGTGAGGCTGTAGAACTGGCTACCACAACGCCCAACTGTAAATATACGCTGGGTTCGGTGCTGAACCATGTAGCCCTGCACCAGAGCATCATCGGTCTGGAGGCAGAGAAGCAGATGGAGATGGCTGGTGAATATCCTGATACTGTGATAGCTTGCTTCGGTGGTGGTTCTAATTTCGGTGGATTGGCCTTTCCTTTCATGCGCCATAACCTGAAAGACGGAAAAAATACCGAATTCATCGCTGCTGAGCCTGAGAGCTGTCCAAAGCTGACACGCGGAAAGTTCCAGTATGACTTTGGCGATGAGGCTGGTTATACTCCACTGCTGCCTATGTTCACTCTGGGTCATCAGTTCAAGCCATCCAATATCCATGCTGGTGGTCTGCGCTATCATGGTGCTGGTATGATTGTCAGCCAGCTCATCAAGGATGGTTTGATGCATGGTGTGGATATTCCGCAGCTGGAGTCGTTCGAAGCTGGTATGCTCTTTGCCCGTACAGAGGGTATAATCCCTGCTCCAGAGAGCTGTCATGCTATTGCTGCCACCATCCGCGAGGCTAAGAAGTGCATAGAGACTGGCGAAGAAAAAGTAATCCTCTTCTGCCTCTCAGGTCACGGTCTCATCGATATGCCAAGCTATGAGCAGTATATCAATGGTGATCTTATGAACTACTCTGTCAGCGATGAGCAGATAGAGAAAAACGTATCTGAACTTGAGCAGATAGTATAGAAATCAGAGGTAAGAGGTGAGAGGTAAGGAGTGGAGAATTAAATCTCTTACTTCTTACCTCTCACTTCTGATTTATAAGCCTTTATGGCATCCTGCATAATGTCATAGTGGTCAAAAGCCAGACGTGGTAAGTCCGATAGGGGCCACCATTCCGCTTTGGCAGCATCATCCTGACCAGTAACAGCCACAGGTTCATCAACAATTGCGAGATAAGCCACTGTGATAGTTCTTCCTCTTGGGTCGCGATCAACCTTAGAGTAGGCACCTATCTGTTGTATCTTCGATACCTGAAGTCCTGTCTCTTCATCCAGTTCCCTGATAGCACATTGCTCGGTCGTTTCGTCCATATTCATGAAACCACCTGGGAAAGCCCAATCTCCCTTGAAAGGCATATTGCCCCTCTGAATCAGCAGCACCTTCGGTTCTGCCTCCTTCGTAATCACCACACAGTCAGCCGTTACTGCAGGTCTTGGATATTTATATGTAAATGCCATATTTTCTTACAGTTTTCCTGAAGCTGTAGAAGCTAATTCTATTATTTCAAGGTCTTTGATGTCTTTGCCATCAATGGTGAATCGGACCAGAGTGCGGACAGGCTGCTGGCCGTAGAGGCCTGCTGCTCCTGGGTTTACATGCAGGAAGCCATAGAGCCTGTCATACATAACTTTCAGAATGTGGGAATGGCCTGAGATAAACAGCTGTGGAGGCTTGTGTGTCAGCTGCCAGTATATGGAGCGGTCATAGCGTCCAGGATAGCCTCCGATGTGTTTCATCAGAACATCAACATCTTCGCACTTAAAGCGCAGCACCTCAGGAAACTCGCGCCTCACGATGTCTCCGTCGATATTTCCGTGCACTCCACGAAGGACAACCTTTTGGTCTCCATGATGTATCTCACGGAGTTTGTCAGCAATATCTATGTTGCCAAAGTCTCCTGCATGCCATATCTCATCACATTCTGAGAAATAATGCTCATAACGTTCATCCCAATGGGAATGTGTATCAGAGAGTAACCCTATCCGTTTCATGGGGGCAAAGGTAGTAAATTATGGAGTTAAGAGTTAAAAATTAAGAGTTAAGAGTTAAGAAAAATGGTAGTATGGGAATTTTTTTTGGAGAATTGATAAAATTATTGTATCTTTGCAGCCGAATTATAAATTCAAAGGCTGCTCTGTTAGTTCAATGGATAGAACAACTCTCTCCTAAAGAGTAGATCCCAGTTCGATTCTGGGACGGAGTACAATAAGAGTTAAGAGTGAAAAGTTAATAGTTAAAAGTTAAGAGTTAAGAAAGCCTTTGACTTTTGATCTTCGACCTTAGACATTATAAAAAGATAAGATTTTTATGGCAAAGATTACATCTAATTTGGGTATTGTTCGTCTGTGTGAGGATTATCAGACATCGAGTAAGATTAACATGTGGGCGAATATCATCAAGACGTTGATACTTCTGGCAGCAGCAGCATACATTGTCTTTGGTGTTATGATGGCTACAGAAGGAGGCTTGTTGTCTGGAGTTTTCTATATGGCAATAGGTTTGGTACATGCCTTCATAGCATTCTTCTGTGTTTATATTATCCGTGCCCTTGCCATCATTACTGAGGCAGCAACGGTGATTGTCCTTGAGCACAAGGAGGCAGAATATTACAGCAGGGAGGCAAAGATTGCCAACATATACAGCGAAGAGGAGATGAACAGAGAGTATGCTAAGCCTAACAAGGCAGTAGCTGCTGAGACTCCAGAAACTCCTGTTGCTTCAAAGACAGCACGTGTTGTAAGCGAGACAAGCAATAGCGGTTGGACATCAACTCCTCCGGCTCGCCTGCGCACAGGTGCCAAGTGCCGTCGTCGTGGAGATACAAAGACTATGGAGATACAGGATATCAGCATGGGTCGCTATACTTGTATGGATCCGTTGACTCATAAATTCCTTGGTGACTTTAAAATTGAGGATCTCGAATTCCCAGTATAATGAGCAGAAAACTTTTCACTTTTCACCTCTCACTCCTATTTGCTGTCTGCCTGTGTCTTGTAGGCTGCAAGGGAGAGGTGGTTGACGAATATAGCAATCATACAGCGTCGTTTCGTTTTGATTTCCAATATGGTCACAACCAGTCATATCTGTATGCTGCGCTGACATCATCCGACTATTTTGTTTTTGTCAGCACAAGACCCATTGATGCAGGGTTTGTGCTTGTAACAGAGGCTTATGGTAATAAGGAGGTAAATGAAGAGATAGTTACAGAGGCTGTGTTGACGAGAAACGGCAGAGCCTTGGGATTAAATAACGGTCTCATCGTAGGACGCTCTTCTCTGCAGAATGGTGATCTGTATGTTTTTGACAGGCAGTGTCCGAACTGTTTTAATGAGACAAGCCAAAAGAACTACCCTGTGAAATTCCAGAATTCTGCCAATGTCATTTGTGATCGTTGCAAACGCGTCTATGGACTTCTTAATGGAGGTGTAGTGGTGGCCGATGAAATCGGACATCAGACAAACGAAAAGCTGTTCCGCTATCGTGCTACTTATTCTGGAACATATCTTCAGGTAGCAAACCAATAAATTTAGATTATGAAACTTTGGTCAAAAGGATTTGAGATCAATAAGGA
>RHMF01001631.1_pt1 | contig 10306 bp, 16 predicted proteins | sample 5365151 | NCBI WGS metagenome assembly RHMF01 (sample SAMN10266501, study PRJNA497801) | feces metagenome | isolation source: feces | host: Bos taurus | place: China: Prairie of Fairy Mountain | collected 2017-08-14 | reverse complement strand
TTAGCAATTATTATAATCATTATTGTAGGAATAGCAGTTACGGCGATCCCGTTGCTGTTAGGTGTAGGAATAATGTTAATTCCAGTGCTGGATGTCGCATTTGCGATATTTATCTTGGTGTTAATATTCAGAAAAAAGAATTAACAAAACTTCATAGACGTAGCCTTCGGTTTAAAACGCCGAGGGCTATTTTTATATTTGTTGTAACCCGAAAATTTTACATGCTCCTTAATGAAAGATTATACAAAATTTATTTAAAAGGAGAAATAAAATGAAAAGGATTATGACCAGAAATAAACAGAAAAAGGCTCAGGAAAGAGAGGATTTTACAATCGATATTCTGAAACACGATGAGATAGAAGCTATGAGAATTCTTTGGAATTCTTCTGAAGAGGAAAGAAGGATTGCATTGAATGAAATGTACGGCTTTCTCCATTGTCACAGACATACGACTATGGAAAAGAAACTCATAAACGATCTTGGTTCTGATTATGAAGTAAAAATCATGAATATTTATTATTGGTTAAAGAATAATGTAAATCTTAAAAATAGAGAGGCTTGCTAAAAAGGCCTCTTTATTTTTATCAATAAAACGAGGAAAAGGAGAGATTATATTTTGGAAGCAGAAAAAAAAAGAGGCAGAGGAAGACCGTTTTCAGATCCTGAAGAGAGAAAGGACCGTTACTGCAAGGTTCGTTTTAACGAGCGGGATTGGAAGACGTACAAAGACATGCAGGAATATTCCGGAATCAACGGTTCTGAATTAATAAGGAAGGCCTTAAGGTACTACGACAAGAACGTTATTAAATCTTCATAGGAGGCATGCATATGAGTTTTGCTGTGGTCTGTCTGGGGAGCGTATTAATTATATTGCTTATAGCTTTTGCGGCATTACTGTCTGCAATATTAAAGCACAGGAAAAAAGAACGCGATATGACAATTATATATAGAAGGAGGTGATAAACGCATTCGAACGAGGTTCCAGATCTCCGCCTTAATATCATCCGTAAGCACATGGATTATATTAAGCAAAGAAAGGAGAATTAGTAATGACCAAATTGGAGCAGGTTGTAGAAGAACTTATTAGTCGTGGATTTGCAGCTGAAGTTACTGAGGTTAGTAAAGTAAACTCTGTAAGGAAAGGCATTATATTCTTAAGAGACACGAACGATCCTTGCCCTGTTATCTACGAAGATTTATTGGAAGGAAACAATATAAAAGAGCTAGCCGACTGTGCGATACGTCTGAACAAGGAATTTTTGGAAAGATTAGGAAACGAAAAACTGGAATTATCCAGGGATTATATTCTGCAAAACTCTTTCCTTGACGTATGCCGATCTGACTGGAATAGTAAACTGCTTGAAAATGTAGAATTTAGGCAAATCGGAAATACTGATCTTGCAGTGTTTATCAGGCTAAAATACACAGATGCTATGACATGTAAAGTAAGTAAAGGAATGTTCGAAGCATTTAATCTTAGTTGGGATGAGTTATACGAGGCAGCTTTGAAAAATCAGGAATACACTATTACAGACATGAATTATATTCTTCATAAGTATCGTTGCGACATGACAGACGAAGAAATGCCTCAGATAAAAATGCTCATTTTGTCAAACGAAAGCAGATGCAAAGGAGCAAGCGTGATTTGCAATAATTATATTCTCGATGAGGCTTCGCAAATGTTAGGGAGCGATTCCATGTACATCATACCAAGCAGTATACACGAGGTTATGTGTGTTCCTGATGGCATGCGAAGAGAAGATGTTAATAGCATGATAGTAGATGTTAACTGGGCATTGCTTGAGGAGGATGAGAAGCTATCAGATCACTGTTATATTTACGATGGAAAGGAGATCACAAATGGTTAGAAGAAATGAAGATAAGACATATAAAATGAAAGAAAACACACCTGAAGAGCAGAAACTTGTAGACAATTATATTAGAAAACTTTCCGGCCCTGTTCAGGTTGGATGGGTTTGTCCTGTGTGCGGAAGAGGATTGAGTCCTTATGCCTCAGTTTGTCCATGCGGAGGTTATCTTGCAAGGCCTTTTGATATGGAGATAACTTGTTAGAAGGAGAAGCATTATGAGCTGGGTTTACAAGATGAAAAACAAAGTCAGTAAAGATGACTTAAACATAGGAAGCATGCTGGCTGCGTGTCCTAAGTGTCATTATATTCTGCTGATTAGAGAAGGAGAAAAACCAATATACTGTCCAATGTGCGGCAGTCAGAATCTGGAAACTAAAGGAAACAAGAAATAAAACTTTTGAAAGGGCTCTGAAAAATCAGGGCTCTTTTATTTTTGCAAAAGGAGAGAATTAGAACGTGTGGATCAGAGCAAAAGACGAAAACGACTCAAGAACCATTGTTGAATACTTTAAAACAGACAGCGTAGTAAAGCTCGTAGGCATCAAAGGTCATCCGACGAAAATTATATTCAGCAGCGGTGAAGGAATGTTCGTGGAAGAAGACATAGATTTTGTGTTTAAATTGCTGTCAGAAGGCGAAACTGCGCCAAATTTGACCGCGATTTACTATGAACCGGGCAAAAAGTAATATTGGATTTAAGGCTTGTAATATGAGATTTAAGACGGGGTATTATATTGGTATGTTTCTTATCGTCCGATAGGTTAGAACGCCTTATTTTGCGTATTTGAGGCCTTAAAACGCATTCTGGAAGGGCAAAAGGAGAAAAAATGAGAAATCCTGCAAGAATTGATGAATTTACAAAGGTACTGAATTATATCTGGAAGAACAAATGCCCTGATTGGAGGTTTTTCCAGCTTACTACAAACGTGTTTGGCGGAGAGTCAGGGCTGTGGTTTATGGAGGAAAATAAGACGCTTGACATACTCTGTAATTATTTTGCTACAAGCTTAGAGGAGGTAAAGAATGAAATTATATTATCCGATGGCAAAATGTAAAGATGGGTATGAAGTTAATACTTATAACTGGTTTATTAAGCTCGACGATTGTAGAGACGTATTTGAAGCATGGGAAGATTACTATGGCGTACTGAAAGAAATGTGGATCGATGTTTCAGATAGTGAAGACGATTCCTATAAAGGGCGTATTGAAGTTAAGAGAGATTATATTCTCGTGGAAGAAGAGGAAAGGAAAAGCCGTGGTTTAAATCTTTGACAGAAGGTCCGCCTTATCCTTTGAATGGGGAACTGGACTCGGACGGTAAAGGTGAGATTTAAATGAGGATTATATTCTAAAGCAAACAAGGAGAATAAAAATGAAAATTACAAGGTATAAGTGTGACCTTTGCGGGGAGATATGCGATGCGAATGAGATAGAGTTTTTCGATCCGTTTGAGTTTGGGATCAGTGTGCCAATTGAGTATGTCGCTACAAGAGAGCGTTCTCTGAAAACTACTAATTATATTTCAAAAGATGAAACGAATACTAAATTAGCCGACGTTTGCATGAGTTGCTATGATGCATTTCAAGAGTTTTTGGAAAGTAGGAAAAATGTTCGGAAGAGTGAAATGTAAAATTTTTGTGAAATGTTAAGATCTGATAAAGTTCAATAAGATCTGATAAGAGACGAATAAGGTTTATGAGAATTGAAAATAGGGTTTTGAGGTGATTTATGGCGTTTGACAAATATTTATTCTGGTATAAAGTGTTGTCAGAACCGGTTCGAAATTATTATATTTTGAAAGGAAGAAAACATTGAACAACAGACAAAAATTAATAAAGCTAATGAAAGCATACGACTTGTCAAAACAGCAAGTCTCTGAAATGAGCGGAGTTCCAAGGGAAACTTTAGGACGTTATCTCAGAGGAGATTCAAAAAGATTAAGTCCTAAAAACATTGAGAAACTGTCGAGTTCCCTTGACCTTGATCCTGAGTATTATTTCGGTAAAGATGAAAATGACGAATTTGTTTGTATCGGAAATGCTTACTCGGAGATGTATTATTATATTGGACAAAATAAAAATAAACTCAGTGTTGATGAAAAAAATCAGTTGGCAAGGTTTTTACTTAAATGAGGAGGGGTTAAATGGAAATATTTGACAAGAACGGAAATGAAATAGACATAACTACATTCGGCGGAAGATTATATTATTCCTTAAAGTCCATCGGTATGAGTCAGAGAGAATTTGCAAATAAACTAGGTGTTACAGAAAGGTCTGTGTATCGTTATATTCATGGATTAAGCATGCCTAATTATGAGACCGTTACCAAGATGACAAAAATATTGCATACGACTTCGGATTTCCTGACCGGCTTTTATAACGATATAGCAGATGTGGATTTGAAGTATCAGATAATAAAGAATTTAGTACGAAGTAGCTCGGAATCATTCAGTGAAAAACAGAAAAAAGATATCTATGATGAGCTATTATGCCCGCAAAAAAAATGACCGCTTGAAAAATTAGATTTTTGAAAGTAAAATTTATCTAACATAATTGTCCGGTTGTTTTTGGTGATTTCACGCTATTTATTGTGGGAACAAAGCACCGGACAATTATGTTAGATAAAAATTTTTTTCAAAAATGATGTCCGGTTTTTTCTGACGTTTCGATGCCAACAAACGCCTAAAATTCAACGTTTTTGACTATTTTTATGCTCTGCCCGTTTGTCTGGTTATATTTTTAATTACGCACGTAAGAAAAAATATTTATAAATAATATCTAAAATTTTTTTATTTTTTAATTAATAGGGTTTGATTTTTGACATTTGGCCAGATTCATTGGTCATTTTTTAATGTCATTTTAAGTGGGCAATCTTGGAATGGTTGGACGAGGTTTATTTTTTGGCAGTTGATGATATTTGACAAGTGGATCTAATAGATCGAATTAGATAAATCGGGCGGACGATGCAAAGGAATGACTATCATGATCGTTTTGGTTTTATTAATGTTTATCGTGGCAGCTTTTGTGCTATCGGTTATAGCAGGGCTGTTCGCTATTATATTTCCGTTTATTCTGATAGGAGCAGGAATAGCCGGAATCATTTGGCTTATCACGCAGATTTTTTAGAGGAGAGTTGCAAGAGGTAAAAAAGTTAAAGGAGCAAGGTATTATATTCTAAAAGAATGGAGGTGTTAGTAACTATTAACTTTTATGACACAGTCTGCTATAGTAATGTCTACTGCAAAAGTTTTACAAGGAGACATTGCTCATGAGCGATAGAAAACTAAGAACCAAGTGTCCGTGCTGTGGAGAATTTCTGCATAATAAAGACGGAGACATCGTATGTGTAGGTTGTGGTTATGAAGATTGGAGCTATTATATTCGTCAGGCTAATCGCAGGTCGAGTTTCAAGTCAGACAAAGTTCCAGTTGGTTGCGAAGCTTGCGGAGGACCTTATCCGCTATGTAAGGACTCCTGTAACATTTTCGATACTTAACGAAATAAAAGTTAACGGTTATTGAATATTATATTCTACTTATCGAAAGGGCGAGTCTTTTATGGCTTGCTCTTTTTTAGCTTTCGCGATTTTCTTGCGAAAATGAAAATCCGAAAAAAAATCATGCTCTTGTATGGAGAGAGAAATCTATTTTGGTTCCTCTCTATTATTCTTTTTGGAGAAATCCGAAAAAAAAACATGCTCTTGTATGGAGAGAGAATAGTCTTTTTATTATATTCTTCTCTCTATTTGTTTATGAGGAGGTAACATGAGCAAACTTGAAAGTAAATTCCAAGCTGAACTGATTAGGGAAATAAAGAAACGATTTCCAGGTTGCTATGTACTTAAGACGGATCCGACATTCCATCAAGGTTTGCCGGATCTTTTAATTTTGTATCAGAGCAAATGGGCTAGCTTGGAATGCAAGAGAAGTGCTGGAGCAAACAAGCGACCGAATCAGGCATGGCATGTTGAACAAATGGATGCGATGTCGTTTTCGAGATTTATTTACCCTGAGAACAAGGAGGAGGTACTTGATGAACTTCAACGATCATTCGAAGTATAAGGATCAGCATGCTTTCTTAAGTCCAAGCAAATACAGCTGGCTTAACTATGATGTCGATCAATTATATTCTCGGTACAAGGCTCAGTATGCAGCGCCGATCGGAACGAGTCTGCATGCAATTGCGTCAAACCACATTAAGCTCGGGTTCAAACTTACAAAGCGAGACGAAAGGCATATTGTCTACGAATTGCTTAAAAGTGGTTTTCCCAGAGACGTGGTTGACGTCAAAGATGAATATCCGAATCTGATGAATTTTGTGAACGATGCAATCGGGTTCGGTATGACGTCCGAACAGACACTATTATATTCTGACAACTGTTTCGGTACGGCAGATGCTTTGAGCTTTGAAAGGAATTTGCTGAGAGTTCACGATTACAAGTCAGGCTCGATTCCGGCCCACATGGATCAACTTGACATTTATTCAGCATTATTCTGTTTGGAATACAAAAAGAATCCTAATGAGATTCAGATAGAAGAACGTATCTATCAGTTCGGAGAGATTGTGGTTTCTAATCCACCAGCCGAGCTGATTCTTTCGATAATGGAGAAAATTATCGCTTATGACAGGATGATAGAAAAATTCAAGAATGAGGGATTCTGATCATGTATTACAAAAACGACAATCAATTATATTCTATAGACGAAGAGTTCGCTGAACTATTTGATACATTCAGACCAGATAGCGACAGATCTCTGAAACATTACGGCAGAGGTCATCTCGACGGCGGTCATTCAGGCCGTTATCCATGGGGCTCAGGATCGATGCCGTTCCAGCATTCTAGTGAGTTCCTTGCAAAGTATAGAGAATTGTCTGCTTCTGGATTATATAAAGGCGAAGCGGAAATAGCAAAAGCAATGGGATTGACTACAACTCATCTCAGAGTTCAGTTATCCCTTGCCAAGAATAATGAAAGAAGAGAGAAAGTAGCAAAAGCAAAGGAATTATATTCTCAGTATGGCAACTATACAAAGGTTGGCCAGATGATGGGAATATCGGATAACTCAGTAAAGTCTCTTTTAAGCTCCACTGCAGAAGCTAACATGAACAAAGCTGAAAATACAGCTAATCTTCTTATGAGCATGATGAAAGAGCGAGAAGCTGAAGGAAGAATGCTCGAAGTAGGAAAAGGCGTTGCTCAGGAATTGGGCATTTCCGAAACAAAGCTTACCGAGGCATTATATATTTGCTACCTTCACGGATATGACGTCAGAGGCGGCGGAATTCCAACCGGTCCTGGAAAACAGACTTCTCAGGTAGTTCTTTGTCAGCCAAATTCTCCAAAAGACGCGGCTTATCAGTTTGATAAAATTGACACGGTTGGAGAATACCATTCTTTTGACGATGGTGAAACATTTAAAAAGCTTCAGCCGCCAAAAAGCATAGATTCCAGCAGAATTATGGTACGCTATGGCGATGAAGGTGGAAAAGATAAAGATGGCGTTATTGAGCTTAGAAGAGGCGTTGAAGATATTTCTTTGGGAGGAAGTAATTACGCTCAGGTTCGAATAGCAGTTGATGATGCTTATTATCTTAAAGGAATGGCCGTTTACTCTGATAGAGAAATGCCTCCAGGAATTGACATTATATTCAACACAAATAAAAAAGTCGGAACTCCAATGATGCAAGGCAAAGAAGGCGTATTTAAGCCGATGAAGACCTACACGGATGAAAATGGTGAAAAACATATAGATTCAAGTAACCCTTTCAGTGCCAATATTAAAAGTGTTTCTGCAGGAGGACAGCGCTATTATATTGACGAGAATGGAAAAGAACAGCTTTCTGTAATTAATAAAGTTAGAGAAGAAGGCGATTGGGATAAATATAGTGATTCTTTAGCCTCTCAGTTTTTATCAAAGCAGCCATTATATTTGGTCAATAGGCAGTTAAACCAGAAATATGAAGAAAAGAAAGCCGAATTAGACGAAATTATATCCTACACTAATCCTACTGTTAAGAAAAATCTTCTTTTGACTTTTGCTGATGAGGCGGATGGAGCAGCGGTTGATCTTAAGGCCGCAGCGCTTCCAAGGCAGAGTTGGCAAGTTATATTGCCGTCTACAACGTTAAGAGACGACGAAATATATGCTCCGAATTATAATACTGGAGAAAAAGTAGCTCTTGTAAGATACCCTCATGGAGGAACGTTTGAAATACCGATTCTCACAGTTAATAACGAAAATAGAGGAGCTCAGAAAGCCTATGGGCAGATGAAAGACGCTGTTGCTATAAACAGTAAAGTTGCAGAACGGCTTTCCGGAGCCGATTTTGATGGTGACACAGTATTGGTCATTCCGACTAATGATAAAATACAAATTATATCCACAAAACCTCTTAAAGGATTGGAAGGTTTCGATCCAAAAGAGCAATATAAAATTCCTTATAGCGATGAAGAGGAAGGAAAAGCTCACGGATATAAATATATGCACAATACCCAGAATGAAATGGGCAGAATATCTAATTTGATTACGGACATGACCCAATTAGGAGCCGATACAGATGAATTAGCTCGTGCAGTCAGACATAGTATGGTCGTAATAGATGCTGAAAAGCATGGACTCGATTATACGCGCAGTTTTAAAGAAAATCGTATAAAAGAGCTTAAAGATAAATATCAGGGCCGTATAAATGAAGAAGGAAAATACAGCACCGGAGCAGCAACAATTATATCCAGAGCAAAGTCTGAAACTCGTATAAATGAGCGCAAAGGAACACCTCAGATAGACAAATATTGGGATCCGGACAAAATAGATCCTAAAACTGGTAAGCCTGGTATGTGGATTCCGACTGGAAAGAGCGAAGGCAAATTATATTACAAGGAATCCGGTAGGGAGTACCTTAAAATTTATGACCCCGTTTCAAAGAAGAATGTGGCTGCATATCAAAGAGATGACGGTGTTTATTACAAGAATGGAGATAACATCTGGGTCAAAGCTGATGATAATGCTAAATTATATTCTGAGAAAGCCAAAACTAAGGTTCCGCTGTTATCCGTAACTGACAATGCATATGATATTACTTCTGGGACTAATAACCCAACAGAAAATGCATATGCTGACTATTCGAACAAGATGAAGGCCCTGGCGGCCGAAGCTCGTAAAGAGTATACAAAAACTGACGATATAAAGTATGACAAACTTGCTAAGCAGGTATACATTAACGAGTATAACTCCCTTAACGAAAAACTTAGGGTAGCCCAGTCTAAAGCTCCTAGAGAAAGGGCCGCTCAAAGAAAAGCAACGGCTATAGCTAATGCAAAGTCCAAGGCCAACCCTGAAATGTCGGCGGGGGAGTATAAAAAGATCAAACAGCATGCTTTAGAAGAAGCACGTGTCGAATATGGTGTTACTGGAAAAGACTATAAAATAAATATTAATGAGAAGGAGTGGGAGGCTATACAGTCAGGGGGCATTAGTAAAAACATGCTTGAGCATATATTAAACTATGCTGATTCTACACTTGTGAAACAATTAGCGATGCCTAGAGACAGTGTAGCCTTAGCCCCGTCTGTCGTGGATAAGATCCAGTCCTACTTCAATAATGGGTATACCGCCTCACAGATAGCGGGGCAGCTTGGAATTTCAACGTCTACCGTATACAAGTACCTTGAGAAATGATACCCCCCCCTATCAATAAAAAAGATACCCCGTACAATAATTAAAGGCTCATTACTAATTAAATCTCCTTATTATACGAAATGATGCTAAATAATTATTAGTATCATGGAAATCAGATTAAAAATGCTCGCACTTTTTGTTATGAAAATGCGGGCTTTTTTAACTGATTTCTGAGTCATGGTTTTAAATACCCATACAAACAATAGACACACATCAGATTTATAGGAACACACAGTTATTCGTTTATTTGAACCCTTTTAATTGAATTAAGACCAATGTTTACATGATTGATGTACTTGTCTCTTAGATTTTAAAAGTCAATCGACATCGTTTTAGTAACCATGCTATAAGAAAACGCCTATACTGTTTAAAATAGACGCCCCATCTTCTAAATAAGGCATACCCTTTATAGATATGGGTATACGTTGGTCTTGTTGATAAGCCTATCCTATAATGAATAACCCCTATACCCCTACTACTTAATAAGTACTCCATCTTAAAATCAAACATATACATCAGATTTGGAACAATCTTTATTCGTTTAAATACATAAAAAGTAAAGTTAAACATAGAAATTAATAATATTCAAATAATTTAAAAATAGAAAATTTTAAAAAAGTTTTTAAGAAAATGCTTTTAGACAAATCCAATCTCTTAATGATTAAAAGTTTAAGCATTGACATCGAAGGAACCAGGTTTCATGAAGCGATATGGTTTGACGACCAGGGATAACCCCTATGACGTATTCGACGACTATTTA
>RHMF01001630.1_pt1 | contig 10309 bp, 20 predicted proteins | sample 5365151 | NCBI WGS metagenome assembly RHMF01 (sample SAMN10266501, study PRJNA497801) | feces metagenome | isolation source: feces | host: Bos taurus | place: China: Prairie of Fairy Mountain | collected 2017-08-14 | reverse complement strand
GGGGAACATTTTAAGGAGGAATTAACTAATGGCTTTAGTTAAATTTATGACCGGTACCTCTGGCTCTTTTGCAAATATTACAAAAGACCCAGATACCTTATATTTTTTAAGTGATACTCATCAACTTTATAAAGGTGATCACTTATATTCTAAATCTTATGAAGTAGTAGCAACAGTTCCTGCTACAGGTGTACAAGGTGTATTGTACATTGAAACAGGTTCAAAAAAATTAAGAACTTATAATGGCACAGCTTGGGAAGATGCTTTAGATGTAGCGCTTGCTTCTAGTGCAGCAGTAGCTAGTGGTGACACAAAAACTGTTTCCGGGGATGCTGTTTATAAATTTGTAACTAGTGAAATTGCTAAATTAACTGGCGGTTCTACTAATGCTTTTGTAACTGCATTAGCAGCAGACCAAGAAAATTTAGGAACTTTAATTGTTTCAAAAGGCGATGAAAGCACAAATGTTGCATTAAATTTAAATGGTTTAGCTCAAACTCCAGTATATGATGAAACAACTCGTAAATTTACTTTCCCTGTTGTTGGTGGGCAAGATGTAGTAGTTAATCTGGGCAAAGACCTAGTTGTAACAAATGCTGATTATGACCATGAAACTAAAAATATTCATTTATACATTGAAGGCAGCGAAACTATTACAATTCCAGTAGGAGATTTAGTAGATACTTATACTGCTGAAAACAATGCAGATAGCGCAGTAGAAATTGCTATTAGCAATAATAAAGTTTCCGGTGCTGTAAAAGTTGATGGTTCTACTATTAAAATAGTAGGAGGCAAATTAACTGCTGATTTTACAAATTTAGTAACAAAAACAGAATTGGAATCTTTAAATACTGCTTTTAGCGGAGAAATTTCAAGAGTTGATGGATTAATTAATGAAGTTAAACAGAATTATGTTTCAAAAACTGGTTTAACTGAAGAATTAAAATCTTATGCAACAACAGCTTCTGTAACTACTCAGATTAGTGCTGTAAATACTTCTATCACTAAAGTAGCAAATGATCTTGATGCTTTATCCACAAATATTGATAATAAATTAACATGGCAAACTATTAACTAATAAAAAAAGAGGGGTAATTATATACCCCTCTTTTTTTTTAGATAAAAAAGAAAGGTGTTACAATGAGTAATTTAACAAACCCTAATGGAATTATTCGTTTTTACACTGGAAGTCTATCTGATTATAATTCTCTCGCCGCAAAAGGAATTTCAAATTTTTATTTAGTAAATGATACTTCTGCTCAAAAATTTTATGCTTATGTTGGAGAAAATCCAGTATATAGCTTAATAGATTCTACAAATATTGATTATTCTGTTTTTACTCTAAGTGAGTTAGATGGAAATAGTAATAAGCCAATTGCTAGTAAAGCGGTATATGCCGCACTTAATGATAGTAAAGAGGTTATTAACGCAGAAGAAGATGATATTACTTCAGAAAGTGGTATGAATGCAGGATACTTTTACTATTATCCTAATGCAAAAACATTAAAATTTTCTTTTGCATTAGGAGAAGGAATTGAATTATAGCAAAAAATTGAAAATCCTATAATTGCAAATCCAAGCTCTTCGCAAACTATTAATAATGATTTAACTTTAAATGGAAATTTAGCTTTAAATGGCAATTTAACTTTATCTGAAACAGAAAAAATCATTACTAATACAATTGAAAAAGCAAGTGGCGATTTAATTACTTTAAATAATAATTCAAAAGTTAATGGTTCTTTATCTGTAACCCAAGATATTTCTGTAACTGGTATTTCGGCAACCGGCAAAATTTTTACCTCAAATATTTTAGAAGCAAATAATTTATTAATTAATTCTTCTATTGAAAATGCCAATATTTTTACAACGGTTCAAGCCTCAGGTGGCGCGAAACCAAAAATAACTTTAGAATCAGACACAGAATTTTATTTTGGTTCAAATTATTATTTAAAACCTGGAGAAATTTATATGCCAGGTGGCACCATATCAAATTCATTAATTATTTCTTCTGGGAATTTAACTCTTAATTCAGGAGTAATTTCAGCGGCAAATATTGATATAGAAAATGGTTTTATAACAGAAACTGATACTTCTAATAATAAATGGGTAAAAATGAATGCAGATTTAAGTTTTGATGAAAATCATACTTATTATATTAAAACCCAAGGAACTGCTAAGTTTGCTGAAGTAGAAATTAATGACATAACAGCAAATACTTTAAATACCAATGGAAAAGCTTCTTTAAATAATTTAGAGGTTTCTACAACTACTACATTGGTAGGTGCAACAACATTATCAAATACAATTACCACTAATTATTTCTCTTGTACTTTAAATAGTAGCAATACTGCTGATAAAATGACAATGTTGAAACCTTTATATTTTGGCTCTAGTTATTATATTGATACTGCAGGCGCAGGAAATTTAGCTAGTTTAAGCGCAAGTTCCGCAACTATTTCAAATGATTTAACTATATCTGGAAATTTAGCATTAACTAAAATTGATAATGCTTATAATTTTGGTGGACAAATTTTCGATACGGTTATTGAAGGTGTAGATAATGAATAGAGTGGAACTGCGGTAACTGATGTGGCGGCGCGTTTAGTGTATGGCGGTCAATAGCTATTAACAAAAGCCGATGTACTTGCGACTAATGGTTTAATTAAAACTGTAACAGACGGAATCTCTTCTACTGTTTCAACTTTAAATACAACTGTTACTGATAACAAAACTGCGACAGATGCGATGATTGTTATTGCTAATGCGGACACAGATGGCGCAGCACCAGCAGCTGTTACCACAAATACTAAAATTTGGATTGATACAGCTGAAGGAAATGGTGTTATTAAAATTAAAAATAGTTCTGGCGTTTGGACACCTGTTTCATCCGTATGGACTTAATATATATAAATTTTTTAAGGGGAGATATTATATCTTCCCTATTTTTTTGTACCCAAAAGGAGGTTGCGAAAATGGAGTTTGCACAATTTATAGAACAATTATTTGAGCTATGTATTTTTCCCGGTTTATTAATTTTAGGTAAATTTGCAATTGATTTGCTAAAAGCAAAAACAGAAGAAGCTAAATAGAACACTACTTCTGTTCAAGAATAGAAATATTTAGATATGATTTATCATACAATTAGCACCTGCGTTATTGCAACAAATCAAACATATGTAGAATCTTTAAAACAACAAGGTAAGTTTGATGCAGAAGCACAAAAAGAAGCTTTTGCTAAAACCTACAATGCAGTAATTGCGGTTTTAAGCGAAGAAGTAAAATTATATATTATAGAAACTAGTGGCAACTTATAGATTTATTTAACATAGCAAATTGAAGCTATGGTAAATGACAAAAAATAATATAAACCCCGGTTCCAATGAACCGGGGTATTTTTTTTATGCCTAAAAATTTCCCAAATTTTTCCCAAAATTTTTGGTAAAAATAGATAAATTATTTGAAAGAAAAATTATATAATGTTGAAAGCCTTAAAAAATTTTTTATGGAGGAAAAAATATGGGAGTTAACTATCCAAATTATTATCAGCAATCTTAGTATATTAATCCATATCAAGTTCGGCCAACTTATATGGAGCAATAGCCACAATATTAGTTTAGTGGATTAAAAGGGCGACCGGTTGCGTCATTCGATGAAGCAAAAGCAAGTATGATAGATTTCGACGGGTCAGTTTTTTATTTTCCAGATGCAGCTAATAAAAGAATTTATACAAAGTAGATTAACATTGATGGCACGTCTACAATTAATGTATATGCATTAGTCGAAGTGCCTGCGGAAGTACCAGTTCAAGGAACTCCGCAATTAGAATTACCGAATAACCTAGTGTTTAAAGAAGAGTTTGATTAGGCAATAAATGTGCTAATATCGGAAATAGAAAATTTAAAAAAGGCAACTGAAGTTTAGATAAAAGAAGAACCTAAACAAACAGTTCCGCCCCTTAATATGAAATTTTAAAAGGAGAGAATCTTATATGACTACTAATGTAAATCCGATGCAATTAATATCTATGGTTAAAAAATCATAGAACCCGAAATAGTTTGTTTATAATATAGTAGAAGAAAATATGGGGAGCAATCCTTTATTTGCTAATCTTTTAAATCTCGCTAAATCTAATAATGCTTCTGAAATTGAAGCGGTGGCAAGAAATATGTTTAAAGAAAAAGGGTTAGATTTTGACAAAGAATTTAATACCTTTAAACAAAATTTTGGTTTTTGATTTAGGAGGAAAGTTATGTTTAATTCAGGTTCTAATTGTTATAGTTTAGCAGATATCGCAGCAGTTACCAATGGAGGCTATGGAAATGGTAATAATGGTGGCTGGGGCGATGATGCTTGGTGGATTATTTTATTATTTTTATTTGCAGGTGGCTGGGGTAATGGAAATGGCTTCGGTGGAAATGGTGGAAACACTACACGTGAAGAAATTGCCTATGGCTTTGATATGAATGGTTTAGAGAATGGTGTAAGAGGTATTCAGCAGGGATTATGTGATGGTTTTTATGCCATGAACACCGGCATGTTAAACGGTTTTAATGGTATTCAGAGCACTTTATGCCAAGGTTTCTCTGGAGTAAATGCCGGTATGAGTCAGGGTTTTGCTGGTATTAATGCAGGTATGAATCAGAATACTGCGGATATTATCCAAACAATTAATGCAGATACTATCGCAAATATGCAAAATACAAATGCTATTAATGCAGGTATTACAAACTTAGGTACTCAGTTAGCTCAGTGCTGCTGCGATTCTCGCTATGAAAACGCTAAAAATTATGCTGATTTAAGCTATGCTTTAGCTACTCAGGCTTGCGATACTCGCCGCGCAATCGCAGATTCAACAAGAGATATAATTGACAGCAATAATGCAGGTGTTCGTTCTATCTTAGACTTCTTAACACAGGATAAGATTGCAACATTAACCGCAGAAAATCAGTCCTTAAAATTCGCAGCTTCTCAGTCTGCTCAAAACGCTTATTTAGTTGGACAGTTAAAAGAGCCTTGCGCAGTTCCTGCTTATGTAGTTCCAAATCCAAATTGTTGCTACGGGAATTTTTCAACCTTTAATAATTGCGGTTGCTAATTAATTTAACTATCTTGGAGGTAAAATAAATAATGGAAATTACGGCTACAGCTTTATAGACAGTAGAAGAAAATGACAATGTCTTTTTTACAGATACTGCGGTAAAAAGAAAAAATTGCTCCTCCATATTCCATCGCGAAGGTAGTGGTCTGGTATCTTTACGCGGCATTGGAAATCAATGTCGCGCAAGATTCAGAATTAGCTTTGGCGCGAATGTGGGATTACCTACTGGCGGAGTTCCCGCAGAACCTATTAGATTAGCTATTGCGATTAATGGAGAGCAAGTTCCATCTACAACGATGATTTCTACTCCTGCTGCAGTAGAAGAGTTTAATAATGTATATTCAAGTATTTTTTTAGATGTTCCTGCAGGTTGTTGCTATCAAATTAGTGTAAAAAATGTTAGTGAACAAGCAGTGGATGTTCAAAATGCAAATTTAATTATTGAGAGGGTTGCATAATGGAAAGATTAAAAAATATGAAAGAAAGCTTAGTCAGTGCAGTGCAATCTCAGATTAGCGGGAATTTAGCATCTGTTGATGCAAAAGAACTCGGCGAAGCAGTAGATATGATTAAAGATTTAGCTGAAGCAATGTATTATTGCTCTGTTGTTGAAGCAATGGAAGAAAAAGACGTTCGTAAAGAAGAGCATCATCATCATTATACCGAACGTATGATTCCATATGAATATCAAAGAGATATGGATAGACGAGATGGAAGAATGTATTATCCAATGATGTATTCCGAGGGTAATAGAGATTATCCCAATCGAATGGGAAGAACTCCTTCTAATGGCGGGCAATCCTAGGGGAATTACAATGGAGACTCTTCGCGAGGATATGTAACACATGACTGGGAATCTTATCCAATGAAAGTCCAAGATTATCGCGAAGGAAAAAGTCCAATGAGACGAAAAATGTATATGGAAGCAAAAGAAATGCATAAAGGAAAAGAAGTTCAAATGAAAGAATTAGAGCATTATATGAAAGAACTTAGCCAAGATGTAACAGAAATGATTAACGATGCTTCTCCAGAAGAAAAACAAATTCTTAAACAAAAAATTACTGAATTAGCTGGAAAAATTAGCTAATGTTTAGAATTAATGGAGAAGAATGGCATATTTTAGCTACCTATCAGAATCATCCAAAATTAAAAAGACGAGATGGTAGCTATTCTGTTGCAGCTTGTGATGATGAAACTAAAACAATTTATATTGATAAAACTTTATACGGGAGTTTTTTAAAAAAAGTTTTAGCTCATGAAATCACTCACGCAGCAATGTTTTCTTATAATGTAGATTTAAGTTATGACTAGGAAGAACTATTGGCAGATTTAATAGCAACCTATGGCGACGAAATTATCCAAATTACAAATACTGTTTTCTCGAAAATAAAAAATGGGGCATAATGCCCCATTTTTTTTATGCCCAATTATGGCCAGTATTATTCATCTAATAGGCATGGCCTATACAAATAGCATCTGCGATGTCATCATTTACATCTAAATTATAATTATCTTTTACAAATTGAATATCTGCTTTTTTAAGCATTTCTCTTTTTATCCCTCGACCAGTTTTAATTCCACAATCTTTGCGCCAAGTCCCAGGATAAATATAATCCATTGTAATTTTAGGGTAATTATCATGAACCATGAACGCGATAGCGGCCTATGCCCACATTAAAGCACGATGAGTATTAGTGTTTAATCCAATAGAATCTTCGGGGCGGACCTCTTCGAGGATTAATTTATTAATTTTAGGGTATTCTTCTATTGTTTCTTGAATCTCTTTTGTTATTTTCTATATTCTTTTAATTAAATCAGAGGAGCTTGCAGTAATTAATTTATATGAAATTAACTTATTATTATCAAAAATTGCTAAACCTGTACTTTTAGTAGATACGTCAAGACTCATTATCATTTTCTTCACCTCTTGTTTATAATATCATAAAAATTATTTTTTGTCAATAAAAAAACTGCTAAAATTAATTAGCAGTTATTTTTTTTATTTACTTGTAGAGCCGAACCCGCCATTTCTTTTTTCGGTTGCATTATCATCATCTGTAATATGATATGGCAAGAAAATACCTTGCCCAATACGGTCACCTTTTTTTAGATGAATATGAAATGGGGATAAATTAATAATCTGAAAGAAAATTTCTCCTTCGTTATCTGGATTATCGTAATAATCTGCATCGATAACTCCAACTCCATTAGCCATAATTAGCCAATTTTTTAAAGGGCATGAACTTCTTACACTTAATTGTAAATAATAATTACTTGGCATTGTGCATTTAACCCCAGTAGATACAAGGGCTGGTTTTGCTTGTTCTGCCTTAGTAATTTTTGCAACTTCTTCTAAACTTAAAGGTTCGTTAACAGGAACATTTCTTAATCGATTTCTAATTAAATAATATGGCTCAAGAATAATATCTTCCGCTACAATAAAATCGTAACCTGCGGATTCTGCGGTTGCGCGAGTAGGCAGATTAAAATCTTCATTTTTAAAACGACTAACTTTTTCAAATTTAAACATTAAAATGCTCCTCCAATTGCTAAATTAATATCTGCTTTTGATTCAGGTTCTTTTTCATTATTTACTACAATTTTAGCTTTTACAAGCTGATATTCTTCAACAATTTGACCTTTTTCTTTAATATATTTTTCAGTGTAACTAAAACTTTCTAATTTACCGTGGTCTAAGTTAGATAGCTCTTCTCTTAATTCTAATACATCGTCAACATTTGGAACTCTATAAACTACATTATAAGATACTAAATATTTTTTCATATTAAACTCCTTCGATTTTAATTTTATTCATTGAATATTTTTGATTCTCTATATTTTTAGCTGTTTCTCTAAATTCTGGTAAAAATTCAATTGGAGCATTTAAAAATACTTCATAATTTTTTACAGAATAACATACATCAACTAATTCTTCAATTCCATGATTTAATAAAGAATGAATATACATTGATTTAATATTAGTTTTAGTTACTATATCAATTTTAGAAAAAGTATCAAAAGGATTGAAATGAACTACAATAAAGTTATCTGATAAACTCAAACTTCAATCACTCCTGCCGTATAGTCGAATAATAAAAATAAGCTACATTCTCCATTATAAGAAATCCAAAATTCCAGCGCGGAGCCACTATCATCAAGCTCAATGCTTTTAATGTCGCCTAAATCTTGCGCAATACTCATAATTTCTGAAGTTAAATCATTAAATGAAAAATTAATAGAATTACGATGGAAAATCGTATAATATTTATTTTCATTGCTTAATAATAACCAATATTTTGAAAACGGGGTTTTTCGTTCTAAAAATTCTTTTACATGAACAGAAGCTTGACTTAAGGCTTCTTCATCCATATTAGGTAATGAACCATATCCTGCTTTATTAAATTCATATAAAGTCATATCCATAATTTTCAACTCCTTTATATTATTATATCAAAAATTATTTGTAATGTCAATTTTATTTTTTAAATCCCAAATGCGTTGATTACGTGAACCGCGCATTTTAAGAGTAATGTCTCTCTCATTTAGCTTAAATGGGCCATCGATCAAAAAATCTGCGGTTTCCAATATTAACGCTATTGTTGCATTTGTTTTAGCTTTTTCCAATAAGTCTTCATATAGATATCCTGTCCAAATATAACAAGGTGTTTTGGTCATTTGCGCGGCTTTAACTAAATGCATTGTTGAAAATAAATTTTGTGGAGCTAAAGGCTCTCCGCCTAGTATACATAATTTTCTTTTGATACCATTTGCATTTATTTTATTATTAAATATATCACTTAAAATTTCTATTGTAAATTTTTCTCCTGCGTTAAAATCCCAAGTTTCTGGATTAAAGCAGCTTTCGCATTTATGAGGACAGCCTTGGAGATATACTGAAACAGAGATGCCGGGCGCATTGGCAGTATCATTGTAAATAATAGAATTATATTTCCCTAACATTTCTTTCCTCCTAGTAAAAATAAGGCTACAACTAAACTATATTTAGTTGTAGCCCGATAAATTACATATGTCTTACTCTTTCTTCTGTTTCAGCAATTTTTCCTTTGTTAAAAGCTGTTTTGTAATTTCCAGTTAAATAACCAGTCACTCTACGTAATTGCTGAATATCTTCACTGCCGCATTCTGGGCAATGGTCATTAAACTCATCTTGATATCCGCAAGAAAGACAAGTGTCATTAGGAACATTAATTGCAAAATATGGGATATCATGATCCATAGCATAATTTACAATTTGTTCTAATGCCTCAATATTATTTTTAACACCAGAATCTAACTCTATATAAGTAATACATCCGGCATTACTATATCCTGTTAATTGGGATTCAATATCAATTTTATCAAAAGGAGACATAGCCTTCCATACAGGGACATGAATAGAATTAGTAAAATAATCTCTATCAGACACATTAGGAATTTCTCCGTATTTTGCTTTAAATTTCTCCATTGCAGTATGACAAAGATTTTCAGCAGGGGTATAATATACACCGAAGTTTAACATGTATTCTTGTTTAAATGTCGCGCATCTATCTTTAAATAATTGCTCAATACGTTTTGCTAATTCCATACCCTCTGGAGTTGTATGGTCTTTGCCAATTAAAATATTCAGTGTTTCAGCCATACCTAATTGCCCAATTACTAATGTTCCATGTTTCATGGCACTACGAATTCCTTCTTCTGGAATGTAGCCTGCCATTAAACCATTTTCCCACATAAATTGCGCTGAAGCAGGAGATTGGGAACAAATCCATTCAAATCTTTCTAACAACATATCTTTTGCATCAAAAATTGCGGTATCTAAAATTTCAATAAATTTTTCAACATCGCCCTCTGCTTCCATTGCCAATGTAGGCATAATAATGGTAACTGGTGCGATATTTCCGCGCCCATCTTTTTGCTGACCTAAACCATTAATATCAAAACCATTATATGTGCGGCAGCCCATTGTGGAAGTATAAGTTTTAGGATCATTAATATCATATCCAGCATTATTAGACCAATCTACATTTACATAATTAGGATATAGTCTTTGCCCTGTTGATTTTAACGCCAATTGATATAAATCATAGTTTGGGTCTCCTGGGGCACGATTTACACCTTTCATACATTGGAAAATTCCGCAAGGAAAAATAGACGTTCTATGGAATTTTCCCAAGCCCTCAAGAGATACTTCTAATAATGCTTTTGTAATCA
>RHMF01004996.1_pt1 | contig 10310 bp, 8 predicted proteins | sample 5365151 | NCBI WGS metagenome assembly RHMF01 (sample SAMN10266501, study PRJNA497801) | feces metagenome | isolation source: feces | host: Bos taurus | place: China: Prairie of Fairy Mountain | collected 2017-08-14 | reverse complement strand
ACTACTACGATATCTACCTCGGCGACCTTACAACAGCTGACGGTCCAGATGATATCGCACTTATCCTCGACTTGGAGATGTATGGTAACCACAATACACCTATTACAATGTCGTACTGCTACTTCTACGAGCCACTTACATTGGTGTACTTCTCGAAGGATGGCGACGACAACAATAGCGCTGTAACACGTGTACCTCTCTATCTCAATCCAGAAAAGTGCTCTCCAGTTTCGGAGTTCGACTATTTGGATGGTGCTACAAAGTCTAAGTCTCTTCGAAAATTGGGTAACTAATGAGACGTAGTTATAACATTCTACTTATGGCGATGCTGGTATCTATGGTATCTTGCATCGCCGAGCCAAAGCTTTCTGGGGAGGATTACTCTTCCCCAGAGAGTGTTTTTATGGCTAAGGTTATTGGTGACATCAAGGCCGAGCATAAGAGCGGTGAGCTTTTGGTGGAGCTCGATGAAGCTACACAGGAGCGTATCGAGGCTGAGGGCCTTGAGGTTGTTGCCGAGGAGCTCTTCTCGAATGTGGAGTTTAAGAGCGTTGAGCCAGCTATTCGTCGCCTTCCAAAGAACGATAAGGTGGCAAAGAAGTTGGGCCTCGACAGATGGTACCACGTATGCTTCGATAACTCAATCTCTGTTGAGAGTTTCGCAAAGAGCGTTGCTCTTCATTCTGAAGTTAGCCACGTGCAGTTTAACGCTATGCCAAAGCTCGGTTCTGATTTCCGCGCTGTGCCATTTACTCCTATGGCATCTGTAAAAGCTGAGGGCGATGCTGTTATCCCTTACGACGACCCTTATAACACCTACCAGTGGAATCTCATCAACGTTGGTGATAGTGCATATGGTATGTCGGTTAAGGAGGGTGCAGATGTAGGCGTTAAGGATGCTTGGTCGCTTACTACTGGCTCGAAAGATGTTGTCGTTGCGGTGTGCGATGCTCCCGTAAAGTATACTCACGCCGACCTTGCTGCGGCAATGTGGGTTAACGAGGCGGAGAAGAGTGGTGCAGAGGGCATTGATGATGATGGCAATGGCTTTGTGGATGATATCCACGGCTATAACTTTATCAACGAGCTATACTCAAAGGGTGCTATCAATTGGGATGTGCCTACGGAGACAGGTCACGGTACTCACGTTGCGGGTATCGTCGGTGCGGTAAATGGCAATGGTATTGGCGTAAGCTCTGTTGCTGGTGGCTCGGGAAATGGCGATGGCGTACGTATTATGTCGTGCCAGATTTTCGAGGGCGAAACACCTGGTGGTGACCGTGAGGTTGCCGAGGCGCTTATCTATGCTGCCGACAATGGTGCTTGTATCGCGCAGTGTTCGTATGGCTATAATGCTAACGTTTATAGCGGCGATAATGCATATATCAGTGGCGCACCATTGGAGTATCGCGCGTTGAAGTACTTCACCGACCCTGAGAATGCTAACCATCCATCGCTCGGTTCGAATGTCGCTATCTACTCTTCGGGTAACGAGGCTGCGAGCAATTCGGACTATCCTGGTGCATTGCCTATCTGCGTATCGGTGACCGCCTTTGGTCCTGATTTCCTTCCTGCGTACTATACTAACTATGGTCGTGGTTGTAATATCGCAGCTCCAGGTGGTGACTACAATGTTGGTGGTGATAGAGGTATGATTCTTTCGACTTGTATCAGCGAGACTGCTGCCGACTATGCCTATATGCAGGGTACCTCTATGGCGTGTCCTCACGTGTCGGGTGTTGCCGCTCTTGGCGTGTCGTATGCCGCGAAGCTCGGTAAGAAGTTCTCTGGCGAGGAGTTTACATCGTTGTTGCTCACCTCGGTAAACGATATCAATAGCTATATCACTACGGGCTATCGCACTGATATCGACCTTAAGCAGTATAACAAGCGTATGGGTACAGGTGCTATCGATGCGTGGATGTTGTTGATGCAGATTGAGGGTACTCCATCGGTTATGGTACGTGCGGGTAAGCCTTGCTCGGTGAACCTTGATGAGTACTTCGGAGATGGTGCCAAGGATATCACTTACCTTAAGGTTGAGGTGTCGGATGAGGCACGTTCAACACTTGGCCTTACTGCAACACCAAAGGTTAAGGCTGGTGTTATGGAGATTACCACAACGAAGATTGGCTCTGCGAAGATTAAGGTTTCGGCTATCGCAGGTGGCGGCCAGCTTGGTGGTGGTAACAATATGGGTGGTACGGAGATTTCGCGTGAGATATCTATCGTGTCGCGTGGCGTTGCATCAAGCAATGGAGGTTGGTTCTAATTAAAACTGCAATGAGATGAAGAAGTTTATTTATATATTCGTTGCGCTACTTCTTGTAGCTACTCCAGGTTGCAAAAAGAATGGTTCAGAGGCTACTACAGCTACCAAGCTCGTTGGTCAGTGGCACTGCATTGCCGAGGAGCTTAACGTTGCCGAGGATATCGATGTCTATGTGGAGTTTATGGCTGATAAGAGCTTCAACCTCTACCAGAAGATTGGTCAGGGCCGTCATCGTCACTTCACAGGTACGTGGTCGGTAAGCGGTGATGTCCTTTCGGGCCTCTATGCCGATGGCTCGGAGTGGGGTAGTAGCTATGCCGTTGAGTTCTCGGGTATGGATGCTATGAAGCTCACTGCGAAGAATGGCTCGAAGGAGGTTATGACCTACACTCGTGAGACTATTCCAGCGGAGATTTTGGAGGGTAGTGTTGTCCGCTCTGTGGTTGACACCGCTATGCAGCCAATCCTCTAATAGGAAACAGATATAATGAAAAATAGAAAGGAGTGCTTAAGTGCTCCTTTCTATTTTTTTTGTAATGTGGCGAACCTTGAAACTTGAGGTCTAAAATCTTTTTGTTGTTGCTCTTTCGGCTTTGCAGCGGAGGGTTTGGAGTCTGCCATCGGGGAGACGGAGGGTGATATTGCAATTGTGGTCTGCGAGGAGTTCTACTTCGGTCACTTGACCATCACACCACTTGCAATCTACCGTAATGCCATCACGCGCCAAGAGTCCCTTAAACGAGCCTGTATGCCACGCTGCGGGGAGTGCGGGGAGGAGGTCTACGACATTGTCGTGGCTCTGAAGAAGCATCTCCATAACACCCGCCGCACCGCCAAAGTTGCCGTCTATCTGGAATGGTGGGTGGGCGCAGAATAGGTTGGGGTATGTGCCACCACGCTCGCCCTTCGGTGTGAGTGCTGGCTCGAGGAGTGAGCGTAGCAATCTCTCGGCGCGGTCGCCATCTCCAAGACGGGCCCAGAAACATATCTTCCACGCACGTGACCATCCCGTACCAGCATCTCCGCGTACCTCAAGAGTTTGGCGTGCCGCCGCCATAAGTTCGGGTGTAGAACGCGATATCTGCGCAGCGGGGTAGAGGCCAAAGAGGTGCGACACGTGACGATGCTCTGGCTCTGCCTCGCGGTACTCCTCCATCCACTCCATAATACGACCATCCGAAGATATGCGCGTAGGGGCGATACGCGATAGAGCGTACTCTAAATCGTTGATAACGGCCTTGTCGCGCTTTAGTATCTTGGCGGCCGATATTACGGCCGTGAATATCTCGCGTGTAATTTGGTTATCCATCGTCGATCCCATACATATATGCGTCACCGCGCCACGCTTGGCATCCTCGTCATTGAGGTAGAAGCCATTTTCGGGTGAGGTTGTAGGTGCTGTTACAAGGTAGCCACTCTTGGTATCTTCGATAAGAATCGAGCGTAGGAACTGCGCCGCGCCACGCATAATAGGGTAGACACGTTCAAGATACTCCCTATCGCCCGTATAGAGGTAATGTTCCCAAAGGTGTAGCGATATCCACGCGCCACAGGTATTTGTAGCACCCCACGAAGGGTCTTCGGATGGGGAGGTGAAGCCCCAGGCATTTGCAAGGATATGTGCGCACCATCCATCGGCATCATAGAAGTGGCGGGCAGTATGCTCTCCCGATTTTGCAAGTCCTTCGACATAGTGCGTTAGAGGCTCTATGAGTTCTCCCAAGTTGCCAACTTCCAGTGGCCAGTGGTTCATCTGTTGGTTGATATTTAGGTGCATATCGCCATTCCACGGTGTCCACGTTCCTCCCGCCCAGATACCCTGAAGGTTTGGGGGTAGCGTAGCCTTATATGCCGATGAGATAAGCAGATAGCGACCATATTGGGCGTATAATGCAGCAAGTGATGTGTCGCCTCCAGATGTGGCATACTCCTCCAGACGACGGTCAGTAGGGATATCAAGACGCTGCGCACCGAGGTCTATCTCCACGCGGTCAAACAGACGGCGAAACTCCTCGATGTGGTCCCCGCGCTCCTTCTCGTAATCAAGGCTCTTGTATGAGGTTGGGGATATATTTTCGAGCCTCCACTCTTTGTCGTAGTTGGTCTCGGCGGAGAGGTATAGCACGGCCTCCGTAGCGCCCGTAATAACGAGTGCCTCGCCATCGAATGAGTGCGCGCCATCGCTCCCGATTAACTCCAAATTAGCATAGTAACTCACACCCTCCTTATCGCTGCCACTTGGTAGTATGCCGCTGATTTCGAGGCCATTATCTTTTGTTTTAACGGCTCCGTTACTTGGCCTTGTGAGCGTTAATCGGTAGTTCGTAGGAGCGGATGCCTTTAGGCGCATCGCAAAGATATTTTCGCCAAACGAGGTGAAATATTCGCGGCTATGCTCCACGCCATCAGCCCTGAACGTAGTGGTGGCAATAGCATCACGGAGGCGTAATTCCCGGCGATAGTCCGTAATCGTGGCATCGGCGGCAATGTCGCTCTCGAGCCATAGGTGTGCAAGTACCTGATAGCATCCATATTCGGGTGATGCGGAGCCTCCGCCCGAGCAGGTGAAGTAGCGATACATAAGCTCCTCGGCACGTCGGTTATCTCCCTCAAGGAGCGCTTCGCGGATGCGTGGCAGCCACTCCAGAGCCTCTGGATTATCTGTATGTTGCACGCCACCGCTCCACATCGTACCCTCGTTAAGGCCGATGTACTCCTCCGTAACGCCTCCCGAAGGCATAGCACCAAGACGTCCATTGCCAAGTGGTAGGCACTCCACCCAGTGCTCCGCAGGACTATCATACCACAGCGTAAGATTGTCGTTCGGCGTAGGCTCGTAGCCATACAACGAGGTGGCGAAAAGCGAGAGGATAAAACCGAGTATAAGGCTCTTTAGATGTCGCATATAGGTAGTATCGGGGTTTGAATTTTATACAAATATAGGCATAAACTTCAAGAGTATCAAGAGTTGCGGCAAAACCCGCGTTATTTCTTTGTGGGATTGTTGCGAAGGTATGTTTCTTGCAAATGCGAGGTTGATAACGATGTTAACATTTTAGCGATGCCACAGCCTAAAAACATATCCGCACACCTTGCGCTACTTTGTTGTAATATCATCTGGGCGTGCGACTTCCCGTTCTATGCTTTGGCGCTTGGAACCTATATCTCGCCTATGGCGATGGTGACTGCCTCAATTGTTGTTGCGGCACTGCTCTCGCTGTTGCCACTACTATGGGAGAGTCCAGAGCGCGTAGAGCCTCACGATAGGTTGAAGATTATTGCTGCAGCGCTGCTTATTGGCGTGGGGCGTAAGTTGTGTATGATGTATGGCCTTGCGGAGACCTCGCCCATTGATGGCTCGATAGTAAGCACCACAGCTCCTCTGTTAGTGTTGCTTCTTTCTGCTATAGTGGGGTGGGAGCGTATCACGAAGGTCAAGATATTGGGCTTACTGCTCGGTATGGCGGGTGCTATGGCGGTTATACTCTCTAGCAATGGTGAGGCTCACACCAGGTCGGGAATGGTGGGCAATATCCTTATCTTCCTCTCGGCGTGCATCTCGGCCGTATATATGGTCTGTTTTAAGGCTACGTTACGCAAGTATCGTGTTACGACGGTTATGCGGTGGGTCTACTGTACGTCGCTCTTTGTGATGTTGCCAATAGGTGTAGATGATGTAGTTAAGATTGATATTGCCGCGATGACCCCGCATATACTTCTCGCGGCGCTCTTCGTGCTTGTGGTGCCAACATATCTACCAAATCTTCTGCAAAACTACTCTTTGCGCCATCTGCCACCCACGCTCTCGAGTATCTATGCCTATATCCAGCCTATTGTGGCGATAGCGCTCTCGGTTGCTATGGGTATTGATGTGCTGCATTGGGATACTCTCCTCTATGCTCTTCTGATATTTGTGGGTGTGTGGCTTGTGGTACGTTCTTATAAGAGTGAGCCAGCCTCCGCGCCTCACATAGATGTGCGATAACTTGCTTTTCTCTCCCTTCGCTCCATTGGTTTGCACGCACTTGCCAGTCGGAATAAAACAAAAAAAGGAAGACCTTTCGATCTTCCTTCTTGGCGGGCGTAGGGGACTCGAACCCCTGACCCCGTGCGTGACAGGCACGTATTCTAACCAGCTGAACTAACGCACCAAGATTTTTAGAACCTTGCTCTCAAGTGGTTTATTTCTTGATTGCGATGCAAAGGTACTGCATTTTTTTTAATCTGCAAATTTTTTCGTAACTTTTTTCAAAGAAAATTACACTTTTTTAAAGAACGAAAATTGAACACTGCCGTAACTTCTTGTTTGCCAGAGGTTTGGATGCTCCGAGAAATTTTGGTCTTTTGAGTGCTCAAAGATGAGAATTCCATCATCTTTTAGCAAGTTACGTTCCAAAACAAGTTTGATAACCTCCTCGCTACCCTCCAAATCGTAGGGTGCATCCGAGAAAATTAGGTCAAATTGTTTGGTGCAACTCTTAAGATAGAGGAACACGTTGGCCTTTACGGCATAGAAATTCTCGAACTTTAGGTCGCGTGCGGTCTGGCGGATAAAGTTGTGGTGTACGCTATTTATCTCCACCGAGGTCACACTACGTGCCTCGCGTGATGCAAACTCATAACTTATCGAGCCTGTACCCGAGAAGCAGTCCAAGACATCAAGCTCCTCGAAGTCTACGAGATTCGTGAGAACGTTGAAGAGATTCTCCTTTGCAAAGTCGGTTGTGGGGCGCGCTCTAAGGTTACGAGGTGGGTTAATCGTACGTCCCTTATATTTTCCGCTTATGATACGCATAGTTTTATTACTTTGTTAGGTTCTTGAAACATCCTTTGCAGATGCGGCACACGCGCTCTACATCTCCTTTCGCGCGCGCGTACATATTATATATGCCATAGCTATCGTTGAGGCGCTCGACGATATAGCTTAAATCGGCATCGCTATCTATGGCTACGGCTTCGGCAAAGCGTAGTCCATCGCTATATACGCGAATGTAGCCCACGCCTCCTGATAGCTCGATGATTGTACCCTGCTCTATCGCCTCGTCAAGAAGTGGTGAGGTGAAGCTAACGTCGTTTGTGATATCCTTAATGCTCTCAACAATCTCTCGCTCGATGGCCATCACCGCAATCATACCACTCTTAGGGCGACTCTCCACAACAATCTCTGTTGCGGATGGCGTAAGGCCCATAGATGCAAGGTAGTCGCTCTTGAGATTGCTATCGTACTGCTCCTGGGGTATAAGTGTGGTTTTGGCCGTAATGACACAAACCTCCACGCCCGCCGTAGCACCACGAAGCATCTCGCGCTCCCTCTCTGAAAAAGAGTGTCCACCCGACTTTAATCGGATGGACACCTTAGACGTTGATGTTAAGCTCATAATTATTTGCTTGAACCACCCCAGTTACCAGCCTCGTTAGTAGGCTCCTCAAGGCTACCAAATGTAACACCGAAGAACTCGATATCCATTGGGATTGGGTGTGCCTCACCGATAGTGAACTTAGTCTGGCGTGTAACAGTAGCCTTAAGACCATCAGCCTTCATCTTCTTGATATCCTCGTTAGCCTCGGCGTGGTTGATGAAGTAGTTGAAGCGGTCGTTAAGCTCGTTCCAGAACCACTGGTTGTAAGTGTCAGTGTCGATGAACTTCACGTATGGAGCGTGGCAGCGGATGAGGTGAGTGCGGTATGTACCAACCTCATAAGTTGCTGTGTCGAGCTGGAACTCCTCAGTGTTGTGAGTAAATGGAATGTAGCGCAACTCGCTAATCTCCTGCTCTGAAAGGCGGCATACGCCCAACTCATCATCGAAGAGGGTATCACGTGCAGCAACACGAAGGATACGCTCGTTCTTCCAGTTCTTATCCTTACGCAACTCTGCAAGAATCTCTGCATTCTTGAGGTTGTTCTCATCGTAAATCTGGCTGCGGTACTCCATAGTGCCGTTGAGAGCGAAGTCGATAAGCGCATCCCAATCGGTAGTAAACTTCTTGTCGGCGCTTGCATCACGGTAACCCTGTACGAGCTTGATGATGTAACCCTCCTTCTCGATTACAGCCTGCTCGCGGCTGCTGAAATGCTGCTCAAATTTGATGGGCACTGAAAGCATTGACCAAATCCAGTAGATAAGACCTACAACTGCAGCTAACAGTAATAAAGTAATAGCTGATCTTTTCATTTTAGTTATTTATTATTAAGTTTGTATCGTCGTTTATGAAATAACAAAATATAGTGCCCTATGCTTAGTTCACATATATCGCAACAAATTTACGCAAAATTATCGTTCGAAGCAACTTTTAACCAAAAAAAAATAATCGAACAGCTCTCGGCGTGGTTGGCGGACGAGGATTATACGCGTATTTTTCTGATGAATGGATATGCGGGAACGGGAAAAACTTCGATAATTGCTGCCTTTGTTGCAGCGCTTAAGGAGCTGGGAATCAAGACAGTACTGCTTGCTCCAACGGGACGTGCTGCCAAGGTGCTGTCGCACTACTCGGGCGCTGATGCCTTTACCATCCATAAACGCATCTATCGTGAGCGCACGTTGACCGATTACGTCTCGAAGTTCTCGTTGGACTACAATAAGGAGAAAAATACGATATTCATCGTAGATGAGGCCTCGATGCTTGCCAGCGGTTCGAGTGACGATGCAACGTTTGGCTCGGGAAATTTGTTGGACGACCTTGTGCAGTATGTACGTAGCGGTAAGGGGTGTAGATTGATGCTGGTGGGCGATGATGCGCAGTTGCCTCCTGTGGGTGATGATTATAGCCCCGCGCTCGACCCTGTGTCGTTATTTCAGTATGGCGAGGTGGAGTATGGTACGATGGATGAGGTGGTGCGCCAGTCGCAAGATTCGGGAATACTTTTCAATGCTACGATGCTTCGCTGTATGCTCGAAAACCGCATCTTTGAGATTCCGAAATTCGATATGTCGTTTGCTGATTTTAAGAGCGTTGAGGGAGGTGAGTTACTTGAAACATTGCAGGATTGCTACGACCGTTATGGCCGTGATGAGACGATAATCATCACGCGCTCGAATAAGCGTGCTAACCGCTATAACGAGGGTGTGCGTCGCTATAATCTCTCGGCCGAGGAGGAGATTGAGAGTGGCGATATGTTGATGATTGTTAAGAATAATTATCACTATGCCGAGCGAGATACCGAGTCGCCGATGTCGTTCGTTGCAAATGGTGATGTGGTGCGCCTACGTCGCATCCGCCGCTTCGAGGATTTCTATGGATTTAGGTTTATAGATGCACAGGTGGAGTTCCCCGATTATGATGATTATCAGATGGATGTGAAGATTATGCTTGATACGTTGGCCTCGGAGTCGCCGTCGCTAACAAGCGAGCAGAGCCGTGCGCTCTTCTACGAAGTGGAGAAGGATTATCTCGATATCACCACGAAGGCGAAGCGCTATCGTGCTATCCGCGAGAATCCACATTTCAACGCTATGCAGGTTAAGTTCGCCTATGCCGTGACGTGCCATAAGTCGCAGGGCGGACAGTGGAAGGCGGTCTTTGTGGATAGGTGTCTTTTTGGCGAGGAGGAGATGTCGAAGGATATGCTCCGTTGGCTCTACACCGCCATTACGCGAGCTACCGAGCGTGTCTACTTGGTAAATTTCGACGAGCGTTTCTTCGGGGAGTAGTAAGAGCGCTATTAGGTTAATTATTGGGGTGGTATGTCTCATACTACCCCATAATATTTTGACTTTTCAAGAACATTTCGTAACTTTGCAAGGTTGTAGTTACAGTAACAAAATATTGCAATAATGTGCCCAAGAGCAAAGAAAAATATAGCCGATGAGGTTGCCGAGAAGAGCCCTGCGAAGGAGGCAAAGGAGAAGAAGTATGTCGAGACGCCGCTGATGAAGCAATACTACCAAATCAAGGCCGTACACCCCGACGCAATACTTCTCTTTCGTGTTGGTGACTTCTATGAGACCTTCGGCGAAGATGCTATAAAGGCGAGTGGAATTCTCGGTATCACGCTCACACGACGTGCCAATGGCGCTGCGTCGTATGTCGAGCTG
>RHMF01001629.1_pt1 | contig 10314 bp, 13 predicted proteins | sample 5365151 | NCBI WGS metagenome assembly RHMF01 (sample SAMN10266501, study PRJNA497801) | feces metagenome | isolation source: feces | host: Bos taurus | place: China: Prairie of Fairy Mountain | collected 2017-08-14 | reverse complement strand
AGGAGCCATTTATTCTCAATGGCGTATCCGGCATATCTTGTCCCATTGACAAGCTGGCCGAACCTGGTTTTTTGCTTCGCGTCGATAAAGTCGGAATCCGTGAATAGCTCAACACATACCTGGCCCTTGACCGTGAACCGCTTGGAGGTGTCCGGCTTGATATTCCAGAACAAGAAATACGGGTTGACTACTGTCACGCTATTGGCAAGGAGGACAGCGCGCACATTGTCCCGCAGTCGGGCTACCGTTTCGTACAGGTCTAGGAACACCTCAACCTCGGATTTAAGGTAGGTAACGCGGCCCTTGTCGATGATGAACTCGTCGAAAATAATCTTATTAACGAATGGGTAGTTGTTGGACTTTAATTGCCGGGAGGTAGACAGGGCAATGAAGTAGAAGGCCACTTCTCCGTTGACATACCCTAGGTTTCCCTTGATGGTGAGCTCGTCCTTGGGGTAATACTGCCGCACCGCGTCGAAGAACTTACCATTTTCCAACATATCATCTATTTCCGTCTGATAGCGACGCACCCAGACACATTGGGCCCCGGATTTTTTAAAGTCGTCAATCCCCCACCGGGTGAAGTGAAAGGTTTTACCGCCGCCTCGGTTGGAGAGCACCATATTCAGGATTTTATTATGGGAAAGCAGTTGCGCCTTGTCATACCACATTACCGCACCCTCCTCCGGGCCGCAGTCAGCAGGAGCCAAAGGGGCAGTTTCTTCCGCCTGGTGAGACCAGAGCCGGACGGCTTAGCCGGCACACCAGTAAGGAACTCATACCAAGCCTCCGCCTGACTGGCCCGCTTGGCCTGGTTGGTCGCGCTCTGATTCGCGGGCCGCTCATAGTTAATCATGAATGCCTTTGCAAGGTAGCCCGGTGTAAGGTCACTCACCTTAAAATTCTGGAATGTAATGGGATAACTGGTAGTGCTGTAATACTGGAGTTTATTCTCCAGCTCATACTCCAACCTATCCAGGGCGGTGTCCATGTAGGCCCGCTGTAACCCCTCATCCTCACACCAGGAAATATATTTCGTGGCGGGCGTCCATTGTACCAGGCCATAACCCCCGGATGTATTACCACCCTTTAGGGTCTGCCAGATACCCGGGTTAATGGTGGACTCCGTTTCCATGTTGCCCAGCAATCCCGCAATCGCGTTAATACTCCAACCCTTTGCGGTCAGGTAACGGTAAATATAGGCCGCGTTGTCCTCCATTTCGGTCTGGGACAGATACCTATTCGCGGACCAAAAGTGGCCGTAGGTCGTACTACCAGGGTAACGCAGAGCCCTTGTCCAACCACTATAATAAGCGCGCTCCCGGAACTCGGAGCCGGTCTGGTCGCCGGTTTCGCCGCCGGTGGTTTCGCCGTTCTCGTTGATGGAGGCGCCGACAAGGTAGCCCTCACCACTGACCATTTCCGTGTGGCCAGACTTCCACACCACATCACCAGCCTTGAGCCCGGCCCCCGTGGATAAATCCACGGAGGCCGTCACATCGACGAACCCACAGGCGATGAATACATCACACATATTGCCGGTATAGGTCGCGCCGTTGGTCTTGACCGGGACACCGGCCAGCTCGTAGGCGGTAATTACCGCGCTGGAACAATCGTAATCGGGCCCCCACCTGTCGCCCTGGTCGTAACCGTGGTCAGGGTCTGCGGCCATGTCGCACATCCAGGCAACAGCCTTAGAGCGAATACTCATTCATCCAACGCCTCCAATACCTTGGAGATGGCCAGGACATACTCCACATAGGTGTCCGCCAGCTTCTCGGTGGTTTCGGGTCCCACAAGGCCATCCACCATCAGACCATGGTCGCGCTGGAACTCCTTCACGGCCTCCTCGGTTTTAGAACCGAATTTACCATCAGGGCCGGCGGTGCCCACAGAATACCCCAGGATAATCAAGGTGCATTGGATATGGGTTACATCGTCGCCGATGTCACCCCGTTTAATTAGGAAGTCACTCATCACAACCACCCTCCGCCTTGTGCCAGGTTTCCAGCTTCGCCAGCACAGTATTGATTTTCTCCAACACGGCCAGAATGTTCTCGTTGAATTTGTAATCCTTGAAAATCATCCAGGCCAGGAGCACAACGGAAAAACCGTAGTTGGTAATAGCATTAGCAATTTCGTCCATACTACACCTCCATTAACCCGCCGTGACAGGGAGAGCACCGTACTCGTCCTCGTCGGTCACAATGTCGCCGGTTTCCATGTAATACACATGGATAATCACTTCCTGCTCCGCTACATCGTCGCCGGAGAGGTCGCGCACCTGGACGATACGGCGATTACCAGACATAAGGTTTTCTGTGATGTAATAGCTGGAGTAATTAGGGGGCCATGCGAGTGACTCCAGGATAGTAATACCCTCCCAGGTGTTACCCTCCAGGTCAGCAAGGTAAACCATACCCCGCGTGTCCGTGATGCCGGTGAAAATTCTCTTGCGGATGATTTCACCGCCACCCTTCTTGTTGTTCTCCAACAGGGTAACAGTACCGCCGGAGTAGTTGTTATCCGTGAACTCAAAGGACCCCGCGCCGTTCTTCATGCAGATACAACGGGAATAGTACGCACTTTCACCCTCGGCGAAGGTATGAATCACATCGGCCGCGTTCCCGGAGGCGGAGATGGCAAAGGTGCAAGAGTTGAAATTAAACCGGGTCTTGCTACCCGTACTTGCGAGATAGGGGTAATTGAAAAGCCAGCATCCATCAAAGTTAATTGTGCCGGTAGACCTACCATGGATAAGGGATGCACCGTTCTCAATGTAACAGCCGTGGAGATTAACGCTATACATATAGATAAGGGTCTTTCCAGGCGCAAGCCCGATAACACCAGCACCGGTGTTGCCGGCCTCAATAAAGCAGTTATCCAGGCTTACTGCCTCCATCCAGTAGGCAGTAATAAAGTTAGTATAGCGATAGGCCACGCAATTCTCGAAAGCAACGCCGTTAGTGAGTGTGTCGGAATAGAAGCAGACATTACACTCATCAAAGTTGCAACGCATAACCCGAACCGTTCCCACATAATCGGAATTTGCGTTTTTAATACCATAAAGCAGGTAATAGAAAGAACAGTTAACAATGGCCTGGTTATTCTTGAACACGGACAGGCCGGCATTCTCACCATTGCCGGAGAACTTGATGGATTCAATGACCGCGCCGGCGGCCTGGGTTTTCATCAGCACCTCGCACGCGCCTTTAATGATGCAGTTCGGGCCGCTACCATAAACCCGCTGAGCTCCCGGCACCAGGAGGGTGTCGGTGATGAGATAGACGCCCTCCTTCAGATAAACATCCTTGCCGGTTGCAAGGGCGGTCTGAATGGCTAGGGTGTCGTCCTCCAGGCCGTCACCCTTCGCGCCGAACATCTGAGGGGTGACATGGGTTACATCCAGCCCGTTTTCCTCCAGCCATTCCCGGACGGTAATCAGGATGGTGTTATTGACATTCTCAACAAGGCTATTCTGGCTCTCGACAACCTCGTTGACCTTTGCAGCCAACCGTCCGCAAAGCTGGAGGACAGTCAAAGATTCCTCATCAAAAACAGTTGCAGGGTTCGCAAGGCTGTAATGATTCAAGGGGGTAATACTCATGTTGTTCTCACTCCTTTAATATACCATCAGAAACAGGCATTCCAGGTCGGCAATTACCATTGCGTCGATATTAAGGAAAGTCTGTCTAAACTCCATCATATCGTGGGCATAGGTGTTTACACCGTGGTTGCCCTTCTTGGTGTAAGTGTGTTTGACCGTGCCGGAGCTGGTGGTGGTCGTGCCGGTGCTACCCTGGGAGCTCAGGCTATCATCAGTCCGGCCCCGGGCTAGCGTACTTTCGGTCGTGGTGTCATTGTCCACGCTGGCCTCGGTCATGTAACTATCCAAATTACTGATTTCGCCCTGGGGTGTGTTGGAGAACTTATGTTCCCGGGCGGCGGTGCCGGCCTTTTCGGCCTCCTGCTCCATAGAACCCACCCTTGTTTCCTCCATCGCGGAGGTTGCGGAGCCCTCACTCTGGCCCGTGGTTTCCTGCTCGAAGGTTTCCACAATATCCACATTACCGAAGGGGTCCTCGATGGCATCCATAATCAGCTCACTTTTCCAAAGCTGGGTATAATATGGCTGGATTTCCATCCACCTTGCCCGGAACTTTTGGAGGAAAAGTGCTGGGGTTTCCTGCCCAATTTGTCGCGTCCAGAAATGTTGAATTACCTTATGCTCGAGAATAGTTTCCCGCATTCCCGCCTCATCAAGTAGGGGGTTATCAGAGCTTGTCCCATTTTCTGGTTTATAAATAGGGACAGGGAAAAGTTTATCTTGGATATAGTTGTGCGTGTCATACCACTTTACATTATTGACAACCAAAGCCTCTTTATAATAGAGCTCACTTTCGATGAGCTCCCCCAGGGTAATGGTCACCCGGGTGTTATCGTCGTTGGGCAAGAACCGCCCGCCCAGGGGGTAATTAACTACGGGAAACATCCAATTCCCCCTTCTCGTTTTCCACATTGTCAACAGACATTTCCACAACCGGCTGGCGGCGGCGAACGCTGATATTGAGGCCGTATTTCTCATTGATAGCCTCACAGGCGCGTCGGCGCGCTTCGAGCTGGAGCTCAAAAAACGCCTCAATGAGCTGGTTGTTTGCCTCGGCCTCGTCGGTAATGAGCCGTTCCTTCTTGTCAACAGGTGTATTATTCACACCCAGGAAGGTGAGTAGCTCAGACTCCACCGAACGCTTATAATCCATCAGCTCGTTACCCAGGAATTTCACCTTCATATCCAGAGCCGCGATGGATTCAATGGACAGATTGCGGTCAGCATAGATGGCGGGGACATTGCCGTCCACCTTCTGGAAAATGGTTTTGAAGGAAAGCACATCCTTATCATCACACTTGATGATAACAGGCGTTTTCACCGCCTTAACATTCACATCCATGGTTCGCTCCGCCTCGGCCAGCTTGTTCACATAGAACATAATGAAATACCGGGTAGCGGTTCGGAGCATGGTGTTTTCGATGATGACGCAATCGTCCGCCTTGTAGCGTTTATGGTATTTCATTCCGTGGGCGAAGTATGCAACCGGGTCACCGTAAACATTGATTTCGCCAGTAGGCTGTGCCTCCAGACACATATAGTCCATGTCCGCGTCCCGGAAGAAGATAGCCATTCCATGGTCGAAAAGCTCCCGCTCAATATGTCGCTCCAGGATACCCTCGGGCAGACCCTCCCACTCAAAGGCATTCATGCTGATGAGCTGGAACTTAGTAAACAGGACATTAAAGGTTAAGTCATTGAGCAAGTCCGTAAGATTTGCCCGCTTGCGTCTACTCATATAATCACTCCCTTATGAGAAGGTAGGGTTGTCGCCATAGCTACCGATGGCGTTACCATTAGTCCAGAAGGTAATACCATGGTCGAAAATGGCCTCAATGGCCCGCTTGTCCGCGTCGCAGAAATTACCGCCAATCAGACACCCGACAGTTTTAACATAGGTGTAATTCTCCCGGTTTTTCCGACGGGGCACTCCGATACGATTGACCTTGTACCCGTAGCGGGTGAAATAGTCGTCGATAATGGCGGCATATTCCGGGCTAAGTGATTTAAACTGCAACAGGAAACCAGGCACACCGGCAACGGTATTCACGGAGATGGAATGCGCGCCTCGACTCTGCGGGGGTTGCACTTCCATGTCTTTACGCTGGGCCAGTAGGTTACCCACCTGGAGGCCATTATTAACAAGGCCGTTAACAGCATTGCCCACCCCCTGGCCAGGGTTTAAGCTGAACAGCCCGGCAATGCCGGAAACAACATTACCCACCGCGCCAGCGCCCGCACCAACAAGGGTCATTGCTTGAGTCGCCTTGTTCTGGGCCATCCAGATTTTATAAATATCCGCGTCCCAGGCACAGGTCGGGAACGACGCGGAGGTAAGACCCTCGTCGTAGTTGTGTAGTTTAATGTCCTCATATTCCACATCAGAGTCCTGGCCTAGGGTGTCATATGCGTTGTATCGCATGGGAACCAGGCGGACAGAGGCGTCCGGCGCGATGGCCCCATAAATGCGGAACTGCGGCAAGACAGCGGACATATCATAGCCAGGACTACCCTCTTTAAAGAACCGCTCAAATTTATATACTGCGGAGTCACCAGTTCCATTGGTGGCGTAAAGGATGTTGTAGGGGTAGCAGTACATTTTATTATTGCGGATTGCCGGGTAACTAATATCGTTACTCTTGCCGTTGAAGTTGTAGGCCATCGCGCCCGCTGCGTCAATCAGAGCGGTGGTGGACTTCGCGCCGGCAACCAGTTTGAAAAACTCGGAGGTGTCGCTCCAGGAGCTCTCGCCACCCAGCTCGATAAGATTCTTCGGGTACATCCAAATGGACTGGATGCCGTCAATCTTGCCCCAGGTTTCCAGGTTCTCCAGGGTTTGCCCAAGCTGGGTCCAGTCAGAGGCGGCAACGGCCCAGACACCCATACCGCAAAACACACCGTTAAACAGGTTACACAGGGTAGGCGCGGTGTAGCTCTCGGTGGTTTCGAACGGGTTAATGGTGGCCATCACCAAAATGGCCATTTCACCCATGTCAATGCTCTGCTGATAGTAGGTGACATATTCGCCCATCTCCAGACCCTCGTCCAGGGTGTGAGCTCCGAACGCGTCGGAAACAGTATGCTCCCGCTCTACGAAACACGGCCGGAGCAAATAACTGAAATGGTATGTCTGGAGAACATCCATAACCAGTTTTAACTCCACAGTCGCATCGTTGATGTATTCCGCATCTTCGATAAAGTAGTAATAATACTTTCCATCCTCGACATTGCGGAAATAGAGGTATGACCAGCCCATGGCCTCCTCCATTGTCGCCGCCACCTTCAAGGGCCAGGACTTCCGAATGTAGGAATACGCGGGAAAGGACTTGGTCACTTTCCCGCTAAAAAATTCCTGTTGGGCCGCCTCACTCTCGAAGTAAATGGAATGCTCATAACTACTATTGAGCAACACGCCTTTACAGATATGAATGATAGATTGCGGCTTACTCATAGCTTACTCCTTAAGCGCACAGGCGAACCGCAGTCTTGAAGGGAGAGCAGCTCAGAATCTGATGAACATGATAGAAGTAGTTGGTAAACAGGCCCTGGGCGTTGCGCTGGGGCTCCATGTGGGAAAGGGTGTCGAACACGCGCAGGAAATCCTTATCAATAAGGAATGCGTAGGTGTCGGCCTGCTCCTCTCCGAAGTCATCAATGGTGATAATCTCCACCTGGATATCAGTCTTGCCCATGTTAAAGGCCTTGGCCAGGACTTCCACATCCACCTCTGCAACAACATCCTTGTGCACCAGGAGTACCAGGTTCTCGGGGTTAGTCCAGGTATTCACGCCGGCCTTGTTGTACTGCTTGGAGGGGAAAGACACATCAGCCACGGCTTTTCGAACAGTCTTGACGAAATCCTTTGCGCTAGACTCGTCGGTGATGGCAGGGACATTGTAATCCCACCAACCATCATAAGTGGCAAGGAGATGCTTCATCGCCAACCACTCATCATAAGCCGCGCCGGAATACACGGAGTTGATGAGGTTGGAAAGGAAGGTGTCCAGGGTGGCCTCAGAGCGGAACACGCGCACGAAGTCAATGTCACCGATGGAGATGCAATACACATCCCGGCGGTTCTGACGGTGGTAAACGGTCTTGACCTCGGGAGGTTCACGGCGGCCCAGGGGATTGGGGCCGGCGGCGTTATAGTCACCCTCTGCCTTGGCCATCTCGATGAAAATTTCCTCCACATCCTGCTGGGTGAGGACTGCACCCTGTTTGAACCGGGCCAGCTTGTTGCCGAACAGCTTGGACTCCAGAATGGTCTTGCCAATCTTGTTAATGAGAGCCTCGCAGAACTCATTATAAAGCAGAGAGTAGGACTGGAGGGCATTGCCCACGCTGGTAATGTTGGCCTGGGTGGCCTCGGGGATTCGGGCCTTGTATTCGGTGGATGCGTTTGCGCGGATGTTATTCAGAATGTCAACAGAATAACCCATTTAATTTACCTCCTTAGATTTTAAGAGTTTTCGCGAACTCCTCACAGGACGGGGTAGGGTCATCCTCGCGCCCGTCCCCGGCCTCGTCCTGTTTGGAGTCCTGCATGATAAGCCGCTCGAAATATCGCTGGTTAAGCGTTCTCACGCGGTCGAGCTCCGCGGTGAGGTTTTCATTGTTCTGAGTCAGGGTGTCCCGCTCAACCGTCCGGGCGGCCAGCTCGTCATTGAGCCGGACAATCTCCGCCTGGGCTTCTTCCAAAGTGTCAAACATATGGCGACCTCCCATTATACCCTGGGTATAAAGTCCCAGGAATTTTATACTAATAGTATAATATATTAGTATAATTTGTCAATGAACATTTTTGGGGAAATTGTGAAAAATGTGTTGACAAGGTAACGCTATGGTGGTATACTTTTCTCAGAAAGGACGGTTAAAGTCCGAATATTTAGGAGGTTGCCAATTATGAAATATGTAATCCAGGACTTAGAAAACGGCGATATCGTTTACATGGGTGACGATATCAAAGAGGCCAAAAAGGCCTACGACAGTTACAACGAAGAATGCGACGGCGAATGGATTCCAATTTTTGATGGTGTGAACGAGGCTGAACTGATTCGGGGGTGCTGGCTATGACTAAAATCCTATATAGGCCCTATGTTTGGGATACACAATCCAAGCGATATGTATTCCTCCCGGGCATTGTGAGATACCATTATACGGACGCCATCCAGGCTAAAACGGAAGACGAGGCGGAGTGGGCGAAATACCGCCCACACCTAGATTATAGCGACTTCTACATTGCCTCCCAGCGTGTCACCCGGTCAGAATGGAAGGCTGTTGATGGTGAGTTGATGGAGGGTTTCACCTATACCCCCACCACCATCCCTTGCTGGGAGCCCGTGAATCTCGAAGCAATTAAAGAAATCACCAACACACTCAAGGAATGGTTGCGCGAATCCAATCAAGTAGGTTTCGCGACCCGCTACGACGCGACCGCGTTCTGTATGGGTTATTATGGCGGGTTAGGTTATAACCAGTACGAGGCCATCAACCAGCTATTCGTTGAAGGTGAGTTGCAAGCCTAACGACGCGCCGGGCCGCATGGCCCGGCCCGCCTGGGAGCTGGGGAGCTGTCCCCGGTTCCCAGGTGGGCCGGACAGGCTACACCTAATATATTTATAGGAGGTTGCCAAAATGAGCAACGAAATGAGAAAGTCCCTGCGCGAGCGCGCGAAGGAGTTTAGCGTCCAGCTCCCCTTCATGGATGGACGCGAGAAGGGCGACATTAAAGACCTGGTTGGTACCGTCAATACCATCATTGATTACGGTTTCCTGCCCAACGAGAACGGCGAACCCTACGCGGTTATCATCGTGCAGGAGCGTAGCAAGCACTTCTTTTTCGGCGGAATGGTGCTCACCGACCATCTGACCCAGCTTGAGGCCGAGGGTTACCATGAGGCCATCGTCGAGGAGGGCCTGCCCATGCTCCTCACCGAGAAGCGGGCCCGCAAGTCCAACAAGACCTATATCAATGTGGAGTTCTATCCCGAATAAAGGGGGTTGCGCCGGATGCGAGAGGAAACAGTTTCTCGCAGGGGTGTATACTACGATTTGAACAAGTCCCCGTATGAGTATCTCACTCCATACGGGGGCCTTTTCAAATTCAGAAGCAAGAAGCGACTGAGTATGTACATCCGCGAGATAGAAAAGGAAACCATGAGGGCGGACGCGTTCCTATTCCGCAATAATATGTGTGAGTTCGTGTCGGAGCCCGCCCTCAAAGCCATTTACAAGGCCGTGTATCTGGCCGTGTATCGTAAAATTGAGGGTTAAGCGATGGCGAAAAAGACAAAGAAAAAAGCCGCCCCGAGTTCGGGCGGACAGTATCGCGGAGGCCGGAAGAAGGGCCGCAAAAACCTTGTAAAGACCTCCGGCGGAGTAGTTAATCAGTATGGTGTTACCTTTACCGATGCAGAGCAGAAAGCACTCAAGCGGGAAGTGGACAAGGCCAACCGCATCCGCAAGAAGCTACTCGATGCGGAGTCCTCGTTACCCTATAAAATCGCCGGTGTAACAAAGGTTGAGACGAGGGGCCAGCTCCAGTTAATGGGATATGAATCTGACTTCATCCGGCACAAAAAATCTAAATCGCTCCAGCGTTTCCAATCTAAAGAAGATTATAACCGTTATCTGGCAAATTTGCAACGTATGAACGCACCCGACTACCTGGACAAGCAAGGTAAACTTTACAAGGCTAATTTCAA
>RHMF01001881.1_pt1 | contig 10316 bp, 8 predicted proteins | sample 5365151 | NCBI WGS metagenome assembly RHMF01 (sample SAMN10266501, study PRJNA497801) | feces metagenome | isolation source: feces | host: Bos taurus | place: China: Prairie of Fairy Mountain | collected 2017-08-14 | reverse complement strand
TAGAAAAATATGTTATATTTTAATATGTATTATATTGTATATTAAATAAGGAGGACTTTTTCAATGAAAAAGACAACCAAAAGAGTACTTGCTTTTCTTCTTGCATCCACATTTGTTTTTTCAGCAATGACTGCGGGTGTATTTGCAATTGCAAGTTATCTTAATCCTAATCTTGGTAGTAGTTCTACTTCTACCTATATGAGCGTTAACAGCGTCGATGACTTTATTGACCTTATGCAAAGCTCAGGCGATATTTTCACAAATATTGAAACTCCAGAAAAACACGATGCTCCAAGTGAAGAAATAGCACCGACTATTATCATTCCTGGTATCAGCCAGTCAATTTCTTATCTTGCTGACGAAAATGGTAACCCTGCTAAAAACAGCAATGGTGATGAGCTTTCAGGCGGTCTTCTTATTATTGACTCCTCTACTCTCCCTGGTATTCTTGCTGGTACGGTAGCTGGTCCGCTTGTTACTTCTCTTATAATGCAAGCTGATATGGGTCTTTCAGATGCAGTTTATGACACAGTTACACAAGTTTTCTCAATTCAGGCATCTGGCAAAGATGGTAAAGCTAAAGAAAATTTAAAAACTATTACCTATGAATACCCTGTTGCTGAAATGAATCAGGATGACAAGGATTATTTCTACAGAATGATTCCTATGAAATCTGTTGTTGATGAAATCGGTGGCGAAGAAAATCTTTATTTCTTTACATTCCCACTCATTTCTGACCCATTAATTACTGCTGCAAAGCTCAACAGTTACATTCAGATGGTTAAAGAACAACGCGGTTGTGAAAAAGTAAACATTGTTACAATCTCTCTCGGTGGTACAATTCTTACAGCGTACCTTGAGCTTTACAAAAACACAAATTATAGCGACATTAATAAAGTTCTCAATGTTGTTTCTTGCCTTGATGGTACAGATGTTATGGGTGACTTCTATATGAGAAACTTCAACATTGAAGACGAATTTTTCTTCCAGGAATTCTTACCAATGGTAATGAAAGAAATGAATGGTTATGCAACCTTAGGCCACCTTATAAATGTTGCTCTTAAGATATTCCCTCGTTCTGTTATTGAAGCTATTTTAACTGCTGCAGTTGATGGTATTCTTGATACATTAATGCTCAACTGTCCACAATTCTGGGCTATGATTCCTAAAGACAGATATGATGATGTAATTGAAAAATACAGTTTCATCAAAACCGATCCAGAATACTCAAGACTTTACGCTACAATTGAGCATTTCCAACAAGCAAGACTTAATCTTAAAGATAACCTTGTGAAATTAAATAAACAAGGTGCGCTCGTCCACAATGTTTGTGGTTACGACCTTGATTACAGTTCACAGGACTACTGCTTCTTTGCAGCTATGAAATCTTCACTTACAACTAACAGTGACGCTATTATTGATATTGATTCAACATCACTTGGTGCTACTTATGTAAAAGCTGGTGATGTACTTTCTGAAGAATATATTGCATCACATGACTCAAAATACATTTCACCAGATGGAAGTATTGACGCTTCAACTTGTCTCTTCCCTGATAATGTATGGTTCTTCCACGGTCAACACCACGAGGTTGGTAGAAACGATGTTGTAATCAAGCTTATTGCAAAGCTTGCTTCAGGTCAGATTAACTCAACTGCTGATATGCCTGACAAATTCCCACAATTTAACGGCAACAGAAACACAAGAAATATCACTCGTTGGTATCTTGAGGAAGCTGAATTAGTATTTGCTGAGTATGCAGAAGATCCAACTCTTTATAACGAAGCTGATATTCAAGAGCTTCAGGATGTTTACAATGATTCTCTTGTTCTTCTTGAAAATACAATTTGCGAACCTACAGAAGCAGCTGCTATGAAAGAGAGATTTGAGTACGCTCTTTGCAGAGTTGGTAAGAGAGACCCAGCTAGCGACACAAGCACAGACGAAGCACTTGAAATAATCTGTAAATTTGTTGATGAAACAGTTTATGGTGTATTTGGTGCAGATGGCTTCTCTGACCTTAATGATAACAATGTTAACATTAAAATTCCAGTAGAGGTTCCAGTAGCATAATTTTAAAATTTATGATATAATCGTTTCGGGGTTTTCTCCGAAACGATTTTTTTAGGAGTCATATTTTATTATGAAAATATATTTTTCAACCTTTGGTTGCAAGGTTAATCAATATGAAACACAAGAAATGAGCGAGTTATTGGCTAAAGCTGATTATGAAATAACTAGCACAGTTAACGAAGCAGATATAATTATTGTAAACTCTTGCACAGTTACTGCAGAGGGTGTCAGAAAGGTTCGCCAGACCTTTAGAAAATTAAAGAAGCAAAATCCTGAGGCAATTATGATTTTAACTGGTTGTGCTTCTCAAGCAGAGCCTGAAATTATTGACGATTTACCTGAAATTGATATTTTAATGGGAAATAAATCTAATACTGATATTGTTAATATAATAGATAGCTATCTTAAAAATCCCAGAAAGCTTAATGCTCACGAAAAACATTTAAGGGATGATAGTTTTCTTAGTACTGGTATCACCGCTTTTGATGGGCACACAAGGGCATTTTTAAAAATACAGGACGGGTGCGACAGATATTGTGCTTACTGCCTCATTCCCTACGCCCGTGGTTTTTCGCGTTCTAAGAGTCTTAAACAAATTGATAAAGAACTAAAAGCACTTAATGCTAACGGATATAAAGAAATTGTTTTTGTTGGAATCAATCTTTCTGACTATGGTAAAAACACAGAATATTCTTTGCCTGATGCTTTAGCTTTAGCTGAGAAATATGAAAATATTAAAAGAATTCGTTTGGGTTCTTTAGAGCCAGACCATATAACAAAAGAAATGATTGAGAGATTATCGAAAATAGAAAAGCTTTGCCCACAATTTCACATTTCTTTACAAAGTGGTTCTGATTCTGTTTTAAAGAAAATGAACAGGCACTACACCGCAAAGGACTACGAAAAATTAACTACAAATTTAAGAAACGCTTTCCCCGAGGCTACAATTACGACTGATATTTTAACAGGATTCCCGACAGAAACTGAGGAAGAATTTTATGAAACCCTAGAATTCACAAGGCGAATTAAATTTGAAAAGGCTCATATATTCCCCTATTCTGTACGAAAAGGTACCGCTGCAGCAAAGCTTCCACAATTACAAAATGCAGTTAAAGAAGAAAGAGCAAGAATTCTTACTGATGCAACAAATATTACACGCAAGGAATTTTTGCAAAAGCAGATTGGCAAAACAGTTAATGTTTTATTTGAAACCGATAAAGATGAATTTTCTGAAGGTTACACAGAAAATTATACACCAGTTAGGGTTTATGATTCAAAATCACGCTCAGGTCAGATTTTAGAAATAAAAATAGTAGATGCGTGTTGTGATTATTGTATTGGTGAGGATTAGCTATTGGCTGTTAGTTGTTAGCTATTAGCTATTAAAGGAATAAAAAAATTCTATCATTTAAAGTTTATCGAAAACTGAAAATGATAGAATTTTTCTTTTTATCTAATAGCTAATAACTAATAGCTAATGGCTAACTAGCCAACTGACCTCTAAACATTATATATTGAACAGAGTAGATAAGCCATAAAAAATGCGTTGCAATTCGTTTGAATTGCAACGCGTTTTTTAATCTAAATCAAAATAATCTGGATATTCTGGCATTATAACCTTTTTAACGAGGCTGAACATAAAAATGCTTTCAGAAGCTGAGCAACCTACACAGCCTATGCCTGTTTTAGTAGCAATATTTATATTACGCTCCAAATCAATCTGATAGAGTTTTTTCAAATCATCTGGACTACGGCTATAGCCATTTTTAGTTTTTTCAAACTCTAAAACAAAGTTATTACCTTTATCTGGCACAGCATAAATAGCTACAAGTGCTTGTGGGTCAATTTTATATTTAGTTGAAATAAGCTTTATAAACTCATTATTAGGGTCATCAGAAATTAAGTTGTCGCCTGTTTTTTCAGGTAATTCAATTAAATCAATTGAAATTGCTAATGCTGCCCTTGCATCCTCTAAAGACACAACCCCATCCAAATTCATATCGGCTTTTTCAACATCTGGCTCGATTATTGCTGCTGCCATTTGCAATATAATTCTTGCATCAACAATCTTGACAACGCCATCGCCATCCATATCACCTAAAACAATTTCAGTATCTTCGGCGTATACAGAAATTACAAGGCAAGAAAATATTAAAATGACTGCAAAAACTGATGATAATACTCTTTTCATAATTTGCTTTTTCTTATTGCTTAAAGAACTCACAGAATGCTCTGTAAGCCATATATAAGTCAAGCTTTGAAATTACTTCGTAAGGTGCGTGCATTGAAAGAACAGGAACACCCAAGTCAACTACATCAACATCGAGTGAAGCGATGTATTTTGCAACTGTTCCGCCACCACCAGCGTCAACTTTACCGAGTTCACCAATTTGCCACACAACGCCCGCTTTTTCTAACATACCACGGATTTTGCCCATATATTCAGCAGAAGCATCACTTGTGCCAGATTTACCACGAGCACCAGTATACTTTGTAATAACAACACCCTTATTAATTTCTGAGCAGTTATTCTTTTCAAATACGTCACAGAATGTTGGGTCGAGTGCTGAATTAACGTCTGCAGAGAGACATTCACTCTTCGCTAAAATATCATAGCCCTGAACGCCTTCAATTTCACCCAATTTATAAATGAAGTTTTCGAGGTAATCTGAGTTAAGACCTGTATTACCATCTGAACCTGTTTCTTCTTTATCTGCAAGAACAGTTACAGTTGTATAGTTTGGCTTTTCAACTGCTAAAGAAGCCATTACTGCTGGGTAAGCACAAACTCTGTCATCATGACCATAAGAACCGATTAAGCTTCTGTCAAAGCCAATGTCTGATGCCTTAAATGCTGGAACTGCTTCAAGCTCTGCACTTAAAAAATCTGCTTCTACAATACCATATTTTTCATTGATAAGCTTCATAATATTAAGCTTAACGAGGTCACTACCCTCGCCATCTTTAAATGGACGGCTACCAACTAAAATGTTTAATTCTTCACCTTTAATACCCTCGCCTAATGTTCTCTTTGCTTGCTCATAGCCTAAGTGAGGTAAAATATCAGTGATAACAAATTTAGGCTCGTTATCTTCTTCACCTAAGCAAATTTCAACAACTGTACCATCCTTTTTAACAACAACGCCGTGAAGAGAAAGAGGGATAGTAACCCATTGATATTTTTTTATACCACCATAGTAATGTGTTTTAAAAAGTGCTAATTCATCCTTTTCATAAAGTGGGTTTGGTTTTAAATCAAGGCGTGGTGAGTCAATATGAGCTGCAGAAATTTTCATGCCCTCTTTTAAAGATTTTTTACCCATAACTGTGAGGATAATTGATTTATTGCGGTTTACATAATAAAACTTGTCGCCTGCTTTATACTTTTTAGAATCATCATACTTCTTGTAGCCATTTGCTTCTGCAATTTTAACAACAGTTGCAACTGCTTCTCTTTCTGTTTTTGATGAATCAAGGAATTTTTTGTAATCTTCAGCGAATTTGTCTGCCTTTTTAATTTCAGCATCCTTTAAAACTTCGCCAGCATTTTCAGATTTATAAAATAAATCCTTTTTTAAATCGTCTATTTTTTTATTGGCCATTTTTAAGCACTCCTTAAAAAATATTATTTATTAACTCTGCGAGTTCGTTTTCAAGTAAAAACGGCTCGTAGTTTTTTATAATGTAATCTGCTTTACTCTCGTAAAACTCATCTTTCTTTTGACCATTTATACGAATCATAGCATCAGTTTCAGAAATAGCATCTCTTTTCATAATGCGTTTTTTTCGTATCTCTTCTGGTGCAGTCACCACAATTAACTTGTCACAAGTATCTGCATAGCCTGATTCTATTATTGCCGCTGCATCAACAATTACTACATTGTGAGTTTTAAAAGCTTCAGTTGCTTCACATTGTATTTTGTCATTTATTGCAGGGTGCATTATAGAATTCAAAAGTGCAGTATTTTCGGGTGAAGAAAATGCTTTCTCTGCAAGTTTTTTACGATTTAAAGCACCATTTTCTAAAATACCACTTCCGAATTTTTTAGAAAGTGTATTTAAAAGCTCAGGGTTATCAACCAATATTTCACGAGCGACAATATCGCCATCTATTATATAGGCACCTTTTTCTTTAAGATACCTTGATACTGTCGATTTGCCAGCACCAGTCTTACCAGTAAGACCTAAAAGAACTTTTTTTAAGTCAATCACCTTAAATGCTGCGGCTCTTAAAAGTCGGTTTAATACTGCCAAATCGTCTGTTGTTTCATCTGGGCAACGAACAAAGCATTGTTTTACACCTAACGCATCAAGCTCTCTTAAACAATCAAAAAGATGGTTACTTAAGGAACGATAATCATTTTTATTGCCGTATGTAATAAATTCAACATCTAAATCATTACCCTCACCATCAAAAACCATAGCAAAAGTGTCAGAAGTTTTGTTTTTATTTACATAATCACAAAATAATTTGTAATCACCTTTTAAAATTGTAACAGTTGCATTCGGCGAATAATGCTTATATTTCATACCAGGTGAAGATACCTTTTCTCCATCTTTAAGAGGATTTAAAACCGCATCGTCAACTAAAACTTCACCACATACACTCTCTAATTCTCTTAATGTTACATTACCAGGTCTTAAAAGCTTCGGAGTATCGCCACAAAGTGAAATTACAGTTGACTCAACGCCCTCTTCACTTTCGCCACCATCTATTACAAGTGGTATTTTGCCGTTCAAATCAGTAAACACGTGCTCTGCTTTTGTTGGACTTGGTTTACCTGAAATATTCGCAGATGGTGCGGCAATTGGTAAACCACTATATTTAATTAAGTTTCGTGCTACAGTATGTGACGGACATCTTACTGCAACTGAGTCGAGTCCAGCTGTTACACACATTGGCACTTTTTCACTTTTATGTAAAATCATTGTAAGCGGACCTGGCCAGAAGCTTTCTGCTAATTTTTTTGCAATTTCAGGCACTTCGCTTACTAAATCATAAATTTCAGAAAATTCTGAAATATGAACTATCAACGGATTGTCCTGCGGTCTACCTTTTGCTTCAAAAATACGTTTTACCGCCTCTTCTGAATAAGCATTACCCGCAAGTCCATAAACCGTTTCGGTAGGCATACCTACAACTTGGTTATTCTTTAAAAGTTCAACTGCTTTTTCGTATTTTCCGCTATCATCTGTAGCAGAAATTTTAATAATTTCTGTTTTCAAAATTAACCCTCTGATGCTTGTAATTTTTTTGCTGTATCAGCAGTTACGAGTGCATCAACAAGCTCGTCTAAATCGCCATTCATAATTGCTTCAATTTTATAAAGTGTAAGACCAATTCGGTGGTCAGAAACTCTACCCTGTGGAAAATTATATGTTCTTATTCTTTCGCTTCTGTCACCTGTTCCTACTTGCGAACGGCGTTCATCGGCAATTTCAGAATCCTGTTTTTCTCGTTCAACCTCCAAAAGTCTTGAACGAAGAATTTTTAAAGCTCTATCTTTATTTTTATACTGACTTCTTTCATCCTGACACTCAACAACCGTTCCAGTTGGAATATGAGTAACACGAATTGCTGACTCGGTTTTATTAACATGCTGACCACCCGCACCACTTGCACGGAAAGTGTCAATTTGTAAATCACTCGGGTCAATTGCAATATCAACCTCTTCTGCTTCTGGTAAAACTGCGACTGTTACTGTTGAAGTGTGAATTCTTCCACCAGACTCAGTTTCTGGTACACGCTGAACACGATGAACACCACTCTCAAATTTAAAACGAGAATATGCACCTTCGCCTTCAATCATAAAGCTAATTTCTTTAATACCGCCAAGACCAGTTTCGTTAATATTCATAACCTCAGTTTTCCAACCACGGCTCTCGGCATACATTGAGTACATTCTGAAAAGTGATCCAGCAAAAAGTGCCGCCTCATCGCCACCAGCACCGCCACGAATTTCAATAATAACATTACGGTAATCATTAGGATCTTTAGGTAAAAGAAGAGTTTTAAGTTCAGAATAAAGTTCTTCTTTCTTTTGCTTCGATTCTTTATATTCTTCTTCTAAAAGCTCTTTAAAATCTTTGTCTTGAGAACTATCTGAAAGAAGCTCGAATGCTTCTTTTTCTGTTTTGTCAGCTTCCTTATATGCCCTAAAGCACTCAACAACTGGTGTAAGATTTTTAAGCTCACGCATTAACTCTTTATATTGAGTCTGGTCACTTACCACCTCTGGTAAACAGATAAGTTCATTTACTTTTTCATATCTTAATTCAACTTGCTCTAATTTATCAATCATTATTTTCTTCTCTTATAACTTTCTTAATATTTTTTTCTGCTTTTACTCTGGGAATTAAAAATTCTCTGCCACATTTATCACAACGAAGACGAAAATCAATACCCGAACGAAGAACTGTAAAAAGCTTTTCACCACAAGGGTGAGTTTTTTTCATTTCAAGTTTGTCGCCAACTCTGACATCCATCTCCAATACCCTCTTTCCAGAAAATTTTAAATTATTTGAAATATTATAACACACTCCTTCATAAAATTAAAGAGTAAACATAAAAATAAATGGAAATAGGTGATAATAAATGTCGTTGTATTTACCTGAAGGCTTTTTAATTAAAACTGAGGAAAACATAAAAGCTCTCTCAAGCTTTGAAAATTTCAGAGAAGCATTCAAGAAAGGATTACCACTTGAAGCAAGAGCTTTAACTTGTGACAAGGAACATAATCTACATATAGATTTCGGTTTTATTGAGGGAATTATTCCGCGATGTGAATGTGCGGTAGGCATTGACGAGGGCACAACCAGAGATATTGCAATAATTGCAAGAGTCAACAAGCCTGTTAAATTTATAATTACAGATATCAAAGAAATAGACGGCAAACCCACCGCAATTCTGAGCAGAAAGGTTTTGCAAAACCGATTTTATCAATTAAAGCTACCTGAATTCAAAGTTGGCGATATTATAAGTGCATCTGTTACACACCTCGAGAATTTTGGGGTATTCTGTGATATTGGATGTGGCATAAATGCACTGTTACCAATTGACAATATTTCTGTTTCACGAATACCTCACCCAAATGTAAGATTTTCTGTAGGTGATGAAATTAAAGTTATTATCAAAAATATTGATGAAGATAATCGTGTTACACTATCACATAAAGAACTTCTTGGTAGCTGGGAGGAAAATTCTGCAGCTTTTTCAGTTGGAGAAACAGTTAGCGGAATTATAAGAAGCGTTGAAAATTATGGGATTTTTATTGAATTAGCACCCAACCTTGCTGGTCTTGCAGAATACACCCCTAATGTGGAAGTTGGTCAGCAAGCAAGTGTATATATAAAAAGTATTATCCCAGAAAAAATGAAATTCAAATTGATTATTGTCGAAGCATTTGACGCAGACTACCCAAAAGAAAAACCAAATTATTTTTATGAAGGCAACCATATTGATTATTTTAAATATTCACCTGATTGTTCTGAGAGAATTATTGAAACTATTTTTTAAGTTTGTATTTTGTAAATAAATTCGCTGTATTGTATAATGATACCAAATAATTTTTTGTGAGGTATCACTTATGAAATACAGCGAATTTTCTAATATTCAGGGCAAGGTTTCAAAATTAGGCTTTGGCCTTATGCGACTCCCTAAACTTTACGAGGGTAAAGAAGATATTGATTTTAAAGAAGCCGAAAGACTTGTTGACTTGGCATATAAAAATGGTGTTAATTACTTTGACACAGCTTACGTTTATCACGCTGGCGAATCAGAGATTTTTGCTGGTAAAATTCTTAATAAATACCCAAGAGAAAGTTATAAATTAGCAACAAAATTACCAGGTTGGGCAATTAAAAATGACGGCAAAACTGTTGACGAGCTTTTTAACGAACAATTAGAAAAATGCGAAGTAGAATATTTTGATTTTTATCTTCTTCACAGTTTAAACAGAGATATTTGGAATACTTTCACATCTGTAAAAGCTTACGAGAATTTAAAAGAAAAGAAAATTCAAGGGAAAATAAAGCATTTAGGCTTTTCATTCCACGGTGATATGGAATTATTTAAAGAGCTTTTAGAAAATTACGAATGGGATTTTGTTCAGTTACAGATTAACTACTATGACTGGGAAGCTGATAACGCTAAAGATTTTTATAAATTACTAGAAGATAAAAACATTCCTTGTATTGTTATGGAGCCAGTTCGTGGTGGTTCTTTACAGAAATTAAACGATGAA
>RHMF01001628.1_pt1 | contig 10316 bp, 9 predicted proteins | sample 5365151 | NCBI WGS metagenome assembly RHMF01 (sample SAMN10266501, study PRJNA497801) | feces metagenome | isolation source: feces | host: Bos taurus | place: China: Prairie of Fairy Mountain | collected 2017-08-14 | reverse complement strand
AGCGCCAACGATGCCCAGCACCATCACCGCCAAACAAAGGATAAATTTTTTCATGCGATTTAAGATTAGTAATTTTTCATGCCTACGAAGGTAGGCCATTTTTGTGACATAACCAAACGAAATGTGCAAAAATTGCCGATTTCATCGATAAAAAAAGAGCGAATCAAGGTCTCTTTACCAATCCCTCAATTCGCCCTTATAGATACAAGGTGTGATTATCTGTATCAACACTTCACGCCCAAGGCATCCAACACGGCACGCATCTTTTCATAAGTCGTGATACGGGTTGGTACCAACGGCAAGCGGAGCTTGTTTTCAATCATGCCCATCATGTTCAGCATAGCTTTCACACCGGCCGGATTACCGTCCACGAAGAGCAAGTTGAACAATTCGGTAAACTTATGGTGAATGGTCAATGCATTGGCATAATCGCCCTGCAAAGCCAAACGGGTCATCCGACTGAATTCATACGGGAAGGCATTGCCGATAACCGAGATAACACCAACCGCTCCCAAAGTAATCAATGGGAAGGTAATGCCGTCATCGCCCGAAATCACATCAAAGTCTGCCGGCTTGTTCTTGATGATGTCGTCCATCTGAGTAATGTTACCCGATGCTTCCTTGATGGCTACGATGTTCTTGAAGTCACGAGCCAAACGGAGAGTGGTTTCGGCAGTCATGTTCACACCGGTACGTCCCGGCACGTTGTAAAGCACAATCGGAAGCTTGGTAGCTTCGGCCACGGCCTTGTAGTGCTGGTAAATACCTTCCTGCGATGGCTTATTATAATAAGGTACAACAACGAGCAAGGCATCCACGCCGGTCATGTCGTCATTCTTCACGCTATCCACTACAGCTTGTGTGCTGTTGCTTCCTACACCCAACAAGATAGGAATACGACCATTGACACGGTCGATGATAGTGCGTTTCACCTTCTCCTTTTCTTCTTTTGTCAATGTCGGTGTCTCGGCGGTTGTACCCAACACGCACAAGAAGTCCGTTCCATTCTTCAACTGATAATCCACCAAACGAAGCAATGCTTCATAATCCACGCTACCATCTTCCTTGAAGGGAGTAATTAATGCAACCCCCATTCCTTTCAATCTTGTCTGTATCATAGTTATATAAATGTTTTACTTTTTCAAATTTGCGCAAAAATACAATAAATTTCATTCCCTACTATATTTTTTCAACTTTATTTTGTATTTTGGCAATAAAAAGTCACTTTATCAATTCCAAGAACTCATCTTCGTTCATAATAGGCACACCCAGTTTGTTCGCTTTTTCCAATTTAGCAGGGCCCATATTGTCACCTGCCAGGATGAAACTGGTCTTTTTGGAGATGCTTCCTACATTCTTTCCGCCATTCTTCTCAATAATTTCCTTGTACTCATCACGAGAATGATGGGTAAATACGCCACTGATGACAATGGACTTACCGGCCAGCTTGTCGGTATATTCGGACATATCCTGTTCTTCCATCTCCAGTTGGATACCCGCTTCACGAAGCCGTTCTATCTGTTCCCGATTCTTCTCGTCGGCAAAATAGCGGATAATGCTTTCAGCAATACGGGCTCCGATTTCGTCCACCTGCATCAGTTCGTCCAACGAAGCTTTGGCCAAAGCATCGATACTACGGAAAGCTTTCGCCAAAGTCTTGGCTGTGGTTTCACCTACAAAACGGATACCTAAAGCAAACAGAACTCGTTCGAACGGCACTTCCTTCGACGAACGGATGCCTTCGATGATGTTCAAGGCCGACTTCTTACCCATACGTTCCAATCGGGCGATGTCCGGAGCCTTCAGTGTATAGAGGTCGGCAATGGTATGAATCAAGCCTTCCTGATAGAACTGGTCGATAGTTTCGGTGCCCAGCCCATCGATATTCATGGCCTTCCGACTGACAAAATGCTCAATCTTGCCTTTGATTTGAGGTGGACAAGCCGTATCGTTGGTGCAATAATGAGCAGCCTCGCCCTCATAACGGGTCAACGGACTGCCACATTCGGGACATTTGTCGATGAAACGTATCTTGTCGCCCACCATGAAACGGGCATCCATATCCACGCCTACAATCTTCGGAATGATTTCACCGCCCTTTTCCACATAAACCATATCGCCAATGTGGAGGTCGAGTCCCTCGATGATATCGGCATTATGCAAAGAAGCACGCTTCACCACTGTACCTGCCAATTGTACCGGATCAAGATTGGCCACCGGAGTAATAGCTCCAGTTCGTCCCACTTGATAAGTTACCATATTGAGGCGGGTACAAGCTCGTTCAGCTTGGAACTTATAGGCGATGGCCCATCTAGGCGACTTGGCCGTATAACCCAAATTGCGTTGCTGACGGAAGGAATTCACCTTCAAAACGACACCATCGGTCGCTACGGGGAGATTCTTGCGCTCCACATCCCAATAGCGGATAAAGTCCAACACTTCCTCCAAGGTAGCACACTTGCGCATGATGTCGCTCACCTTGAATCCCCACTGGGCTGCCGCCTGCATGTTTTCGTAATGTCCGTCACCCGGAAGATTCTCGCCTAATAAATAATAAAGGTAGGCATCGAGCTTACGGGAAGCCACCACCGAGGAGTTCTGCAACTTCAGTGTACCCGAAGCCGCATTACGAGGATTGGCAAACAGGGATTCTTCCCGTTCTTCACGTTCTTTATTCAATTGCTCAAACACGAGCCATGGCATCAGAATCTCTCCACGGATTTCGAATTCCTTCGGATAGCCTTCGCCATGAAGCACCAATGGTATGGTGCGGATGGTCTTGACATTATCCGTCACATCATCGCCTTGGGTACCGTCGCCACGGGTTACGGCACGCACCAGTTTCCCGTCTTCATAGGTCAACGAAATGGAAGTCCCGTCGAACTTCATCTCACAACAAATCTCGAAGTCCTCGTTCAAAGACTTCTTTACTTTTTCATAAAACTCCGCCACTTCGGCTTCCGAATAAGTATTGGCCAATGAAAGCATGGGATACTTGTGTGTCACCTGCTCGAAGTTCTTGTTCAAGTCGCTCCCTACACGCATCGTAGGAGAGTTCTCATCCGCACATTCCGGATGCTTGGCTTCCAAATCCTGCAATTCACGCATCAAGAAATCGAATGTCTGGTCGTCTATCTCAGGAGCATTCAATACATAGTAAAGATGGTTGTGATGATGCAACTCATCACGCAATTGGTATATTCTTTCTACTTCGTTCATATTATAAAAGGTATAGTAAGGACAAAAGTAGACATTTTTAGCCGAAAATCGCTTTGGTTTTCGTACTTTTGCAAAAAATTATAAGAAGTAATCATGAGAATAGATATCATAACCGTGTTACCCGAGATGCTGGAAGGATTCTTCAATTGTAGCATCATGAGCCGTGCCCAGAAGAAAGGCTTGGCCGAAATCCATATCCACAACTTGCGTGACTATGCATACGACCGCTATCGCAAAGTAGACGATTATCCTTTCGGAGGATTTGCCGGAATGGTGATGAAGATTGAGCCCATCGACCGATGCATCTCTGCTCTGAAAGCCGAAAGAGAATACGATGAAGTAATCTTCACCAGCCCCGACGGAGAGCAGTTCAACCAGCCCATGGCAAACACGCTTTCCATGGCGAAAAATCTGATCATTTTATGCGGACATTTCAAGGGCATCGACTATCGCATTCGTGAGCATCTCATCACCAAAGAAATCAGTATCGGCGATTATGTGCTGACTGGAGGAGAGCTGGCAGCCGGCGTCATTGCCGATGCCATCGTCCGAATTATTCCGGGAGTCATCAGCGACGAACAATCAGCTTTATCCGATTCTTTCCAAGACAATCTTTTGGCAGCTCCCGTCTACACACGTCCGGCCGAATACAACGGATGGAAGGTTCCCGACATTCTGCTTTCGGGTCATGAAGCCAAGATCAAGGAATGGGAATTACAGCAATCTTTGGAACGTACCCAGCGTTTGAGACCTGATTTATTAAAGTAAACGATTCAGACAAATTATATCCGTGTTCACTTTTGGAAACTTCCAGACTTGAACACGGTTTTCTTTTACCTCTTTCCATGGGTTCTTCCAATTCCTCCCTTTATTACCACTTCCCAGCCTTCCAACAATTCTTAAAATCGCCTGCGATGAAATGGGGGATTTTTTGCAAAAACTTCCCTTTCCATCGTGAGTTCTTTTTCTTTTAACATTTCACTTGATTGCATAGGCAACTATTTTTAAGAAAATCATACATCCCCAAAAGAAGGCATAAAAAAAGCAAGACCGGCGTGAAAGCCGGCCTTGCAAATGAAATATTTATTTGATAAATTATTCAGACAATCAGTCCACCGATGATATCCTTTACAGAAGTAAACCCATGACGGTCGAGATAATCATTAATTCCGTCAGCAACTTTGACAGTCACTGCCGGGTCGATGAAGTTGGCTGTACCAATCTGGATAGCCGATGCACCTGCCAACAAGAACTCAACTGCATCCTTCCAGTTCATGATACCACCCAATCCAATGACAGGAATATTTACTGCTTTTGATACTTGCCAAACCATGCGGAGAGCGATAGGTTTTACGGCTGCACCACTCATACCACCAGTGATGGTTGAAAGGATAGGACGACGCTTTTCAGCATCGATAGCCATACCCAAAAGCGTATTGATCAACGACACACTATCGGCACCTGAACCTTCCACTGCACGAGCAATTTCGGTGATGTCTGTCACGTTCGGCGAGAGCTTCACGATGAGGGTCTTCTTGTACACTTCACGTACAGCCTTCACCACTTCGGCAGCCCCCTTGGCAGTCACACCAAAAGCCATACCACCCTGCTTTACATTCGGACAAGAGATGTTCAGTTCGATAGCCGGGATGTTTTCAAGTTCGTTAATCTTCTCCGCTGTCTGTACATAGTCCTCGATAGCCGAGCCAGACACGTTTACAATCATATTGGTGCGGATATCCTTAATCTGCGGATAGATCTCGCTGATGAAGTAATCTACGCCCTTGTTCTGGAGTCCTACGGCATTAAGCATACCCATCGGAGTTTCTGCCATACGAGGATAAGGATTGCCCTCACGACGATGAAGTGTGGTTCCCTTTACAATGATACCACCAATCTTTTCAAGGTCTACAAAGTCCTCAAATTCCTTTCCATAGCCGAATGTACCTGAAGCGGTCATTACCGGATTAGAAAGCTTTAAATTGCCAATGTTAACGCTTAAATCTGCCATAATAACTTCTTAATATTAAATACAGGACCATCTTTACAAACACACACGTGACCTTCGTCGGTATTTTCCACACAACAGAGGCAAGCACCTACACCACAAGCCATGGTGTTTTCCAAGGATACCTCGCATTCGATGTCGTTTGCCTTGGCATACTTGGCTACGGCCATCATCATAGGCTTCGGACCGCAAGTATAGATCATATCGAACTTCTGAGCCTCGAGAACGCTATGCTGGGTTACGTATCCCTTTTCGCCCATGCTACCGTCTTCAGTAGTCATGTATACATCGCCCAATTTCTGGAATTCGTCCAACTGAAGCAAGTCCTTAGAGGAGCGTGCACCCAAAAGGAAAGTCGGCTTACAACCCATCTTGGCCAGCGTAGCGCCAAGCATCAACATCGGGGCTGTACCCACTCCCCCACCTACTAAAAGAGGCTTTATAGGGGCATTTTCTTGGGGTAGGGTGTAACCGTTGCCCAAGGGGAGGACCACATTGACCACATCGCCTTCCTTCACTGTAGCCAATTTACGGGTACCATCACCTACCAACTGTACCAGGAACCAAACTTCGTTGGCTTCCTTATCTACAAAGTTAATCGAGATAGGACGACGCAAGAATGTAGTAGTCGATCCGTCAATGCGAATCTCTGCAAATTGTCCCGGTACCATTTCAGGCAGGGGATTTGCATGTGTCATCTTAATCAAAACGTAGTTGGCATGCAGACGAGTGTTCTGCGTTACCACCAAGTCTAAAATATATTTCTTCATATATATAATATAATTAGGTAAATTCGTTTCTCATGCAAATATACACGAATTTACCTAATAGTAACTCTTTTCTGACTCATTTTTCAGGTCTAAACGTCTCGTAAGTGCCATTATCGAAGAAAATTCTTATTTCAGTGATTTTTCTGGCAGGCTTTTCAACGTACTTAATCTCCTCACGCACAATCTCTTTAGGCGCATAAACAGGGCTTTTTGATGGCATTTCCTTGCGATTTTCACGTTCTTCCGTCCCCTCGGGCGTAAAAAACGCACTCTCGTCGAATAAGGAGATGCCCGAAATGCCCGAATTATCCGGTTGTGGCAATTCCGGCTGTCCTTCCATCTCGCCTTCACCATAAATCAGCCAAGGGAGATTGACATAGCTACAGGCCTTGTGGATTTTCATTACCACATCCAGGCTCGGATTATTTCTTCCATTGAGGATATGTGACAAAGAAGAAGGGGACAAGCCTATCTTTTCCGCAAATTGGGCAGCTGTCATCTCTTCTTTCTGGATTATTTTCGTTATTCGTTCCTTCATTTACAAAAGTATTTAGGCTTTTCAATGCGATTACAAAGGTAAATACTAAAATTCATATTTGCAAACTTATGATTCTAAAATGTGAATATTACATCTGTACACAAAAGTATACATCTATATATTTACAAGGTTAAATCAGCATATTTAATTACAAAACAATATTTTAGTAATACTTTAATAAAAACGCATTAAATTATGGTTATTAACCTATTATTCAAACCAATATATCTATTTAACTTTGTAATTCGCCTTTTTTGCATATATTTTAGCAAAATAGACCAAAGCACTTTAATTTAAATTACTTATAACATTGGTTATCAATACTATAAATACACTAAAATAGTACTACATATTCATTCATTTACATTTATATTATTATATTTTCATTCTTAAATACAAGGTATACAAGTAGTAAATTCAAGCTTTTACATCTATAAATAGTTATTTTTGTAATCGAAAACAGACGTATTTACACTTGTAATTATACAAAATTAAATCTAAATAAGTGCTAATTGTGAAATTTTGTGTTAGAAAAGTAAATTCATTAGATTTTCTACCTTGTATTAAGTATAAAGTGAAAGGTGTTTTTCATTTTTTACTCCTTCACAATCGTAAAAAGAAAAGAGAAGTATCCCCTACCGTTCATTATCCATATCAATAATCAATCCTATTAAACCATTCCAGTGCCCCCTCCTTCCTATCTTCTCTTTCCATTCATAACAATACATGGTTTAGGACGAGTCACTACAAACTCCCCTAGTCCTAAAATACCACAAACCTCTCCATGATACAACCCAAACTTTCTGCTTTATCTTATCACAGATTTTCATCACTCAGGTTTTACCGAATGAGATCAACAACCAACTCACCTTTCAATAAGCCTAGCCAAGCACTCCTCTTCCTCTCCTTCTCCAAATGGCATTTCCTTTCCAAATTCACGGGTAAACGGCCGTTTTTCAGAAAATACACGATTCTGAGAGGGTGAATTTTGATTTAACGACTTGATTGATAATCATTTAAATCTATTTTTTATCTCATGAAAAGGTTACCATCTAGAAAAAACAGCTTCAAGAACCACTTTTTTCAATAAAGATGTAAAGAAGCATTACCATATTTCTTCTTGATGGTTTTAGTCGTAAAAGCACATAACAAAAAAAGAAGCGGAAGCCCGATCTCTACCGAACTTCCGCCTCCCCTTTTCATGAGTCCCAATTTATCAATGCAAAATTTTATAGACAAGCTCCCGAAGCAAGTCACCGTCACTCAACGATGAATTATCTACTCCTTTCGACTTGGCATCGCAGTAACGAATCTCACCAATAATCTGCATCACCTTCACTCCACTGTATACCCGCATGGCAGCCATGTACTCACGGGCCTGCCAAGATAGTTTCAATTGCAACTGATTGGCAATTCCTTGTTCTGTTTTTTCAGGTGCATAATAAGCAAGCATCAAATTTGAGAAGAACCCGAACAACACCGAGAGTGTCATCTGTATCGGATTGGTCTTAGGGTTTTCTTCAAAGTACTTGATGATCTTGTTCGCCTTTAATATATCCTTAGTCACCAAAGCACTTCGAAGCTCATAATTATTGTAATCTTTACTTACACCGATATTTCGTTCTATCTGTTCAGGAGTCACTCGTCTCACCCCTTGCGGAAGGGTAATGACCAGCTTATCCAACTCCCCTGCCATACGGCTCAAGTCAGTACCCACAAACTCTGCCATCATCTCCGAAGCCTTGGGTTCTATATCCACCTGCTTCCGTTTCAAGTAAGAGGAGATGAAGCCTGGCAACTGAGCTTCCTTGATCTTTTTCGACTCAAAAAGCACCCCTACCTTCTCTACTTCTGCCGCTAGTTTTTTTCTTCTGTCCAGCGCTCCATGCTTGTGACAAATCACCAGAATTGTAGACGCCAAAGGCTTCTGTAAATAGTAGGATAATTCTTCTATTTTCTTTACATTTTGAGCCTCCTTCACGATGACTACCTGATACTCCGACATCATCGGATAACGCTTCGCTGCATTGATGATAGTCGCCACATCTGTATCCAATCCATACAATATCGTCTGGTTGAATTCCTTCTCTTCTTCAGTCAAAACCGTCTGTGCAATGTACTCCGAAATGCGGTCAATGTAATAGGATTCCTCTCCCATCAGATAGTACACCGGCTTGTAGATACGGTTCTTCAAGTCACGGGCAATCTCTTCGTATGTTACTTCTTTTGCCATTTTACCATTCGTATTTCAAGTGTCTGACTGTTCTCTTTTCTTCAATAATATTACGCATTGCATCGATTCCAATCCGCACATGTTCTTCCACATAACGCTCTGTCACCAGCTTGTCGCTAGCCTCTGTCTTCACTCCTTCCGGAATCATAGGTTGGTCGGACACCAACAACAAGGCGCCTGTAGGAATATGGTTATAGAAACCGCAAACGAACAAGGTAGCCGTCTCCATATCCACACACATGGCACGAGTCTTCAGCAAGTATTCCTTGAAGGCTTCGTCATGCTCCCAAATACGTCGGTTAGTGGTATAAACCGTCCCTGTCCAATAATCGAATGAATGGTCACGGATGGCCGAAGACACCGCACGCTGAAGCATGAACGCCGGCAAGGCAGGCACTTCTGGCGGATAATAATCATTCGATGTACCTTCGCCACGGATAGCAGCCAAAGGAAGGACAAAGTCCCCTATTTTGTTCTTCTTGTCAATGCCTCCACATTTTCCTAAAAATAAACAAGCTTTCGGTTTGATAGCACCGAGTAAGTCCATGATAATGGCCGCATTAGGGCTCCCCATACCAAAGTTGATAATGGTCATACCATTGGCTGTGGCCGATGTCATATTGGCATCGTATCCCACCACCGGCACATCGAATCTTTGGGCAAACAGCTCGACATATTTATCGAAGTTTGTCAACAATATATAATCGGCAAATTCCTCCAATGGTCTTTTTGTGTATCGGGGAAGCCAGTTTTTCACGATTTCTTCTTTTGTTTTCATCTTCTTTTGTATCTTTGCTCATTATATACAAAACGTAATCATGCAAATTTAGTAAATGTTACCATTAAATCTGCCATCTTATCCCGTTAAAATACAAGTGCGAAATGGAAAAAATGTGATTTTCGATTCATTGCGCCAAAAGTATGTAGCACTGACCCCCGAAGAATGGGTCAGACAACACTTCGTACACCTTCTGACTGATATTAAGGGCTACCCCAAGGGATTATTGGCCAACGAGGTACAACTGGACTTGAACGGTACGAAAAAGCGTTGCGATACCGTACTGTTCAACAAGGACTTAAGTGCACGTATGATTGTGGAATACAAGGCTCCCAGTGTAGAAATCACCCAAGCGGTGTTCAACCAAATCACCCGATACAACATGGTGCTGAAAGTGGAATATCTGATTGTGAGCAACGGCCTCCGCCATTATTGTTGCCGCATTGATTATAACACCATGAAATATACTTTCCTGCCGGATATACCCACGTATGGAGAGCTATGAAAAAAGGCCCGCATCTGCGAGCCTTTTCTTTATAAGAGATAAAAATTACTTACCCTTTTGTTCTGCTACCACGCCAGCCAATTCAGGGTCTACCATGATACGACCACAGTATTCGCAAACGATGATTTTCTTACGAGAACGGATATCCAACTGCTTCTGAGGCGGAATCTTATTGAAGCAACCACCACAAGCATCACGCTGAACGTATACTACGCCCAAACCATTGCGTGAGTTCTTACGGATACGCTTGAAAGCCTGCAACAAA
>RHMF01001627.1_pt1 | contig 10318 bp, 11 predicted proteins | sample 5365151 | NCBI WGS metagenome assembly RHMF01 (sample SAMN10266501, study PRJNA497801) | feces metagenome | isolation source: feces | host: Bos taurus | place: China: Prairie of Fairy Mountain | collected 2017-08-14 | reverse complement strand
CTGCCAGAAGCATTCAAACTGATTTTCTGGTGTGCATTTAATCCGGATGCTGCGCTGGGCGGCGTTTCTGGTTATACCATTATGCTGGCTATCCGTTACGGTTTTGCCCGCGGCGTATTCTCCAACGAAGCCGGCTTAGGTAGTGCGCCTATCGCTCACGCTGCTGCGAATACCGACAGCCCTGTAAAACAGGCTTTCTGGGGTGCGTTTGAAGTATTCTTTGATACCTTTATCATCTGCTCTATCACCGGTCTGGTAGTAGTATCTTCCGGCGTATGGACATCTGACCTGCAGGGTACCGCATTAACCATCGCTGCATTCAGTCAGGCTACCGGTACTCTCGGTGCGTGGATGATTACTATCGCAACCATTCTGTTCGCATTCTCCACCATTCTGGGCTGGTCCTACTATGGTGAAAAAGCAATCGAGTATCTGTTCAAAGGTACAGCCATGGTTGGCGGTGTAAAACTGGCTTATCGTCTGGCATTCGTTGTTATGACTGTATTCGGTGCAGTAGGCAGCCTGACACTGGTTTGGGACATTGCCGATACTCTGAACGGCTTAATGGCAATCCCTAACTTAATCGGTCTGGTTGGCTTAAGCGGTATTGTAGTAAAACTGACAAAAGAACATTTTGAAAAAAACTAATCTTATAATTAATGTATAAACAGGGAGGCCAGTTTGGCCTCCCCCTTTTTTATCTGTTTTTATGTAGCGGTTTGCAGTTTTCCAGAAAAATGCAAGGGAAAAAGCTATGGCAAAGAGAATAAATATGATATAATTAATTTTTAAGTTATCTGAATTGATATGACAGGATCTTTAAATATTTGAAATACAAAAGAGGCGATTTCCGATGCTGGACATTACATATGAAGGAAATCCGGCGGAGTTACCGGGTTTGACATTAGCCTATGTAGGCGATGCAGTTTATGAATTATATGTGCGGGAGCAGATTTTAAAGCAGAGTGTAAAAGCGCATAATCTGCACTATCTGGCTGTAAAACGTGTAAACAATAATACACAGGCGGCATTATTAATGAAAATCGAACCGGAACTGACCGAAATCGAGCAGAGTGTGGCACGCAGAGGCCGCAATGCCAAAGGGATTGTGCCGAAAAATGCCGATGTGCAGACCTACCGCAAAAGTACCGGGCTGGAAGCCCTGGTGGGATATCTGTATTTAAAACAGGATAAAGAACGTTTAAACTGGCTGTTAAACCAGATTGAGGAGGTTGTACGCAATGCAGCTCACTAATTATGAGGGAGCCGACCTGCTTTTTGTGGAAGCGTTGCTGAAGCAGCATCCGGATATAAATCGTGATACACTGCTGGAACTGCTGAAAACCTGCAATCTTTCTTTTGTGCTGGAAGGCATTAACCGCTGGCAGAGTACCATGATCTGCGAGAGGAAAGATTCCTATGTGCAGCAGAGTCAGCGCTATGTAACGATGAGCCGTGATGGCTATACACTGCCGGAACTAGGTGAAGATGATCGCGCAAAAGCGGAGGCACTGATTGCAAAAGTATTTGCATTATATGAAGAAATGTCTCAGTTAAAAGAAGCTTTTAAAGGTCGTCCGAAACGGGAGCATTATCGTTATGGAATTCCAGTGGAAGATGCTCGTTATATTCTGCCGCTGGCGGTAAAAACCAATTTAAGCGTGGCGACAACCGGGGATAAGCTGTTAGACTGGTTTCGTATGATGAAGCGGCCGGAAGATGCGCTGATGTTTGATGATATCCGCAAGGCACTGCTGGAAGTTCTGCCGGAAACATTAGGTGCATGGCTGGATACACAGACCTTTTCCTTTGAAAATCAGGATATTCTGCAGCAGTATTATCAGAATGATCTGGATAAAATCACACCAGAAGAGCCGGTTCAGCTGCTTCGCACATTTAACGAGCCGGAATTAAAAGCCGGGCTGGGTTCCTTAACCAGCACCAGAGCAGAGGCGCCATCTGAAGTGTTAGAAAGCTGGGGCGCGGAAGCAGCGGAAAAAGCAAAAGGCGTAACAAAACGGGTTATGAGTTATGGTCACACCAGTGTGGCAGAGCAGTGCCGGACTACATTCGGCATGATGTTCAGTCTGGTAACCTGGCATCAGCAGGTGCGTCATCGTCTGCCGAACACATTCCGCGAATCCTGGGAGAATCTTTTAACAGATGAAAACCGGCAGCCGGTTGTTCCACCAACAGTGAAGGAAGGCGGTTTTGCGGAAACATACCTTGCACTGGTAAAAGAAGTACAGGAATTTCAGCGGTATCTGGCGCAGAACTATAAAGGCGGTGTGTGGCGGTATTTTCTGCTGAACTGCCAGCAGGTAAAAATCATTACCAGCACCAATGCCCGTATGGACTGCGGCATGCTGCAGGAACGAATCTGCAACAATGCCCAGTGGGAGATTAACCGGATTGCGGTATTAAAACTGGCGGAACTGCGCAAACTGTCGGATATTTTATATCAGTATGCAGTTCCATCCTGTGTGTACGGGGCCTGCAAAGAAGGCAAAATGACATGCGGCCGGGCAGCAGAGATGCGTGACCGTTACCGTTTAAAAGAAGATGTATAGAAGTGCAACAGCAATATAATAGAAGAGAAACAGTAGCAGCTGTATAAATCAAAGATAAAAACGCATTTGTATGGAATTAGATAAAGGAGTTTACTATGGGTGATATTTTCGGACGTAATCCGGTTATGGAAGCGTTAAAAACAAACAGAACCATCAATAAAATCTGGGTGGTAAAAGGAGAACAGAAAGGTTCTATTCGTGAAATTCTGGCACTGGCAAAAGAAAAACGTGTTATGGTGCAGATGGTAGAACGCCATAAATTAGACAGTATGTTTCCAAAACAGAATCATCAGGGGGTAGCGGCTTCGGTTGCCTCTGCCGATTATGTGGACTGGCAGGATATTCTGGATTCTGCCCGCAAAAAAGGGGAAGATCCGCTGATTGTTATTTTAGATGAACTGGAAGATCCGCATAACCTGGGTGCTATTTTAAGAAGTGTAGACGCTACCGGCGCTCACGGTGTAATTATTCCAAAACGCCGTGCAGTACCGCTGACCGACGGCGTTGCAAAAGCATCGGCTGGTGCGATTGAACATGTTCCGGTTGCCCGCGTAAGCAACATTGTGCAGGTAATCGAAGAACTGAAAAAACAGGGTGTATGGATTGCCGGTGCCCACATGCACGGCAACTATATGCATAAACAGGATTTAACTGGCCCTCTGGCGATTGTAATCGGCAGTGAGGGGAAAGGTTTAGGCAAACTGGTAAGCGAAAGCTGTGACTATATTGTATCCATCCCAATGCAGGGCAAAATCAATTCTCTGAATGCATCGGTAGCAGCGGGGGTTCTGCTGTACGAAGCATATCGTCAGCGTCATGCGGAGTAATGCATGAAAGAGTATTTGATTGTAGATGGATATAATATTATTGGCGCCTGGCCGGAACTGCAGGATCTGAAAGAAGAGAATCTGGAACATGCCAGAGTACGGCTGATTGAAATGCTTTCTGTGCATGCTGCGTTAAGCAAACGGAAAGTGATTCTGGTGTTCGATGCCTATCAGGTGAAACATAATAACGGTTCCCGGGAAACCATTCAGGGGATTGAGGTAATCTACACCAAAGAAAACGTAACAGCTGATATGGCGATTGAACGCCTGACTGCGCAGATTCCAAAACATCAGAAGGTTTTCGTGGCTACATCGGACCGATTACAGCAGGAAACCATCTGGGGGAAAGGCGCATTTCGTATTTCAGCAAAAGAGCTGAAGCGGGAACTGGATCTGACCGAAAAAGAACATAAACCACACTATACACCGCAATTATATGTATCCAATCGGCTGGAGGATCGTATTGATCCGGAAGTAAGAAAGAAACTGGAAAAAATATCTAGAAATATTTGAGATTCCTTGACAGCAGGGAACCTCTCCCATATAATGGTGGTAAAAAGTGGAAAGGGGCGGAAGGATGGAACAGACCGCGCAGCAGCTGGACATGATCGAGCTGGAACATCTAACCGATGAGGAAGTTGTGGAGCTGGCCAAATACGGCAATGTCGGAGCTCTGGAGTTTCTGATTAATAAATACAAGAATTTTGTTCGTGCAAAGGCCAGAACCTATTTTCTGATTGGTGCCGACCGGGAGGATATTATCCAGGAAGGGATGATTGGTCTTTATAAGGCTATCCGGGATTACCGTTACGACCGGCAGGCATCGTTTCGTGCTTTTGCGGAAATCTGTGTAACCCGGCAGATTATCACGGCCATTAAAACAGCGACCCGGCAGAAACATATTCCGTTAAACTCTTACGTGTCGCTGAACAAGCCTGTATTTGACGAGGAGTCGGAACGCACACTGGGCGAAGTAGTAATTACCGAAAAAGACGGCAATCCGGAAGATCTGTTTATCAATCAGGAAAATCTGATGGATATTGAGAGTACCATGAACAAAATTCTGAGCCCGCTGGAGCAGGAAGTGGTAGGCCTGTATCTGGAAGGGAAATCTTATCAGGAGATTGCCGAACAGCTGGACCGCCATGTGAAGTCGGTGGATAATGCTCTGCAGCGTGTAAAACGCAAGCTGGAACAGTATCTGGAAAAACGGGAAGACAAAGTGAAATAAGAGCGGAAAAGCAAAACAAAGAAAAAATCAAAAAAAGTTAAAAAAAGCTGTTGACATTTAAGTACGCTGCATATATAATATCATTTGTTGGCAGCACTTATGGAGGGGTTCCCGAGTGGCCAAAGGGGACGGACTGTAAATCCGTTGGCTCCGCCTTCGAAGGTTCGAATCCTTCTCCCTCCACTTTTTTTCTATCGCGGGATGGAGCAGTTGGTAGCTCGTCGGGCTCATAACCCGAAGGCCGGAGGTTCGAGTCCTTCTCCCGCAACCAATTTGCTTGTATAGCTCAGTCGGTAGAGCGTTACCTTGGTAAGGTAAAGGTCACCAGTTCGATTCTGGTTACAAGCTCTTTTCTAAAATTACATCATGGCGGCATAGCTCAGTTGGCTAGAGCATGCGGTTCATACCCGCAGTGTCCGGGGTTCAAGTCCCTGTGCCGCCACCACAAAGACCTTTCAGATTTCTGGAAGGTCTTTTCTCTTGTCAATTTCTTTTTTTTGAATAGGGGGAATCCGATTATCTCCTGTAGCTTATCCTTACAGTATATAAGGAAGAACCGGATGATATGAAATATTCTTTTCTGTATCGACAATTATCGGCAAATAACTGTTGCAAGACGAAAAAGTTTATGCTATACTATAACTCGTTCCGAATAAGGCGGCATAGCTCAGTTGGCTAGAGCATGCGGTTCATACCCGCAGTGTCCGGGGTTCAAGTCCCTGTGCCGCCATTGCAAAGACCTTTCAGATATCTGAAAGGTCTTTTTTGTATTTTGAAATAGTTACATTCTGAACTGTCGTATAGCGTCAGGCTGTTTTGAATGATAAAATAAAGAAAAAGAGGAGAGAAAAAGGGAGGTGTTCTGTATGTGGCAGTATAACTGGAACGAGTATGATTATCGGCTTCCGGATGAAAATACAATTCAGCTGTACGATAATAAGCGATTTGTAGCGGAAATAACCTTTCGTATAGAAGAGGAGCAATTGTGGATTACCAATCTGTATCGCACCGAATACGGAAAAACCGTGGAAAAAGCGGATCGGCATTATGGCACAGAGATTTTTGCAATTTTATTGCGGCATCTGTTTCAGAACGGAATATCCTTTGAGTTTATTATCGGACGTTTGTCGGTTCAGGATGCGGAGATGGATAACTGGCTTTCCTCGATTCCGTATTATGCGAAATTTCAGCAGTATGTTCCGGATGAGGTGGGTTATCAGCTGACATTCTGCCTGTTTGAGGACAAAGAGGCGATGCTGCAGAAACAGCGTGTGGAACTACCTGACTATAAAGAAAAAGAAGCGTTTCGAATCTTTGTGAAAGATTTTCAGGAGACGCATATCAGACAGTGTAAAGATGCCTGGTTTTATTATACAGTTGATAGATGCGGCCGGTAAAAAGGATTTTTTCGTTTTAAATAGAATAATTCTGTATAGCGCAAATCTGCTGAAGACAATTCTGACAAAGAGGAAATTGAAAAATTAAGAGGTGTATGTATATGACAGAAAAAGAACCTATCGTAAAAGGAGAAACTGTAGAAGAAGCTGTACAGGCACAGGAACCAGTGAAAGCGGAACAGGCTCCGGAAGCTGCGAAAAAAGAAAAAACTGCAGAAGAACTGGCTCTGGAGCAGGGCTATTATGCCTGCTGTTTCCGCAGCCATTAAGAGGAAGCATAAAACAGACGAGATATCAAGATGACAGAAAACAGGAGTGAATAATTATGAACATGAAAAAACATATTTCCGTGCTGCTGATTATGTGTCTGGCGTTCGGGCTGTTTTTAGGCGGCTGTACAGGCAATGATAACCCAGAACAGCAGCAGGAACAGACAGAACAGACAGAGCAGCCGCAGGTGGAAGTGCACACATTAACTGGTGAATTTCAGGGCATGGCGGATGGACACAGTGTAGAAGTACTGGTGGATGGAGAACCACAGATGTATCAGTTTTTTGATGAAGTGGTGGCTTCGGCTTTTGAAGTAATGGAAAGCGGGACTGCTATTCAGTTCGATGTAGAAGTGAATGCGGAAACCAATGCCCAGACTATCGTAAGACTCTACGATGCACCGGCACAGGGATAACAACAAAGAAAACGATGTATGCAGACGGCGTGAGCCGTCTGTATTTTTGTAATAGTCTGAGCCTATGGATACTTATTGCAAACTGGTATTTTCTAAGAAAGAATCGTTTCGATATAATTAGAAAAAGGGACGGGATTTTTTTGCTGGAGGAAATTGTGATACTGTGTTTCGTGAAAAAGTCTTTACAAAACAGCATAAAATCGGCATAATATAGTTAGACAATTTCATACTCTGGTTCCCGAGCTGAACAGCCTAAGTAATTTTTCGATTATATGGCTTTCAGCCAATGGGTTTTAGAATAAATTCTGAGGCCTCCCTTTTGGAAAGGAAACCATAGCAAACTTACCCTTAGTGTATCTATTTTTATTTAGAGGAAGCAGTCTAAGACTGCACAGAAAGGATGGGATTTTTTATGGTTACTTCTTACAATGGGGAGGTTTTGCGCGTTAATCTGACAGAACGTGCAATTAAAGTTGAACCTCTGGATATGGACAAAGCGGTAAAATACATCGGCGGTCGTGGTTTAGGTACCCGTATTCTGCTGGATGAAGGCTGTGCTACCGTTGATCCATTATCTCCTGAAAACAAACTGGTTTACATTACCGGTCCAATGACTGGTACTGCTGTACCAACCGGCGGTCGCTACATGGTAGTTACCAAATCTCCACTGACCGGCATGATTGCATGCTCCAACTCTGGTGGTGTATGGGGTGCTATCCTGAAATATGCAGGCTGGGATGCAATCATCGTAGAAGGGAAAGCAGATGCTCCTGTTTACCTGGAAATCAATGACAAAGAGGTAAAACTGCATGATGCTTCTGATTTATGGGGCAAAAGAACATTAGATGTAGAAACTACCTTAAAAGAAAGACATGAAGGCAGTTCCGTACTGAACATCGGTCCTGCCGGTGAAAACCAGGCTCTGCTGGCTGCTATCATGAACGATGGCGACCGTGCAGCTGGTCGCAGCGGTGTTGGTGCTGTTATGGGTTCTAAAAACCTGAAAGCAATTGTTGTAAAAGCTAGCAGAACACAGGTAGATCCTCACGATGTAGACGCTCTGCGTGCTGCAGCAGTTGACAGTATCAAAAAATTAAGAGAAAACGGTGTAACCGGTCAGGGTCTGGCAGCATACGGTACTGCTGTACTGGTTAATATCATTAACAATATCGGCGCTCTGCCAACAAGAAACTGGCAGGAATCCTATCATCCAGAAGCAGATTCCTACAGTGGCGAAACCATGGCAAACACCTCTCTGGTAAAAAACCATGCATGTCATCGCTGCCCAATCGGCTGTGGCCGTGTAGTAAAACTGGAAGATGGCAAAGTAGTTGGCGGTCCTGAATACGAACCACTGTGGGCATATGGCGCAAACTGCGGTAATACTGACCTGAACGCTATCAACAAAGCAAACGAAATCTGTAACGAAGTTGGTCTGGATGCAATCTCCACACCATGTACCATCGCTGCTGCTATGGAACTGTATCAGAGAGGCTATATCACTGATGCAGACTGCGACGGTGTGCCACTGGTTTGGGGCAGCACAGAAGCAATCAAAACCTGGACCGAATGGATGGGTACTGGTAAAAATGAACTGGCTAAACTGATGGCTGATGGTTCCTACCGTCTGTGCGATCACTACGGTGTGCCAGAACTGTCTATGAGCGTTAAAAAACAGGAAATCCCTGCATACGACGCACGTGCTATCCAGGGTATCGGTATCACATACGCAACAAGCAACCGTGGCGGCTGCCATGTTCGCGGCTATCTGATTTCCCCAGAAGTTCTGGGTCTGCCAGAACAGCTGGATCGTACAACCGTAGAAGGCAAAGCAGAATGGGCAAAAATCTTCCAGGATTTAACCGCTGTTATTGACGCTATGGGTATGTGTCTGTTCAGCTCCTTTGCTCTAGGTGCACCGGAATACGCTGCACTGCTGAACGCTGGTACAGGTACTAACTATGACGTAGCTGGCCTGCTGGAAGTTGGCGATCGTATTTACAATCTGGAACGTATGTTTAACAAAGCTGCTGGTATGAAGCCAGAAGATGACCGTCTGCCAAAACGTATTGGCGAAGAAAAAATCGTGAACGGTCCATCCGAAGGTATGCAGAGTGAAATCAAACTGACTCTGCCTCAGTACTACGAAGCACGCGGCTGGAAAGAAGCGTTCCCAACAGAAGAAACCTTAAAACGTCTGGGTCTGGAAGACCTGGTTGAATTACTGTAATCTGCACTGACGGATAACAGGCACTGGCTCTGCTTTTCAGCAGGGCCGGGCCTTCCGTGCAGGAGTGAAACTGCGGGCAGGATTATGCAAATCTTTTTTTAATCATTTGCCTCTCCCGGCAAAAAGAGAAGAGAAATCTGCGTCTTTGGTACACGGGAGCCTGTCCAACTTCTGTGTGCAGATAACAGTATGAGACTGTCCGGTCAACGTGCCTGCACGGAAGATCCGGTCCTGTTTTTATAAGAATCATTAAGGAAGAAATGGAGGCGTTACGATTGCTGGAAGTTCGTCTGTTTGCGACGTTCCGTGAGGGACGCGAAAAAATCATAATGATGGAATATCAGCCGGGCATGACAGGGTATGATATCATTACGCCGCTGGGAATTCCTGAGGAGGAAGTGGCTATTTTTCTGATAAACGGCCGCCACTCCAAGTTACATGCAGAACTGGAAGATGGCAGTGTGCTGGCATTATTTCCGCCGGTAGGAGGCGGTTAATATGTCGTCACTGCAGGAACGATATAAACGAAACAGTAAAACAATCTCTCTGAAAGAACAGCAGGTAATGGCCGGGACAACCATTACGGTTATTGGCTGTGGCGGATTGGGAGGCTTTATTATTGAAGGGCTGGCTCGCAGCGGCGTTGGGACACTTCGCCTTGTGGATTTTGATACCTTTGATGTAAGCAATCTGAACCGGCAGCTGTTTGCAACAGAGCGTACAATCGGTGCATCCAAACTGGAAGAGGCCGTTCAACGTGTACAGGCTGTTAACAGCACGATACAAATTGAGGCAATAAACGCGAAGGCAGATCTGGATAATCTGCCGAAACTGGTGCAGGGGTCTCATCTGGTAATTGATGCAGTCGATTCGATAGAAGTGAAAATATGGCTGGAACAGATTTGTAATAAGATGAATATTCCGCTGATTTATGGTGCTATTGGCGGCAAATACGGGCAGATGGCAGTTAGCCTTCCCGGAAAGCCGGTGGTGGCAACCTTATATCAGAACGGGCAGAAACACGGCATTGAAAAAGAACTGGGCAATCCCTACTATACGCCATGTGTCATTGGCGGCATGATGGTGAAGCTGGCTCTGGATGTGCTGTTTGATGCCGATTATGAAACCGGCGGATTTTATTTTATTGATCTGGACAGCTATATGATAAATTTTATCTCAACCAAAGGAGACGAAGTATAATGAGAAAGAACAGAAAACTGATCAGCGTTCTGCTGATCTGCGCAGTTGCTATGATGTTTATGGCTGGCTGCGGCGGCAATGCACAGGAAGAACAGCAGCCTGTGGAACCAAAAGGTTCTATTATTTTAGCAACTACCACCAGTACACAGGATAGTGGTCTGTTAGACTACTTACTGCC
>RHMF01001624.1_pt1 | contig 10322 bp, 7 predicted proteins | sample 5365151 | NCBI WGS metagenome assembly RHMF01 (sample SAMN10266501, study PRJNA497801) | feces metagenome | isolation source: feces | host: Bos taurus | place: China: Prairie of Fairy Mountain | collected 2017-08-14 | reverse complement strand
AGCTCTTCATCAAGCACAGCAGCCTCAGGACTCTGCATCTTCACTGGCAGCAAGCCATCTATGAGCGCAGTGTCAGTCACAGGCAACTACTCTACCTCAAAAGGTTCAGTAACCATCAACGGCACCAAGTACACCACCTGCGTCAAGATGGAGTCATCAACCTCTGTCAAGGTTACCGTTTCAGGCACCCAGACCGTAAAGCTCTACTTCGACGGAGCATCAAAGAGCTTCAAGGTCAACGGTTCATCTAAAACCACCAGCTCATCAGGCACATGGTCAGGCACCTTCACTTCAGGCACCATGACCATCACCAAGGGCGACTCAATGAACCTCTATGCCATCGAGATATCTAATTCAAGCAACTCTCTTGACGCTGACTTTGGCGATGAGACAGCCGTAGAGACAGTTCAGGCAGAGGAAAATATCAATCCTCAATCCTCAAAGAAGGTTCTCGTCAACGGCCAGTTCATCATCCTCAAGGATGGCAAGACTTTCACCCTTGCAGGTCAGGAAATGTAAGACACTTCATAGTTATTAGGACATTATAATAGTTGTTTCTCCCCTGGTGTTATGTGAATAACGTCAGGGGATTTTCTTTCCTGTTTCATTTGTTGTCGTCTATTATAAAAAAAAGCACCGCAAGCCATTGCATGCGATGCCCTTTAATCACCTTGTTCTCAAATAAATAAATGCTACCCCTTAGCCATTTCAGTTTCCTTCACTTTTTTGAATAGTTCGGAGGCGAAGACGAGGTCGTTGAGGTCTTCGTTGGTGGAACTCATGACCTGTGAAGAGTTGCCACGCCAGCCGACACGTCCCTTGCAGATGAAGACGATGTTCTCACCGATGCCGAGCACGGAGTTCATGTCGTGGGTATTGATTATAGTGGTGATGTTATACTCCTGAGTGATGCCATGAAGGAGTTCGTCGATGACGAGGCTGGTCTTAGGATCGAGACCTGAGTTTGGCTCGTCGCAGAACAGGTATTTGGGGTTCATCACGATGGCACGGGCTATTGCTACGCGCTTCTGCATGCCGCCTGAGAGTTCGCCAGGGAATTTATCGCCTGCACCAGAGAGGTTTACACGGTCGAGGCACTCCTGTGCCCTGTGCTTGCGCTCGCGCAGGGTCATATTAGAGAACATATCGAGGGGGAACATGACGTTCTCGAGTACGGAGATGGAGTCGAAGAGGGCAGCAGACTGGAATATCATGCCCATCTCGCGCCTGAGGCTGACTTTCTCCTGCTTGGTCATGGTTACGAGATCGCGTCCATCATAGAGTATCTTGCCGCTGGTGGGGGTGAAGAGGCCTACGAGGTTCTTCATTAGTACGGTCTTGCCTGAGCCTGACTGTCCGATGATGAGGTTGGTCTTGCCGTCTTCGAATGTGGCGTTGATATCGTGAAGAACCTCATGGTCGTCGAACTTCTTGTATATGTTTTGAACGTGGATCATTGTTTAGCTTAACAACTGTGTAAGGAATACATCGGCGAAAAGGATGAGTACTGAGCTGTTGACCACAGCGGAGGTGCTTGCCTTGCCTACCTCTACCGAGCCACCCTCTACGGTGAAGCCACAGAAGGAGGAGACGGAGGCGATGATGAAGGCGAAGACGGTGCTCTTGATGATAGACATCCATACAAACCACGACTTGAAGGAGTGTTGGAGTCCGATGGTGAGGTCGTCTGGAGCCAGAATTTGTCCTATGAAGGCGGTGGCGTAGGCACCCACGATGCCCATGACATCAGCAAAGATGACGAGGCAAGGCATGAGGGTGATGAGGCCGAGTATCTTAGGTGCTATGAGGTAGTTGGCAGAATTGACTCCCATCACGTCGAGGGCATCAATCTGCTGGGTTACGCGCATGGTGCCGAGTTCTGAGGCTATGTTACTGCCCACCTTACCAGCGAGGATAAGACACATGATGGATGAGGAGAATTCGAGCAACATAATCTCACGAGTGGTGTATCCACTGACCCATCGAGGCATCCAGGGCGACTGTATGTTGAGTTTTATCTGGATGCAGATAACTGCTCCGATGAAGAAAGATATGAGCAATACGATGCCTATGGAATCGACACCCAGTTGCTGCATCTCCTTCACATATTGCTTGAAGAACATCCTCCAACGATCGGGTAGGGCAATGGCTCGTCCCATCAGCACGAGGTACTTGCCAAGTATGTGGAGGTAGTTGAAAGGGAATATCATGCTATGATTTGTTTTTTTGTAACTCTGTGCAAAATTATAAAAAAAAAATGAAAAACGCCACATTTATGAATTATGAATTATGAATTATGAATTATTTTTTGTAACTTTGTGCCCAAATATTCTTAAAAAATTACATTTATATGGCATCATTTATTGAAGATAAAGTTGTGATGGAAGGTATTACCTTCGACGACGTGTTGTTGATTCCTGGTTATTCTGAGGTGCTACCTCGCGAAGTGTCGCTGAGCACAAAGTTCTCACGTAACATAGAACTGAAGATTCCGTTCGTATCGGCTGCTATGGATACAGTAACCGAGGCGCCTATGGCTATTGCTATAGCTCGAGAGGGCGGTATCGGTGTGATACACAAGAATATGTCGATAGAGGAGCAGGCTCGTCAGGTGGCTATTGTGAAGCGTGCCGAGAACGGTATGATATACGACCCTGTGACCATTCAGCGTGGCAAGACGGTGAAGGACGCTCTCGACATCATGGCTGAATACCACATCGGTGGCATACCAGTGGTGGATGAGGAGAATAAGCTCGTGGGTATAGTGACCAACCGTGACCTGCGTTTCCAGACCAACCCATCACGACTGATTGATGAGGTTATGACATCAGAGAACCTGGTGGTGACTCATCAGCAGGTGGACCTCGACAGCGCAAGCAAGATACTGCTGGAGCACAAGATTGAGAAACTGCCAGTGGTGGATGACGAGAATCACCTCATGGGCCTTATTACATATAAGGATATAACAAAGGCTAAGGATAAACCAATGGCATGTAAGGATGCTAAGGGCCGCCTGAGAGTGGCTGCTGGCGTAGGCGTTACGGCTGACACATTCGAGCGCATGGAGGCGCTGGTGAAGGCTGGCGTGGATGCTATCATCATAGACACCGCTCACGGCCACAGCAAGGGCGTAATAGAGAAAGTACGCGAGGCTAAGGCTGCATTCCCTGAAGTTGACATCGTGGTGGGTAATATAGCTACCGGTGAGGCTGCTAAGATGCTTGTTGAGGCTGGTGCCGACGCTGTGAAGGTAGGTATCGGTCCTGGTTCTATATGTACCACCCGTGTGGTAGCAGGTGTTGGTGTACCACAGCTCTCTGCCGTTTATGACGTAGCAAAGGCTCTCGAGGGCACAGGCATACCTCTCATCGCTGACGGTGGTCTGCGTTACTCAGGTGATATAGTAAAGGCTCTGGCTGCAGGTGGCTACTCTGTAATGGTCGGTTCGCTGGTGGCTGGTACCGAAGAGGCTCCAGGCGAAACAATCCTGTTCAACGGACGTAAGTTTAAGGCTTATCGTGGCATGGGTTCACTGGAGGCAATGGAAAAGGGTTCTGCAGACCGCTACTTCCAGAGTGGCGTGAAGGAGACCAAGAAACTGGTGCCAGAAGGTATCGCTGGTCGTGTGCCTTACAAGGGAACCGTACAGGAGGTTATCTATCAGCTCGTAGGTGGTCTGCGCTCAGGTATGGGCTACTGCGGCGCTAAGGACATAGAGGCTCTGCACAGTGCTAAGTTTACACGCATCACCAACGCTGGTATGCTGGAGTCACACCCTCACGAGGTAATCATCACCAGTGAGGCTCCTAACTATTCAAGACCACAGTAAAGGTCCAAGGAGACAAGGTACAAGGTGACAAGGTACAAAGTACAAAGTTCAAGAGTTCAAAGGATTAAAAAGATGAAGAGGATTCTTATTTTTTCATTATTAATTATTACTTCCTTTGCCGCCCAGACGGTAAAGGGACAGGATGACCCTGTGGTGATGACCATCAATGGCAAGCCTGTTATGCAGTCAGAGTTTGTGTATTCATACAAGAAGAACAATGGTCCTGACGTACTGGAACAGAAGACAGTGAAGGAGTATGTGGACCTGTTCATAAACTATAAGTTGAAGGTAGAGGCAGCACTCGACGCAAAACTCGACACGCTGACATCTTACAACAAGGAGTTTCGTCAGTATCGCGATCAGCAGGTTTTGCCTACTATGATAAGCGATGCCGACGTAGAACTGGAGGCACAGAAGATATATGACGATACCAAGAAGCGCATAGGTCCTGACGGACTGGTATTGCCTGAGCACATACTGCTGATGACTGGTCAGAACCCAAGCGATTCGCTTATGGCGGCAAGCAAACAGCGTGCAGACTCTCTCTACACGGTGATACAGAAGGGTGGCGATTTCGAGGCTCTTGCCAAGCAGTACAGCCAAGATCCGGGTTCGGCTCAGCGCGGAGGCGAGATAGGATGGATAAGCAAGGGACAGACCCTGAAGGGCTTTGAGGATGCTGCATTCGCTCTGAAGAAGGACGAGGTGTCTAAGCCTGTGCTGACAGAGGTGGGTTACCACATCATCAAGGTAAAGGACAAGAAGCAGTTGGAACCATACGACTCTCTGCGTGCCGACATCTATAAGTTCATTGAGCGTCGCAACATGCGCACACAGATAGCCCAGAACCGTATGAAGGCGATAGCCGAGGCTAAGGGCGTAAGCACAGAGCAGGTGATGGATGAGCGTGCAGACTCTATCTCAGTCATAGACCAGGACATGAAGTACCTCATCAAGGAATACCATGACGGACTGCTGCTCTATGAGGCAAGCAATCGTGAGGTATGGGAGAAGGCAGCAAAGGACGAGGCAGGACTGAATAAGTTCTTTAAGAAGAATAAGAAGAAGTATGCATGGGACGAACCACGCTTCAAGGGCATCGCTTACCACACTAAGGACATAGCCGACGTAGCAGCTGTCAAGAAGGCTGTCAAGGGCAAGAAGTTTGATGAGTGGGCACAGGTGCTCCGTAGCACATTCAACAACGACTCTGTACTCCGCATCCGTGTGGAGAAGGGTATATTCAAGAAGGGTGACAACGCACTCGTCGATAAGATGGAGTTTGGCGTTGCAGACGCTAAGGTAAAAGCTGTAAAGAACTTCCCTAACGATGCCGTATATGGCAAGATGCTGAAGGCTCCAGAAGAGATGGGCGACGTAAAGGCACTCGTGACTGCCGACTACCAGGAGAGCATGGAGAAGGACTGGATCAAGAAGCTCCGCGCTAAGTATCCTGTAGAGGTAAAATGGGATTTGATAGACAAACTTAATATTACTCCAACAAAAGAGTAATGAAGAAAATACTGAACATATTACTGGGCCTTGTGGCTATCGCAACCGTGATGGCCAATCCTAACTACATAGACGAGGTAGTGTGGATAGTAGGCGATGAGGCTATACTGCGCTCTGATATAGAGATGGCGCGTATGCAGGCTGAGCAGGAAGGTACGAAATGGGAGGGTGATCCCGACTGTCGCATACCAGAGCAGCTTGCCGTGCAGAAACTCTTTCTCAATCAGGCTGCACTGGACAGTATAGAGGTGACAGAGAGCGAAATAATGCAGGGCGTGGACCAGCAGATAAACGCCTGGATTCAGATGGTAGGCTCTAAGGAGAAACTGGAGGAATACCGTAAGCAGACTGTAGCAGAGATGCGTAGCGACCTGCATGATGAATTCAAGAACCGTGAACTCATCCAGCGCATGCGTCGCAAACTGGTAGAGGATGTTAAGGTGACTCCTGCCGACGTGAGGGAGTATTTCCGTGACCTGCCAGTAGATAGTCTGCCGCTGGTACCTACTACCGTAGAGGTGCAGTTAATCACCATGCAGCCACGTATCCCTATAGAGGAGATAAATAGGGTGAAGGACCGTCTGAGAGATTTTACTGACCGTGTGCAGACAGGCAGAACTAGTTTTGCTACTCTGGCTCGTCTGTACTCTGAAGACCCTGGCAGCGGCGCACAGGGTGGCGAACTTGGTTACACAGGACGCGGTATGCTCGACCCAAACTTTGCTGCCGTAGCCTTCAACCTGAGCGATCCTAAGAAGATATCAAAGATTGTGGAGTCAGAATACGGTTTCCACATCATTCAGCTCATAGACAAGCGTGGCGACAAACTGAACTGTCGTCACATACTCTTGAAGCCAAGGGTGTCACAGAGCGATATCGACTCCACCTTAGTGCACATGAGGAGACTGGAGAAAGACCTGAATCAGAACAAATTCACCTTCGATGAGGCTGCCTCCATGCTGTCTGACGACAAGGACACCAAGAACAACCGAGGTCTGATGTCAAACAACAGCGAGAGCGGTCGTACATCACGCTTCGAGATGAAAGACCTGCCTACCGAGGTGGCTCGAGCAGTAGAGAAACTGGATGTTGACTCGGTGTCGGCACCTTTCACGATGATTAACTCTCGAGGAAAAACCGTGTGTGCTATAGTAAAACTGAAGAGCAGGACACCTGCCCACAGGGCTAACATGCAAGAGGATTTCCAAGTGCTGAGCAACGTGGTGCTCAATCGTCGCCGTGAGGAGAAAGTACGTGACTGGGTAAAAGAGAAAATCAAATCCACCTACGTGAAGATGGATGACCGCTATAAGAACTGCGACTTCGAATATGAAGGATGGGTAAAGTAAACGAGAAACATAATGGAATAGAATGGCACAGAATCACTACGTTGATGGTTCTGTGTCTTTTTGCCTTTGCTACCGTTTTCTCTGTTATGGCAAAGAAGGGTAGGGCAGTGACGAAGAAGGTGGACGAGAAGGTCTATCTGCGTCATGCCGACGAACTGTCCTACGACATCTATGGTTCACACCCCGATGCACAGTTTCTTAGGGGTAAAGTGTATTTCGTTCATAAGGGTATGCACCTCACCTGTGATAGCGCATATTTCTATGAGAATACCAACTCCTTCCATGCCTTCGGACATGTGAAGATGCGCCAGGGCGACACCCTTACCCTCTCGAGCGACAGAGCCTATTATGACGGCAACGACGAGATGGGACACGCCTATGACAATGTGGTGATGACACACAAGAAGTCAAAGCTCTTCTGCGATACGCTGGACTATGATAAGATGTACGGCATAGCCGATGCTTATGGCTCAGCAGGCATAAAACTGGTGGAGGGTAATGATGTGCTGACAGCCGACTGGGGACGCTATTTCTCTGATACCAGACATTCGGAGTTTTACTATAACGTGGTACTGACCAACGACAAGGGACTACGCATAGATACCGATACGCTCTATTACGACAACAATAAGTCACTTGCCCATGTGTTGGGACCTTCTACCATACTCTCTGAGGGTAGCAAGGTGCAGACGGAGGATTCATATTATAACACCAAGACGGAGACATCACAATTGTATGGTCGTTCTACGATATGGAACGACGGCAAGGCAATAACAGCCGACACGCTGCTCCATAACGATAACACAGGAGTGAACGAGGGCTTTGGCAGTGTGGTGTATAATGATACGCTCAACAAGAATATGATGCTCGCCAATTACGTCAACTACAACGAGAAGACGGGTTACGGATGGGCTACTGACAGCCTGGTGGTGATAGACTACTCCCAGAAAGACTCTCTTTGGATGCACTGTGATACGGCTCGTGTGCGTACATTCTATATTAATACCGACTCCGTGCAGCGTGAGGTACATTGCTACCACCACGTAAGGGCTTTCAGACGAGACCTGCAAGCCGTGTGCGACTCGCTGGTGTTCCTCTCTAAGGACTCTTGTGCCACGATGTACAAAGACCCTATAGTGTGGAACGAGGGCAGCCAACTGTTGGGTGAGAGGATAAATGTCTACACCAACGACTCCACGGTGAGGTATGCTGAGGTGTTGGGACAGGCTCTCTCCGTAGAACGCTTGACGGCTGATACGACATACTTTAACCAGGTGGCATCGCGAGATATGTATGCCTACTTCATTGACGGTAAACTGAGGCAGAATAGTGCCATATCGAATGTAAAGGTGGTGTATTACCCCGTGGAGGAGTCTGACACCAGCGTCATAGGACTCAACTACACCGAGACCGATACACTCAGAATGTTTGTGGCTCCAGACAGAAAACTGGAGAAGATATGGATGAGTGCAAGCAAGGGTACGCTATACCCTATAACTCAGGTGCCCCCCGAGAAGCATAAGTTACCTTCTTTCGCGTGGTTTGATTACATCCGTCCGCTCGATAAGCACGACATCTTCGTTTGGCGACCTAAGGCTAAGGGTACCGAACTGAAACATGAAAAGAGACGCGAGGCTCCAAAGAGAAAATAAATGGATATCATACAACTACTTCCTGATTCAGTAGCCAACCAGATAGCGGCAGGTGAGGTGATACAACGACCTGCCTCTGTCATTAAGGAGTTGGTAGAGAACGCAATAGATGCGGGAGCAACGCACATACAGGTTTTGGTGTGCGATGCGGGTAAGTCGTCGATACAGGTTATCGACGACGGTTGTGGTATGTCTGATACCGATGCCCGTCTTTCTTTTGAGCGTCATGCTACCTCAAAGATTCGTCAGGCTGTGGATCTCTTTTCCCTCCATACCATGGGTTTCCGTGGCGAGGCGTTGGCAAGTATCGCTGCCGTGGCACAGGTGACGCTACAGACACGCACCAAGGACGATGAGGTTGGCACCAGGTTACGTATAGACGGTTCGCAGTTTGTTGAACAGGAGATAGTATCATGTCCTGTGGGTAGCAACTTCCTCGTCGAAAACCTTTTCTTTAACATCCCTGCACGAAGGAAATTCCTGAAGTCTAACGCCACAGAGATGAACAATATCATGCAGGCGTTTGAACGCATAGTGCTTGTTTATCCGCAGATAGCCTTCTCGCTCCACAGTAATGGACAGGAGGTGATAAACCTACGTGCAGCTAATTTCCATCAGCGCATCATCGATGTTTTTGGTAAACGCATCAACCAACAACTCCTGAGTGTTGAGGCTGATACTACAGTGTGTAAGATTTCGGGTTTCGTAGGCAAACCGGAGTCTGCCAGGAAGAAGGGGACTCACCAGTTCTTCTTTGTCAATGGCCGATATATGAAGCACCCTTATTTCCATAAGGCTGTACTGACGGCATTCGACCGTTTGGTGCCAAGTGGCGAACAAGTGTCTTACTTCATCAACTTCACTGTCGATCCCGAGGATATCGACGTCAATATTCATCCTGTAAAGACAGAGATAAAGTTTGAGAACGAACAAGTGATATGGCAGATACTCATGGCTGCAGTACGTGACGCTGTGGGTAAATTTAGCGAGGTTAGCTCGCTCGATTTCGATACCGAGGGCAAACCCGAGATACCAGTTTTCAACTCTCATCCAGAGGGTGACATTAAGGTGCCCCACATAGACTTCAATCCTGCCTATAATCCCTTTGCCGAACAGAAGAAGGCAAAGCAAAGCAACTATACCTCTTCCCAGCGTAGCGCTAAGGGGTGGGAGGAACTATACGGCAATCCTCTCAGCCAGGAAAATACTTTCGAACAGACGGGTGCTCTCAAGCAGATTAGTACGTTCCATCAGGATGAACCGTCTAATGATGTGACTGCGATATTATTTGGTGAACTGAACGATGAGACTACGGTATTGCAACATTCTGCGCGCTATATTATGCTCTCCCAGAGCAACGGTGTGCTTATAATAGACCAGCATCGTGCGAGTGTGCGAGTGTTGTATGACCAGTATATGAAGGCCCTCAACGATAGGACTGCACATACTCAAAAAGTCCTCTTCCCTGAGGTGGTGGAGTTTCCACCGTCTTATGCTGCGTCGCTCGATGAGATACTTGCCGAACTGCGTCTCTTAGGCTTCGATATTACTAATCTTGGAGGCGGAAGCTATAGCATAGCGGGCATACCGTCGGGACTTGGCGGACTCGATGCCGTCAGTCTTGTCAGCGACCTCGTAACAGAGGCTTACGAACATGGTGTTGATGCAACTGGACAGATACACTCCATCCTGGCACAGGGACTTGCTGAGCGCGCCGCCATTCCGTATGGCGAGATTCTTGATGCACAGGCAATGCATCATCTGCTTCAGCAACTCTCTCAGTGTGATACTCAGCGATACACTCCTGATGGTAAGAAAATAGTAGCTTTCCTCGGCGATGAAGAGGTAGAACGCTTGTTTAATTGTTAATAAACGCTAAAAGCAAGTAAATTCTTCATTCTTCATTCTTAATTCTTCATTAATTTTTGTACCTTTGCACTCGCTTTTGAAAAGTTATTTTCGAAAGGGCGTTTAGCTCAG
>RHMF01001622.1_pt1 | contig 10324 bp, 7 predicted proteins | sample 5365151 | NCBI WGS metagenome assembly RHMF01 (sample SAMN10266501, study PRJNA497801) | feces metagenome | isolation source: feces | host: Bos taurus | place: China: Prairie of Fairy Mountain | collected 2017-08-14 | reverse complement strand
GTATCTCTCTTTGTTCCGAAAGGATCGCTGGTCGTATCATCCAAGGGAATGACAGAGGACAGCAAGCGCGAATACCGCACAACCACAGACCCTGTCGACCTGACCACTCCGGTGATTGTTCTCATTGATTCGGGATCGGCATCAGCCTCTGAGATCGTTTCCGGAGGCCTTCAGGACCTCGACAGAGCGACCATCATGGGCAAAAGAAGCTATGGCAAGGGGCTTGTCCAGTCCATCCGACCGCTGCCATACAACGGTCAGATGAAGATAACGACTGCCAAGTACTACACTCCAAGCGGACGATGCGTCCAGGCGATAGACTACAGCAACCGCAACGAAGACGGCAGCGTCGGCCATATTCCTGATTCGCTCACCAAGGAATTCAAGACAGCATCAGGCAGGATTGTACGCGACGGCGGCGGCATCACTCCTGATGTGGAGATTGATTCCCCTTCATACAGCCGCCTGGTCTATTCCCTCGTCCTTGGAGGGGTAATCGACCAATATGTGCTGAAGTTCGCACGTGAGCATGAATCGATTCCGGCTGTGGATGATTTCCATTTCAGCGACACAGACTTCGAGGACTTCATCGGATTTGCCAAGACTCAGGAGTTCGACTACAGGAGCAGCGCAAAGACTCTGTATGACCAGATGAAGAAGGAACTGGAGAAGGACGGACTGGCTGATGCCATGTCTGCCGAACTTACAGCACTGGAAAAGGCTCTTGAGATGGACAAGGAAAAATTCATCAGACTGAAGAAGGATGAGATCATCCCGTTCATCGAGGAGGAGATCGCGACCCGCTACTGGTATCAGGAGGCAGGAGTGAAGATCAGACTCAGATACGACGAGCAGCTTAAGAAAGCTCTGAAAACCAAAACGCAATTCTAACGACATGAAGAATATCATATTTATTTCTGCAGTCCTTGCAGTCTTGTGCGTATCATGTACGAAACAGGATGGAGGAGAAAATCTCCTTTCGCAACAGCAGATTCTTTCAAGCAAACTGATAAGTCAGGGGTCCGGAGAGATCGCTCCGGGATCGATTCTGGTCAAGCTCGACGTAGCAGCGGTATCGGAAATCGAAAAGGGTAATTTTGAAAAATTATCAGAATCCTTGCTCGCAGGTATTGAAGCGACATCATTCGAGCCGGCTCTGCCAGTAAGACCGAAAAACACAGAAGCAGCAAGAAGACATGGCCTTCACCAATGGTTTCTCGTCAGATTTGAGGAAAGTACCAGGCCGGAAGAAATTGCTGTAAAACTTTCAAAGTCAGACGCTGTACGGTCAATCCAATACAACAGATATGTAGAAAGGATAGTATCCCCTCTGGTACACCCGCTTGAAGATGCACCGGTCTTGACCAAGACATCGGTTCAGGATGCCAGCCTTCCTTTCAATGACCCATACCTCGGAATCCAGTGGAATCTCATCAATGACGGATCGGTCAAAGGTTCAAAAGCAGGAGCAGACATCGGAGTAAAAGATGCGTGGAGACTGACCGGAGGAGATCCAAGTGTCGTTGTTGCAGTCTTTGATGATGCCTTTGCTACCGAGCACGAAGACCTTGAAGGAGCTTTATGGACAAATGACAAAGAAGTAGCGGGAACGGCAGGAGTCGATGACGATGGCAACGGATTCATCGATGACAAACACGGATTCAACTTTGTAGGGCTCAGAACCATCGACGCCAATTATATCGACGCATGGGTGGATGGCAGAGATTCCACAGCAATAAAAGGCGATCCTCTCTACTCCTTCAAAGGAACTGGACATGGTACCCATGTAGCAGGCATTATCGGAGCAGTGAACGGCAATGGAAAAGGCGTCAGCTCGATTGCAGGAGGTACAGGGAACAATGACGGAGTACGCCTGATGGCATGTCAGATATTCACGGACAAGAATCCTACAGATGCCCAAAGAGCAGCAGCCTACATATATGCGGCAGACAATGGGGCATGTATTGCTCAGTGTTCATACGGACAGCCGGACAAGCTTACCACCGACGAGCTTTATACCAATCAGTTCCCGCTTGAAAAAGCCGCTCTGGATTATTTCCTTGACAAGTCAAACAGCAATCATCCGGCTCTTGACGGAAACATCGCTGTATTTGCAGCAGGCAACCACAGCAATCCATATTCCATCTATCCTGGAGCACTGACAGAGTGTATCTCAGTTACATCATTCGGATGTGATTATCTGCCGGGAGGATATTCGAATTATGGCCCGGGATGTAAGATTGCAGCCCCTGGCGGCGAGTACAGCGGCATAAGCGGAGACTACAGCACGATGATCCTGTCCACCGGAGTACAGTCTGCCAAGGATGACAGCGGTGCTTCCGCCCCTGGAGTCACCAATGACAAAGGACGAGAAGACCGCAATTATGTATACATGCAGGGAACATCAATGGCCTGCCCTCATGTCTCTGGAGTGCTGGCGCTCGGCATCTCATATGCCCACAAACTCGGAAAGAAGTTCAGCAGAGAAGAAGTGACATCAATGCTGCTCACTTCTGTAAACGATATCGACCAATATCTTGAATCCGGAACTAAGCGCTATTACAACGGCTCGGCAGGAGGATATGTCCAGCTCCCTCTGAATCAGTTTAAGGGCAAGATGGGAACTGGCGCAGCAGATGCATGGAAATTCCTCATGGCTATCGAAGGCACCCCTTCCGTAATGATAAAGACCGGAGAAAAGGCAAGAATAGCCTTGTCTGGATATTGCAGTCCTTCTGCTACATACACACTGAGCATGGATGATGCTTCACGCAAGTCCTTAGGGGTTGAAGACGGTCCTGCAATTAAAGACGGATATCTGGAGATCATATGCACTAAGATCGGTTCCGGCAAAATAAGGCTGGAGTCATCAGTCGGCAAAGACCCAGAGAAAGAGGACGGCATAGGCTCAATGTCATACAGCCGCGAAATCTCGATTGTAACCCGCCCATTCGCCACAAGAAACGGCGGTTGGCTCTAATCACGACTTATTATGAAGAAAGCATTATATATTTTTCTTATATCCACACTTGGACTATTATGCTCATGCAAGGAAAAAGCCAATGGGCCTAAGACCCTGCAGGAAAAACTGTGCGGAGAGTGGCATAGCATAAGTCTGCCGGAAGATCTGCAATTCAAAGCAGATATTTATCTGAGCTTCAGCAGCGACGGGGTATTCGAACTTTACCAGATGATTGACGCAGGCGCATACCGTCTTTATCGCGGAACGTGGCAGCTGGACGGCAGTACACTTTCAGGAGAATATAACGACGGAGAGCCATGGGCTTCATCATATGAAGTGGCAATGAACGACAAGACCATGACCTTGATTTCACAGAACGGAAGTGCGGAAAAAACTGTATACGAATCCTGCACTATACCTGACAAGGTAAGGAACGGCTGTGACATTGTCGTGAAATCCGACGCGGAAGAGATTATTCCTGCTCTTTAGCATTCCTCATGCTGAACTCGCAACCGCAGTAGAGCTGATTGTAGAAATCATATTCACGGATTATCTGAAGGCGGCGCTCCTGGAGCCCGCCTTTTCTCCAGTTGCGGTCCCACCATACGAGAGCATCTGACGAGACTTCTCTTTCGGCAAGAACTTCTCCGACAGCCCACTGACCAGCTTCATTGATCTGCTCCAGAGATTTCCAGCGCGAGGAAGCCAAAGTGGTCGTGATGACTTTTATCCCACGTTCGAGCGCATATTCTGCCGTACGATACAGACGGTACTTGAAGCATTTCAGACACCTTCCGCCTCTCTCCGGCTCGGACTCGAGACCCTTCACAGCCTCCAGCCAGGATTCGTGGTCATAGTCATCATCTATGATCTCCAGACCCAGAGACAAAGCGTAACGGGTACACTCCGCTTTGCGGATTTCATATTCTTCGACCGGATAGATATTGGGATTGCAGTAATATATGACCGGGGTGATGCCATGGTTGATAAGGCACTCTATGATGGCACTTGAACACGGAGCACAGCAGGTGTGGAGAAGTACCTTCGTCTCCCCCATCGGCGCCATGATATCCTGCTTACCTTTCATTTCTTCACAAATATAAGGGCAAAATTTGTAACTTTGCGCAACTAAACGTCAAATGAGATGGGAATAATTCCGGAAAGACATAAGGGGCTCCTTGCTCTGAGCCCTCTGCTTGTATTCCTCTGCATATATCTGCTTTCATCGATAATCGCTCAGGATTTCTACAAGATACCTATTTCTGCCGCATTCCTGATCGCATCTGTATATGCGATGGCGATAAGCCGCGGAAAGACTCTGGAAGAGAGAGTCGGTATCTTCTCGGACGGCGCAGGCAACAGGAATGTGCTGCTGATGATATGGATATTTGTCCTTGCCGGTGCATTTGCAGCTACGGCAAAGCAGATCGGAGCAATCGACGCCACCGTCAACCTCGCCCTCAGAATCCTTCCGGGAAAGCTCCTGTATGCCGGACTATTTCTTGCAGCATGCTTCATCTCCATGTCCATAGGTACCAGCGTCGGGACAATCGTCGCCCTTGTGCCCATTGCAGCCGGGATTGCCGAGGAACTCGCGGCAGGAGGCGCCACCGGTTTCATGGCCGGTACGCCTTTCATCACCGCGATAATCGTTGGAGGAGCATTCTTCGGAGACAACCTCTCATTCATTTCCGACACGACCATAGCAGCGACCAGGACCCAGGAATGCTCGATGGCAGACAAATTCAAGGTCAACATCAGGATTGTCGGGCCCGCAGCAATCGCTGTCGCCATCCTATATATAATCCTCGGTTCATCTGTCAATGTCTCTCCGGAAGGAGGGCCTGTGCAGTGGTTCCTGCTGATTCCTTATGTTCTTGTCATCGCCCTTGCCCTGTCCGGTCTTAATGTATCGGCAGTACTGGCGATCGGAATAGCGGTCAATGCCATCATCGGATTTGCGGGAGGCAGCCTTGACTGGAGCGGATTTCTCGAAGGAATAGGAAGCGGCATCAGCGGAATGGGAGACCTGATCATAGTGACCCTGCTCGCAGGAGGAATGCTGGAGCTTATCCGCGTCAACGGAGGACTGGATTATATCGTGGACATAATGACCCGCAGAATCAACGGGAAGAGAGGTGCGGAATTCAGTATAGCCGCTCTGGTATCTCTTGCCAACCTCTGTACGGCAAACAACACCATCGCAATCATAACGACGGGCAGAATCGCACGGGATATTTCAACAAAATTCGGGATCGATCCCCGCAAGAGCGCAAGCATCCTGGACACCTTCTCATGCCTCATCCAGGGTATAATTCCATATGGAGCACAGCTGCTGATGGCAGCCGGCCTTGCTGGAATCTCGTCAATATCCATCATCGGATATCTGTACTATCCGTTCGTAATGGGATTGGCCGCAATCATGGCAATACTATTCCGTCTGCCACGGAAATATTCCTAGCCAGCCTTAAACAGAGAGCGGCAGAGTGACGGGACATCACTTACCTTGACCACTTCGATATCTGTGACTCCCTGCTCCTTCAGTCCTTCAAGACCACAGAAGCTTGAGACATAAATCCTTTTGAATCCCAGACGGGCAGCCTCCATTATGCGCCTCTCGGTCTGAGCAACAGGACGTATCTCTCCGCTCAATCCGATCTCTCCTGCAAAACATATGTCTGAAGGGATGGCGAAGTCGAAATTTGAAGAAAGGACGGCGCTTACGACAGCCAGATCGCATGCCGGATCGCTCACTTTCAGTCCGCCGGCCATATTGAGGAACACATCCTTGGCCCCAAGCTTGAATCCGGCCCGTTTCTCAAGAACGGCCAGAAGCATATTTAGCCTCCTCACATCAAAACCGGTGGCGCTGCGCTGCGGGGTGCCATAGGCAGCTGAGCTCACAAGCGCCTGAACCTCGATCAGGAAAGGTCTGGTCCCATCGAGCATGGCACTGACGGCAACTCCACTGAGGCCGTCTTCATGCATCGGAATCAACATCTCCGAAGGATTGCTCACCTCGCGGAGTCCCTTGCCTGTCATCTCGAACACGGCAAGTTCCGAAGTCGAACCGAAACGGTTCTTTATGCTACGGAGCAGTCTGTACGTACCTTTGTTCTCTCCCTCGAACTGAAGGACGACATCGACGATATGTTCCAGAATCTTCGGGCCGGCAATACTTCCCTCCTTGGTTATATGGCCGATCAGGATGACCGGTACTCCTGTCTCCTTGGCGAAGCGCAGAAGCATCGCAGCCGTCTCCTTTATCTGGGTCACGGAACCTGGAGAAGACTCCACATTCTGCGAATACATGGTCTGCACAGAGTCCACCACCATCAGGTCGGGCATCATCGAGCGAGCTTCGGCAATGATGTTCTCCATCAGAGTCTCGCTGTAGATCATACAGCCCGAATCATCACCGCCCAGACGCGCAGCTCGCATCTTAACCTGCTTTGCGCTTTCCTCTCCTGTGACATAAAGGGTCTTGAGGTCCGGACAATGAAGAGGTATCTGGAGCGACAGGGTCGACTTGCCGATACCGGGCTCTCCTCCGATCAAGACCAGAGAGCCTTCTACGATACCTCCTCCGAGGATTCTGTCCACCTCGGCATTGTTCAGGGAAAGTCTATGCTCGTTTGACGAGTCTATCTCAGAAAGAGGCATAGGCTTGTGTCCTGAACCCGGAACTGAAACCGCAGACACATGCTTCTTTCCGGTTGCAACCGTCTCCTCCACCATCGTATTCCACTCGCCGCAGGCTGGACATCTTCCCATCCACTTGGGACTTTCATTTCCGCAAGCCTTGCAGAACCATACACTCTTTGTCTTTACTGTCGCCATAGTCAATACATTATCAGATAAAAAAAGATATTGTTCCTTTCCGGGACAATATCTCAGATTACTTACAGATACAGAAAGTTACTCTGCCTTCTTGCAATCTGTCGCAGTGCTGTCGCAGCATGCCTTCTCACACTCTGCAGCCTTTTCGCAACCTGCACATTTCGTGCTGTCACACTTCTGCTCGCAGCAGCTGCATTCTGTTGCAGCAGCCTCTTCTGCAGCCTTCTCTGAGTTGTTGCAGCATGCACATGATGAAACGAAGAACATTGCAGCCATAACTGCCATTGACATCATAATCTTTTTCATAGTCCGTCAAATTAAAAGGGTTAAACAAAACACTAGACAACAAACTTAGAGATTTTTATTCAAAAATCCTAAAAAATCCTAAAAAACCCTACCTATCGAGCTCAAACACTTCCATACCGTGGATTTTCCCGCTTTCAATATGAAACCTCAAGGCAGTCCTCACGATATGAAATCCCTGAATTCCAGCAGCTCCGGGATTGATCACCAGCATGTTTCTCTTCGGATCACGCACGACCTTGAGTATATGAGAATGTCCGCACACGAAGATATCAGGTCTGTATCGGTCGATAAGGTCTCTCGCCCTTGGGTCATAACGACCGGGATATCCCCCTATATGGGTCATCAGGACCTTCATCCCTTCACATTCGAAGAACCTGTGGAGGGGATGGAAATATCTGAGGTCGTGGTTGTCACAGTTTCCCGCCACTCCCACGAGCGGTTTGAATGACTCGATCTCCTTGGCCAGATCCATACCTCCGCCAAAGTCTCCAGCATGCCAGATCTGATCCACCGGCTCGAGGAAACTGCGGAACTGAGGGTCGAATACCCCGTGTGTATCTGATATCAATCCTATATACATATCGACAAATTTACTATTTTTGCAGTTCATTAAGGTATTTTTATGGAACTTTTCTACTCCCGCGACATAGAAGGCGGCATCTGCCGTCTGGACCATGACGAATCAGGCCACTGCATCAAGGTGCTCAGACACCGCTGCGGCGACGAGATCTCCGTGATCGACGGAGAAGGGACATTGTACAGATGTCGAATCACATCAGACAGCCACAAAGGAGTAGAAGCTCTTGTCATTGAACAGACAGAAAACTGGGGAGGACATCCGTACCGTCTCCACCTTGCCGTCTGCCCGACCAAGAACAACGACAGATACGAATGGTTTGCCGAGAAGGCATGCGAGATGGGATTTGACGAACTGTCACCTGTCATCGGAGAACACTCGGAGAGAAAGGTCCTGAAGACCCAGAGGGTCGAAAAGATCCTTGTCAGCGCAGCCAAGCAGTCCCTCAAGGCTGCCGTACCTGCCGTCAACGAGCCGGTAAGTGTCAAGGAATTCATAGCCGGACACAAGGACTCCGATCCGTTGAAACTGATCGCATACTGCTTCGAGGATGAGAGAGTACCACGCCGAAGCGTCAAAGAGGTACTGGACCAGTATCAGGGCAACGAAATCATCGTAATGATCGGTCCCGAGGGAGATTTTTCCAGGGAAGAGGCAGAAGCTGCCCTTGAAGCAGGGTTCATCCCCGTACATCTGGGAGCGTCCCGTCTAAGAACAGAAACAGCGGCGCTTACCGCTGCCGCTGCTGTCTATTTCAAATATATGTAATCTCCCGAAGACTGACATCAGCGAGTCAGTCTGGCAGCAAATCCGCCACCGGAAGCCATCCTCACCTCTATCTTGTCTGTGTTCTGCTGTCTTACCACCATGTAATCCTTCGCATTCTTCCCGACGTTGATACCGTCTGCGAACATCTCAACGTTCCAGCCTCCTTCTCCCAAAGCAGTCAGATCCACCTCAATATCCCTTGCATCCCAGTTGGTAAGTCCGCCGATGTACCAGACATCTCCACTTCTGCGGGCTATGACGACATACTCACCGACCTTACCGTCCAGAGCGACCGTCTCGTCCCAGACAGTCGGTACAGATGATATGAAATCAGTACACTCCTGCTCCCTTTCGTAGTGGATCGGGGTGTCGCAAAGCATGTTGAACGGTGACTCATATGTCACATACATACCGAGCTGATGACAACGTGTACCCTGGCTCATAGGCTCGGACCTGCTTGGAACATAATTACGTCCTGCGTTCAGCATCGCACCCTGGGTATAATCGACCGGACCTGCGGCCATCCTTATATAAGGGAAGGTCACATCATATGTGACCATATCCACACTCGGCTTTGACCACTTCATCTGCTCGAGGCCGAACACACCTTCGAAATTCAGGACATTAGGATAAGTCCTGTTCAGTCCTGACGGTTCATATGCACCGTGGAAATCGACGAACTGGCGGTATTTCGCGGTTGTCTTCGCCACTCTTGTATAGAAGTCAACGACATCCTGGTCGTCCCTGTTCATATAATCGACTTTCCATCCCTTGATTCCCATCTTAGCATAGTGCTCGCATATCTTTTCCATATCCTTGTCAAATGCCCAATATCCGGCCCATAGCACCAGGCCGACATTTCTCTCAGTCGCATATGCAACCAGTTCTTCAAGATCTATCTCAGGGACCACCTTGAAAAGGTCTGCCTCACGATCGACTGACCAACCGTGGTCAAGAATGACATACTCTATACCATTTCTGGAAGCGAAATCGATATAGTATTTATATGTGGCATTATTGACTCCTGCCTTGAAATCAACTCCTGTAATGTTCCAGTCGTTCCACCAGTCCCATGCAACCTTGCCCGGCTTCACCCAAGACCAGTCTGCTGACGGATCGGCAGGAGCACCGAGGAGCCATACGAGATCGTTGTCCAGCATCTCCTTGTCTTCTGTGCTGATATTGATTATTCTCCAAGGGAATGCTGTCGCGCCGTCATATCCGGCTATATATTCCTCCCGGCTCTTCACGATACCGTGAAGCATGCTGCTGCCTCCCTGCTCGACCTCTTTCGGATAACGCGGGAAAACAGCTTCAAGGGTGGAATCACCGTTTGAATTGTACAGATACATTCCCGAATAATCTGTCAGGTCTGACTCCATGATGTTAATTTTATATCCTTGAGGAGTCTGTACCATCAGAGGAAGAAATGCAAGTTTTCCGGTATCCCAAGCAGAAATCGGAATGTTCTGATATGTGTTTTCAAATGAATTGCAGAACTGGTTATCAAATCCTTTTACACTGGCCTTGACATATGGGACATAGGCATTCCAGTCCTCAGGGAAAGAGAATTCAGCAACCTCTCCCTTTACCTTGAAAGGAGCCTTGGACCTGGACACGAAACGGTATGCCACACCGGCATCATATGCCCTGAAAATCAGGTCATATGTACGGAATTTCAGCTTCAGTTCATTGAAGTTCTCCCTTACCTTGTCCTTCTTATAGAACAGCGCATCGAGAGTGTTGTCAACGGTCCGGCGCTCCACCTTCTGCAGTTTCACCGACGCATCATATGAGCACCCGTCAGTCAGGAGCATTGAAATAGCCGACGGCATGAGGATCCGGTCGGAATTCTTCCAGACGCTGTAGCG
>RHMF01001621.1_pt1 | contig 10325 bp, 6 predicted proteins | sample 5365151 | NCBI WGS metagenome assembly RHMF01 (sample SAMN10266501, study PRJNA497801) | feces metagenome | isolation source: feces | host: Bos taurus | place: China: Prairie of Fairy Mountain | collected 2017-08-14 | reverse complement strand
CCCTTGGTTCTTATCATCATCGCGCCTTCGCTGATGCGACGTAAAGCCTCGCCCAAGTCACGAGCGCCGCATACAAAAGGAGCGTTGAACTGTCTCTTATTGACGTGGAAGACGTCGTCGGCAGGAGATAGGACTTCGCTTTCGTCTATATAGTCGATGCCGATGGCTTCAAGGATTTGTGCTTCAACGAAATGACCGATGCGGCATTTTGCCATGACAGGAATTGACACGGCTTTTTGAAATTCTTTTATCATCTTAGGGTCGCTCATGCGTGACACACCGCCCGCAGCTCTGATGTCGGCAGGAACTCTTTCGAGAGCCATAACTGCCATTGCACCAGCAGCTTCCGCGATACGAGCTTGTTCTGGATTTGTGACATCCATGATAACACCACCTTTTAATAACTCAGCAAGATTACGATTCTTTTCTATTCTTTCTTTCATTTTTAACAGATTTTAAAATTTTGCTGCAAAAGAATGAATTTAAAATAAGAAATGAATTTTTATGTTCCGATTTTATAAAATTTAGTTCTGAAAATAAAAAAATACTAAGGCTGTTGGCTATTGGCCGTTGAACTGGTGCCTGAGCTTGTCGAAGGCAATTTTGAGCTATGTCGACACTATGCTCGAATACTATCTGCATATAGACCCGAATAAACTTACGGACGAAGAATGGGCTGAGAAGTTTAAACAATTGGCTGATATAAGGAAGAGAGAGGTTAAAACAACCTAAAGATCAGATTAAAATATCCTGAAATTAAAATCATCGTCATTCAGTATATCCCAACCTATTTTTAGAAGAGTAATTAAACCAAAGATAATAATGAAAGATAATATAAAACCGATTATCTTAAAAAACAATAAAAGTATCATACTTAACAATTTTTGACAAATATAAGAAATATGAGTGAAACTGTCAACATAAATTTTAATATTTCTGGAAATGCTGCTGGTGCTGCCATAAATATTGCTAAAAATATAGCTAATGTAAGTAAAGAAGCTAAGGAAGCAACTTCATCTTTAAAAGATGTTGGTGAAAGTTTATTTGCATTTCAACAAATAGCTCAAACAATCCAATCTTTTAGAAATATTTTTTCTTCTGCCGTTCAACCTGGGATTGCATTAAACTCATCATTGGCAGACTTGTCTGCTATTGCTGGTGTCACGGGAGACAAGCTGAAAGAAATTGAAGGCTATGCTCGTGATACTGCCAAAACATTTGGTACCGATGCTGCATCTTCTGTTGAGAGTTACAAGCTATCAGCTATCAGCGGTCATAGTTCTTAGTTCTTAGTTCTTAGTTCTTAGTTCAAAAAAAGCGACCCTAAGGTCGCTTTCACTTAAACTGTTAAAATATCTTTAACTTTTAAATCACAGAGTTCATCAACTTTTTTAACATATTTGTCTGTGATTTCTTGGATTTTGTCTGTAATTAATTTTACTTCGTCTTCAGAAACGCCTTCGTCTTTAAGTTTCTTGGCGTCATCATTAGAATTACGACGGATGTTGCGGATACCGACTTTGGTTTCTTCAGCCACTGTTTTAGCGCGTTTTGCCAATTCTTTACGACGTTCTTCTGTCAATGGAGGAACGAGGATGCGTAAGAAATCACCTTCGTTTTTAGGATTGAAACCTAAGTTCGCATTTAAGATGGCTTTTTCTATAGCTGAGATGGAGTTTTTATCGAAAGGTTGAACGATAATCTGACGTGGGTCAGGAGTTCCGATATTTGAAGTTTGTTCGATAGGTACAACAGTTCCGTAATATTCAACTTTAACACCTTGCAACATAGCAGGGCTAGCCTTGCCTGCTCTAATCTTCTGAAATTCCAAGTCCATGTGTTTCATGGTGTTTTCCATGGTTTCAGTAGTTTCATCTAAGATAAATTGAGATTCTTCTGTCATAATTATATCATTTTACAGCACAAAAATAAAAATTTTTCAGTTAAGTGGTTCATATAATCCTAAAAAATAAGGTTCCTTTTTAGATTTATAACAAAAAATATTTTTTATCATAACAATGTCCTTGCTTTTATTCCATATGTAAACTTTTATTTTAACATTTTCTTTGTCATATTTCTTAGAATCTAAATAGAAACCGTTGGTCAAGTAATATGTTTCGCCTGGCATTATTGATTTTGAATCATTATCTTCACCGAGCCATAATAAAAGTGAATCGCTTTGAATGTCTCTTATTTCTGTAACCAAAACAATATCCGTAACAGTATCAATGGCTTGTATCTCTGCAATGAATCCAATATTGTGAAAATCGTCACTGTCGGTTGGTTTCATAACACAAGAACAACCCCATTCGTCTTGCATTTCTACGTCTTTAATAATGGCTGGCAACTGATTGCCGTCTTTTGCTAAAAGAAGATATTTTGTGTTGAACCACTGTTTATCTTCAATAATTTCTGGATAATATGCTAAAGCTGATAATTCCCATAAAATATTTGAATGATCTGACAATCCAATACCGATGTATTTTGTATCTATATTTGATGTAAATTCTTTGAAATCATTAAGTTCTGAATTTTTATCGAAGAAATAATTGTTGCGTATATTTTCTTTGTCTTGATAGAATTTTGTCATGAACGACATATTGCTGTAAGATAAAAAAGTGATGCTGTCACCATATTGCTCCTGATTTTTCTTCATCTGCGCAGCGATTTGGTCAAAGCCTTGATTGTAAACTTGTTTGTAATATTGTCGATCTGTGATAAGTGTAGTTATGCCGATCAGTAAAATGGCTAATATTATTGTAATTTCTTCTTTTACAGTGATTTTTAAGTCGTTATAAAAAGAAAACATTACAATTATTAAGAAAGGAGCTCCGAATATTAAAGTGCTGAATTGTAATATTGGTTCTTTGAATTTTGAGTATAATAATGCTACAGCAAATGGTATTAAAAACCACAATATTGCTGTTGTTCTGAGTTTTAATTTATTGTCTTTTAAAGCTTTATTTGTTAAAAATGGAAGTGCCGCCAAAATTAAGAAGGCGAATATAAAAAGCCAGGAATAGTTGAGCGTGTATTTGAAAAAGTCGATGATGAATGTATTTTCAGGCATGCCGAGCCATCCTCCGATGCCGCCTCTTACAAATAACTGATAATAAAATATGTATGATGTAGGCAAAAACATTAATAATGCTCCGAAACTACTGAAAATGTATGCCTTTATTTGTGGTTTGTTGTTTCTATCCAAGAAGAAAATGCCTGAGAACCAAATCAATCCAGCTTGTGCTAGTGAGAAATTATGCATTTGTGATGAAAGAAATGCTGCTAATGCAAAACCAATACATGTTGGAATTGATGGCTTTTTTTCTATGAATAATATTTTGTTCCAAAAGAAAACGAAAAGCAGAACAAAAAATAATCCAGGAGAATAAGGTCGTATCAGCTGACTATAGAAAATGAATAACTCGCTCATAGTCATGATGCTGGCACTTAATAAACCGACTTTGGCGTTGAACCATTGCTGCCCTATTTTAAATACTAGAAATACGGAAGCAATACCCATCAAAGCGAATGGTAATTTAAGCCAGAACTCATTCCATCCTACCATCTTGACCATATAATACAAGAATATCTGCACGCCAGCAGGATGTGCGTCTGCTATTATTCCATCTCTAATCAGTTGTTGGAACGAATCGAAATTCGTTCTGTAGAGTGCGCTGAACTCATCGTGCATGAACGGCACTGAGTCGAGGTTCCATAAACGTAAGATTGTAGCAATCAATAATATCACCGATAAGAAGACCTTATCGGTGATAGATAGTGTTTCTTTTTTCAAAACAATTTATTTTGTTACTAAAGTTCCAATTCCTTCGCCGTTAAGGACTTTTAACAAATTACCTTTTGTGTTCATGTCGAAGACATACATCGGCATGTTGTTTTCTTTACACAAGGTAAATGCCGTGAGGTCCATGACTTTAAGGTTTTTGTTGTAAGCTTCGTCGTATGTGATGTGTTCGAATTTTGTTGCTGTTGGGTCTTTTTCAGGGTCGGAGGTGTAGATGCCATCAACGCGTGTTCCTTTTAAGATGATGTCTGCTCTTACTTCAACGGCTCTCAATGCTGATGCCGTATCTGTTGTGAAGAATGGATTTCCTGAGCCGCCGCCAATGATGACAACATTGCCTTCTTCGAGGAGTTTTATTGCTTTTGCACTGCTCATAGAATCTGCTATGCGATCGATGAAAACGCCTGATAATAAAGCTGTTTTCACGCCTTTAGATTGTAATGTGGATTGTAAAGCCATGCTGTTGATGACAGTAGCGAGCATGCCCATGTAGTCGCCTTGTATTCTGTCCATGCCTTTGCTTGCGCCTTGCAAGCCACGGAAAATATTGCCTCCGCCAATAACGATGGCAATCTGTGCTTGTTTAGCAGCTTCTGCTATTTCTTCTGCATAATCGTTAAGACGTTCTGGGTCAATGCCGTATTGTTGCTCACCCATAAGAGCTTCACCGCTCAATTTTAAAAGTACTCTTCTGTATTTCATATCACTTGAGTTTATATAATTAATGTTAATATTTAATTAAAACCAATAACCTATGTTAAAAAATCCGATTACACTGGAACATCTGTTGGAACCCATTATGCTGACTTCAATAGGACCAGCCATCGTTTTCATTCCTAATGTCAAACCTCCGCCGAATACAAAACTTTCACTATTAAACCATTCACTATAGTTGCTGGTTATATATCCTCCGTTGAAGTTTGCAATAGCATACAAATTTCCGTAAAAATTATATTGCCACGATATTTTTCCTATAGCTATGTGGTCGCCATATAACTGTGTGAATCTCAATCCTTCAAAGGATATTATGTTGTCGAAATATTTCATATGCGACTGACCTCCTACAAAGAAACGATAACTTAAAGGAGGCTCATTTATTGTAATAGAAGAACCGATGGTAGCTCCTAATTTCAGTGAATGTTTTTTCTTTATCGCAATGGCTCCGTCTAAGTCTGCCCTTAATATAATGGAATGTCCTGCCTGCGTGCCGTCGCTGAGTTTTGCAACTGGAATTATGTACTTACCATTGATGTTTAATTTCCATCCTCTTGAAGCAAAACTTGGAGAGTCTTCATTATCAATATGATAATTAAAATATGCATGAGTGATGAAATCGTAGTCGTTTGGACCAACAACGTGGATAAGATTATCCCTGAGATGAACATAATTACCGACGATACCAATTCTGAATTGTTGTACCAAAGTAGGCATGTATTCCACAAATAAATCTATCTTGTTGTCTTGAACACTATAGGAATTATTGATGGTCTTGTCGTAATATTGGTTCATAAAAAGGCTTATTGCCGACATGTCAATTCCATATTTGAATTTCTGAGACAATCCTGAATGTAAACGGAGCTTAAAATATGGATCTTCAGCAATGTTGATGTCGGCTGACAATGTTGAGCGTCTAGGAAAACTTAGAATGTTTTTAAGTGTTATGTTCGCTAATATTCCAATGCCATAATCAGTGTCGTAATGAGCTGCTATTGATACTGATTCTTCTTCTTTTTCTTTGCAGTGAATCACTAAGTTAGCACCTTTAGTGGCTGGAACGAGATCATACCAAATATCTTTATAATATCCTGTCGCATAGATGCTCATAATAGCCGACTCAATATCGTGAATCGCTATTTTGGATGGGTAACTTTTGCCGATAGACTTTCTTATGAAGTTGGCATTTTCCTCATTTACTCCATTGATTTTCAATGTTACTACATATATTGAATCAAGTGGTTCTACATTAGGTCGTTCTATTTTATAATCTTGAATGTTTTTTATAGAGTCTGCGAGAAGTTTTAATTGTGGAAGATATTCTCGTGCAGCATTTTCGCCAAGTGCAATAATAGTGTCGTAAGAATTGAAATCCATCATGCCATATTTTGTGAGATCTGGCTTTATATAGATGTCGGCATCTTTTTTCGCTCTTGTATATGCGTCAATGTCAGACATTGCGATAATCTGATCCATTATTATTGCCATGGAAGTAATTTCGTCTTTAGTATGGAAATTGCGTTGTACATCAACACCTATTATAATATCCACGCCTTTTTCTCTTGCATTAGGAACAGGGAAGTTGTTTCTTAATCCGCCGTCAACAAGCAAACGACCATCAATTTCAATTGGAGAGAAATAGAAAGGTATTGACATTGAAGCTCTTATTGAACGTTGCAGGTTGCCTCTTGTCATTTCGTATGCTTCGGCATTTTCAATGTTTGTAGCAACACACAAAAATGGTATCGACAATTTATTGAAGTCTTTTATCTTATAAGCAGGGGAGGTGAGTCGCGCCAACAAAAGGTTTATCATGCCACCATCGTAAATGGATGACTTCATTTGTATCTTTTTGTTTCTGAACGGGAATGTCGCAAGATAATGTCTGTCTAGTATTTTGTCGTCGATGGAAATGTATTTTAAAGGAATGGCATCCGACATTATCATATCCCAATTTTGTTCCTTGATAAGTCGTATCATTGTTTCAGGAGAATAACCAATGGCGTAAAGTCCGCCAATGATGCTGCCCATACTGGTTCCTGCAATGAAATCTATTGGTAATCCCGCTTCTTCTATAACTTTAATAGCTCCGATATGGGCGAATCCTTTGGCACCGCCTCCACTCAATACAACACCAACACGAGGCCTCATTAAAGAATCGTTGGCTTGTTGCGCCATAGCGTTATGACAAAAGACAAAAGACAAAAGGCAAAAGACAAAAATCGTAAGCAAAGAGCTGCGAACCTTTGCCATCGACCATTGACTGTTGACTGTTGACCATTGACTGTTGAGCATAACTTTAAATTTTAACCATTAAACCATTTTGGTTTACTTTACAAAGTTATAATAATTTTGTTGAAGAGGAGAATGATTTTTTTAGAAAAAAAGAGTGCTACAAAAATTATTTGCAGCACTCCCAATATTTTTAACATTAACTGTTAATTATAATTTTAAATTCTCTGTTTTCAACTTTAAATTTAATTATTATTCATCTTTTCCGTGGCAATTCTTATATTTCTTTCCGCTGCCACATGGACAAGGTTCGTTTCTTCCGATTTTCTTTTCTACATGTATTGGTTGTGTAACCTGACGTTCTTGTGTGTTGCTATGAGCTTGTGACAACAAATCGTTGCGTTGTTCTTTCAATTTGCTTCTGTCGATAGCTTTAGCTCTTTGTTCTCTAACTTGACTTCCGTCTTGCATTGGAACATTGGCACGCATCAAGAATGAAATAACATCGGTGTTGATTTTCTGAATCATTTGCTTGAACAAATTGAATGACTCGAACTTGTAAATCAAGAGAGGGTCTTTTTGTTCATAATGAGCATTTTGTACAGAATGTTTCAATTCATCTAATTCACGCAAGTGTTCTTTCCAAGACTCGTCGATGATGCCTAAAGTGATGAATTTTTCTACAGACAAGGAAATTTCCTTAGCTCCGTTTTCGACGGCTTTTTTAAGATTTACAATAACATTCATGCTTCTCTTGCCATCGGTGAATGGAATCAATATGTTTTCATATTGAGTGTTGTTGTGAACATTTTCTATAATAGGTAATGTCTTTTCTCCGATGATACGAGTCTTGTTATTGTATACTTCAAGAGCTTTGTCGAATAACTGATCGGCGAGGACATCTATTTTAGAACGTTTGAATTCATCTTCTTCAAATGGAAGGTCGATACCCATTGTTGAAAGAATTTCTAACTTTAATCCTTCATAATCAGATACTTCTTTGAATTTTTCTATCAATGATTCTCCGAGATCATACATCATGTTATTGATATCGATAGAAAGGCGTTCTCCGAACAAAGCATGACGTCTCTTTTCGTAAATAGCCTCACGCTGTGAGTTCATAACGTCGTCATATTCAAGGAGATGCTTACGAGTTCCGAAGTGGTTCTCTTCAACTTTCTTCTGAGCTTTCTCGATTTGTTTTGTAATCATTGAGTGCTGGATTACTTCACCTTCTTGAAGTCCGAGTCTGTCCATAAGAGGTGCGATTCTATCGGAACCGAACATACGCATAAGGTCGTCTTCGAGAGAAACGAAGAATTGAGAGCTACCATTATCGCCTTGACGACCTGAACGACCGCGTAACTGACGGTCGACACGACGTGACTCGTGACGTTCTGTACCGATGATTGCAAGACCGCCTGCTTCTTTTACGCCAGGTCCCAACTTGATGTCGGTACCACGACCAGCCATGTTAGTAGCGATTGTTACTGTACCAGCTTGACCAGCGTCTTTAACGATTTGAGCTTCCTTGGCATGTAACTTAGCATTCAAAACATTGTGTTTGATGCCTCTACGAGTCAATAATTTAGAAAGAAGTTCTGATACTTCAACTGAAGTCGTACCAACCAAAACAGGACGTCCATCGCTGACAAATTCTTGAATCTTATCAATGACAGCATTGTATTTTTCACGTTTTGTCTTGTAAATCAAATCTTCAGCATCAATACGAGCTATAGGCTTATTAGTTGGAATTACAACAACGTCTAATTTATAAATGTCCCAAAACTCACCGGCTTCTGTCTCAGCAGTACCTGTCATACCCGCAAGTTTGTGGTACATACGGAAGTAGTTCTGTAATGTGATTGTAGCATATGTCTGAGTTGCAGCTTCAACTTGAACATTTTCTTTTGCTTCAACAGCTTGATGTAAACCATCAGACCAACGACGACCTTCCATGATACGACCTGTTTGCTCGTCAACGATCTTAATCTTGTTGTCCATGATGACATAATCGACATCTTTTTCAAACAAGGTATAAGCTTTAAGAAGTTGTTGTACAGTGTGTAAACGTTCTGATTTTTCTGAGAAGTTGCGTAGCAATTCTGACTTCTTCATCACTTTTTCATCGTCTGAAAGACCGCTACGTTCGAGTTCGGCGATTTCACTTCCTACGTCAGGTAAGATGAAGAATGAAGAATCGTTGTAGGCTTTTGTGAGTTCATCGATACCTTTTTCAGTAAGGTCGACGCTATGTAATTTCTCATCGATGACGAAATAAAGTTCATCGTCGATGATGTGCATATTCTTTTGTTGTTCTTGAAGATAGAAACCTTCTGTTTTTTGCATCAAAGCTTTCATACCTTCTTCACTCAAGAATTTAATTAAAGCATTGTTTTTTGGAAGACCTCTGTAAGCACGGAATAATTGGTTTGCACCATGATTTTTTTGCTCTTGTGTAGCATTAGGGTCTGTTAATATTTTTTTAGCTTCAGCAAGACATAATGTCACGAGGCGTTTTTGTGCTTCATAAAGTTTGACGACGTCAGATTTTAAGAGGTCGAATTCTTGGTGGTCGCCGCGTGGAGTAGGACCTGATATAATTAAAGGTGTACGAGCATCGTCAATCAAAACAGAGTCAACCTCGTCGACAATAGCAAAGTGGTGCTTGCGTTGAACAAGTTCTTCAGGATTTCCTGTCATATTGTCACGAAGGTAGTCAAAACCGAATTCGTTGTTCGTACCATAAGTGATGTCTGCAAGATAAGCATTACGACGTGCTTGTGAATTAGGCTCATGTTTGTCAATGCAATCTACAGTCAAACCAAGGAATTCGTAAATAGTTCCCATCCATTCGGAGTCACGTTTTGCGAGGTAATCGTTGACGGTAACGACATGAACGCCGCGACCTGCCAAAGCATTGAGATATACAGGGAAAGTCGCGACTAAAGTCTTACCTTCACCAGTTGCCATCTCTGCAATCTTACCTTGATGTAATACTGTACCACCGAGGATTTGAACATTATAAGGGACCATGTCCCAAGTAATTGTGTTACCACCAGCAACCCAACTGTTGTCGTAGTAAACTTTATCGCCTTCAACGTTAATGTGATTGAATTTTGAAGCGAGTTCACGGTCCAAATCTGTGGCTGTAGCTTCGACGACTTCATTTTCTTTGAAACGTTTGGCTGTTTCTTTCAAAACTGCAAAAGCTTCTGGAAGAATGTTGTTGAGAGCTTCTTCTATCTTTTCCAGTTGCTGCTTCTCTAACTTGTCAACTTGCTCGAAAATCTCGTTTTTCTTTTCAAGGTCAAGGTCTTCGGTTTCTGCTTTGATTTTTAGTTCCTTGATACGTGCTTCATCTTCAGCAATATAGTTGTTGATATATTCCTTAAACTCGACTGTTTTATGACGAAGAGCATCTATATCTAAAGTTTTAATATTTTCGTAAGCTTCTAATGCTTTGTTTAAAATCGGCTGCAAGGCTTTGTTGTCGCGTGTTGCTTTGTTTCCGAATAGTTTAGCGAAAAATCCCATATTTTTAAAGTTACTAAGTTACTAAGTTGCTAAGTTACTG
>RHMF01009335.1_pt1 | contig 10330 bp, 11 predicted proteins | sample 5365151 | NCBI WGS metagenome assembly RHMF01 (sample SAMN10266501, study PRJNA497801) | feces metagenome | isolation source: feces | host: Bos taurus | place: China: Prairie of Fairy Mountain | collected 2017-08-14 | reverse complement strand
AGGTACAAAGACCACTCATGCTTCATCTTTTTTGACATTCTCGGCATACGCGATACTCCTTTCTTACTGTATATTTCTGGGGTGTTTTGGGGCGATTTTAGGGGTTTTACGGGCCTGTAAACGGCGAAAATTTTCCGGAGGTCCTGGGATACCACCCATGCTGATTTTTCGGAACTGTAGCGTTTCGGGGAAACAAAAAAGCCACCATCTCCGCCTGTGCGGAAATGGTGGCTTCAGCCTCCGTATTATCAAATTATCTCACAGATCCTTCCAAGCAGAGTGCTTGCGGTCTTGAACAGAACCGGAATCCCAATGCATACCCCCAACGAGATGGAAAGCAGAATCACATTCTCCCGGTTGCCCAGTATGCAATGGTAAACCAGGAATCCTGTCAGCACCAGAGTCGCCAGCCCGGTGAAAAATCCGGTCAGCCGGTCCAGGATGCTCAGAACCGCCTGCAGCAGGCTCAGAATCGCCAGCAACGGTATTTTCAGCAGCAACATCGGAATCTTTAATACGCTCATGGCGTTCCCTCCTTTCCGATTCCATTTTAGGGCATGAAAAAAGCGGCAGTCAAATCTGCCGCGACACGCACCTGTATGAAGCTGCTGGATGCTGGGTGAATCTCTTCCTCCTTCATTCGCCCCTCACTATTAATTATACGCGATTTTTGGAAATGGACGAAAATACCGTAAAATTGCAATTTTGAATGAGGCAGAGATGCAACTGTCGCAAAAACGCGACAGTTAGGCTCGTAGAACCGCGAGGGAATAAAAAGTCCAACATAACGGACTAATCCTGTGATAGACTTGGGTTACAAAATAAAAAGGAGGTATTGTATATGGCTTATTTACCGGGAGATATTGGCCAGCGAATCAAGGAACTGCGTGAGCAGAGTAAGATGAGTCAGGCTGCATTGGCGGAAGTTCTGCATATCAACAAAGCCACACTCAGCAGAATCGAGAGCGGAGAGACCAAAACAGTAGGCAGTGATATTCTGATGGCACTGGCAGAACACTTCGGTGTTTCCGTAGATTTTCTGGTTGGTTTCACCTGCGTGCCGGATCCGAAGAACTATTCTGTGGATGCGCTGAGACTCTCCTCTCAGGCAGCGAAGGCGATGATGAACCGAGGTGTCCAAATGGACATTCTGAACCGATTGCTGGAGAATCCCCTGTTTGGTCAGCTGACCCATACCATGTTCTACGCATTGGAACCGAATCAAGTGGCAAGCGTCATGTCCGCTGATAATATGTATGCCTACGGAGAGAGTCTTATGGTGGGGATCATGAACAGATCCATCAAGGGAAATCAAGAACTGATCGAGTTAAACAGACGTCTTGGTGTAGAGATGACGGATCCCAATACCGTAGGTAATTACAAGATGGAGGATATGTTCCGAAAAATCGTTGCGCAGATTCGCCGGGATATCCGCCAGGAGAAGCCTGTTTCGGTTCCTCTCACAAGAGAATTCTTTGCAGAATGCGACAGGGAACTGTTGGAGAAGGCAGACGGTATGCGGGAAAATATTGATCCTGTGATGGTTGCGGAAATCATTTCTGAGAAGATGCTGATGGATAGAATTTGCACGCAGGATCAGAAGATGCGGTTCGTTGCACTCTTTGCAGAAATCTTGTCTAACGGCGGAGGTGAGGAGGATGGAAAAACGCAGCAATGAGGAATTGGCAGTCTTGGCCCAGGCCGGGGATGAGTATGCCTTTGAACTGTTGTGGAAACAGACAGAAGGATACGTAGTTTCCGAAATCAAGAAACTGAAAGAGGACTATAATTTTAATATCTGGCGGCACATGTGGGATCTGAAGCTATGCGGCAAGGTAGGCATTTCCAGAGGAATGGAACGGTTTGATGCTACCCGCGGATGCAAATTTCTTACCTATGCAGGTTTCTGGGTCAAAAAGGAGCTGATGCTTTTTATGGATGAGGAAATCCAGCATCAACAAGAGATTCCTATTAGCTCCTGTTTTCCGGAAATATACCAGCTGGAACGGCAATACTTCAAAAAAGATACGAACATCAGAGCTTTGGAGGATACTTATATCCGGGAACAGCGGTTGATGATCCTGGAGAAGAGCCTGGCCACCATGCCGCCCAGAGAGCGCCTTTTTGCTAAGTACCGGTATGGCTTTTTAGATGATGATGACAGAAGCATCCGAAGGATGCGTAATGAGTTCAATCTCTCCATGCAGGAATTCAGATACCTGGAGAAGCGCGTGTTTGAATACTTACATGAATGCCTTAGTGATTTCTGCGTGTATTCCTGGGAAGGGGAGTATGTGGACATCGAATCTAGGCTGGAACAGGAGAAAGAATCTTACTGGAAACTGTTCGAAGATCCTGCAGGAGATTACCTTAAAAACATGCTGGATGCATTTCAGACCAAGTGGGAATAGCACCAAATACATATTGTTAACATTCTCTGCTCGTGATAAAATGGTATCATACAAACCGAGAACATTTAGGGGCGGTGAGATCATGCCGGAAAACTTGTCTTCTGCGTTATCTGCGTGTATAAAAGAGGCCACTGAAGCAGTTGGAGTTACTCCTGCAGCAATCCTTTCTGCGCTGGGCGAACTTTATGGTGTATATGTAGACGATTCTCTGATCCATGCTGCTATGGGGATGCATGTTTGCGATCTGCAAGGAAGTCTGCATGATGCAGGCCTGGGAGTCAGTCAATTTTTGTCCGTTGCTTCCCGCCGCTGTTCTCTTGAAAAAGAGGCATATCTTTCTTTGTGTGAAACGTGGAATGGTAAGATGGCGACACTTTTGGATATTTCTGATTGCCAATCCAACGAAGATGCCTATATGGTTGTTTTGCATGCAGCCTGCGAATTTTTTGATAGTGAAGGCGAAATCCTTCATTTAGAAATCATGGACAGCAAACCCCGGCAATATTACGACCAGATTTTGGTGGACCGGGAATCCATGTTCCATCATAGCCCGTTTGCGCTGGAAGAAAAACTGTCAAAGGCTGTCACAAGGGGGGACCGTAAAGCTGCAGTAGCTGCTCTTCGGGAAATCGGCCGTCAGGGAGATAAGGCCATCCTGGCAAAAGATCCTCTCCGTTCTGCCAAGAACTCCATGATCGGCTCTATTGCATTCCTCGCCCGGGCGGCGATCCAAGCCGGTGTCAATGCAGATAAGGCATTTGCGCTCAGCGATTCTCTAACGCAGCATGTGGAGGATATGACTTCCAGAAAAGCGGTTCTGGCATTTGAAGAAAATATTCTGCTGCAGTTTATCGATCTTGTTAATGTCCAACTGGAGACTGCCTATTCAGTTTCCATCGCAAGGGTGATGCACTATATCGAAAACAATCTGAACAAAAAAGTGACCCTCTCCGATGCTGCCGCTTATGCCGGTATCCATCCAGCATATCTTTCTGCCAGATTCAAAAAAGAGACCGGATCCGACTTCTCTGGTTTCGTATCCCGCCGAAAAATTCAGGAATCTGCTTATTTTGTCCGGCATACCCAATACTCTGTTTCCCAAATTGCATTCCTATACGGTTTTTCCAGCCAAAGCTACTACATTACTACCTTTAAGCGGGTCCTAGGGATGACACCTATGGTATACCGGGCTCGGTACTTATCGAAATAGACAAATAGAAAGCCCTCGATTTTTGCAATTTTCCAAAAATAAAGAGTACATTAAAATACTATAATTTATATTAAAAAATTAAAATACAAACAACACCTCTTTTCTGTATAATCACAGCAGAAAGAGGTGTTTTTGCGTTCAAAGGAGGTAACCTGTATGGCAAAAAACTACACCGCATACCCCATCCATGATGGCACGTATTTAATTGAAGAAAAAACCAAGCTGAATCAAGGACTTTGCTATCTGATCTGCGGAGAAGAAAAGGCGTTGCTTGTAGATACCGGACTGGGCTATGAGGACCTTCCAGATGCAGTGAAAGCGCTGACCGACCTTCCGATTGAAGTTGTGAACACCCACGGTCATGTGGATCATATTGGGGGGAACCACTTTTTTGATCATATTTGGCTCCACGAAAAGGATCGGGAGATTTTTAAGCGGCACACCGATCCCAACTATACCCTTGGGATGCTGGCTGAGGGAATGCCTGCCTTTTTGAAACCGCTGCTGAAGCTGCTGACGAAAAAGATGCTCCATGTGGACCCCAGCGGCAGCTATCATTATTTTGGAGATGACATGGTATTCCAGGATATTGAAGTGATCCCCACACCGGGACACACCCCCGGTTCTGTGTGCCTGCTGGACCGAAAGAACAAACTGCTGTTTACTGGCGATACCGTCTGCGAACAAGGAATCCTCCTTCATTTCAAGGGAGAAGGTTGTCCGCCGGAAACCTTCCATGATTCCGTCAAACGACTCATTAGCTTGCAGGATGCCTTTGACACCATCTGGCCCGGACACCATAGTTATCCCGTGGACAAGGGCTATCTGGAAGAGTATGAAATCTGTTCCCGCCAGATCATCGACGGATCTGCCAGCTACAAGGAAGTTTCCAAGCGCAAATGCGCCTGCTACGGCAGAATCATGATTTCCGTGCCAAAGGAGTGATACCATGACCGATCCCAAATGGTGGAAAGAAAGTGTTATATACCAAATCTATCCCAAAAGCTTCTGCGATTCCAATGGTGACGGCATTGGTGACATTCCCGGCATCATCAGCAAACTGGACTATCTGAAGGAACTGGGTGTGGATGGTATTTGGGTTTGCCCCATGTATCCTAGTCCCGGTTATGATAACGGTTACGATATCAGCGATTATGAGGATATTGACCCCATTTTTGGCACAATGGAAGATTTTGATCGGCTCATTTCCGAAGTTCATGCCCGGAATATGAAACTGATCATTGATTTGGTACTTAACCACACTTCCAGCGCTCACCCTTGGTTTCAGGAGAGCCGTGCATCGTTGGAAAGCGGAAAAAGAAACTATTACATTTGGCGCAAGGGAAACCCCGATGGCTCACCACCCAACAACTGGGGCGCTCTCTTCGGCGGATCTGCCTGGACACTGGAAGAGAAGGGCGGCGAATACTATTTAAATCTTTTTTCCGCGCCGCAACCGGATCTGAACTGGCGAAATCCAGCGCTCCGGCAGGAATTGTATGCCATCATCCGCCGCTGGCTGGAACGGGGGGTGGACGGTTTCAGGATGGATGTGATCAGTTTGATCGCCAAACCGGAAGATTTTGAGGACGGCCCGACAGGGCGCAGCGGATTCCATGATCCTCGGGCTCGGGCTGCTGCAAACCCTCAGGTCCACGAATATATTCGGGAAATGCGCCGTGAGGCTTTTGAAGGCCACAACATTGTCACCGTGGGCGAAGCTTCTGCCACCTCTCTGGAAGAAGCAAAGATTTTCTCAAACCCCGACGGAAGCGAACTGAATATGGTGTTCCAGTTTGAACATATGGACCTGGATGGCGGTGAGACCTTTAAATGGACAGATCAGACCATCCCTATCCCTGCACTGAAACAAGTCATGACCAAATGGCAGCTGGGTCTGCATAATCAGGGGTGGAACGGTCTTTTCTGGAACAATCACGATCAGCCCCGAATGGTATCCCGTTTGGGTGACGAAGGCGAACTCCGGGAACGTTCTGCCAAAATGCTGGCAACGTGCCTGCATCTGCTTCAGGGTACACCTTTCGTCTATCAAGGTGAAGAGCTGGGTATGACCAGCATGGATTTCACGGATATCTCCCAACTTCGGGACAGCGAAAGTATCAATGCATATAACCGTTATGTTTCTTCCGGTGAGATCTCCCATGCTGACATGATGCGTTATATCAGTATGAAGAGCCGGGATTCCGGAAGAACACCCATGCAGTGGAATGATTCCGCCTATGGCGGCTTCACCACCGGAACACCCTGGATGCCGGTGAATCCTAATTATGTCAGTATCAATGCCGCAGAACAGGAGAATCGGCAGAACTCTGTTTTTTCTTTCTACAAAGAATTGATTGCGCTGCGGAAGAAACACAAAGTAATCGTTTATGGCGGATATGAACCCTACTGTATAGAGCATCCGGAGGTTTTCTCGTATTTCCGCAAGTCCGAAGCGGAAACCTTGCTGGTTTGCTGCAATTTTTCCAGCAAGGCGGTACTGTTCCCTGTTCCGGAAGAATTCGGAAACGCTGTACAGATCCTTGGAAATGTGGAAGATAGCCACTATCTGTCGGAAGGCATCCTGGCTTCCTTTGAAGCCGTCATATTAAAGAGAAACGGGGGATAACTGCCCATGAAAGACATCCGATATATTGCAAGAGCCGACGACCTTGGCAGCAGCTACAGCGCCAATCTGGCGATTGAAAAAGTAGTGGGTGCAGGATTTGTAAAAAATGTATCCATCATGGCCTGCGGCCCCCAAGTGGAACATGCTGCTCAGTTACTTGCCCATCGGAAGGATGTGTGCTTTGGTATGCACACCACACTGAATGCGGAGTGGGATCGGGTCAAATGGGGTCCGGTACTACCGGCGGAAAACTGCAGAGGCCTGGTGGACGAAAACGGATATTTTCTTTCTGATCCATCCCTGTTTCTTCAGACCAAACCGGCGGTGGAGACAATTATGCAGGAAGTATCTGCCCAGCTGGAACGGCTTCACAAACTGGGTTTCCCCATAAGCTACATCGACTCTCATATGTTCTCGGAGATGTATGTGGATGGATTGGATGAAGCCATGGAAGACTTCGCCCGAAAAAAGGGATTGCTGGATCATATGTATTTTTATCAGCTTCCAGCCTGGGGGGTGGATTTAACGGATGAAGAAAAGCTGATACAGGTTCCCGACGGGCAGTATTTCTTTGTAATTCACCCTTCTCTGGATACAGAGGAAATGCGCATGACCGGAAATGCATCCGTCAGCGGCGACTGGGTAGCTACATCCCGGGCCCGGGAAACCGAAATCTTTTCCGATAAAGACTTCTGCCGCAGACTTTTGGCTTCTGGCATTCGGGGCATCCGATACACCGATGCTCACTATGATAAACGGTTGACTGTTTTAGAACTTGCCCGGAAACTTTCCGGAGATCAATAAAGGAGTGTTAACTATGGAAGAAAGAATTTACAGAACTCGAAAAATAGAACGCTGGGGCTTTGCTCTTTTTATGGCAGGCCAGGGTGTTGTTAACACCTTCACCGGCAGCTATCTGCAGCTGTTCTTGACGGATATCGGTATCACCGCCTATGCCGTGGGCATTCTCTTTATGATTTCCCGAGTCTGGGATGCAGTCAACGACCCCCTTTTCGGTGCAATTCTGGATAAGACCAACCTCAAGGGCGGAAAATTCCTGCCCTTCCTGCGGGCATCCAATGTTCTGCTGCCCATCGCTACAATCATTCTCTTCGCCATTCCCAGCGGAATCTCTATGGGATGGAAGCTGGTCTGGGCCTTCGTTGCCTATCTTCTGTATGATGTGGCTTATACCATCTGTGATGTGCCCGTGTTTGCCATGACCTCCGCCGTAACGGATCAGGTTCATGAGCGTGTGGACATCATGTCCAGAAATACCGTTCTGGCTGCCGTAGCTATGCTGGTCATCATGGTGCTGATTCCTCAGCTTTATACCACCATCGGCGCTTTGGGATGCGCAATTCTTGTGGCTGTCATTGCCGCTGCGCTGATGGCATTCATGAGCAAATTTGCCAAGGAGCGCTACACCAACAAGGACACGGAAGAAGTCAACCTGAAGCAGATGATGCACTATGTTAAGGATAACAAGTATCTGCGCTACGGCTTCCTGGGCATCATGCTGCTGAGCCTGACCAACATGACCAACGCAGTCATGAACTATTTCGCCATTTACTGCCTGGGCGATCTGGGCATGGTGAGTATTCTGTCCGTGTTGCTGGCGCTGCCTTCTATGTTCATCGCTATGTTTATGCCCAAGCTGACCAAGCGCTTTGATAAGTTCCATATTCTCATGACCGGTGTCATTGGGCAGACCGTCATGTGCGTGGTCTGTTTCTTTGTGGGCTATGAAAACACCACGGCTTTTATGGCTTGCATGGTACTGCGCAGCATCTTCTTCGGCATCCAGCTGGTCCTGCAGCTGCAGTTTACCGGTGACTTCGTGGAGTACGGCGAGTACATCACCGGCAAGCGTCTTCAGGGTACGGCTTATTCCATTCAGACCTTCGTGTTCAAGTTCATGAACGCTATCCCCGGTTCTCTGGCGATGATCCTTCTGGGCTTCTTCGGTTTCATCTCTGGTGAAGGCGCCGCCCAGCCCGAAGGCGCTATTCGCGCCATCTGGGTGCTGTTCATTCTGTCTCCCGTGGTTGGCGCGATCCTCTCTATCCCCTTCTTCGCCCGCTACAAGCTGCGAGACAAGACTGTTCAGATCATGGCGGCTGCAAATTCCGGCGACATCACCCGGGAAGAGGCAGAGCGTCAGCTTAAAGGTAAGCTGTAAGGCAGGGAGGCTCCTATGATTCCTAAAAAAGCACAATGGGTCGAAGGCTGGGCTACCTTTAAGGGTAGTGACGTGATCCCTTCTATCGACCATGTAAAAAGAAAGTTTCTGGATGTCCACTACGGTCCAGACAAACTGCAAACCATGGACATTTACCTGCCCGAAGGTGCCGCAGCGCCTTATCCGGTATTCATCCTGATTCATGGCGGCGGCTTTGTTCACTGCGATAAACGGGATTTCCACCTATATCCCGGCTTCTTCGCACGGGAACGGGGTTATGCGCTGGTATCGCTGAACTACCGTCTTGCCCCTAAGAATCCCTATCCCGATGGACTAAACGATGTCAAGAATGCCATTGTATGGATTTGTGATCATGCGGAAGAATACGGTTTCGATCCCCATCGGTTGTTTCTCTTTGGTCCTTCTGCTGGTGGTAATCTCACCGCATTGGCGTCCATGCAAAGCCAGTCATATTTAGGAGACAAGGGCACGATTCGTGCCTGTGCCCCGTTGTGTCCCGCAGTTGATCTCGTTGGTAAGGACTATAAAAATATACCCCACAAAATTTTCGCTACTGCACCCACTGTATATCTGATGTACTGGATGTACTTTGGCAGACGCTGGAAGAACAAAAAAGTGCTGGAAGAAGCAAGCTTCATGCCTTATGTCAGCGAAAAGAATCCGCCCACCTTCCTTCAGATTGGTGATCACGATCCGGTAATACCGCTTGTAGAAGTCCAGGCACTGTATGAGCAGCTGAAAACGGCTATTGGAGAAGTGGACATCATGCCCGGTGCTGCCCACTCCGGCGGTGACGAGCATTATTTCCAGAGAGAAGATATCGGAAGAGTTCTGGATTTCTTTGACAAGTATCGCTGACACTTCCTAACAAAGGAATAAGAAAATACCGCCCGGTTGATCGCATATGCTTTCAACCGGGCGGCTGCGTTATTTCTTCACTTTTGATGCATCGGGCTTGCAGATGGAAATATCCGTATAGCATCCTTCTTCTTTGAAGCAACGGCGGAGGTAATCGTGTCCGCCATCTACGGCGCAGGCTCCGCAGGAGCACTCCACAAAATCATGCCGGTGCTTGGATTCGATTTCGTCGCCGCAGATATTGCAACGGATGGCGTTTTTGATGATCATTGGTATTCCTCCTTTGCGAGTTCTGTGCATAGCAAAACCCCAATTCGTATTCCCTCGATGAATCCGGATTTCTGGTGATTCCGGCAGAGGGTACAGACTGGGTAGACTATCTGATCCATCTCTCGCAGGGGCATACCGTTCATGGCTTCGTAAAGTGCATGGAAGTTGGCTTTAATTTCATCATCGTACATGGCAATGGATTCGCTGTGAGCTTCGTACAGCAGGGACAGGACCGAATCCTCATCACCAAGATCCGGCGGGTGTGCGGTCAAAAGTGCCTGCAGAGCCTCAATAAATACATATAGATCCATACAGAGATCAACTCCTTTATAGTAATCCATGTATTATTCTAGCGGTACGTAGGTGTGTTGTCGAATGTGCGGCCGATGATCGGCACTGAGTGGTCAGAAAAATGATACAGTTTTTCTGACCACCGCTTATAACAAGTGTGATAAAAAAGAGAAGAAACGAAAATGGCGAAAAAGTTGGGAAAGCCATACTTTTTGGTGGAAAACCTGTGGGGTTAGCCGTGGGGTTACTAACCCCACAGTTAATTTTAGTTATTTTAATTTAGTTAACAAAACACGTTAAAATAACGATAAAAATACAAATAAAATGCGAAAAAGTTAGATTTTGTATGGAATTTTAAAGCCCTCATAACCCGGAGGTCGTAGGTTCAAGTCCTGCCTCCGCAACCAGAAACAGAACCTGATTTGATACAAAGTCAAATCAGGTTCTTCTTTTTATAT
>RHMF01001620.1_pt1 | contig 10331 bp, 23 predicted proteins | sample 5365151 | NCBI WGS metagenome assembly RHMF01 (sample SAMN10266501, study PRJNA497801) | feces metagenome | isolation source: feces | host: Bos taurus | place: China: Prairie of Fairy Mountain | collected 2017-08-14 | reverse complement strand
TTAGAGGGTCTTGCAGGGAGTGATGGGCGGCCAACGGAGCACGCTGTACGCTTTCGCGCCCTGGGCTTCTGCGCAGGTTTTGGCGAACTCTTCCGCTTCTTCCTGCGTGTACGCCCAGAAGTACTCGACAAGGGTCACGCCGTCATACTTGGTTTCGTAGAGGTGGATGAGGAAGCGGGTTTTCCTTGGCATTTCGCCCTCTTTAATGGTGAAGAGAGTGAAGTCCTCTGCGAGGCACACGCCAATGGCGATGTTTCGCATTTCCTCTTCATTGCGAGCGCGATAGGGTCGGGTAAGGGTGTAACCCGTCTGCTCGTTGGTGAAAGTGACAGTGTAATCAATAGCAGTGTTGGTCATGTCCGTTCCTTTCCTCTTGGTGACAAGCATAGTATAGGCTAGTTGGAGGTGTTTGTCAAGGGCTTCACAAAATCTCCACAATTGGAGAGAGGTCAGGGAGATTTGAATGGCGTCCCCGAGGGCGGGAATGGGGGAAACCCATCAGGCATTTGTGTGCCGGCGCTATTGCTTTCGCTTCTGCGGTCTGCTGTCGGTCCTCTAACAGACTTGCGCCATTCTTGGAAGAGGGTCAGTGTGATTAATTAACCTTCTCTCTCCCTAACACCTAGCATAATACAGTATCGGGCGCGGTTTGTCAAGAAAAATCTTTGAGATTTTGGTCTCCACAATTTCTTCACAAATGATCAGGATTTTCGCCGCATTTTGGCTTGTACAAAATGCGGCGGTTTGGGGTCTTTGGTAGAAAAGGGAGAGCCCCGCAGAGCGGGGCTAGTCTTCGTCCCAGTCGGCGTCCCAGGCGTCCGTCAGGGTGCCGCTCTTGAGTTCCTTGACCTCGAACAGATTGGCATCCGTAGCGATGCACCTGCCAACAGCGTAGTTGGTGGCTTCGCTCTTGTCCTTGCGGTTGATGCGCTCGATGATGCGATAGGTCGGGTCGTAGGACTTGAAGAAGGTGATGATGAAGGTCTTGTTCATGGTAACTCCTCTCTCTTGACTGTCTACATGATACAGTATTGGGGCGCGTTTGTCAATATCTATTTTGAGGATAATCCAAGTATGGAGGTTTTGTGGAGAGCTACATCTCGAACCATTGGAATCTGCGGCGGCGAGTGCGTCCGACCAAAATGACCTTGCGGGTGGTGGTGTCGATGATGATGAAGGCTTCGTCATCGAACCTGCGTTCGTCATCGGCGCGGCGTTTCGCCTCTTCGAGATTATTCTCGAAACCGATAATGTAGTCCAGTTCGTTCTCGTTCTCCATGAATTCGCTGGTGGTAATCAGGTAGCGGGGGAGTGTGTAATTCAGCATGGCTTTCCTTTCTCTCTGCACCTAGCATTTTACAGTACTAGAGGGCACCTGTCAATATCTAATTTGAGGATAATTTAAATGTGTAGGAATTGTGAAGATCCTGTTTTGGGTGACGCTAGGCGTGTATACGATTTTTCGCTTCTTTTCGCGCCAACGGCAAGGCGAAAAGAAGCGGTTTCCGCTTTAACGGCAGGAAGGGAGCCCTGCCGCCCTTGCTCCCGCGTGGAGGGCTTTTGGCACCTCGTAGCGGGAGGGCGCAGGGCTCCCGTGAGAGAGAGGGCTAACGGAAGCCGCCCAAGAGCCAGGTCACGACCAAGCCGAGGGTGATAGCGGTCAAAACGCAGTTCTTGACCTTATCCGCCACGGGGCGGTGCAGGTAAAAGTCACGGAAAATCGCAATCAGATTGGACACCAGCCAGAGCCCCTGTCCCAGAATGTAGGACGAGCCGATTACGACCTGTCCCATTATGGTGAGTGCCAGACCGAGCAGTTGCAGGTTCTCGACCACCACATCAGAGGTCTTGCGGCTGGGCTTCACTACGGGCTTGAAAGTCCTCATGCTCTTCACTTCGTTCAGGTTTGTCATGGTATCTCCTTTCCTCTGTCTGGTGACATAATACACCCATGCGGGGTGAATGTCAAGCATTTTTTTATGAAATCGCGGAATGGTGCTATTCCGATCCGGAATAAGGAAAAAATTGCTCTCCATCGCGCAAAGGGATTTTCGCTTCATTTCGCCGGTTGCGAAATGAAGCGGTTTCCGCTTTCTCGGCAAAAAAGAAGCGCCCCGCTAGGCGGAGCGCTCAGGCAAGGGAGGAGAGGGTTTAGAGGTCGAAGTCGTAAGAGTCTATCACCGACATGGGGTAGAGATGGGCGAAGCCTGTCTTTTCGCAGTCGTCGAACTTATCCCAATACTTAATGTCGTAGGTGGTTTCGTAGTCGGACAGGAAGGTCTCCCAAATTTCCCACCCCTTCTCGACAGAGCACCTGCGCAGGAAGGTGGTTGCGAAGTGACGCTCGGAGAAAACGTAATCCACGCGGTCGTCCTCTTCAAAGAAGTCGATGGTCAGCATGTAAATCTTCATGTCATTTCCTTTCTCTCTTTCTGACGGCTACATTGTATCAAGTTCGATGAGTCTTGTCAAGAGGTTTTTCAAAGTTTCCAAAGTTTTTTGCGGGTCGCTGGCGTCTACTGTTTCGCCATTCCGCCATGTCTGGCGAACCTGCTCGTTATCATCGACAAGTACGCTGTCTTTAACTTTTGCAACTGTGTGCTTCGGGGTGCCATACTTGACACAATGAAACTCACTAACGCAAGGCATATTAACATTGACCCATTCCCTCTTTATTCTCCGCACAGAATTATTGTATTTTTTCGAGCCGTTTTTTGCCGTCCAAGTGATAACGCCCACAGTAACGCCCAGAGCAATGAAGTCCTGTAAAAGTTCGTTCAGGCTAACAAGGTCTACGATAGCTGCGCCGCAAGAGTAGGCGGTTTCGTCCTCATTCTGGAGCATTTCAAGCCAGCCCTCGACCCCATAGAGGTCGTAGACCGTTCCGTCCATGTCAAAGTAAATAGCCTTCATTCTTGTTTTCCTTTCTCTGTTGGGTACATAATATAGGAAATGGGATAGGCTGTCAAGAACTTCACACAATCTCCACAATTCGGGATCTCCATTTGCGAGCGTGCGGTTTTTCGCTCGGTTTCGCAATTTTGCAGCGCGAAACCGAGCGGCTTGGGGCTTTCGCTCGGTTCGCGGTGAGTTAGGTGGGTTAGAGTTCCCGCAGGGGTTTCACCCATACCCTGTATCCGTAGCGGGTGTTTACGTCCCACTCCAGAACCTGCATACGGGCGCTCTGGTAATCCTCGATGCGGTCAAGGATAATGCCATCGGCGTACTCTTTCGCGAAGGTGATGGCGTTTTCCAAGGTGTCGCATACTCCGCACACTTCGGGGACATGGCAACGGTTGAAAGCGGTGGTTTCCACGATGAACACAACGGACATTATAGGCTCCTTTCCTAGTAGTTGTTCAGGTCGTTCTTGAAGTTGCGGTTCGCCTTTCGGCGGTTATACTTGGTGTCACCAATGACCCCGTGACCGCATGCCCACGCATTATAGCGCGGCTTCTGCGCGTCAAACTGCTGTTTCGCGGTGATGGTGCCGACCGTCCCGCACATGGTCTTGATGTTCTTCTTGCTCATGGGTTCTCCTCTCTCTGTCTGGTGACAGTTTACCATAGTGCGGGGAGGGTGTCAAGCCTCAAAAGCAAGATTAGGGAAAATTTTTTTAGTCGTTTTTGGAATAAGCGGGCGATCTGAAAATCTTTAATAATATCGAACAAAAATTCGCCATTTTTCGTAGTGCGCGAAAAATGGCGGTTTGGCTTTGTCGGTGAAAAGGGAAGCGCCCCCGCGGAGGCAAGTCGGCACGGGGGCGTATCTGAAAAGGGGCTGTGGCGGTGAAGCGTTCCGTCACACCTTCCGTATTCGGAGGAGGGTCAGGGAGAGCTACTCGCGCTTGTCGGGTCGTACTTGCTTACACGGTCGGGCGCGCTTCCGGAGCCGATGCCCTTGCTTTCCCGCCTTTCGCATCTCCCTGACACTGCATATTCTAGAGTATCGGGGCGCAGAAGTCAAGAATTATTTTGTGGAGATTTCATGTAGGAAACATGGAGAGATTGTGAAGTTGAAAAAAGTTCTTGACTTTTTCTTTTGGGCGTGGTAAAATTTTTTCGCCGTGAGTCGGGCGCCCACGTGGGGCGCCCTGCTGGAGAGAGGTTAGAACTCTTCGCGATAGATGCGGTAGAACACGGTGAACAGGTCGGTCGGGGTGACCTCGCCAAACTCTTCGATGAACCACGGATAGACCTCGTAGACCTCAGCGGCGAAATGGTTGCAGGTTTCGTGAGCGGCGATAGCCATGTTCAGGGCAGGGGTATCGGAGTTCGCGCAGGTCACGATTATGTTCCTCGAATAGTTGTACAGTTCCTCGATGTTGTCCAGCACGCTCATGATGTAATCCAGGTCGGTCATTTCGTTTCCTTTCTCTCGGTGACAAGCATAGTATAGGGTATTAGGGGCAGCCTGTCAAGAGTTTTTTCATTCCAGTTTGGAATAAGAGGATTCCCTTTGCGATCGGAGGACTTTTCGCTTCATTTCGCAAATTTGGTGGCGCGAAATGAAGCGGCTTCTGCTTCTTCGGTAAAAAAGAGAGCTCCCCGCAGAGGAGGGCGGGGAGCCGAGGCAAGGGAGGAGAGAGACCCTGTTAGGGTTCGAGCAGGTGGAGGACTTCAAGGGCAGTCAGGAAGCCAATGACACCGTCCTCATTATCCTCTGGGACGATAGTCCCCATGACTTCCAGCAGACCAAACTCGCCGCCATAGGAACCGTTGAAGCAGACGGCGTCCCAGATACGCTCATTATTCTCATTGTAGACGATAATCTGGTCGTAGGGGACGGACGGGCAGAACTGATTGATATCGTTCCGCTTGAAGTTGAAGCCCAAAGCGTCCAAGCACTTTTCGAGTTTGTCCATTTCGTTCAGCATTGCATTTCCTTTCTCTCTTTCTGACAATTGCAGTATAAGGCATTGGGAGCCGCTTGTCAAGAATTATTTTTGAGGTTTTGGGCTTCAACATTTTCTTCACATTTGATCAAGATTTTCGCCGCGTTTTGACATTCACAAAACGCGGCGGTTTCCCCTCTCTCGGCAGATATGAAAGCCCCCTCGCGGCGCGTAGCAGCACGAGGGGGTAATCGGAAAGGGGGCTAGCCGATGGTACGGTGCCGGCTACCCTTCTGTATGCGAGTTAGCAGTCCGAGCCGTACAGAATCTCCACGGTGTACCTATGGAGCGTGTAGGGGAAGTTGGTGGTGAGCCATGCCTGAGCCGCTTCGAGAGTGCGGAACCACTTGCGGTATTCCACGGTTCCGAATTCGTTAATCAGGAGGAGGGTCATGCCGTTGTCCTTGCGGTTCAGGTTCTTTTTCATCTCATTTCCTTTCTCTCACCTTGCAAGCATAGTATAAAACATGGGGCTGCGAATTGCAAGAGGTTTCACAAAATCTTCACAAACAAAATTTTTTCAAAAAAGTTCTTGACAGCGGTTTCTCTGCGTGGTAAAATTTTTCGCCGAGGGACGGGGATTACTCCTCGTCCATTTCCTCTTCGAGTTGCTCCTGCAAGGTGGTGAACAGAATGTCAAGTTCGGTGTAGCGGTCGGACAGGTCCAAGCAGAGATCTTCGAGGGCTTCGTCTTCGAGGTCGCTAGCGATATACGCTTTGCGGGCGGCGAGGTACATAGCCCATACCTTCTCCCGCTTCTCATACGCGGCTTGCACGAAGTCATAAGTGGTGACGGTCATGACTTTCCTTTCTCTCGGTGATGGGTAAAGTATACCAGATATGGGCGCGGTTCACAAGCCTTCTCTTATGAAATTTTGGAATAAGGGGATCTCCTGGGCGCACGGGTCTTTTCGCAACATCACGCGAGAAAGGGCGTGCCGCGTGATGTTGCGGCTTCTACCCTTTCGGTTATGACGCTACCCGATTATGCAATCAGGGTGGTCACGCACATACTGCTCCATGCGGATGAGCCGCTCTTCCCAGTAGGACAGCCACTTGATGGTGTCGATGGTGAGGGTGCCGGACTTCGCCTGCTCCTTGCGGAGTTTCCGCAGGCGGGCAATCTCGCGCACGCACTCGCGCTTCTCGGTTTCGTACTTCTCTCGCGTGACCTTCTTAATCATGACTTCCTCCTTTGCTTGCTTGCAAGCAAAGTATACCATACAGGAGCCAAATGTCAAGACTTATTCACAAGATCTCCATATTCTTTTTGGGAATATGCGAGGTGCGACTTTTCGGCTCTGTTCGTGTCTTGCGGCTTCACCGCACGAACAGAGCCGGTTTCCGGTTCTTCGGTTATAGCGGTATAGGGAGCCCCCCTTGGAGGGGCTCCCCGTTGGAGAGAGAGCAGGTTATGCCTAGTCGGTCGCCATGCCGTCCAGGTCAGCCTTCCACCGCATGAACTCCAACACAGTGGCGGGGTCAGCCGCCTGCAGGGTGTCGAAGTAGGCATTGCTGGCTTCGCAGAGCAGGTTGCTCGTGCGCTTCACCAAGGTGTAGTTGCCTTCGCTGGGGCAGGCGTTATGCAGGGCGAGGGCGTGCGCCCAAGCGGCGAAGCAGGCTTCCTTGGCGTTGTACAGTTTCTTTAGGGTCTCCATGGGGGTTTCCTTTCTCTCGTTCCCTTGTGTCAAGTGTATTATTACACACTCCGCGCTTCTTGTGTGCGAGAATGGGCAATCTCCACAATTTCAACACAATTAAAGTTTTTCAAAATTTTTTCAAAAAAGTTCTTGACATGGCCTTTGGCGCGTGGTAAAATTTCGGGGTGGGTCGGAGCCCGTGGGGCTCCGACCTAGAAGCGGTGGTCAAAATTTTCGATGGGGTAAAGGGTGGCTTCCCAGCCGCCGAGTTCCATATCGTCATCGCTCTGGAACCATTCGCCCCAAGTGGCATTCATGCAGTCACCAAGGTCATTCCACTCCAAAGGCTCGCCAGCGAATTCCTCGCAAGCCCGCATAGCGGTTTCCAAGTTCTCGAACAAGTGAGGGCGATTATCGTATCCGTTGTCCTCGCGGTTGATGATTCCAATCCACATCATGTCAGGTTCCTTTCTCTCTCTCTCTTGCCAAACGTATTTTCTCATACTCTGAAGCCCGCAAACGCGAGAATGAATAATCTACATAATTTCTACACAAAAAAGTTCTTTCAAAAAATTTCAAATTTCCTCTTGATCTTCCTTTTGGGGCGTGGTAAAATTTCGGGGTGCCACGATTGCGAGGGTAACAAAAAAAAAGCCCGCTTTCGCGGGCTTTTGCTTGAGGGTGGTTTTTAGTGGTTGGCGTTGTTCGTGACGGTTTTGCTTGCCACGTTCCAAAAGTTGGCGGTGAGAGCATCGACAAAAGTTTTGTCCCATTCCTTTTGCGCAACATTCAGACGCTTCAATACCTCTTGCGCCTGTTGGAGGGTTTTTGCTTTGCCATACTCGGCACGGAGTTCGTCAATGACCTGCTGGAGTTCATTGAGGCGGTTCAGTTTTTTGTTCATGTCAGCCCTTTCTCTCTTTCATTTCCTGACGTGTTTATTATTGCATACTTTAATCTGCGTAAACGTGAGAATGGATAATCAACACAATTTCAACACAATTAAACTTTTTTAAAAAATCTAAAAAAAGTTCTTGACTTTCCTTTTGGGGTGCGGTAAAATTTCGGGGCGCCACGACTACAAGGTAAAAAGAAAGCCCGCTTGCGCGGGCTTTTTGTTTGAAATGATGGGCTACCAGGTATAAAGCCCCAGAGCCTTGCGGAGTGCCATCTCTGCCTTGTGCTCTTCCTGACCCAGACGGGTGACTTCCTTGTCCGCCGCTTCATATTCTTCGCAGACGCGGTCAAACTCTTCATCGGTCAGGTTCATATTGTCGCGAGCCCTGTCCAGCTCGTCAGCCTTGACCTCAGCCATGAGGGAAGCCATGATGGCGTTCATGTACTCAGCCTTGAGGGTTTCGATGTTCTTCTTCATGTCAGTTTCCTTTCTCTCTCTCATTTCCTGACAAGCATATTGTAGCAGAGTGGGCGCAGATGGTCAAGCACTTTTTTGAAAAAAGTTAAAAATTTTTTTGTTAACCGCGGCTAACTTTTTTCGGGGTGGAATGGAAAGAACCCGCTTTCGCGGGTTCCTTTTGTCGTTTAGAACTTGATGGGCTTGTTCATCTCGGGGAACCAGATAATCACCGCGTCACCGTTCTCCAGCGGCTCCCAGATGCACCCTTCGCCGTAGAACCCGCTGAACTCCGCACCTGTGTACTGCTCTACTGCATTGAACGCATTTTCCAGCGTGTCGAACATGTAGAGTTTGCTCATCGTTCCATCGTGCCGCTTGACTTGTACTACGTAGACCTTCATTGTTTTCTCCTCTCTCTTACCTTGCAAGTAAATAATACCATACCGAACGCCGCAAGTCAAGAAAAAAATTGTGAAGATAATGTGGAGAGATTGTGTAGGGTTTGTGTAGACTTTGTGAAGTCTCTTGACTCTTTCTCTTGGGTGTGATAAAATTTTTTCGGAAAGTTATGCTTGGCTAACTTTTTTACGGCATAAAAAAAGCAGGCGGCTCATGCCGCCCGCTTCTTGTACTCTTCCTGCACTCTGCGGAACTCATTAAGAGCCTGCATGAACCTTTCGTGGTAAGCCTTGCGCGGCTTGTTTTCGTTAATGTCCATCAGGTCAAGCAACTCCCTCATGTACTGCTTCAACTCTTCGCGGTTCATCTCGTTCAGGTTTTTCATTGTCTTGCCTTTCTCTCTCTCTTTCCCTTGCTGGGGATATTGTAGCATACCCACGAATAACTTGTCAAGAACTTTTTGAAAAGATGCAGAAAACTTTTGTTAGACGCGGCTAACTTTTTTCGGCGAAGTTCGCCGTGGCTAACTTTTTGCCCAAAAGAAAAGAGCCGCTTGCGCGGCTCTTGTTTTTTTTGGCTGTTTGGCTTTAGTCCTCTTTGATGGCTTCAACCTTGACGCTGGCGTAATCCTCGGTCATCAACATTTCAAACTCCACGGCTTTGGCTTCTTCGAGCGTCTTGCAGATGATGACGCGGGTCTGCTTGGTCTTGTAGTTCTTAATGATTACCTTGTACATTGCTTGCCCTTTCTCTCTGTCTGGCTACAGTTTAACAGAATGGGCGCGCCATGTCAAGTACTTTTTTGGAAAAAATGCAAGATTTTTTTGTTAACCTAGGCTAACTTTTTTCGCCCAAAAATGGAGAGCTTTGCGGCTCTCCTGTTTTGGTTTACTTTAACCGCTTGCCGCAGAATGGGCAGAAGGTCACGGTGATGGAGCCCTCGGAGCAGCCCGCATCAACGTTGAGCATGAAGGTCTTGGTCTCGGTGTCGAACGTAATATTAGCGTGATTGAACTCTTCATCAGTGACCTCTTTGCCGATGAGGACGGTGGTGGTCAGGTTCTTCTTGGTCTCGCAAGCCTTGCACATTTGGGGGTTCCTTTCTCTCTGTGTTCCTCTTAACAATGCAAATAATACACTAGTAAGCGCAGGCTGTCAAGTACTTTTTTTCAAAAAAGAAAAAAATTTTTTTCAAAAATTTTTGAAAAAACTCTTGACAGCCGCTTTCGTGTGTAGTAAAATTTTTCGGACAGGAATGCCGCCCATGGCGGCTAGTCCTTGAATAACTCTGCGAGGATATCGTGGCAGTTATCGCCCAGCAGGTCATGCATGCGTTCCCAATAGAGCAGGTGCTCGACCTCTTCATCGTACCACTTGACATACCGCGGGCTGTTCTGCCAATCCATGCCGTATCGCTTATTGAAGTCGTCCATAGCCCGTTTCTCCGCGTACTCGACCCGCTCGCTCGTGGCTTGCTCTCTCTCGCTGTAGACCTTCATCGTTGCCCCTCTCTCTTTTTCCTGACGTGCATAGTTTAACATGATAGGTGCAGACAGTCAAGAGGTTTTTGCAAAAAGTTAAAAAATTTTTTGTTAGACGTGGCTAACTTTTTTCGGGGTCTCATGCTTGTCACGAATTAAGTCATTCCAAATTGGAATAAGAAAATATTTGAAATGAACCGAAAAAATGCTTGACATTCGCAAGGCGTAAGAGTATCATACGAGTTGCAAGGTTGAGAGAGAGAAAGGTAAAACAATGTGCAAGATGTGCGAAACCCTCAAGCCCTTCGGTAAGAACAGCGTTGCAAGCGATGACATGACCGTGAATGGCGTAACTGTCTGGCTGGTGAAAGATGGCAATGATGAGTATTTCACCCTCGGACTGAATGACGGAAATGACCACTGCGCCGTTGAAGTTCATTACTGCCCATTCTGCGGCAAGCCGCTGGACAAGTAGCCCACGAAAAACGGGACGCGCCGCGCACCAGCGCGGCGCTCCGTCATGGTCAATGCCTACTAGCCATTAGGTATTTAATACCTAC
>RHMF01001619.1_pt1 | contig 10332 bp, 8 predicted proteins | sample 5365151 | NCBI WGS metagenome assembly RHMF01 (sample SAMN10266501, study PRJNA497801) | feces metagenome | isolation source: feces | host: Bos taurus | place: China: Prairie of Fairy Mountain | collected 2017-08-14 | reverse complement strand
CTTGCCGGTACGGAAGATGTGCTGCAGCAGGGCGCGATGATGACCGTGCTGACGGCACTGGACGCGGTGCTGGATGGCCTGGAGCAGCAGGACGTGCTGCGGTATTTCCGTTCCAGCCTGTCTCCGCTGAGCCTGGAAGAGTGCGATCGCCTGGAAAATTATGCGGTGATTTGGGGAATTTCCGGAAAACGCTGGCTGGATACGTGGACCGGCCATCCCGATGGGCTGGAGGGCCATTGGGGCAGCAGCGCCCAACGGACATTGGATGAACTGAATGCTATTCGAAATAAGGCGGTCATGCCTCTGCAACGGCTGTCTGTGGGAATGAAAGGTGCGGTGGATCTGCGTCAGCAGACAGTGGCGCTTTACGCCTTTTTGGAAGACATTTCTTTCCCTGAGCGCCTGCGTGAGCTGGCTGAGCAGTTGGAGAAGGGCGCAGATTACCGCGGCTCTCAGATCTGTAACCAGCTTTGGGAGATCCTGCTGAGCGCCCTGGAGCAGCTTTATGACGTACTGGGCGATACCATTTGGGATAACGATAGCTTCGCGCGGCTGCTGCGCCTACTGCTGAGCCAGTATGATGTTGGCACCATTCCGCCGGTGCTGGACTCTGTCAGTGTCGGCCCGGTGACGGCCATGCGCTGCCACCAGACCAAGCACTTGATCGTCCTTGGCGCCAATGAGGGCAGCCTTCCCAGCTATGGCGGATCCAAGGGTCTGCTGACAGACCAGGAGCGTGTGGCGCTTCGCCGTCTGGGTGTACCGCTGACCGGTGGTGCCATGGACGGTCTGCAGGCAGAATTTGCGGATATTTACGGCGTATTCTGCAGCGCTGAGCAGTCTGTTACGGTGCTTTGCAGCGATGTGCAGCCCAGCTTTATCTATCGCCGCTTGACCGCTCTTGCCGGCGGTCAGCGCCAGGCAGATGCCATGCATGTGGCAGCCATGCGGTCTGAACAGGCGGCAGGCGCTTACCTTGCCGGTTGTGATGCAACCGACGCGGCAGCTGCGCTTGGCCTTACGCAGGCTTATTTGGCAGCCCAGCGAAGCAAAAACTACCGCCTGGGCGCTGTGGAGCAGGAGAATATCCGCAAGCTTTACGGCAAAAAGCTGAGCCTTTCCGCTTCTCAAATTGACCGGCAGGCACAGTGCCGCCTGTCCTATTTCCTGCAGTATGGCCTCCGGGCGCAGGAGCGGAAGGAAGCTACCGTTGACCCGGCCGAGTTCGGTACTTATGTCCACGCTGTCCTGGAAAAAACCGTCCGGGATGTGATGACTCGTGGCGGATTCCACAGTGTGGATCTGGATACCACCATGGCCATCGCCATGGAGCATTCTGCCCATTATGCTGATGAGCGCTTCTCTCAGCTGGATAGTCAGCGCGTGGAGTACCTGTTCCGGCGCAATATGCTGGAAATGGAGATGGTGGTCCGGGAGCTGTGGCAGGAGCTGAGCCAGGCGGAATATACCCCGGCGCACATGGAGCTGAGCTTTGGCATGGACGGCCAGATGGATGCCATCAACATCCACGGCAGCACCATGGATGCCAGACTCCGTGGCCTTGTGGACCGGGTGGATACATGGCAGCATGGCTCTGCAACCTTCTTCCGGGTCGTGGACTATAAGACCGGCAAGAAAGACTTTGACTATTGTGATGTCTATAATGGCGTGGGTCTGCAGATGCTGCTGTACCTGTTTGCCCTGGAGGATGCCGGCGGCAAGCTGATCGGCAGCAACCCTGTCAGCGCCGGTGTGCAGTACTTTCCTGCCCGTGCGCCTTATGTCAGTGTCGATGGCGCATTGGATGCTGAGCAGGCAGAAAAAGAACGGAAAAAGCTGATGAAGCGCAGCGGTCTTCTGCTGGGGAACGAAGATTCCCTCAATGCTATGGATCCGTCCGATGCCCTGGATCGGCTCAGCTGCAAACGGAAAAAGGATGGCACCATTTCCGGCGATATCGCCGACAGCGGCCAGCTTGGGCAGCTGAAAGCCTACCTTAACAAGTACCTTGCCGGCATGGTTGATGATATCGCCTCCGGCAATGTGACCGCCAACCCCTATACCCGTGGCACCAGCTTCGATGCCTGCACCTTCTGTCCTTACGGTGCGGTTTGCCATAAGGAAACGGTGCCTGGCAGGCGTAATTACAAAAAGATGGAGTCCCAGCGCTTCTGGGAGGAGATCGGGAAGGAGGGAGAGCATCATGGCTGAAAAATTGACGGCTGAGCAGCTGGAAGCGGTGCAAAATCGCGGCGGTAAACTGCTGGTTTCCGCGGCTGCCGGCTCCGGCAAGACCAAAGTGTTGGTGGATCGTCTGATGGGCTACCTTCTTGACCCTGTAGATCCTGCCAATATCGACGATTTTCTCATGATCACCTATACCAAGGCCGCTGCGGCTGAGCTTCGTGGCAAGATCGCCGCCAAGCTTTCCGAGCGTGTGGCCCAAGATCCCGATAACCGCCATTTGCAGCAGCAGTTGCAGCGGTTGTACCTGACAAAAATCTCCACTGTCCACGCCTTCTGTGGCGATGTGCTCCGGGAGTATGCCTACCGGCTGGAGATCGCCGGTGATTTCCGTGTGGCAGATGAAAATGAATGCCGGGAAATCCGGGAAACAGTGCTACAGAAGCTGTTGGAAGAAGCCTACGAGCATGGCGATGATGCCTTCCGTACCTTCGTCGACAGCCAGGGCTTGGGTCGGGATGACCGACTTGTGCCCGAAATCATCCAGAAGGTTTACGACAGCGCTCGCTGCCATCTGGATCCGGAAAATTGGCTGCGCCATTGCGAGGATCTGGTGGATACCGATGGCGTTACCGACGCAGCCGATACCCTTTACGGCAAATATCTCATTCAACGCCTCAATGATTGGGTGGATCTGCAGATCAAAGCGATGGAATACTGCATCGACCTGGCCACCGGCCAGGATGGTAGCCAGAAGGTTGTGGGCAACCTCTCGGATACCCTTGCACAGCTGCAAAGACTGCGTGAAAGCCGTCAGTGGGACGCAATCGTAGCCCGCAAAGATGTGGATTTTGGCCGTCTGGTTTTTCCGAAAAGCTTCGACGAAGCGCCGAAGGAACAGATCAAAGCGGTCCGTGAGCTTTGCAAAAAGGGTCTGGAAAAGCAGACCCGAGCCTTTGAGAATGATTCGAGCCGGGTGCTGGCCGATCTGGCGGCCTCTGCTGACGCACTCCGTGGTCTGATGGCCCAGGTGCGTGCCTTTGATTTGGCCTATGCCAAAGCCAAGCGCAGCCGACGGGTGCTGGATTTCGGCGACCTGGAGCATAAAATGCTGGATCTGCTGCTGGGCAAAAGCCGCAGCGGCATTACCGCGGCGGCCCATGAGATCGGAAGCCGCTTCCGGGAAGTGATGGTGGACGAGTACCAGGACTCCAATGCGGTGCAGGATGCCATCTATGGCGCACTGACCGCAAAAAAACAAAATCTCTTCCTTGTTGGCGATGTCAAGCAGTCCATCTATCAGTTCCGCCTGGCAGATCCGGGCATCTTCCTGGAAAAATATCGGGATTTCCTAGCTGCAGACCAGGCAGCCCACGGCGAGGGCAGGAAAGTGCTGCTGAGTCGGAATTTCCGCTCCAGCGGCGGTGTGCTGTCCGGCTGTAACGATGTATTTCGCATGTGCATGTGCCCGGAGGTCGGCGGATTGTACTATGGCGATGAAGAAGCCCTTTACGAGGGCATTCCCCATACCCCGCTTGGCGAAGCGGAAACCTCCCTTTACTGCATCGATGTGCAGGAGGAAACCTACCCCGAGGAAGCAGCTTTTGTGGCCGATCATATTCAGAAGCTGCTCGATGGAACCCATTTTGTCCGAGAGGGAGATGGGTTGCGCCCCATCCGGCCGGAGGACATTGCCATTTTGCTGCGTTCTCCCGGTTCTGCCGGCGGCTATTTCCAGTATGCGCTGGATTGCGCCGGCATCCGCTATGCATCCGGTGGTGGTGTCGACCTGCTGCAGACAGCGGAAATTGCCACTTTGCGCAGTATCCTGCAGGCCATCCATAATCCTCGTTTGGATATTCCCTTGATCGCAGCCATGGCAAGTCCTGTGTTTGGTTTTACGGCCAATGACCTTGCGCTGATCCGGGCAGGGAATAAGCATTGCTGCTTTTATGATTGCCTGCTGCAGAGCCAGGAGCCAAAGAGCCAGGCTTTTGTGGCGACCTTGCTGCGGCTGCGGCAGACCCTGCGGATCCATTCCCTGACCGGCCTGCTGGAAGAAATTTTCATCAGTACCGGCATGCCGGATCTGTATGCGTCCATGGACAGCGGCGCAGTCCGCCGGGCAAATCTGGAGAGCTTTTACCAGCTTGCCGCAGATTTTGAGGCCGGTGGCAACCGGGACTTGGGCCGCTTTCTGGAGCATTTGGATGCTATGCAGACCCAGGGTCTCATCACTTCCGGCGACCAGAGCGCTGCCGGTTGTGTGACCATTATGAGTATCCATAAGTCCAAGGGTTTGGAATTTCCTGTGGTGTTCCTATGCGGTCTGGGTCGGGAGTTTAACACCGAAAGCCAGCGCAGCGCTGTGCTGTGCCATAAGGAAATGGGCCTGGGTCTGGCGGCGGTGGATAATGTGAATCGCCTTCGCTATCCCACCATCGCCAAGCGGGCCATCAGCGCAAAAATCGGTGCGGAAAGCGTGTCCGAGGAACTGCGTGTGCTGTATGTAGCTATGACCCGTGCCCGTGATCGGCTGATCATGACCTACGCTTCCAATCGTTTGCAGCAGGATCTTTCGCAAATCGTCCGTCAGATCGATGCCGGTGGCAAGGATCTGCTGATCCGCCATGCGGTCTGTCCCGGCGATTGGGTGCTGCTGACAGCTCTGCAGCGTACCGAGGCCGGCGAATTGTTCGCTTTGGGCGGAAAACCTGCGGAAACCCAAACCCAGACTACACCCTGGCACATTCGGGTGGTGCAAGCACCGTCCCTGACAGAAGCCCAGCAGACACAGGCGGAAAAGCAGACCGTGCCTGCGGCGATCTTGCGACAGATAGGGGAGGGGCTTCGCTTCCGTTATGCCCATCCTGCGGCCACCCTGGCACCCAGCAAGCAGACAGCTACCCAGCGCAAGGGCCGCATCAAGGATGCGGAAGCGGCGGAGGATACCCAGGAGCCTGTAACCATTCAGCGCCATTGGCGCAGCCCGTCCTTTGACGGTCATCAGCCCAGTGGCAAGGAATACGGCAATGCTATCCATGCATTTATGCAGCATATGGATTATGCCGCGTGCAGCAATGAAGCTGGCGTGCAAGCAGAGCTGCAGCGGCTGGTGCGGCAGCAGTTCCTGTCCGATGAGCAGGCAAGCTGGATCCGTCCCCGGAAGATCGCCGCTTTCTTTGCTACGCCTCTGGGCCGAAAGCTGCAGACCGGCGATACCGTTCGGGAATTCAAATTCTCCATTTTGGAGGATGCGAAAGCCTATGCGCCGGAGCTGGCAGGGGAGCAGGTGCTGCTGCAGGGCGTTGTGGATTGCGCCCTGATTGAGGAGGACGGTATTACCGTCATCGACTTCAAGACCGACTATCTGACGGAGGAGATCTTGCCGGATGTGGTAGACCGTTACCGCGTCCAGGTGGCGACCTATGCTGCCGCCATGGAGCGGATCTATCAAAAGCCCATCAAGGCATCCTACCTTTATTTCTTCCATACGGATCGATTTGTGCAGTTGTAACCGATTGCAAACTACTAAAACGCCGCCGCGGATCTCCGCGACGGCGTTTTTGCCCGGTTTAGCGCTCGTTCTTCATGTCCTTGCAGTTGGACTTTTCGTTCTGGTTCTGATTTCTGTTCTGATTCTGGTTCTGGTTCTGATTGCTGTTCTGGTTCTTGTTATTCATCTTAACTTCCTCCAATATGGTAATGCGGTCATGCCGCTATCGTAGTTTGTCCGCTTTTTCAGGCTTTATCCTTGGCTTTAAATAGAAAACTTGCGATCAGACCGGCCATAATGGCGGCAGTGATTCCGCCGGCAGTTGCCTTCAGCCCGCCAGTGAGAATACCCAGAAAACCGTCTTCCTGTACCGCTTCTTTGACACCTTTTGCAATGTTGTAGCCAAAGCCGGTCAGTGGCACGGTTGCACCTGCGCCTGCAAATTCCACAAGGGGTTTGTATACCCCGATGGCGCCCAGAAGAACGCCAATGACCACATAGCTGACCAAAATGCGTGCCGGCGTCAATTTGGTTTTGTCGATCAGGATCTGACCGATCATACAAAGCAGACCGCCCACCAGAAATGCTTTCAAATACTCCATATTATTGTCCTCCTGTAATGGAAACCGCGTGGCAAACACCGGGGATCGGCAGCCCCTGCTGGGTAGAAGTAGGGGACAGGAGTGCCCCCGTTCCGCAGAACAGAATCCGCTTGAGCCTGCCTGTTTGCAGCTGATCCAGTAAATGTCCGCACAGAGTAATGGCACTGCAGCCGCAGCCGGAGCCGCCCGAATGGACATCCTGGCTGTTTTGATCGAAAACCAGTGTGCCGCAATCCGTCAGTTTGCCGCCCAGGTTTAGGCCCTCCCGTCGTGCAAGCTCCAGCAGCATCGTCTTACCATGCTGTCCCAGATCGCCGGTAACGATCAGATCGAAATCCTCGCAGCTTCTGCCCATGTCCTGAAAATGGGCTCGGATGGTGGCCAGTGCCGCCGGTGCCATGGCCGCTCCCATATTTCCGGCATCCTTGATGCCCATCTCGGTCACAGTGCCGATTGTGCAGCTGTCGATAAATGGCCCTTTTCCCTGGCTGCAGACCAGCGCGGCACCGGCACCGGTGACGGTCCATTGTGCCGTCGGTGTGCGCTGACCACCATAGCCAAGGGGAAAGCGGTACTGCCGCTCGGAACTGGCAAAATGGGAGGATGTCAGCGCCACGACCTGGTCAGAGTAGCAGCCGTCAACGGTCATAGCTGCCATCAGCAGGCTCTGCGCCATGGTCGAGCATGCGCCATACAGCCCCAGATGGGGAATCCCGGTGCGATTGAGGCTGAAGGATGAGCCAATGCACTGGTTCAAAAGATCCCCAGAGTAAACCAGGGAAAAATCTGTTTGCTGGATGCCTGCCTTCTTTGCCAGTTGCTCCAGAGCCAGCTGCTGCAGCCGTTTTTCTGCCTGTTCCCAGGTCTTTTCGCCAAAATAGGTATCCTGGTAGGTCTGCGTAAATTGATCGGCCAATGGCCCTTGCGATTCCTTTTTGCCGGCAATACTGGCCCACGCGGTGATCACAGGGTGCTGTGGCAGATAAAAACTTTGTTTGCCCCGTTTGTTTGCTGCTTTCATAGACACCTCCGGAGATTTTTTCTTAGTATGCCCTAAAAAGTAAAAAAACTGCCGACGCAAAACTGCGTCGGCAGAAATATTTTGTTACAGGATCCGTCGGGCTCCGTAGTAATGGGATGACCAATAGGAGTTGCTCAGCTTGGAGATCATAACGCCGTTACTGCTGGATGCGTGGATAAACTCGCCGTCACCGATGTAAATGCCTACATGGGAAATGCCGGTGGTGTATGTATTCTCGAAGAATACCAGGTCGCCGGGCTGCAGATTGGCCTTTGCAACATACACGCCCTCCTGGTACTGCGTCCGGCAAGTGCGGGATATGGAAATGCCGTTCTGCTGATACACATACTGTACAAGTCCGGAGCAGTCGAAGCCGCTCATGGACTCACCGCCCCAAACATAGGGCACGCCCAGGCAGGTCCTGGCGGTTGCGACGATATCGCTGCCGGTAGCTACAGGCGCATCCGGAATGTAATTGTCACTGTTCAGGAAATTGGATACGGTGACTTTGACTCCGGTGGGTCTGCCCGTCCGGAAAAAAAGTGGCTCTTTCTCAGAAGCCTGGTTTTCGTAGGGTACTTCCGTCAGATTAAGCAGGTCAGAGCGGACATAGCAAATGGTTTTGTTCCAAATGACCTTATACCACTGCCTGTTGATGCCGATGATATAGGCTTTGTCGCCCTTGCTGCTCAAGCCAAAGGCCGTTGTACTGGTGCTGGGGCCTTTGCGCATATTGACCTTGGGCGCATTGATCACGCCGTAGCCAAGTTCCACGTTCTCCACGCTCTCAAACATAAGATAGGCAGCGTGCATATATCCTTCCTGCAGGTTATACAGCACGCGGTACCAGCTTCCTGTTTTGCCGAGCACCACAACAACTTCATTTCTGGAAGCGTAAGCCAGGGTTTCGCTGCTGGTGCTGGCGGATGCACGCAGTCGCAGAGACTTTGCGGATACGAATGCAACGCCGGTCTTGATGCCGCCGTTATCGGCAGCGGATACGCCGATGGCCATTGTTGAGGCCATCAGCAAGATGACCAGCAACATCGATACGATGCGTCTGGTGTTTTTCATAGGGGTTCCTCCGTTGGTAATGCAAAAAAGCTAGATTGTCTTACTTGCCTGCCAGTGCACGCTCGAGCCAAATGTGACCCAGATCCAGCGCAGTGTACAGGCCGTCCTTTTCACTCTTCTTCACGATGCGATCCCGGCTCTTGGCGTTGGGATCGGTCAGCTGCAGCTGAATGGATACCTTGCTGGCCACATCTTCATCGCCGACTTTCCTGGATTCCAGGATCTGCAGCATGATGATGTGGGAGTCGGCCATGGAGCCGTAATAGATCAGGTTATCCTTGCGCATCAGCGGATGACCTTTGTACATCAGGATTGCTTTTTCTTCTGCCATGTTCATTTCCTCCTTGTGTAGAATGTTACCGAATTGTAACATACGATGATAATTATGTCAACTAACCTGGCACAATTACCATAACTTACCAATGATTACATATAAAGGGCCTTTGCCCACGCAAAGGCCCTTTCAGATGCAATTACTTAATCGACAGATAATTCTTTACCAATTCCTGCAACAGCTCGTCCCGATCCAGTTTGCAGATCAGGCTTCTGGCGCCGTTGTAATTGGTGATGTAGGTGGGATCCTCTGTCAGCAGATATCCCACGATCTGATTGATCGGGTTGTAGCCCTTTTCATTCAAAGAGTCAAACACACTGCGCAGAATCAGCCGCATGTTATCCTTATCGTCGCTGGGTACGGTGAACTTAATGGTATTTTCCATCATAGTGATCTCCTCCTTGAATACGATATAAACATTATAACCGCAAAAAGCGCCGGTGTAAAGACCCAGAATGGGATTTTTTTGTTATCTGAGGGCAGCGCCGCACTTTTCTGCCAGGGCAGAGAGGACTTTCTGCATCACACCTTCGGAATCCGCATCGGTCAGCGTCCGGTCGTCAGCACGCAGCTCCAGAGAGAAGGCCAGGCTCTTCTTGCCTTCACCCAGGTTGGCGCCACGGTAAATGTCAAACAGACGCACGGAGCGCAGCAGCTTGCCACCGGCGGCGGTGATGACAGCCTCGGCCTCAGCAACCGTCAGCTTTTCATCGCAGACCACGGACAGGTCGCGGTTGACACTGGGATACTTGGGCAGGGGAACGTACTTGACTTCGGGCAGCAGCAGACCCAGCAGCTTGGTGAAGCTGATCTCAGCGCAGTAGACCTCGCAGTCCAGATCGTAGTTGGCAGCCACCAGCGGATGTACCTGACCCAGGAAGCCCACATCGACACCGTCGATGGTGACCTTGGCGCAGCGGCCGGGATGGTAGCTGGGGTTGTCAGAAACAGCGGTGTAGCTGGCCTTCTTGGTGCGCAGTGCAGCGAATACCGCTTCCAGCTCGCCCTTCAGTGTGAAGAAGCTTACGCCGGGGCCATAGGTGCCCAGCAGCAGCATCTTGGGCTCTTCGGGAAGAGCCTGGCCTTCCACAGGCAGGTAAACCTTGGCCATTTCATAGAGCTTAACGGACTTGTTGTGATAGTTGTTGTTGCGGCTGAGGATCTCCAGCATGGAGGGCAGCGCAATGGTACGCATGATGGAAGTGTCTTCGCCCAGAGGGTTCTGGATCTTCAGGCACTGGCGCAGAGGAGAGTCAGCGGGCAGACGGATCTGATCGAAAATAGCAGGGGAGACGAAGGAGTAGGTGATGATCTCACTGTAGCCCATAGCACGGCACTGGGTGCCAGCCTTGGCTTCCAGCTTCATCTCCTGGCTGTAGCCACCCTGGGTAGAGGTCTTAAAAGCGGTGGTGGGGATTTCATTGTAACCGTAGATACGGCCGACCTCCTCAGCGATATCCGCCATCAGATTCAGGTCGGGGCGGAAGGAGGGCACATGGATGGTGCGGCCTTCCACGGGGATCTCCAGACGGCGCAGGTAGGAAACCATCTACTCCTCGCTGATGTCAGTGCCCAGCAGACGGTTGATCTTCTCGGGCTCCAGTTCCAGCGTCTTGGGCTG
>RHMF01001618.1_pt1 | contig 10332 bp, 8 predicted proteins | sample 5365151 | NCBI WGS metagenome assembly RHMF01 (sample SAMN10266501, study PRJNA497801) | feces metagenome | isolation source: feces | host: Bos taurus | place: China: Prairie of Fairy Mountain | collected 2017-08-14 | reverse complement strand
TTCATCAAGAATCAGGACGGCAACGGAGCCTTCTATATCAATACGGGTTACCTCTTCTAATCCTCGCGAAAGGAGTTCTAATCGTTGCAAAGGGTTGGTATGAAGCGTTTTGCACTTGTCACGGGAGCCTCGTCGGGCATTGGCGAGGAGTACGCCCGCCAGCTCTCTGCAAAGGGGTATAACATCATCGTCGTCAGCGAACGCGATGCCGAGAACTGCCGCGTGGCGGAGTCGCTGCGTGCGGAGTATGGCGTTGAGGCCCTGCCGCTGTGTGTCGATTTGACCGAGGCGGACGCAGCTCAAAGGGTATTCGACTTTGCACAAAACATCGACGGCGAGGTCGAGATAGTTGTGAATAATGCCGGTATGTTACTCTTTTCACGTTTGGAGCATACCGCCGATGACCGCCTCGACAAGATTGTAGCTCTGCACTGCACCACACCCACGAAACTATGCCGTCTGTTTGCTTCGGATATGGCTCGCCGCGGACGAGGATATATCCTTCTGATGTCCTCCGTTACGGCGTGGACTCCCTATCCGACCATTTCGCACTACGCCGCCACGAAGGCCTATTTGAAGAGTTTCGGGCAGTCGTTGTGGTATGAGATGCGTGGCCGTGGTGTGAGCATTACTACGGTCTTCCCTTCGGCAGTCGATACACCTTTCTATAATCTCGACGACAAGATGCGTCGCCGCCTGTTGTGTTGCGGTCTGATGCTCTCGGCCGAGGATGTGGCACGCCGTGCTCTGCGGGCTATGTTCCGCCGCAGAAGAAGGTGCCTGCCAGGCTTCTGGACCAATTTAGAGGCGGCCGTCTGTGCTGTCCTGCCGGCGTGGGTGTTGCTTCCCATAATGAAGATTCCCGCAGTAAAGAAAATATTGGAGAGAGTATAAAGAAAAAGGGTTGTCTTGTGGGACAACCCTTTTCTCTATATAAAATTCTGAATTTTTAGATCACGCCCTGCTCCAGCATAGCCTGTGCTACCTTCATAAAGCCGGCGATGTTAGCACCCTTCACATAGTTGATAGTGCCATCCTTCTGCTCGCCGTAGCGTACGCAAGCCTCGTGGATAGACTCCATAATGAAGTGCAGCTTCTCGTCAACCTCCTTGCCAGACCAAGAGATGTGCATACAGTTCTGTGTCATCTCCAAACCTGATGTAGCCACGCCACCGGCATTTACTGCCTTACCCGGAGCAAACAGGATGCCTGCTGCCTGGAATGTGTGGATAGCCTCGGGAGTACAACCCATATTCGATACCTCGGCAACACACCAAGTACCATTTGCCAGCAACTCCTTCGCATCGGCCTCGTTAAGCTCGTTCTGGAATGCACAAGGCAGTGCGATGTCACACTTCACCGACCAAGCCTTCTTGCCGGGGGTGAATGTAGCGTCGGTGAACTTCTCGGCAAAAGGAGCCACGATGTTGCGGTTCGATGCACGCAACTCCAACATATAGTTAATCTTCTCGTCGGTCATACCGTTGGGGTTATATACCACGCCGTCGGGACCCGAAATAGCGATAACCTTTGCACCGAGCTCGGTAGCCTTCTTCGCAGCACCCCAAGCCACGTTACCGAAGCCTGAGAGGGCGATAGTAGCACCCTTGAGGCTCTTGCCGGCCTTTGCCAGCATATGCTCAACGAAGTACAACGCACCAAAGCCTGTTGCCTCGGGACGGAGGATAGAGCCACCCCAAGTCATACCCTTACCTGTCAATACGCCAGTGTGGTACTCGCGTGCGAGCTTCTGATACATACCGTTGAGGAAGCCAATCTCGCGACCGCCTACGCCCACGTCACCTGCGGGAACGTCGGTATCAACGCCGATGTTACGCCACAACTCGAGCATAAAGGCCTGGCAGAAACGCATAATCTCGGCGTCAGACTTGCCTGTTGGGTCGAAGTCAGAGCCACCCTTCGCACCACCCATAGGAAGAGTAGTGAGGGCATTCTTGAATGTCTGCTCAAAGCCGAGGAACTTCAACATTGAAGGATTCACAGCCTTGTGGAAGCGGAGACCGCCCTTGTAAGGACCAATCGCACTGTTGAACTGTACACGATAGCCGAGGTTAGTCTGAATCTCGCCCTTATCATCAACCCACGTTACGCGGAATGTGAAGATACGGTCAGGCTCAACCATACGTTCAACGATTTTAGCTTTCTCAAATTCGGGATGCTCGTTATAAACCTCCTCGATAGACTCCAATACCTCGCGAACTGCTTGTAGATACTCGCTTTCGCCCGGGTGCTTGCGTTCAAGCTCCGCCATTACTTCATTTACGTTCATATTAAATATAGTTTTAAGTTTTAGGTGTTTCTGTTTATACAAATATAACAATATTTTATTCCGATTGTAAAACAAAACGAGAAAAAAATAACGAAAATGTAATTTTTTATATCGCATTAAGCCCAAATTCTGATACAAAGCGGTTGTTATGCGATGAAAAATCCGAAATCAGGCAGAGGTTTGCGGGGGAGAATAGTGTGTCGGAAACCCTCTGACGGATAGACACCATATAAAACCGACAACCCACCTTTTGCGGCGGGTTGTCGGTTGTTTGTATATATTTCAGTCCGCTTCTCTCTGCCTCTATTCTGCGGCCTCCCAGCCCGTCAGTTGTGCAAAACGGTCGATGACGATAGCGGCCATCTTCGCCTGCCCGTGGCGGTTGGGATGCTCCGAAGCTCCGAGGTCGGTGGTGCGGTTATATACATTGTGAGAAATGTCCGCCATCTCGCACTTCTCAATCTCTGCAACCATCTGTGCGACGCACTCCACAGCATGAGGCGAGTGTACGACACACAAAACGGGCAACTCCTCACCCCAGGCCTCACGCAGCTTTGCGATGAGTGTGCGGTAGCCCTCCACAAAAACCTCCTTTTCGGGATGTGGCTGTGTGCTGAAATCGTTTGTGCCGAGAGTAATGACAATAGCATCGGGGCGATATGTGCTGTTTGCAAAGTCCCATGCCGAGTTCTCATCCTCGTCAAAGGTTCGGAAGGCACGCGAGCTCATCGTTGTATTGAAATCCGACAGAGGCTTCTCATCGCCATAGTTGCGTACCATGCCGCGTCCGGAGTGAGAGATAAGGTTGTAGTCGGCTCCAAAATGCTCGGCTGTAAGAGCTGCGTAGGTGTAGCGGCAGTTCTCGGTCTCGGCGAGGAAGGGCTCACTGCCCGAGAGGCTCTCGGTGCCGTAGCCACATGTCAGCGAATCGCCATAAAACTCTATGTGGCGGGCAAGTGCCAGCTCGTCGGTTGGCAGGAACTTACCCACGACACTCAACGAATGTATCGTCGTGCGACCCTGCTCGGCCTCGGTGGCCTTCTGTATGCGTATGTGATGCTCGCCTGTGGCCGCAGCATCGTCAAAAAGCACTACGGTTGTATGCTCGCCCTCACTCTTGAACTTCTCCTGTGCCACGCCATCAACCACAAGGTTGTAGTAGTTGCACTTGGTGTCGCTGAGTTCGATGGCGAGATATGTACCCTTGAAGCGGATGTCGATATAGACGCCACTCCAATCAAACTGAATTGAGCCATCTGCAAGCTCTGCCGTGCGGCCCACCACGCGGATAGGAGCCTCTACGGCCGATAAAGTATGCTCCGAAGAGCCACAACATCCACTCATTGCGAATAGCATAATTGCAATCAAAAACTTTTTCATCTGATATACTCTCCCTTAATATTTACATCCAACTTATTGAATGGGTCGGCCTTGGCATCTATCACAACGGCACACTCCAGGCGTGTCAGTGTGCGTTGCGGATTGTAGTCAGTAAGACCCAGCTGCTCCCACTCACTCTCCGTCACCTCACCGCAGATTGCCGCAAGATCGCTTAATGCAACCTCCCTGTCACTCTCGATGATGGCGACACTCTCATCATAACCATTCCAGCCTCTGGTCAGCTCGGCCAGCGTGATAGGCTCGTTGATATAGAACCACGTCTGATTCTCCCAGCCCACGGTCATTCCCTTGCCCTGCATAATGCCCGTAACGCCTATGCGTTGCAGGGCTGCAAAGTGTCGGCTGGTGGTCGGCAGGTCGAGCAGTGGCAACAGATAGCCGCCTCCGGCGAGTACCTCACGCTGCACCTCACGCACCTTCACCTCGCGTGGCTCGATGTCGAGCATAGCAGCCGTAGCGGCAATGATTCCCGCCGCCTCGCCAATCTGCATAACCACAGGTTGCAGGCGTGTAGAGCCATTTACTATGTTGCTCACCGAGATTGACTTCTCCGCCACGATAAAGTTATCCACGCCCTGCGGCAGCAGCGTACCCATCGGCAGACCATACGACGGTATGGAGTGGAAGTAGAGGTTGGGAAGAGCCTCCCAGCCGGTATAGCGTGTGTGATGCTGATCTACGGGATAGTCGCCCACACCTATCGCTGTGCGATAGAGGGTGTAGTCGTAGGGATTGGTGATGTGTTGCAGGAGAAAACGAACCTCGCCGTGTATGCGACGCGACTCGCGATGATAGGGCATCAGCGGCATCAAATCCTCGGTCGGGAACTCATCATCAGCCAGGTAGTAGGTGTTGTAACCCAGCTCGTGCTGGATGAAGTAGAGGAATTTGAGTGTGTGAGCCTTGGCAGCAGCCACAGCCTCTGCCCTCTGCTGCTCGTTCATCTCAATCATATTGACATAGAAGTCGTTACCCTCAATCGGCCAGTTAATCATAATCTTGCCTTTGGGCAGACGACCATAGCTCATCATCATACTCTTCGACCATACGCGGTTGGCCTCCTTGGGTGTCACGCACAGCTCATTGTCACACGCACACGCAAAGATTGTCGGGTCGTAACCCTCGGGACACTGAATGGTCATATCCTTGCCGTAATCCTTGAGAATCATAACCATCGTGAGGTCCTGAATGATGTCGTTGGCCTCGTCGGGGGCAACATCCTCACCCGTGATAAGACGGCTCTCCATACCCATATCGTACTCCACGCCCAGCATTGCCGCTACGTCGCCGAGCTCGGTGGCATCAATCAGCATCTTCGCCTTGACTGAGAAAGTGCCTTGCGGCCCGTCAAGCGTGATGGTCCAGTGACCATTCTCATCCTGTTGCAGGGCGTTCAGGCGGGTGTTGAACTCCACCGTCAGCGACTCCTCGCCACGAGCCATAGCAGCGAAGATTTCGGCTCCTACACTCGGCTCAAACAGCAGATTGCTTACCCAGCCCGTTTTCAGAGCCTCGGCACCGCCATAGCGAGCTTCCAGACTGTCACGCAACTCGCCCCACAGACCGCCACGCAGGCGATAGTTACCGTCGGTAGCACTCACGCCTGCCGAGGTGAGCATACCACCCAGCCAGGGGCCCTCTTCGACTATGAGGGTCGTAGCACCCATGCGTGCCGAACGTATGCCAGCAGTAGTACCACTCACGCCGCCACCTATCACTACAACATCATACTCCCTGCCGGAGCAAGCTAACAAAACCACCGTAGCAAGGAGTGCTACGGTGTATTTAATAATCATTCTCATAGGAAAACTACTCTAAACTTATTGTCTGACTATACTTGTTGCCGAAGCTGTCCGTAGCCGTTACCGTAGCCGATATCGCCTTCTTGGGAATATCCACGCGGTAGAAATGGTCACCCTCGGTAGGATAGACGTAGGAGTGGTCCATACCCTTGTTCGATGAGTACAACTTCTTTGCTAAGGGGTCGAGTGATGAGAATCTCGTCATCTTCACAGGTGCAGCACCGTCAAACGAAGCCTCCACAACCCAGTTATCGTCGCAAGCCCATACGTTTGCAACCAGATCGCCTCTGAACTTCGAGTAATCCTTGCCAGTGTAGAGTATCATCTGATAGTTGTCAGCGTGGCCGGTAGATTTGTATATCCACTTAACCTTGTCGCCCTTCACCTCAAAGATACCATAGCCTCGCGGTGTGCCGTCGGTACAGAGCGGGCCCTGCCACCAGGCACCACTCAACGCCGGAATGACGTGCTCGTAGAGGTTGTCAGAGATAATCTGATTGCTTGTGGTGTGGGTGTGTCCCGAGAGGATGTGGGCTTTGTAGGGCTCCAGCATCTTATGCAATGCCTTGGCATTGGTCATCACGCCTGCGATGTTGTCATACTTGAACTGCTCGCGGTCACTCTTGCTGCAAGTGGTGGGGATGTGAAGCGTCACCACCACGGTAGAGCCCTCCTCTACATAGCTCAAATCCTTCTCCAGCCAGGCCATCTGCTTCTCATCGAGGTAGCCGATGTAGAAGTAGTCACGACCGATGTAGAAGTTGTCGTTAAGCATCACATAATGCACCTTACCCACGTTGAATGAGTAGTATGTCGGGCCAAAGGTCTCCTCCCAAAGACGTGTCGATGTCTCGTGGGTGCGGCCATACAGTGTCATATCGTGGTTTCCGGGTGTGCTGAAGAATGTGAGCTCCGACTCGGCAGCAATAGCGTTGTACTGCTCGTAGAACGAGTGGTCGTACGATATAACATCGCCACAGCAGATGCCGTGGAACGGAATCTTGTAACCCTTCACACTCTTGCGAATGTCGTTCATGCCCTCTTGCAGTGCGGGGAACTCCTTCTTATGCCAGATTTGTGGGTCGGCAATCACGACAAAGCCGTGATGAGTGTCGTCCTTCTCCTTCTTTATAAGTGTAAAGTCGTAGTCGTTGCCACCCTTAATCTTGTGCCAGAACATAGGTACGCTGTTCTTTGACTTAACGGTATAACCCGCAGGGATGGTGATATATACCAACTCTTTATCCTCTTCTGATTCGAGTTTGTAATGGCCCTTGTCGTCGGTTGTTGTGAAGTTCTCGCCATCGGTTACGATTACATTGGCAACGCCGACCTCGTCACAGAGAACCTTGCCCTTCAAAACCCGCTTCTCGGCAGCAAACATATTCAATGAGAGAGCCACCGACAAGATTAATAATATGTATCGTTTCATAGTGTAGTGTTATTTCTCCATTTTCGCTTTCAACTCTTTCAGCAGACCCTCGCACTTGTAAAGGCCGCGAGGAACGTGGAAGCAACCCTTCCACTTACCACCTTTGAGAGGCAACAACACCTCGCCACGACGGTTCAGGTAGCCATACCACTCGGCATACTCCTCATCGCGGAAGTGCGACCATGTGTAGTCGTGCAACTTCTCAAACCACTCCTTGCAACGCTGGTCGCCTGTGAGCAGGTAACCTTCCAGCATAGCGATAGTCGATTCGATATGTACCCACCAGAGCTTCTGATCCCACTCCAGCTGCTGTGGGGGATAGCCCTTGCGATCCATAAAGTAGAATATGCCGCCAAACTCCTTGTCCCAGCCGAAATCCAGCGTGTTGAGGCCAATCTCAACAGCCTTCTTTGCGAGAGCCTCGTCGTTGCGACGACGAGCCAGATCCATCAGGAACCAGGTTGTCTCCAAGGTGTGACCCGGATTGATAAGGCGACCATCGAAAGTGTCGCTGAGTGTGCCGTCGGCGTTCATATGCTCGACAACCAGACCTAACTCCGGACGATAGAACTTATCCATAACATCCGACAATACCAACTCGATAGACTTCTCAACCTGCTCGGGCTCAATCAGATGCTCAATCTCCAACAGCAGATTACACATAATCATCGAGGGCGAGAGAGCTCGCAAGTCGCGTGAGCCGGGGCAAGCCTTGCTCCAACGGCCCTTGGGGTTGTCCCAGCGTTCCAGGATGTGGTTGAACGTGCGGCGAGTAACCTCTGCATAACGTTCGTCACCCGTAGCCTTATGCAGCTGTGCAAAAGCCATAGCGGCAAAGGTGTATGAGAAGATGTTGTAAGGCTCAACCAGCGGCTTACCCTCGCGTGTGATGGCGAAATACCAGTTATAGTCGCCGTCGTGGCCATATTTCAGCATAAACTCGGCTCCCTGGCGGGCACACTCCAACCACTCCTCGCGGATACCCTCCTTGTTGCAGAGCATTGAGAAGAACCACACCTGTCGGCCTTGCAGCCACATAAACTTATCGGTATCGAAGACCTCTCCATCTCTGTTCAGACAGGTGAAGAAACCACCGAACTCCTTATCCTGTGACTTATCCAGCCAGAAAGGAATAACTCTGTCGTAGAGCTCGTCGTGGTATTGTTTAATTAAAGCATCAATATTCATCGTATATCGGTTTTAGATTTTTTTCAGTTTATAAAAGTCAGGCTCTCGCCCCGTCATCTTACAGCTTCTCGCCAAGGAAATACTCGCGGTAGCGGTCAAAGAGATGATGTGCCGACGTGTAACTTGACTGCGGCGAGAGGAAGTGCGAGAACTCGAAGGTGATAGCCTTGTCGTAACCGGCACGAGCCGCCGCCTCCAACTTCATACGCAGTTTCTCGAACTTGATAGGCAGGAACTTGATGGGCATATCTCGGTCGAAGGTCTCGGCATTGGTCCAGCACTCCAAACCGTAGCGGTCGGCCAAACGCTTGTTCACCTCGAAGAAGGCGTCCAGCTCGTCGTAGTCGATGTGTCCATCCTGAAAGGCTACGGCATCTACCGCACCGTGAATACCGGCGAATATCTCGTCCCACTCTCTCTCGTGGTCGGCAACCGACACGGCATCCTCCTTGCTCAATGTCGCCGAGGCAGCCATCACCGCCTTCTTGCCATCAATCCAGGGAGAGATAAGCGTGGGCAGACCCCCCGACACAGCCTTGCAATGCTCGCCCTGCTCGCGGAAGGCCTCGATGACACCCTTCGTGCGACGACTAATCTCGCCACTCAGGTACCAGCCTCCGAATGAGGGGTGGTGCTGACCATAGTTCTCCCACACCTCGTCGATGACGAAGCGGTTGTATTCGGTCTCCTTCGACATATCGCCCGTATCCCAATAGTGGCCCGAATCATATAGTCCGAAGTAGAACTTCATACCATACTTGTCGGCCAGACGCAGAAACATATCCAGCAAATCGTGCGATGGGGCATAGCAGCCCTTGCCGATAAGGTATTTCGAGGGATATGTGATAAACTTGCGATATCCCGAACGTATCATTATGACGGTATCAATACCGATAGAACGCATATTTGCGAAGTCGGCATCCCACTCCTTCTCACCCCAGTTCTGGTGCGGAATGTCGTGGCTTATTTCATCGAGAAATGTTCCGGTAATCTTCATATACCAAGTTGTTTTACGATTTCCAATAATAGTTTTTGCGGGTAAGCGGATATGTTACCGCTATTACCAGCAGAGCAAACAGCACACCTCGGGCAAAACCCAGCCACGGAGCCTCTGAACAAAACTCATTCAGCGGTTTGATAAGGCCGAGCAGTGTCAGCAGCGGTGTGATAAGGTATCCCGCAGCCACATAGGCGAACATGGGATTTGCTCCACACGCCTCCAACGCCTTGAAACGGGTGTTGAAACGTATCTCCATAATGAGTGCTGCAAGCAGGACCATTGCGGCCATTGCCGAGGTGGTGAAGAAATATCCTATTGTCGCAGGGTCCTTCTTTATTCCGCCCTCCATAGGCTCTGCTATCAGACCTATGAGCAGCATAGCCACCGCAGCGGCATATATCTCGCGATAAAGTTTAGTGTCGTTTCCCTTGACCCTGTCGAGCAGTAACCACGTCGCAGCAACAAGCACAGCCGTCAGGATGACGCAGATGCCCACCTCGCGGACAAACAAGCCCCACATCAGCACCACGATAGTTGCCACGATAGCGATTACGATGCCTGCCAGCACCCACCTTTGCGGCTTGTCGCTGCCCTCGGCCGAGAGCTGACCGGCGGCGGTTGCACGCTGAATGCTGTCGCCGATGATACTACCGGTAAGTACTATGCAGAGATACTTCAAGAACTCAAAGCGGAAGAGCCACGCCGCAGGCGATTGCTGCCACAGCCACTCACACCACGAACCCTCGACTTCGGACGCTAACTTCAATACGGCGAAGGCGGCGATAATGATGATGCGGGCGGTCAGCGAATTACGTGTAGCCCACCACAACAACGTGCCGAACAGAGCCACATTGGCGAGAATGAGTATGATGATGTTATTCACCGAAAGGCTCACCCCAACGCCAAGAAGCGGCTTGTAGAGCATAGTGAGGACTATGAGCAGGATAAATCCGACCCAGTTGAGTATGGTGTTCTTGCCCCTCTCCATATTGGGGAAGCGTATGAACATTGCAAAGAAGAGCAGCCATACGCATAGTGTTGCAAGAGCCGCAACCCACGAAGCCGTACCTTTGATGAGATACATACCCGTATTTCCCAGTATAATGGCGAAGGCGGCTAACCACACAAAACGATGTATGGCACTCTTGCAGACAGCTCCCCAGCCTGCTCCCTGTGCCTCTCTGCGACGCAGTGCCAGAGGCATAGATGCTCCCATCGA
>RHMF01001617.1_pt1 | contig 10334 bp, 12 predicted proteins | sample 5365151 | NCBI WGS metagenome assembly RHMF01 (sample SAMN10266501, study PRJNA497801) | feces metagenome | isolation source: feces | host: Bos taurus | place: China: Prairie of Fairy Mountain | collected 2017-08-14 | reverse complement strand
GGCCTGCAGGAAAAGCTGTTCCTTTTCGATCCGAAGAAGGCAAACGCAGCTGTTGACTGGATTGAAACGCATTGTTTTCACACGGAAGGCCCGCTGGCACCAGGAGCGCTGAAACTGGAGCTCTGGCAGAAGGCTATGATCTCCGCAATGTTCGGGATCGTCGATAAGAACGGGAACCGGCAGTTCCGGGAAGTCGTTCTGATCGTTGCCAGGAAAAACGGCAAGTCGTTGCTGGCTGCATCGATCGCTGACTATGTCTTCCGGATCAATGGAGGATACGGTGCTAGGATTTACTGCGTCGCTCCGAAGCTTGACCAGGCTGATATCATTTATGGGAATGCCTGGCAGATGATCGTGCTCGATCCGGAACAGCAGGAGCTGAAGTTGGAAGTGGAGCAGTCAAAAGATGCGCACAACAAAAAGACAGCTGACGACTCTGAGATAATCAAACACAGGCAGGCAGACCTTTACTATCCGGCAACAAACAGCACATTTAAGAAAGTCGCATTCTCCGCAAAGAAGAGCGATGGATTTAATCCTTCTCTTTGCATCTGTGATGAGATCGCTTCCTGGGAAGGTGACAAAGGTCTGAAGCAGTACGAAGTCATGAAAAGTGGTATGGGAGCTAGGCCGGAGCCGATGCTCCTGTCCTGTTCAACTGCCGGATATGTGGATGGATCCATTTATGACGAGCTCGTGGCAAGGGCTACAAGATTCCTGAAAGGCGACAGCAAGGAAACAAGGCTGCTGCCTTTTTTGTACACCATCGATGATCCGACAAAATGGAATGACATTAATGAGCTTCAGAAAAGCAATCCAAACCTTAATGTTTCGGTTTCGGTTGATTATCTACTTGAAGAGATTGCAGTTGCTGAGAATTCTCTATCGAAGAAAAGAGAGTTCCTCTGTAAATACTGCAACATTAAGCAGAATTCTTCGCAGGCGTGGCTTGACGCGATAGATATATCTGCCTGCTTCGGGGCTCCGCTCCGGCTGGAAGACTTCCACAGGCGCTATGCCGTCGGAGGCATCGACCTTTCACAGACAACAGACCTGACAGCGTGCGTCGTAGTGATCGAGAAGGAAGGTGTGTTGAATGTATTCGCACATTTCTTCCTTCCGGAAAACAAGTTGCAGGAAGCCCAGGCGCGCGACGGCGTACCGTATGACATTTATGTCCAGAAAGGCTGGCTGCAGCTTTCCGGAGAAAACTTTGTAGACTATCACGACTGTCAGAAGTGGTTTGACGACCTTCTGGATGTTTACAAGATCTATCCGATCCAGATCGGATATGACCGGTACAGCAGCCAGTATCTCGTGCAGGAAATGAAACAGGTTTACGAGATGGATGATGTCTTCCAGGGAACCAACTTAACGCCGGTAATCAGGGAGGTCGAGGGGCTGATCAAGGACCGGCGTTTTAATTTTGGCGACAATGAATTGTTAAAAATCCATCTGCTGAATTCAGCACTGAAAGCAGATGTTGAGCTTAATAAAGTACGGCTGGTTAAGATTCAGCCGAAAGAACACATAGACGGAACAGCAGCCCTGCTGGATGCCATGTGCGTCCGGCAGAAATGGTGGAACGAAATCGGGTACCGGCTGCAGAACACTGAGATAAGGAGAAACTAAACAGATGGGACTGTTGCAGAAACTGTTTCCTGGGAAGACGGCAGCTGTTCAGCAGGCCGCATCTTACTTTGAAACATTAAATTACAGACCTGTGTTTCGCGACTGGCGTGGAGCGATCTATGAACAGGCGCAAGTGCGTGCTGCCATAGATGCGCTGGCAAGACACACGAGCAAACTGGCATTTACAATTCATGGAGCGGCAAAGCCTTCATTGCAGACAAAGTTGAAGCATGGGCCGAATGAATACCAGGCATGGAGCCAGTTCTTGTATCAGGCCAGGACGATTTACGAAGTGGACACGACTCTGTTTGTCGTTCCGGTCCTCGATAGATATGGAGCGACTTCCGGCATTTTTCCTGTGACTCCGAAAAAGGCAGAGGTGCAGGAGTATCAGGGACAGCTTTATCTCAAGTATACATTTTCCCACCAGCAGACAGCCGCCATCGAGCTCGAGAACTGTGCCATTCTGACGAAATTTCAGTATAACAAGGAATTCTTCGGAGGAGGAAACGGAGCCCTGGAAGAGACTCTGGATCTCATGCATCTGCAGAATCAGGGTATTAAGGAAGGAATCAAGAATTCTGCTTCCTTCCGGTTCATGGCGCAGAATAAGCGTGCCGCCGATCCGGAGGACCTTGAGAGAGAACAGAACCGGTTTACAGAGAAACATCTGGCCGGGAAATCAGGATTCCTGCTGTTCCCGAATGAATACGTCGATATTAAGCAGATTGACAGCAAGCCCTTCGTGATCGACGCAGAGCAGAAGAAGCTGATCGATGCCAATATCAATAACTATTTCGGAGTAAACGAGAAAATCATGCAGAATGCCGTAACCGGCGACGAATGGTCTGCATTCTATGAAGGCGCGATCGAGCCTTTTAGCATCCAGCTGTCAGAATGCCTGACACGGATGCTTTTTACATTCCGGGAGCAGTCTTCCGGAGCGGATGTCATGTTCACCAGCAACCGGATGCAGTATATGAACAATGCTGACAAGCTGAATGTTTCCGCACAGATGGCGGATCGCGGAATCATGAGCCGTGACGAGATCAGAGAGATCTGGAATCTCCCGCCGATCCCGGACGGCACCGGCTCCGCATATATCATCCGCGGCGAGTATTATGACGCTAGCGAAAAAGTAAGTGTAGGAGGATCAGATGGAGACTCTGAATAAAACATTTGAAGATAAACTTAATGAAGGGCGCAGCTATCGAAACATGCAGAGCTTCGAAGCCCGCGAGATTGATGATCAGGGTCGGAAGATAGCACAGGGATATGCGACAACCTTCAATGAACCATATGAGCTGTTTAGCTATGACAACTGGGAAGGCTATCGTGTTCATTTTGTGGAGCAAATAGATCCGGATGCGTTCAGAAACGCAAAAATGTCCGACACGATCATGCAGTACAACCATGAAGGTCGCGTGTTTGCCAGGGTAAGCAATGGAACGCTTGTGCTCCGGACAGACAATCATGGGCTTTATGTTGAGGCTGATCTTGGAGGAACAGAGATCGGAAGACAGCTCTATGAAGAAATAAAAGGCGGTTATACCAATCGCATGAGCTTCGGGTTCACGGTATCAAAGGATACCAGGACCGAAGAACGCGATGAGGATAATAAAGTTATTACAATTCTCAGGACTATCACAGAGATCAAGACATTGTGGGATGTTTCTGCAGTAAGCATTCCGGCAAATGATGGGACTGAGATCTCGGCACGCAGCTGGTGCGACGGAGTGATCGCGGAGCTGACGGAGGAGTTCCGGGAAGCTGAGACTAGACGCAAGCAGATCCAGAGGATAAAAATCCTCACACTTTGTTAAGGAGTACAACATGGACTACAAAAACATGACGATTGATGAGCTCGAAGCACGCCAGGCTGAGATCCGGACTGCTGTGGAAGCAGAAGACGCTGATCTCGATGCACTGGAGGCAGAAGCCAGAGCAATCAAAGAAGAATTAGAAGCCAGAGCCTCCGCCGAGGAGAAACGCCAGGCGATCCGTGATGCTGTTGCATCTGGAAAGGCTCCGGAAGCAAGAGAAATCGAAAAACAGGAGGAAAGAGAAATGCCTGATAACAAGGAAATCAGAAACAGCAAAGAATATATCGATGCTTATGCCGAGTATATCAAGACCGGCGATGACACAGAGTGCCGTGCATTACTGACTGAGAACGTGTCTTCTGGCACTGTTCCGGTTCCGGAATTTGTATATGACGAAGTAAAGACTGCCTGGGATAAAGAAGGCATCACCAGAAGAGTTAGAAAGGCTTACCTGAAGGGCAACCTGAAAGTCGGATTCGAGATCTCCGGAACGGATGCTGCTATTCATACTGAAGGCGGCGATCCTGTAACTGAAGAAGAGCTGATCCTGGGCGTTGTTGAGCTTGTTCCGGAATCCATCAAGAAATGGATCTCCATTTCTGACGAAGTCATGGATATGAGAGGCGAAGCATTCCTGAGGTATATCTATGATGAACTGACATATAGAATCGCTAAGAAGCTTGCAGACCGGATCATTAGCGCAATCGAGGCCTGTGGAACTGTTTCCACAACGACTTGCCCTGGCGTTCCGGCAATCGCTGCAACAGCGATTTCCGTCGGACTGGTAGCAGAAGCCGTTTCTCATCTGTCTGATGAGGCAGCTCGCCCGATCATCATGATGAACAAGGCAACCTGGAGCAAATTCAAAGCAGTTGAATATGCAAATGGTTACGGTGTTGATCCGTTTGAAGGCCTGGATGTTGAATTCAACAACAGCATTAAATCCTTCGACGCAGCTACAACCGGCGAGACCTATATGATCGTTGGTGATCTGGATCAGGGTGCTCTGGTCAACCTTCCGAACGGCGAAGGTGTTGAGATTAAGTTTGATGACAAAACTCTCATGACCAGCGACATGATCAGAGTTCTCGGCAGACTGTATGCCGGAGCAAAGGTCGTTGCGCCGAACGCATTCGTTAAGGTGACGAAATAATCTGCCACAATTGAAAGGAGCGATAGCATGAAAACATTGATAGCGGTGCCATGCATGGATCAGGTTCCTGCTTTGTTCTGCAAGAGCCTGGCCACAATGCAGCATGTAGACGAATGTATGGTAGCTTTCCAGATGGGAAGCCTTGTTTATACCAGCCGGAACGAACTGGCAAAACTGGCAATCAAGTCAGAAGCCGATTATGTTCTGTGGTTTGACTCGGACATGGTTTTCGATTCGGACATCATGATCCGGATGTTTGACCGTATGAAGGAACTGGATGCAGACATCCTGACCGGTCTTTATTTCCGCCGCGTGCAGCCATATACACCGACGCTGTTTGATAAACTGGACATTAAGCCGTCTGGCAGATGCACATGGACTGATTACGATAAGATCCCGGATGAACCGTTTAAGGTAGGAGGATGCGGTTTTGGCTGTGTTCTGATGAGCACAGATGTTCTGCTCTCCGTCCAGGCAAAACACAATGCTTTGTTTGCGCCGATCGGCGGCGTGGGCGAGGACTTGTCATTCTGCTGGAGGGCAAGAGAATGCGGATATGATATCTGGTGCGATCCGGCCCTTATCTGCGGGCATGTGGGCTATGCCGTTATCAATGATTCATACTATCGCGCATTTAAGGAGGCAGAAAATGAAGAAAGTTAAGGTTATCACTCCTTTTTATCATTCCGGTTTCGGACTCCGCAAGGCGGGCGAGGTGTTTGATGTTCTAACGGATGCAGACATCGCCGGGCTTGTGGAGGTCGTCCCAGAGGAAGCAAAGAAGGAAGTTAAGAAAACTAAGAAGGCAAAACAGGCGTGATGCCTGACACCAGCGGGTGCCCATCGCTCCGGCACTCGCTTTTGCCGTTACGTTATGGAGCATACTATGAATGAAACAATCCTGGCCGCATTGCTGGCCAAAGCAAAATTAACATTGCGGATCACGACGAATGCTTTTGATTCCGAGATCGAAGACATTCTGAAGTCCGGATGGCTTGACCTTGAGACCAGAGGAATCACGATTCCGGTTGACACACAGACGAATGAAGTTTCTCCGCTCGTCGTTCGAGCCATCATGACTTATGTCCGGTATCACTTCGGAGAACCGGATAATCCGGATATGTATCGCAAATCCTATATCGAGCAGAGAGGCCAGCTGATGATCACATCCGGCTATACGAACTGGGGTGGTGTGTGATGGACAGAAGCAGTGTTATCAAGCTGATCAGCATGACTTATACACAGGACGCGATCAAGCAGTATGTCGAGACGGAGACGGAAAGAGAAGTTTTCTGCGATGTACGGTCTGTTACGCGGGCAGAATGGTTTGATGCTGGCAGGAATGGTATGCAGCCTATATACATATTCACGATGTTCGCTCCGGATTACCAGGGCGAAAAAGTAGTGGAGTATAACGGGCAACGTTACGGCGTTTATAGAACATATCTTGGCCGGAATGAAACAATAGAGCTGTATGTCGAGGAGAAAGGCGGGCTTGTAGAATGAGAAGCCAAAGAGTAAAGCCCGGAGGACTGACCGATGCGATCGGAGAAATCATCAAGCAGTATTCTGATGATGTTGTACGCGACCTCCCTGAATCGGTCAAGAAGGCTGCAAAAGAAGGCGTGAAGGCGCTGAAATCGAATGCAGCTTCAGCTGTCGGCGGGACCATTTACAAAGGTTCCTTCAAATCGAAAAAGACAGCATCAAGCTACGGGCTTACTGAGTACACAATTTATTCTACAAAATACCGCATCGCTCATCTGCTGGAGCATGGTCATGTCATTAAAAACGGCACAGGCCGTGTATACGGTGTAACTGCCGCAAGACCGCATTGGGCTCCGGCAGAGGAGGAAGCAGCAAAGGTGTTGGAAGAGGAGATCAAAAAGAAAGTCGAGGAAGCAGGATGACATTACAGGATTTGGGGACGGTTCTGGCAACGACGAATCTTCCCGTGGCATATCTGGCATTTCCGGCTGACGAAGCTCCGGCAATGCCTTTTATTGTTTATCAGGAAACCGGATCAGATAACTTCGGAGCTGACAACATTGTCTGGTTCTCCGGGATGAGGGTTCAGATAGACCTTCTGACTAAGCGGAAGGACCGGACAACGGAGGAGCTCGTCGAAACGACTTTGACCGGGGCCGGATTATTTTGGGAGCGAGTGCCGGAGTTCGATCAGGACGAGGCATGTTACAGAATAACTTATGAAGTTGAAATATAGGAGGATATAAAAATGCCTGCAACAGCAAACAAAATTAAATACGGCATCTCCAATTGCTATTACGCAGTGAAAACTGCTGGCGGAACATATGGGACTCCGGTAGCTCTTCCGGGAGCTGTTTCGATCTCTCTGGCTCCGCAGGGCGAGAACTACACGTTTTATGCCGACAATATCAAATATTACAGAAATGCTGTCAATAACGGTTATGAAGGTACACTGGAAGTTGCTCTCCTCCCGGACGAGTTCCTGACAGCTGTGCTTAACAACAGCATGGACAGCACAGATCATGTACTGGTGGAAGAAGTTGCCAATGCATCTGTAGAATTCGCGCTGGGCTTCCAGATCGAAGGCGATTCTACTAATCCGCGCTTCTGGTTCTACAACTGCACAGCAACTAGACCGGATGTCGCTGGCGATACCAAGGAAGATACCATCGAGGCACAGACCGAGGAGCTGACGATCAGCACGACTCCTGGAACGGACGGTTTTGTTCGTGCAAGGACCACAAAGGACACGCCGAGTGGAACCTATGAAGACTGGTTCACTGAGGTATGGCTCCCGCCGACACCGGCAACAACCTGATCTTAATAATGGGGCTGCTTCGGCAGCCCTTGTTTTTTAAATAGGAGCGAGACATGGAAAAAATAGTAAACATTGGTACGCAGGAAGTTACGTTCAGATCTTCTGCAGCTCTGCCGCACATGTACAGGAGGAAATTCCACAGGGACATTTTCGTAGACATGGCGAATCTCCAGAAGAACATGAGAAAGAACGAAGACGGTTCATCTGCTTTGGACATCGATTCTCTTGAGATGTTCGAAAATCTTGCCTGGTGTTTCGCGCGCCATGCAGATCCGGAAGTGCCGGAGGATGTTGAGGAGTGGCTTGAACGCTTTGAGACATTCGACATTTACAATGTTCTTCCGGAGATCATTGCGATCTGGGGAGCAGAAAACAAGAGCACTTCCAATCTAAAAAAAAAGAACGGCAAATCGACCGTGAAATGAACACGGCGCTTTTCCTTTATCGTGCATTCAGTTGCGGGATCTCCGCAGCTGACTTGCATGAGCTGTCTATCGGCATGGTCAATGATATCTTTATCGAAAAGGCCAATGACAATTATGAATACTCCTATATCGCGAAGCAGGAAGATATAGATAATCTATAAACTATGGCAGGAAAAATCCGAGGAATCACAATTGAATTAAGCGCAGATGCCTCCGGCGTGCTGGATGCGGTCAGCAATGTTAATAAGCAGCTGAAGAGCACCGGGAAGGACCTGAAGGATGTTGACAAGCTCCTTAAGCTTGATCCGTCTAACACGACTCTCCTGACGCAGAAAACACAGCTCCTGCAGCAGCAGATCGGCAACTGCAAGGATAAACTGGAGACACTGAAGCAGGCTCAGGCTGACATGGATGCGAACGGAGTGGATAAAAACTCCGCACAGTATCAGGCACTGCAGCGGGAGATCATTGCGACGGAGCAGGAGCTTCGTGAACTGGAGAAGACAGCTGGCTCCGGATCTGCAGCCCTGGCTAAAGTTTCTGTGGTAACCGGCGAGATCGGCGAGAAGATGGAGAATGCCGGAAAGAAGCTGTCTTATGTTTCTGCCGGTATTGTGGCACTTGGGACTGCTGCACTTGGCAGTTTTAAAGATGTTGATGAAGGTGCCGACATCGTCATCAAAAAGACAGGCGCAACCGGAGAAGCCGCCGAGGAGATGGAGGAGATCTATAAAAATCTTGCAGGCTCCATCATGGGCGAATTTGACGAGATCGGCACTGCCGTCGGCGAAGTTGCTACAAGATTTCAGCTCACAGGTCAGGATCTTGAAGACACTGCTGCGCTTTTTCAAAAGTTCGCATACATAAATGATACTGATGTAACTTCAGCAATCGACAACGTTCAGAAGGCAATGTCTGCTTTCGGCCTTACGACCGAGGATGCAGAGACGCTTCTGAATGTCATGAATAAGGCCGGGCAGGATACTGGCGTATCAATGGATTCGCTTGCTGCCAATCTGGTCCTGAATGCGACAGCGTTACAGGAGATGGGGCTTGATGCTTATCAGGCAGCAGTGTTCATGGCACAGCTGGAGACGAGCGGAGCTGACTCTTCTGCGGTTCTGACTGGCTTGAAAAAAGCTCTGTACAATGCATCACAGGAAGGCAAAACGCTCGATGAGGCTCTGGCCGACCTGGAAGAACAGGTGCTTTCCAGTGAAGACAGCACAGAAGCCCTGAATTTAGTCTATGATCTGTTTGGATCTAAAGCCGGTCCGGCTGTCTATCAGGCACTGAAAAACGGGACGCTGTCATTCACGGAACTGGCAGATTCGATGGGGATCACCGAAGCTGCCATGAACAGCATAAACGACACTTATGATCAGACTCTGGACGGGACTGATCAGATGACGCTGGCATGGAAGAACATGCAGCTGATGCTTGCGGAGCTGGGTGAAGCAATCGGCAGCACACTTGCGCCGATCATGCAAAAGGTCACTCAGGTGATCCAGAGCATAACAACATGGTTCCGGAGCCTGGACGAAGACACAAAGAGCCTGATCGTGACGATCGGCTTGATTGTCGCCGCAATAGGACCGCTTTTATTAGTTGGCGGCAAGGTGATGAGCGGAATCAGCTCGATCACTAAGGCGCTTTCGAGTATTGGATCCATTTCATTCGGTCCGATAGGAATTGCCATCACAGCAATCACTGCATTATCTGCCGCAGGCGTGGCATTGTTTGAGGGATGGAAGTCAGCTTATCAGGAAGCCTCACCGTTTACGGATGCGCTTGCAGAAATCGCTGAAAGGAATGATGAACTGGCGACATCGATCGCAAATACGAAACAGAGCTATGCGGACTCCGTCGAGCAGACAGAAGCCAGCGCAGCGGCTGCAGAATATCTATACGGAAAACTGGAAGATCTGATCGCCGGATATGACGGCACTGCCGGATCAGCGGCAATGATCGAAGGCGTGGTCGAGCAGCTGAATGAATTGATTCCTGGGCTCGGATTGTCCTGGGATTCTGTGACAAACAGCTTGAACCTGACCAATCAGGAAATCTACGCCAATATCGAGGCAATGAAAGCCCAGGCAGAAGTGGCAGCTCTGCAGGATCTTTATACGGAGTCACTGAAAGAGCAGTATCAGGCACAGAAAAACCTGACCGACTCCGCAAGGACCTTAAAAGGCATCCTGGATGAACACGGGATGACGATTGAAGAGGTAAACGGCCTTATTGCTGATGGAAATCTAACAATGTCAGAAGCATGGGGCTTTGTCACGGAGCATGGAATTGCCATTTCTGATCTGACAGGATTCGTTGAAGAACTGACTGGCGCTTATGGTGCAGTCATTGACGCAACAGAAAACAAACAGGCTGCGGACGAGAACGTGACATTTGCCGAAGAAAAACTCGGCGAAGCAATGGCTACAGCAGCAGCAGTCACGCGGGAGGCAAAAGACTCACTTGTCGCCGCAACTGACGAGATT
>RHMF01001616.1_pt1 | contig 10335 bp, 8 predicted proteins | sample 5365151 | NCBI WGS metagenome assembly RHMF01 (sample SAMN10266501, study PRJNA497801) | feces metagenome | isolation source: feces | host: Bos taurus | place: China: Prairie of Fairy Mountain | collected 2017-08-14 | reverse complement strand
TGCCACTCACATATTGCTGGTCTATCAATTCGCCACGCTTGTCAAGACAAAGTGTCATGATAGGTCCGATGAAGTCGGCAGCTGTGATAATCGAGGCCTTGATATATGGTTCCTCAATATGGTCTATCATCGTCTGGTCAGGCAGTCCTGAGGGGTTGTGCACCTCTTTCTCCTCGCCCTGCTTGGTGTAGCACATATAGGTTACGTTGGGCACGGTCGTGATGACGTCCATATCGAACTCACGGTCCAGGCGCTCCTGCACAATCTCCATGTGGAGCAAGCCCAGGAATCCGCAACGGAAACCAAAGCCCAAGGCAATAGAAGTCTCTGGGGTAAAGGTCAGCGAAGCGTCGTTCAACTGCAACTTCTCCAAGGAAGCGCGCAGGTTCTCATAATCCGTGGGGTCGATGGGATAGACACCCGCAAACACCATCGGCTTCACTTCATGGAATCCCTCAATAGCTGAGGTACAAGGGTTCTGGATGTGGGTAATGGTATCGCCCACCTTCACCTCTTTGGCATCCTTGATACCGGAGATGATGTATCCCACTTCGCCTGCTACGAGTTCTGTACGCGGCACCATGTCCATCTTGAGCACGCCGACCTCGTCAGCCACATACTCCATACCCGTATTGAAGAACTTCACCTTATCTCCCTTACGGATGGTGCCGTTTTCTATCTTGAAGTATGCAATGATTCCGCGGAAACTGTTGAATACCGAATCAAAGATGAGCGCCTGCAATGGTGTTGCCGGATTGCCTCCAGGGGCGGGAATGCGCTCCACTACGGCATTCAGAATGTCTTCCACTCCCTCTCCCGTCTTGCCCGAGGCGCGGATTATCTCACTCCGGTCACATCCCAGGAGGTCGATGATCTCATCTTCCACCTCATCGGGCATCGCTGCCGGCATATCTATCTTGTTTATCACGGGGATTATCTCCAGATCGTGATCTATGGCCATATAGAGATTGGAGATTGTCTGCGCCTGAATGCCCTGCGTGGCATCTACGACGAGCAGAGCGCCCTCACATGCTGCTATGCTGCGGTTCACCTCATAAGAGAAGTCCACATGCCCCGGAGTGTCTATCAGGTTCAGCTTGTATCCCTGATACTCCATCTGTATCGCATGACTCTTGATGGTTATTCCGCGTTCCTGCTCCAGGTCCATATCATCGAGCATCTGACCCTGGGTCACCTCTATGGTCTTGGTGTACTCCAGCAGTCGATCGGCCAGAGTACTCTTACCATGGTCTATGTGGGCTATTATGCAGAAGTTTCGGATATTATCCATTGATATTAATTGAGCAGTACTTATTTATCGTTATGTGTAGCATGAAATGGTGTGTTTGTCCGTTCCAAATGTATGGAAAACGGCTAAATCCATCCTAATCCACACTAAATCAAGGTACAAAGATAATGCATTTTATGATACTGACCAAAGTTGTGCATAAGATTTTTACATTTTTTATTTATTTTATTGGAAAAATCCACTAAATTTGCACCAAATTGGTTGATTTATCTCAAACAAGAGCCCTCATCGGGCGTTTTACACGCATTCAAAACTCTTAATTTCATTGTTTCATGTCAATTCGCACTCTATTTTTCACGAAAACAGCCATACTATTCCTCTGTACTACCGCCCTGTTCAGTTGCGGACATAAAAGCATAGACGACCAGGCGGAGCAAGATGCCGAGGAATACAACAAGAAATTCTGCCCCACTCCGGTCATCAATTTCTCTCGCACGGATAGCGTGAAGTATGACCGCAAGACACGGACCTACACCTATTATTGTTCGTTGGTTGACAAAGCGGACAATGAGGAACTCATAGAGAGCAACCGCGAACAACTGACACATAACCTGTTAAGCCTCGTGAAGCAGTCACCTGGAATGAAGACATTCATAGAGGCAGGAATAAAGTTCAAGTTCATCTGCCGCTCTGGCAGCAACCCGCAGAAGATCCTGCTCGTTGCAGAAGATAAGGTTGCAGCAGACAAGGACAAATAGAGGCAATCAAGAATCTCTCAAGGGAAGTTACTCACATCCGCAAGGGAAGGTACTCACGTCTGCAAGGGAAGTTACTCACATCCGCAAGGGAAGATACTCCAAACTGCTGAGAAGCCCACTTCTTATGAACGACAAAACGCACTAAAACAGCGCAATAACTGTGTTCGCACACAAAAACTTTTGACTTTAATCAAAATAAGATACGATATATGTTGATTTCGTAAACATTTTTGTTCTTTTTTTAACTGATTAGCAGTAATTTTGCGGCAGAATTAGAGAACGGAGAAAATAATCTCAAACAAACAACGTATTCTAAAAAGGATAATAAAACCCAAAAGTAAAAAAAGTTATGGCAGAAAAGAAGATTTCTAAGGCAGCTGCAACAAAGGCTGCAAAGAAGGAAGCAACAGCTAAGGCAGCTCCTGCAAAGAAGGCAGAGGAGAAGAAGACAACAACAGCTAAGAAGGCTGCAGTAGTTTACGTAAACGCTGAGAACGCAGGTTTCAAGGCAGGTGATGTTTACAACGCACTTGCAGCAGCAGAGAAGGCTCTTACAGTAGCTGAGATTGCAAAGAAGGCAAAGACAACCGCTGAGGACGTATATCTCGGACTTGGCTGGCTCCTGAAGGAGGGTAAGGTTGCTTCTACTGAGGACAACAAGATTGCTCTCGCATAAAGAAGACAATACGAAACATTTTATAATTAGGATGAAGGGATAACACTAAGTTGTTTTCCCTTCATTTTTTGTTTTCGCAGCAAGGCTGTAGGAACAGAGTTAGCATATAGAGCGAGCATAATAAGACAAACAATTAAACTCATATAAGAAATGAAATTAAGCGGACGTAGAGAAAGTAGTAATGTTGATGATCGTCGCCGCAGCGGCCTGTCATCAGCAGGTATTGGTTCGATGGGTATCGGCGGCGTGATTGTCGTAGCACTAATCACATGGATGATGGGCGGCAATCCACTTGATGCGCTTCAGATGGTTACTGACAGCCAGATGGCTAATGTCACCACGCAGACGACCAACGGTCAAGAGTTTACGGAGGAGGAAGAAGAACTGGCTAAATTCTCGCGTCAGATTCTTGCCGGAACAGAAGATGTATGGAAGGAAGTCTTTGAAGATATGGGACGCGTATATGAGCCACCACGCATGGTGCTATATACGGGTAGCGTTCAGACAGGTTGCGGAGGCGGTCAGGCCGCTATGGGTCCGTTCTACTGTTCGGGTGACCAATGCCTGTACATAGACCTCAGCTTCTTCACCTCTATGAAGAAGCAACTGGGTGCCGACGGAGATTTCGCATACGCCTATGTTATAGCACACGAGGTGGGTCACCACGTGGAGTATCTGCTGGGCACACTTGACAAAGCACATAGCCAGATGAACCGTGTATCCCAGAAGGATGCAAACAGGATAAGCGTAAGGCTGGAGCTGCTGGCAGACTTCTATGCCGGCGTATGGGCCTATCATGACAACAAGATGTTCAACAGCCTTGAAGATGGCGACATCGAGGAGGCCATAAACTGCGCACAGGTAATCGGAGACAACTACCTGCAGGAGAAGGCTCGCGGCTATTCACAGCCGGAGTCATTCACCCACGGTACGTCAAAGCAGCGCATGAAGTGGCTGAAGCTCGGCCTCACAACGGGCGATATGTCCAAAGGCAATACGTTTGAACTCTCTGACAGCGAGCTTTAGAACGGCACATCATTATTGGAGATTGTACCGGCACCACGATAATCATCGCTCTGAGTGTAAGGGATGTCGTTGATGCCCGAACTGTAGTATTGCCCTTCGGCTCCTTTTTGTGACGTGTAGGGATCTACCTCATCCTGATTGGCAAAGCGTGTAAATTCGCCTACGAACTTCAGGAACACATCGCCTACCGCACCTTTACGATGCTTGGCAATAACTATCTGGGCCAGTCCTCGCACGTCCTTTCCATCAATCTCCGTAATACGATAATACTCTGGTCGGTGTACGAAAAGCACCATATCGGCATCCTGCTCTATGGCTCCTGACTCACGCAAGTCAGAGAGCTTAGGCAGGTGGCTGTCTTCTCCCGGGCGTTTCTCCACATCACGCGACAACTGAGAGAGAGCGATGATGGGGATGTTCAGCTCCTTCGCCAGTCCCTTGAGCGAGCGTGAGATCGTTGACACCTCCTCCTGACGACTGTTGAAGCGCATTCCGCTTGCATTCATCAGCTGCAGATAGTCAATCATTATTAGTTTCACGCCCTTCTCTCTTACCAGGCGACGCGCCTTTGTACGCAGTTCGAAGACCGAAAGTCCCGGGGTGTCATCCACATAGAGCGGTTTGCCCATCATCGAACCTATCTTATCGTCAAACCGCTGCCACTCGTCATCATTCAGCTGTCCGTTAAGGATCTTTGTACCGGGAATGGAGCAGACATTAGAGACGATTCTGTTAACAAGCTGAAGGTTATTCATCTCAAGTGAGAAGAATGCCACAGGATCGCCATTATCTATAGCTATATTCTTAGCCAGCGAGAGCGCAAAGGAGGTTTTACCCATCGCAGGTCGCCCTGCAATGATAATCAGGTCGGAGTCTTGCCATCCTGCTGTAATCTTATCAAGGTCCGTATATCCCGTTGAGACGCCCGTGATACCTCCGCTGCTCTCTGATGCCTTCTCCATAGCTTTCTTCACATCCATGATGACAGGATCTATCTGCGTGTAGTCCTGCTTCATGTTGCGCTGCGAGAGTTCAAAGAGCTCACCCTCTGCATCATTCATCACATCCAGTATGGGCAGTCCTTCGTCAAAGGCGCGCGTTTGCACTTTTGACGAATAGGAGATAAGCTGTCGTGCCATATACTTCTGTGCCAGGATGTTGGCATGAGTCTCTATATTGGCCGACGACATCACATTACTTGTGAGATCTATCACATACGTCGGAGCTCCCACCTCGTCATACGTACCATCACGCTTCAGTTGCTCACAGACAGTCAGCATATCGGCTGGTGTCTCGTTCATGTTCAGCGTTTGAATGGCATGATATATCTTCTGGTGACGACGGTCATAGAATGTCTCAGGATGCAGAATCTCGGAGACGACAGTAAAGGCGTCGCTATCTATCATCAGCGCGCCCAGTACTACTTTTTCTATTTCTATATCCTGTGGTGGGATGCGTCCCATAGTGCTCTCTATGGTAACATCCTTAGAGCGGGAGGATCTTGGAGTAGGCATTGTATGTATTATTGATTATCAATTGGGGGTTAGGGGTTGACGTATGAAATATTCCAAAGACGGTAGATCCGGAGCCTGACATAGCGGCATAGACGGCTCCCGAGTCATACAGGCTCTGTTTCACTTCGGCAAGGATGGGCAGTTTTGAGAATACGGTATCCTCGAAATCGTTCTTCAGGAGGTCTTTCCACGTCTCTACAGGTTGCTTCACTATGTCCAGGCAGTTGTGCTGGGGCTTGCGCGGAGTGATACCTGCATAAGCTTCCTTTGTCGATACGGCAACCTGTGGTTTGATAAGGGCGAGATAGTACCTGTCATCATCCTTAAGGGCGGGTATCTCCACAGGTGTCAGTATGTCTCCTATTCCTGTGGCATATGTTGTCTCTGCAGTAATGAACAAGGGGCAGTCAGCGCCCAACTTTGCCGCATAGTGCTGCAGGCGGTCATTAGAGAGTCTGAGTGAGCACAGTTCATTTACGGCACGTAGCATATATGCCCCGTCTGAAGACCCTCCGACGAGCCCGGCCTGAGAGGGTATATTCTTCTGCAGACGAACATCCATTGCGGGCAGATGAAACTCCTCGTTCAACATAGCGTAGGCCTTATATACAAGGTTGTTCTGAACTGGACACAGGTCATTCACTCCCTCTACCGTTATGCCTATTTGTCCGGGCTCTTTATCTGCCGCGATGTTCACCTCAAGAGTATCCGTCAAGCCTATAGGGACAAATACTGTCTCTATGTTGTGATACCCGTCAGGCCTGCGTTCCACCACGTTCAGGCCAAGGTTTATTTTGGCTTTGGGATAGAGGAGCATCGGATTACATTTTAGATGATTTGAGCCAAAGAGCAGACGTAGCATCTGATGGCATTCTCCAGTCTCCACGCGGAGAGAGCGACACGGAGCCCACCTTCGGTCCGTCAGGGAGACATGAACGCTTGAACTGCTGAGAGAAGAAGCGTCTCAAGAATGTCTGAAGCCACTTTTCTATCGTTTCCTCTTCGAAATGATATTCTGCATCAGGAGCCGTGAAGGCCTGTTTTGCCAACATCAATATCTTTGCCGGCTTGAATCCACAACGCAGGAAGTAGTAGAGGAAGAAGTCGTGCAGCACATAAGGTCCCACGAGGTCTTCTGTCTTCTGGCTTATATTTCCCTCAGCATCAGCAGGTATCAGCTCCGGCGATATCGGGGTGTTTATCACGTCAAGCAATGTAGTACGTGCGATATTGTCCATCTCTCCTGCCGCAACGCCCACCCTTGACGGCGACTCTGCCACATACTGCACCAGGTAGCGTATCAATGTTTTGGGAATAGACACGTTGACACCATACATCGACATGTGGTCTCCATTATACGTAGCCCATCCCAGCGCGAGCTCGGACAGATCGCCTGTTCCAATCACCAGTCCGCCTACCTTATTGCTAAGGTCCATCAGTATCTGCGTGCGTTCACGGGCCTGACTGTTCTCATATGTCACATCGTGGATGGCTATATCGTGTCCTATATCCTCAAAATGCTGTACGCAAGCCTTACGGATATTAATCTCCCTGATAGTGATACCAAGAGACTTCATCAGGTTCATGGCATTGGTATAGGTGCGGTCAGTAGTTCCGAATCCAGGCATCGTAACGCCGATAATCCCCTTGCGCGAGAGGTTGAGCTTGTCAAAGGTCCTGATACACACCAGCAGGGCGAGTGTAGAATCCAGGCCTCCACTAATACCGATGACGACATTGTTACATCCCGTATGTGTCAGACGCTTTGCCAGTCCTGCCACCTGTATGTTGAATATCTCCTCGCACGATGTCTTCATGTCGTCGCTCTTTGGAATGAACGGCGTCGGAGACACTTCGCGCATCAGGCTGAAGTCAGCATCCCACGTGACAGCATGACACTTTATGTGGCGTATCTCCTCTTCATGATATCCTGTACGCTGCGCATTGACGAAGGTGGTATTATTGCGTCTCTCAGCCCTTAGCTTCTCATAGTCTATCTGAGATACCACCATCTGTGGCTGGAAGGAGAAGCGCTCACTCTCTGCTATGCATTGTCCGTTCTCGTATATCAGGGCATTTCCGCCATAAACCACATCCTGTGTACTCTCTCCAAATCCCGAACTGGAGTAAACGTATCCGCTCATCGTACGCGCACTCTGCTGCGAGAGCAGCTGACAGAGGTATGTGTGTTTGCCTATCAGCTCGTCCGAGGCCGAGAGATTGAATACGATATCTGCTCCTGCAAGGGTCAGCTTGGTGGATGGCGGTTCCGGTGCCCACACATCCTCGCACAGCTCCACGCCAAAGGTAGCTCCAGTATAAGTATGGAATATTGTAGGCTGTGGCGATACGGTCACGCGACTTCCTGCATATATCACCTCCGTAGCGTGGAGGTCCTGAGAAGACGCAAACCAGCGTTTCTCGTAGAACTCGTTATAGTTGGGCAGATATGTCTTAGGTATTATGGCCAGCACCTCACCTTTCTGTATTACCGCAGCACAGTTGAGCAGTATGGACCCCACCTGCACAGGCACACCGACGATGGCGATGATATCCAGCTGTCTAGTGAAGTCGAGGAGCATTACTACAGCCTGCTCCGAGGCATCCAACAACAGTTGTTGCCTAAAGAGATCCTGACATGTGTAGCCGGTAATGGACAACTCAGGGAAAACGATTACTTCTACATGTTGTCCCTCAGCTCTGATGATTGTCTGCTCTATCTCCTGAAGGTTATAATGGCAATCACCCACCTTAACACTCGGGATGGCCGATGCTACTTTTATGTACCCGTAATTCATATCTGTGAGAATGTATTTTGGATGTTGATTAGTTGCGTAAACGATATTCAAGACCTTTCAGGTATGAGTATTGATGAGTCACCATAGCTCAAGAACCTGAAGTCGTTGTTTAGGGCGTAGTCATAGACTTTTCTCCAGTCATCGCCTATAAAGGCCGAAACGAGTAACAATAGCGTGGACTGTGGCTGATGGAAATTTGTTATCAATCGGTTCACAATGTGGTATCTGTAGCCCGGAACGATGATAATCTTCGTTGAGGTATGCAGGGTTGTCAGCCCATTACGGTCGAGCCAGTCTGCTATGGCCTTCAACGCATCCACGCTCGAGATGCACGCTTTGCCCGTATTGTTCTCATAAGGTTCCCATTGCTCTACCACCAGCTGCGCTTCCTCCATGTTTGGATTGTTCAGGAGTTTGCATCCTATGTAGTAAAGGCTCTCCAGCGTTCTCACCGATGTGGTACCCACGGCTGTCGTTTGTCCCCCGTGTGCTATGAGTCGCTCTATCACCTCTTTGTTGACGCTGATATACTCTCTGTGCATCACGTGACCTCCTATCTCCTCGCTTTTCACGGGGCGGAATGTGCCTGCTCCCACATGTAGCGTCACCTCCTGGCGTTCTATATTGTGGGCATCTATATCACTCAGCACCTCGGGAGTGAAATGCAGTCCTGCTGTTGGGGCAGCCACGCTTCCCTTTATCTTTGAATAGACGGTCTGATAGGTGGTCTTATCGCTCTCCTCCGACTTACGGTTCAGATAGGGAGGAATGGGGAGTTCGCCCATTGCCTCAAGGATTTCTGCGAATGAGACGTCTGCGTCATACGTAAACGTGACTATCCATCCTGTGGCTTTCTCTTCACCCCGTTCTGCCTTTATGACGATATCGCGCTCCCCTACCCTGACAGTTCGGCTGAGCGTTATGCCTTCACGCCATTTCTTCAGATTGCCTATCATGCACACCCACGCGCAGCGGCCCTTGCTCTGAAACATCTGCTCGTAGTCACGGGGCATCTCCGGCTCAAGGAGGAATACCTCTATCAGCGCACCCGGTTGGTTAGGGGTTTCCTTGTTCTCCTTCCTGAAGTGCAGGCGCGCATAGATAACCTTAGTATTGTTATAGACCATCAGGCTCCCATCAGGTATGTATTGTGAGTCGTTCTTAAATACATCCTGACTTATGCTCCCCTGGTCATATACCAGCAGCTTGCTCTCATCGCGACGCGCAAGAGGATATTTCGCTATCCTGGCATCAGGCAATGAGTAAGTGTAATCCTTTATCTTAATATCTGTGACTGACACGATATATCTCTCCCCTTTCTATAGTACTTTAACAATTCCGAACACCATTGCAGCAATTACGGTCAGCATAAATACCACCACAACGATGTTAACATCTGATATGGCATAGCCCGTAACGGTGTATTGTTCGGATATGAACGCTTTCTTCTCTGTTACGCGGCCATACACCTTATTATATATATAATAGCCCAGGATAGCCGAGATGATACCCCACATTGTTCCGACGGTGATATCTGTCAGGAAGTGCTGTCCCAGATAGAGCCGGCTCCAGATGCTCATGATAAACCATGAGAACAGGGACAGGAACAATCTGCGGCTTCTCACGACCATTGTCATAAATGCCGTTACGGCCATCGTGTTGGCAGCATGCGAAGAGAAGAAGCTGAAGTCCTTGGCACGATAATCGCCTGCTATCTGTACCAGATACTTTATTTCCGGAGTGTTACAGGGTCTCAGCCTCTCTACAAGGGGTTTCGCAATGATATTGCATACTCCCGCAGAGAGAAGCATCATGAATGCCAGGCAACAGAAGAATATCAGTATCTGTTGCATATTGTCATTATTTTTTATGACCATGTAGGCCATAGCCAGAAACATAGGAATCCACACCAGGGCATCCGTTACCGTTAGTGCGAAATAGTCCAGGAAAGCGCTGTCGCTTCCCATTAATAGCATGATTCCTATTTTGTCTATGATATTCATCAGCTTATATCTCCTTTGGCGTGTTTGCTTATATCTCCTCCAGCGTGTTAGCCTCTATCCATCCTTCCCTTCCATCAGACAGGGCGATTCCTACCCATCCTTTGCCTTTGCCGCCAGACAGTTTTCCTTTCATAAGGTCACGGTCGGTGATTTTCACTACCGTTCCCTCGTGTATGATACACGTCTCGGCTGACTTCTGTGTGGGCGAAGATTTTACCATCACCATCTCGGCCATTATGACACCCTTGTTGTGGTTGCTTACGGCTTCATTTCGCTGCCAGGCCATGAATGTCGTGAAGATGTAACAGATG